>Ga0213875_10000089_pt1 | contig 105772 bp, 115 predicted proteins | sample BarmaccomBMRX_R8_FD_160105 | JGI IMG/M metagenome (GOLD analysis project Ga0213875, IMG submission 160105) | Root-associated microbial communities from Barbacenia macrantha in rupestrian grasslands, the National Park of Serra do Cipo, Brazil - RX_R8 | ecosystem: Host-associated > Plants >... | reverse complement strand
AGGGCACCGAGATGGTGATGCCGGGCGACAATGTGACGATGACGGTGGAGCTGATCGTGCCGATCGCGATGGAGGAGAAGCTCCGCTTTGCCATCCGCGAGGGCGGCCGCACCGTCGGCGCCGGCGTGGTGGCGCAGATCATCGAGTGAGGACCGATCTCAGAAGCCAGAGATCGAAAGGTCTCTGGCAACTGATTTCCGGCACCTGACATCCGAATAGGAAAGTCGGCTTAAAATGAATGGTCAAAATATCCGCATCCGGCTCAAGGCGTTCGATCATCGTATCCTCGATGCATCGACCCGCGAGATCGTGAGTACGGCAAAGCGCACCGGCGCGCAGGTGCGCGGGCCCATTCCGCTGCCGACCAAGATCGAGAAATTCACCGTGAACCGCTCGCCTCACGTCGACAAGAAGAGCCGCGAGCAATTCGAGATGCGCACCCACAAGCGTCTGCTCGACATCGTCGATCCGACGCCGCAGACGGTCGATGCGTTGATGAAGCTCGATCTCGCCGCCGGCGTCGACGTCGAGATCAAGCTCTAACCGCGGTTCGCAGGCACGAGGACGGACATGCGCTCCGGCGTGATCGCACAGAAGCTGGGAATGACGAGGGTCTTCACCGACGCCGGCGAGCACGTGCCGGTGACGGTGCTGCGGCTCGGCAATTGCCAAGTCGTCGCCCACCGCACCCACGATAAGAACGGCTACATCGCGCTCCAGCTCGGCGCCGGCAGCCGCAAGGTCAAGAACGTGGTCAAGGCCGAGCGCGGCCACTTCGCGGTCGCCAAGGTCGAGCCCAAGCGAAAGGTCGCCGAGTTCCGCGTCAGCGAGGATGCGGTCATCCCGGTGGGCGCCGAGATCACCGCCGATCATTTCGTGGTCGGCCAATTCGTCGACGTGACCGGCACCTCGATCGGCAAGGGCTTCGCCGGCCCGATGAAGCGCTGGAATTTCGGTGGCCTGCGCGCCTCGCACGGTGTGTCGATCTCGCACCGCTCGCACGGTTCGACCGGCGGCCGCCAGGACCCGGGCAAGACTTTCAAAAACAAAAAGATGGCGGGCCACCTCGGCGTCGATCGCGTCACGACGCTCAATCTGAAAGTGGTGCAGACCGACGTGGCGCGCGGCCTCATTCTGGTCGAGGGCGCCGTGCCCGGCGCCAAGGGCGGCTGGATCACCGTACGTGATGCCGTGAAGAAGGCGTTGCCGAAGGAAGCGCCGCAGCCCGGCAAATTCCGGATGGCGGAGGATGGTGCGCCGCCGGCCGAAGCAACACCTGCGCCCGCGGAACCGGCCGCGGCGCCGGCCCAGGAGGGTGCGTGACATGGAACTGAAAGTCACGACCCTCGACGGTCAGTCGGCCGGCTCGGTCACGGTGCCGGACGCGATCTTCGGCCTCGAGCCGCGCCCCGACCTGATCCAGCGCTGCATCGTCTGGCAGCTCGCCAAGCGCCGCGCCGGTACCCATGCGGTCAAGAACCGCGCCGAGATCAACCGCACCGGCAAGAAAATGTACCGCCAGAAGGGCACCGGCAGCGCACGGCACGGATCGGCACGCGTCAATCTCTTCCGTGGCGGTGGTCGCTCCTTTGGTCCGACGCCCCGCAGTCATGAAATCGGATTGCCCAAGAAAGTGCGCGCGCTTGCCCTCAGGCATGCGCTCTCGGCCAAGGCCAAGGACGGCGGCATCGTCATTCTCGACAAGGCGGCTATCGAGAATGCGAAGACGAAGGCGCTGAGCGAGAGCTTCGGCAAGCTCGAAATCGTCAATGCGCTGATTATCGACGGCGCGGAGGTCGACGCGAACTTCCGCCTCGCGGTGCGCAACATTCCCGAAGTCGACGTGCTACCGGTGCAGGGCATCAACGTCTACGACATTCTGCGGCGGAATAAGCTGGTGCTGACCCGGGCCGCTCTCGATGCGCTGGAGGCGCGCTTTAAATGAGTCCGGTCGATCCCCGTCACTACGACGTCATTATTGCGCCGGTGATCACCGAGAAGGCGACAGTCGCCTCCGAGCACAACCAGGTGATCTTCAAGGTCGCGCGCAATGCCACCAAACCGCAGATCAAGGAGGCGGTGGAGAAGCTCTTCGACGTCAAGGTGACGGCGGTCAACACGCTGGTGCGCAAGGGCAAGTTCAAGCGCGCCCGCGGCTTTGCCGGCTACCAGTCGGACGTGAAGAAAGCGATCGTCACCTTGGCCGAAGGCCACAGGATCGACGTGACCACCGGACTGTAGGGAGAAACAGATGGCGCTTAGAACCTACAAGCCGGTCACGCCCAGCCAGCGTCAGCTGGTTCTCGTCGACCGCTCCGGCCTGCACAAGGGCAAGCCCGTCAAGACGCTCACCGAGGGCAAGCACTCGACCGGCGGGCGCAACAACAACGGCCGCATCACGGTGCGCTTCCGCGGCGGCGGCCACAAGCAGGCATTCCGGCGTGTCGACTTCAAGCGCCGCAAGTTCGACGTCCCGGCGCGGGTCGAGCGCATCGAATACGATCCGAACCGCACCGGCTTCGTCGCGCTGCTCAAGTACGACGACGGCGAGATCGCCTACATCCTGGCGCCGCAGCGGCTCGCGCAGGGCGAGGTCGTCGTTGCCGGCGAGCACGTCGACGTGAAGCCGGGTAACGCCATGCCGGCCGGCAACATGCCGATCGGCACGATCGTTCACAACGTCGAGTTCAAGATCGGCAAGGGTGGCCAGCTCGCGCGCTCGGCCGGGACCTATGCCCAAATCGTCGGGCGCGACCAGGACTATGTCATCCTGCGGCTTAATTCCGGCGAGCAGCGGCTCGTACACGGACGCTGCATGGCGACCGTCGGCGCGGTATCGAATCCCGATCACATGAATATTTCGATCGGCAAGGCCGGGCGCACCCGCTGGTTCGGCCGGCGCCCGCACAACCGCGGCGTCACCATGAACCCGATCGATCATCCGCACGGCGGCGGCGAAGGCCGCACGTCGGGCGGCCGCCATCCGGTCACGCCGTGGGGGTTCCCGACCAAGGGTAAGAAGACCCGGCGCAACAAATCGACCACCAAATTCATCGTGGCAAGCCGCCACGCGCGTAAGAAGAAGTAGGAAGGACGAGCCATGGCGCGTTCGGTGTGGAAGGGTCCCTTCGTCGACGGCTTTCTCCTCAAGAAAGCGGAGACTGCGCGTACGTCGGGGCGCCACGAGATGATCAAAATCTGGAGCCGGCGCTCAACCATTCTGCCGCAGTTCGTCGGCCTCACCTTCGGCGTTTACAACGGACAGAAGCACATTCCGGTGCTCGTCACCGAAGAAATGGTCGGCCACAAGTTCGGCGAGTTCGCGCCCACGCGGCAGTTCTACGGGCACTCGGCCGATCGTAAGGCAAAGCGCACGACGAGCGGGCCGGGACCGGCCCCGTCGGCGGCTCCGGCCGCGGGCGCGTGAGGACGAAGTCATGGGCAAACGCCAACACGAGCGCAGCCTCGCCGAAAATGAGGCAAAGGCGATCGCCCGCATGCTGCGGGTCTCGCCGCAGAAGCTCAATCTTCTCGCCGCGCTCATCCGCGGCAAGAAGGTCGCGACCGCGCTTGCCGACCTTGAGTTTTCGCGCAAGCGCATCGCCAAAGAGGTGCGCAAGTGCCTGGAGTCGGCGATCGCGAACGCTGAAAACAATCACGACCTCGACGTCGACGATCTCGTCGTCGCCGAGGCGCATGTGGGCAAGGCGCTGGTGCTCAAGCGCTTCACCCCGCGCGGGCGCGGCCGCGCCGGACGAATTTTCAAGCCGTTCGCCAACCTGACTATCGTGGTGCGTCAGGTCGAGGCGAGCGCTTAAGCGGAGATAAGCATGGGTCAGAAGGTCAATCCGATCGGGCTGCGTCTCGGCATCAACCGGACGTGGGACTCGCGCTGGTATGCCGGCAAGAACGACTACGGCATGCTGCTGCACGAGGACATGGAAATCCGCGAAGAGCTGATGGAAAGCCTCAAGCAGGCGGCGGTATCGAAAATCGTCATCGAGCGGCCGCATAAGAAGGCGCGGGTGACGATCCACTCAGCGCGGCCGGGCGTGGTGATCGGCAAGAAAGGCGCCGACATCGAAAAGCTGCGCAAGAAGGTGGTCGAGCTGACCGACTCCGACGTCGTCATCAACATCGTGGAAATCCGCAAGCCCGAGCTGGACGCGACGCTGGTCGCTGAATCGATTGCCCAGCAGCTCGAGCGCCGCGTCGCGTTCCGCCGCGCCATGAAGCGCGCCGTGCAATCGGCGATGCGCCTCGGCGCGGAGGGCATCCGCATCAACTGCTCCGGCCGGCTCGGCGGCGCGGAAATCGCCCGCATGGAGTGGTACCGCGAGGGCCGCGTGCCGCTGCACACGCTGCGTGCCGACGTCGACTACGGCACCGCCACCGCTTTCACCACCTACGGCACCTGCGGCGTGAAAGTGTGGATCTTCAAGGGCGAGATCCTCGAGCACGATCCGATGGCGCAGGACAAGCGGCTCGCCGAGAGCGAGGCCGGGCGTCCGCGCCGCGACACGGCATAAGGCGAAAAGAGCGCGACAGCCATGCTGCAACCGATCCGGAGCAAATTCCGCAAGGCGCACAAGGGCCGTATCCACGGCGTTGCGACCTCGGCGAACCAGCTCAACTTCGGCCAATTCGGCCTCAAGGCGCTCGAGCCGGAGCGCGTGACAGCGCGCCAGATCGAGGCGGCGCGCCGCGCCATGACGCGCCACATGAAGCGCTCGGGGCGGGTGTGGATCCGGGTCTTCCCCGATGTGCCGGTGTCGAAGAAGCCGATCGAGGTGCGCATGGGCAAGGGCAAGGGTACGCCTGAGCTGTGGGTGTGCCGGATCAAGCCCGGCCGCATCATGTTCGAAATCGACGGCGTGCCGGTCCAAGTCGCGCGCGAGGCGCTCGATCTCGCCGCCGCCAAGCTGCCGATCAAGACGCGCTTCGTCGAGCGCATCGCCGATTAGCCGGGAGCGAATTGATGAAGGCCGCGGACCTCAGGGTCATGACCCTCGATCAGCTCGGCGACGAGCTGATGAAGCTCAGGAAGGAGCGCTTCAACCTGCGCTTCCAGCGGGCAAGCGGACAGCTCGAGAACACCGCGCGCGTGCGCCAGGTGCGGCGCGACATCGCGCGCATCGAAACGGTCACCCGGCAAAAGCGCGGCGCGCAAAAGGCGAAGTGAGGAGAAGAAGATGCCGAAGCGGGAGCTCCAGGGCGTCGTGGTGAGCGACAAGCAGAACAAGACGGTGGTGGTCCGCGTCGACCGCCGCTTTACCCACCCGATGCTCAAGAAGACCGTTCGGCGCAGCAAGCATTATCACGCCCACGACGAGCAGAACGAATATTCGGTCGGCGACATCGTGTGGATCGAAGAACATCGTCCGATCTCGAAGCTAAAGCGCTGGGCCGTGACCCGGGGCGAGAAGCGGGCGAAGCAATAAGGCGCGCGGCGCCCGACAAGAAAGTATCAGGTGCATCATGATCCAGATGCAGACCAATCTCGACGTGGCCGATAATTCCGGCGCGCGGCGGGTCATGTGCATCAAGGTGCTGGGCGGCTCGAAGCGCAAATACGCGACCGTCGGCGACGTGATCGTCGTTTCGATCAAGGAGGCGGCGCCGCGCGGGCGCGTCAAGAAGGGCGACGTGATGAAGGCGGTAGTGGTGCGGATCGCGAAGGACATCCGCCGCCCGGATGGATCGATCATCCGCTTCGACCGCAACGCCGCCGTGCTGATCACGCCGCAGATGGAGCCGGTCGGCACCCGCATCTTCGGCCCGGTGCCGCGCGAGTTGCGCGCCAAGAACCACATGAAGATCATCTCGCTCGCCCCGGAGGTGCTGTAATGGCCGCGAAAATCCGCAAGGGCGACAATGTGATCGTGCTGTCCGGCCGCGACCGCGGCCGCCGCGGCGAGGTCATCCAGGTGATGCCGGCCGAGGGCCGCGCGCTGGTGCGCGGCATCCACATGGTCAAACGCCATCAGCGCCAGACCGCGGCCCAGGACGGCGGCATCATTTCCAAGGAAGCGTCGGTCCACCTGTCCAACCTGGCGATTGCCGACCCCAAGGACGGCAAGCCTAGTCGCGTCGGCTTCAAGATCATGCCGGACGGCAAGAAGGTGCGGGTGGCCAAACGTTCGGGAGTCGAGATCGATGCCTGAGGCCCAAACCCAATACACGCCGCGGCTGCGCACCTTCTTCGACGACGTGGTGCGTCCGCGGCTGACCGAGCAGTTCGGCTACAAAAACCCGATGCAGGTGCCCTCGCTCGACAAGGTCGTGCTCAACATGGGCATCGGGGAAGGCGTCGCTGACCGCAAGAAGGTCGAATCGGCAGCCAACGACCTATCGCTGATTGCCGGGCAGAAGGCCGTGATCACCATCTCGCGCAAGGCCATCGCCACGTTCAAGCTGCGCGAGAATCAGCCGATCGGCTGCAAGGTGACTTTGCGCAAAGCGCGCATGTACGACTTCGTCGACCGGCTGGTGAACATCGCGCTCCCGCGCGTGCGCGACTTTCGCGGGCTCAATCCCAAGAGCTTTGACGGGCGCGGCAATTATTCGCTCGGCCTCAGGGAGCACATCATCTTTCCCGAGATCGACTACGACAAGGCGGCGGAGGTGTGGGGAATGGACATCGTGGTCTGCACCACGGCGGACAACGACGATGAGGCCCGCGCCCTGCTCACGGCTTTCAACTTCCCGTTCCGGCAGTGAGGAGCGAGCCTCCTCAAACGCGGACACCCAGGAGATCTAGATGGCGAAGAAGAGTTCGATCGAGAAGAACAATCGGCGGCGCAAGCTCGCCAAGAAATATTCCGGGCGGCGCTCGCGGCTCAAGGAGATCGCGGAGAACAAGTCGCTGCCGATGGAGGAGCGCTTCGCCGCCGCGCTCAAGCTCGCGCAGGTGCCGCGCAATTCGTCGAAGACCCGCATCCGCAATCGCTGCGAGGTGACCGGACGCCCGCGCGGCTTCTATCGCAAGCTCAAGATGAGCCGCATTGCGTTGCGCGACCTCGGTTCCCAGGGTCTCATCCCGGGCCTCGTCAAGTCGAGCTGGTGAGGGGAGGGGACGCATGGCTTTGAACGACCCGCTCGGCGATCTGTTCACGCGCATCCGCAATGCGCAGATGCGCAGCAAGGCGAAGATTTCCACGCCCGGCTCGCGCCTGCGCGCGAGCGTGCTCGACGTGCTCAAGAACGAGGGCTACATCCGCGGCTATTCCACCACCGAATACGGCAATGGCCGTACCGAGTTCGAGATCGAGCTTAAGTATTTCGACGGCACGCCGGTGATCCGCGACATTTCGCGGGTGTCGAAGCCGGGACGCCGGGTGTACGCCTCGGTCAAGAATCTGCCGCGCATCAACAACGGCCTCGGGATCGCGATTGTATCGACCCCGAAGGGCGTCATGGCCGACCACGACGCGCGCGACGCGAACGTCGGCGGCGAAATCCTGTGCACGGTGTTCTAGGCGGGAGCGGGTGATGTCGCGCATCGGAAAAAAAGCGGTCGCGGTCCCGTCCGGCGTCACGGCAGGCGTCGAGGGCCAGACCGTGAAGGTGAAGGGCCCCAAGGGCGCGCTCTCGCTGGTGCTGCACGACGACGTCGAGGCACGCGTCGACGGCGCCGCCATCAAGATCGACCCGCGCGCTGAGACGCGCCGCGCCCGCGCCATGTGGGGGCTTGCCCGCTCGCAAGTCGCCAACCTTGTCGCCGGCGTGACCAACGGCTTCGAGCGGCGGCTCGAGATCACCGGCGTCGGCTACCGCGCGTCGGTGCAGGGCAAGAACCTGCAGATTGCGCTCGGCTATAGCCACGACATCGTCTACCCGATCCCCGAGGGAATCGCGATTGCGACGCCCCGGCCGGTGGAAATCGTGGTGACCGGCATCGACAAACAAAAAGTCGGCCAGGTGGCGGCCGAAATTCGCGCCTTCCGTCCGCCGGAACCTTACAAGGGCAAGGGCGTCAAATACGCCGGCGAGTACATCTTCCGCAAGGAAGGCAAGAAGAAATAAGCGAGGCGGGCGATGTCGAAATCCACGCGGGCGATTCAACGGCGGCGGGCGCGGGTGCGCCGCGGCGTCAAGGCGGCGGGCGCCGGGCGGGCGCGCCTCTCGGTGCATCGCTCCGGCAAGCACATCTACGCGCAGGTGATCGACGACGGCAAAGGCGCGACGGTCGCCGCCGCCTCGTCGCTCGAGAAATCGCTGCGGGAAAGCCTCAAGACCGGTGCCGACATGAACGCGGCGAAGGCTGTCGGCAAGCTCGTGGCGGAACGCGCGCTTGCGAAGGGCGTCGAGGACGTGGTGTTCGACCGCGGGCGCTATCTGTTCCACGGTCGCGTCAAGGCACTGGCCGACGCGGCGCGCGAAGGTGGGCTGAAATTCTGACAACGAACGGAACCTGACGGAACATACGATGGCATTGGAACGACGGGAACGGCGGCAGTCGCGCGAGCGCGACCGCGACGAGCGCGACAGCGAGTTTGTCGACAAGCTCGTCCACATCAATCGCGTTGCTAAGGTGGTCAAGGGCGGCCGCCGCTTCGGCTTTGCCGCGCTGGTCGTGGTCGGCGACCAGAAGGGCCGGGTCGGTTTCGGCCACGGCAAGGCGCGCGAAGTGCCCGAGGCGATCCGCAAGGCGACCGACGCCGCCAAGCGCAACTTGGTCCGCGTGCCGCTGCGCGAAGGGCGCACGCTCCATCACGACGTGGGCGGCCGCCACGGCGCCGGCCGCGTGTTCCTGCGCGCAGCCCCGCCCGGCACCGGCATCATCGCCGGCGGCCCGATGCGCGCGGTGTTCGAGACGCTCGGTATGCAGGACGTGGTGGCGAAGTCGATCGGCTCGTCCAATCCCTACAACATGGTGCGCGCGACCTTCGACGCGCTCGAGCATCAGGACAGTCCGCGCTCGGTCGCGGCGCGTCGCAATCTCAAGGTCTCCACCTTGCAGGCGCGCCGCCGCGAGGGCGGCGAAGCCGAGGCGGTGGCGGAATAAGCCATGGCCAACCGTGCGACCATCAAGGTGCGGCAGACCGGCAGTGCGATGCGCCGCCATTATGACCAGCGCCAGAACCTCATCGGCCTCGGGCTCAACCGCATCGGCCGCGTCGCGGAAGTGCCGGATACGCCGGCGACCCGTGGCATGATCGCCAAAGTGCGGCATCTCGTCGAAGTGGTCGAGCCGCAGGGAGACAAGTCATGAAGCTCAGCGAGCTTTCCGATCGCCCCGGCGCGCGCAAGGTTCGCCGCCGTATCGGCCGCGGCATCGGCTCCGGCAAAGGCAAGACCGGCGGCCGCGGCGGCAAGGGCCAGACCGCCCGCGCCGGCGTCGCCATCAAGGGTTTCGAGGGCGGGCAGATGCCGTTGCACCGGCGCCTGCCCAAGCGCGGATTCAACAACATTTTCCGCAAGGAATACAACGAGGTGAACCTCGGACGCGTGCAGCAGGCGATCGACGCCGGCAAGCTCGATCCGTCCGCAGCGATCGACGTCGAGGCGCTCGTCAAAGCGGGCGTCCTGCGCCGTGCGCGTGCCGGCGTCCGGCTGCTCGGGTCCGGCGAGATCACGGCGAAGGTCGCGTTGACCGTCGCGGGCGCGTCGAAATCGGCGGTCGCGGCGGTGGAAAAGGCAGGCGGCTCAGTGACCGTCGTAAAGCCGGCAGAGACGGGCGAAGCCGCAGCCTAGTGCCGCGAACCCGAAGTTCGCCCCCCAATTGCCGCGCGTCCGATTGCGAACTTCGGGTTCAAAGCGGCACTAGAATCATAGAGTTGCTAGTGTCCTTTGATTCCGAAGTCCGCTTCCGAGCGTGCGGCAAAATTCGAGCGGACTTCGGAATCGGGACACTAGTGCCTATATAGGCGGGACGAGCACCCGGGCTGGGCGGGAGAGGGAAGCGCGCGCATGGTCTCGGCAGCGGAACAATTAGCCGCCAATCTCAACTTCTCGGCTCTCGCCAAGGCCGACGAACTCAAGAAGCGCATCTATTTCACCGTCGGTGCGCTGCTGGTCTACCGGCTCGGCACATACATTCCGTTGCCCGGCATCGATCCGGCCGCCTGGGAGCAGATATTCCAGACCCAGGCCGGCGGCATCCTCGGCATGTTCAACATGTTTTCCGGCGGCGGCATCCACCGGATGGCGATCTTCGCGCTCAACATCATGCCGTATATCTCCGCCTCGATCATCATTCAGCTGATGACGACGGTGTCCTCGACCCTCGAGGCCCTCAAGAAAGAGGGCGAACAGGGTCGCAAGACCATCAACCAATGGACGCGCTACCTCACCGTGCTGCTCGCCGCGTTCCAGGCCTGGGGCATCGCGATCGGCCTTGAAGGCACGGGCAGCGTGGTTTCCGACCCCGGCTGGTTCTTCCGCATTTCGACCATCATCACGCTGACCGGCGGGACCATCTTTCTGATGTGGCTCGGCGAGCAAGTGACCTCGCGCGGCATCGGCAACGGCATTTCGTTGATCATTTTATCCGGTATCGTGGCGCAGGTGCCCTCGGCGCTCGCCGGCATGCTGGAGTTGGGGCGCCAAGGCGCGATCTCGACGCCGGTCATCCTGATCGTGATCGTGATGGCGGTCGCAGTGATCGCGTTTATCGTGTTCATGGAACGCGCGCAGCGCCGGCTGTTGATCCAATATCCCAAGCGCCAGGTGGGCAATCAGATGTTCGAGGGGCAATCCTCGCATCTGCCGCTCAAGCTCAACACCTCGGGCGTGATCCCGCCGATCTTCGCCTCCTCGCTGCTGCTGTTGCCGACGACGGTGGCCAACCTCAACACGACCGGTAGCGGCGGCAGTCAGTCGGAGTGGCTGTTGTGGATCACGACCCACATCGGTCACGGCACGCCGCTGTTCATGGCGTTCTATATCGGGCTGATCATCTTCTTCGCGTTCTTCTACACGGCGATCGTGTTCAACCCCACTGACACCGCGGATAATCTCAAGAAGCATGGCGGCTTCATTCCGGGGATCCGACCGGGTGAGCGCACCGCGGAGTACATCGATTACGTGCTCTCGCGTATCACAGTGGTAGGCGCCGGCTATCTCGCGATCGTCTGCCTGTTGCCGGAGTTGCTCATCAATTATCTCGGGGTGCCGTTCTATTTCGGCGGCACGTCGCTTCTCATCGTGGTGAGCGTAACGATGGATACGGTCGCGCAGATTCAAGGGTATCTGCTCGCCCACCAGTACGAAGGCCTGATCAAGCGCGCCAAGCTGCGAGGCCGCAGGCGATGAGGCTCATCCTGCTCGGCCCGCCGGGGGCCGGCAAAGGGACCCAGGCACAACGTCTCGTCCAACGCCACGGTATCGTGCAGCTCTCGACCGGCGAAATGCTGCGCGCGGCCGTCAAGGCAAAGACCCCGATCGGGCGCAAGGCCGAGGCGATCATGGCGCGGGGCGAACTGGTGCCAGACGACGTGGTGGTGGCCATCGTCTCGGACCGCATCGACCAGCCGGACGCGCGCAATGGTTTCGTTCTCGATGGCTTCCCGCGAAATGTTGCGCAGGCGGAGGCGCTCCAGCGGCTGCTGGCTGACAAGGGCCTCCGGCTCGATGGAGTGATCGAGCTGCAGGTTGACGAGGGGGCTTTACTCAAGCGGCTGGCGAGCCGGATTGCCGATATGATGGCGCGGGGCGAGCCGGTGCGGCCCGATGACAATCCGGAGGCGCTGAAGACCCGGCTCGATATCTACCGGACGCAAACGGCCCCGCTTATCGCCTTTTACCGGAAAAAGGGGCTGCTCAAATCGGTGGATGGAATGGCTCCCATCGACACCGTGACGGCGGCCATCGACCGCGTTTTAAGCCCGGAAATCGCGGTTCGCGGAGGTTGACGAGAGGAGGCGGAATCCAGTAATACCCCGCATCCGTTTGGAGAAAGTTTGGCAGGCGATGCCGGCCCTTAAAGGAGGGGCGGCGTCGTCTCGGCGTTATGCCCCCCAAGGCAGGCTGTAAGCGATCCTTTCGAGCGCCTTTGACGGTGATCGAGGGCAAGAACCACGCGACTAGGCCAAAAGGCCGCAACAGGAGCAAGGCTGTGGCACGCATTGCCGGCGTCAACATCCCGACCAACAAGCGGGTCGTCGTTGCGTTGCAGTACATCCATGGGATTGGTGCGCACCGCGCCCATGAGATCATGGACAAGGTGGGCATTCCGGCTCCCCGCCGGGTTTCCCAGCTCACCGACCAGGAAGTGCTGCAGATTCGCGAAATGATCGATCGTGACTATATCGTGGAAGGCGATTTGCGGCGTGAAGTCGCCATGAACATCAAGCGGCTGATGGATCTCGGCTGCTATCGCGGCCTGCGGCATCGTCGCGGCCTCCCCGTGCGCGGCCAGCGCACTCACACCAACGCCCGCACCCGCAAGGGGCCGGCCAAGCCGATCGCCGGAAAGAAGAAGTGAGCGGCCGGCGCCGGGCGGCACGCGGTCAGAGGAATTGAGGGCTTCGGCTCCCGCTAGGGGGCCGCAGCCGCGAAAGGGTCGAGCATGGGCAAGGAAGCCACGCGCGTTCGCAGGCGCGAGCGTAAAAACATCGCCTCGGGCGTCGCGCACGTCAACGCCTCGTTCAACAACACCATGATCACGATTACCGACGCGCAAGGCAACACAATTGCCTGGTCGTCGTCGGGGACGAAGGGCTTCAAGGGCTCGCGCAAATCGACCCCGTTCGCCGCACAGGTCGCTGCGGAAGACGCGGCGCAGAAGGCGATGGAGCACGGGATGCGCACGCTGGAGGTCGAGGTCGCGGGGCCCGGCTCCGGCCGCGAGTCGGCGCTGCGCGCGCTCCAGGCCGCCGGCTTCACCATCACGTCGATTCGCGACGTGACACCGATCCCGCACAACGGCTGCCGGCCTCGCAAGCGCCGGCGCGTTTGATCTTTCATCCGGCGGGCGCACCGGCGTTCGCCGCCGCCGCAAATTTCCCCACGGGGCGGAGTGGGGGCGCGGCCGAAGGAGGCCGCAGATGCCATGGCTGACAACGTAATCCAGAAGAACTGGCAGGAACTGATCCGGCCCGACAAGCTGCAGGTGCAGGCGAGCGATCCGCGGCGCTCCGCGACCGTGGTCGCCGAACCGCTCGAACGGGGTTTCGGGCTCACGCTCGGCAACGCGCTGCGGCGCATCCTTCTGTCGTCGCTGCAGGGCGCGGCCGTGCAGTCGGTGCACATCGACGGCGTGCTGCACGAATTCTCCTCGATCGCCGGCGTGCGCGAGGACGTGACCGATATCATCCTCAACATCAAAGACATCGCCATCAAGATGCAGGGCGACGGTCCCAAGCGCATGGTGGTGAAGAAGCAGGGCCCGGGGCAGGTGACCGCCGGCGACATCCAGACCGTCGGCGACATCGTCGTGCTCAATCCGGACCTCGTGCTGTGCACCCTCGACGAGGGCGCCGAGATCCGCATGGAATTCACCGTCAACACCGGCAAGGGCTATGTGCCCGCCGAACGCAACCGTCCCGAGGACGCGCCGATCGGGCTGATCCCGGTCGACAGCCTCTACTCGCCGGTGCGCAAGGTCTCCTACAAGGTCGAGAATACCCGCGAGGGCCAGATCCTCGACTACGACAAGCTCACGCTCTCGATCGAGACCAACGGCTCGCTCAGCCCCGAGGATGCGCTCGCCTACGCGGCGCGCATTCTGCAGGACCAGCTCAACGTGTTCGTCAACTTCGAGGAGCCGCGCAAGGAGATCGCCGCCGAGTCGATTCCCGACCTCGCCTTCAACCCGGCGTTCCTCAAGAAGGTGGACGAGCTCGAGCTGTCGGTGCGCTCGGCCAACTGCCTGAAGAACGACAACATCGTCTATATCGGCGACCTGGTGCAGAAGACCGAGGCCGAGATGCTGCGCACGCCGAACTTCGGGCGCAAGTCGCTCAACGAGATCAAGGAAGTGCTCGCCCAGATGGGCCTGCACCTCGGCATGGAAGTGCCAGGCTGGCCGCCGGAGAATATCGACGAGCTCGCCAAGCGCTTCGAGGATCATTACTGAAGTCAGTGATCAGCAATCAGTGGCCAGTGATCAGATGATTTCTTCGTCTGGTCGTTGATAACTGGTCACTGATTACTGTCCCGGAGGGACGATGCGTCACCGCAAAGCACATCGTAAGCTCAACCGCACGGCGGAGCATCGCCGCTCGCTGTGGGCCAACATGACCGCCGCGCTGATCAAGCACGAGCAGATCATCACGACCTTGCCGAAGGCCAAGGATCTGCGGCCGATCATGGAAAAGCTCGTCACCCTCGGCAAGCGCGGCGATCTGCACGCGCGGCGCCAGGCCATCTCGCAGGTGCGCGACATCGCCATGGTGCGCAAGCTCTTCGACGTGCTCGGGCCGCGCTACAAGGAGCGCAACGGCGGCTACACCCGCGTGATGAAGGCCGGCTTCCGCTACGGCGACAATGCCCCGCGCGCGGTGATCGAGTTCGTCGATCGCGACCTCGACGCACGCGGCGTCGATTCCGGCCCGGTGCAGGAGAAGACCGAAGCCGCGCCGGCCTAGCGACGGTTGCTATCGACTCACGATCGAAGGGCGGCGCGAGCCGCCCTTTTGTTTTCGCCATGCTACGCAGCATTCTCTTTGGCGAACGCCGCCACGTCGCGGTGAGTGGCAAACCACACGCGCCCGCGCGCTTTCGCGTGGCGGATGATCTCGTCGATGATCCATACGCGCGAGCGATGGCCGATGATGTGCGGGTGACAAGTAATCTGGCAAAGCCCTCCTTCCTCATACGCGGCGTCGAACTCGCGCAGGAAAATATCGAGCACCGCCTGGGGCGGCGTGTGCGGGCGCAGCGACTGGAAGCGGTGCATCATGAAATAGACCGCGTCGTCGCGGATCCATTCCACCGGCAGCTCGACCACGCCGGTCGGCTGGCCGTCGAGCAGCAGCTCGTAACAATCGACATCGGCCATCAGCGAAGAATCGTAGAGCAGCCCCATCTCCTTGGTGATGCGCAAGGTATGCGGGCTGAAGTCCCATGACGCGGTGCGCGCGCCGACAGGCCGCACGCCGGTGATTTTCTCGAGTGTCTCGGCCGCGCGCAGCATGATGTCGCGCTCGGCGTCATAGGAGAGCACCGAGTTGAGTTCGTGAATCCAGCTGTGGATGCCGATCTCGTGCCCCTCGGCGATGACGCGCCGCTGCTCGTCGGGATGGAGGAGTGCGGCGACGCCGGGCACGTAGAAGGTTGCCGGCACCGAATGGCGTTTGAGGATTTCCAGGATGCGCGGCACCCCCTGGCGAGGACCATATTGGCCCCAGCTCATGCGGCCGAACGACTTGCCGCCCTCGCGCAGCTCATTGGTCTCATGATCGCTGTCGAAGGAGAGCGCGAGCGCGCAGCGCGCGCCGTCCTTCCATTGGGCCGGACGCAATGTGCGTCCCGCGCGCACGTGGTTGACGATGCCACGCCAGTGTTCTTCCGGCCATTGCCACGGTTCGAGGTTGTGAGCGGCTTCGTTCATGGCGTCCTCCTTCTCAAACCAAAGGTGAACCGGTCACCGGCAGCACTTGGCCGGTGATCCACGATGCATAATCGGATGCGAGGAACATCACCGCATAGGCGATGTCTTCGGGCGTGCCCATGCGACGCATGGCGATGTGCTCGGCAAAGGCCGCGCGGAACTCGGGCGAATAGCTCGCCCACTGCCGTTCATAGTCCGGACTCGTCGCCATGAAACCGGGTGCGACCGAGTTCACGTTGATACCGAACGGCCCGAGTTCCTGCGCCAGCTGTTTGACGAGACCGACCTGCCCGTGCTTGGCGGCGGCGTAGCTGGCGATCCCGGTCAGGCTGGTGACGAGGCCGGCGCGGCTCGAGATCGTGACGATGCGACCGCGCCCGGCGCGCTTCATTCCCGGCGCAACCGCTCGCGCGCACAAGAACGCGCCGGTGAGGTTGGCGTCAACGATGGCATTCCAATCCTGCGGCGCCACGCCCTCGATCGGCTGAGCCGTCTGTCCGCGCACGCCGCCCGCGACGTAGACGAGGATATCGATTGCGCCGTCCCCGGCCGCCGTAGCGACGAACCGCTCGATCGAAGTTGGGTCGGTTACGTCGAGATGGGCCGTATGCACCACGCCGCTGCCGGCCCGGCTGGCGAGCGGGGCAATCTCCTCAGCGAGGACGTCGCCCGCCCACACAGTCGCCCCGCGCTCGGCGAATGCCTTGACGATTGCGCGCCCGATGCCGCGGGCGGCGCCCGCCACCATCACCCGCCGCCGCGCGAACTCGATCAGCACCGCCGCCGCCGTCAGCCTAAGTCTTCATGCGCGGTCTCGCGCATGGTCCAAATCACCACGGTCGAGACAATCGCGGCGGCGATCAAATAAAAGGTGTGCGCGAGCGGCGACCCGAAGTGGTCGATCAGCCACACCGAGATAAAGGGCGCAAAGCCGCCGAAGCTCGCGACCGCAAGCGCGTAGCCCGACGTCATCCAGGTCGAGCGGGTGCGGGTCGGAAATATCTCCGCGATCGCCGCCGGCCCCGGTCCTGAGAACATCGAGATGAGAACGGCGAATAGGATTTGCACCGCGACCAGCGCGCCGTAGCTCACACCCGAAACCAGGAAACTGAAAACCGGATAGGGCAGCACGATGAAAGCCGCGCAGCAGGCGAGCAGCAGGGGCTTGCGCCCGATCCGGTCGGAGAGCTTCCCCATCACCGGAATGGCGGCGACGAGGACAAATAGCCCGATGGTGTTCGCCCACAGCGCCTGCGACGCGCTGAGGTTCATGAATTTTTGCGTATAGGTCGGCATGTAGTTCAACAAAATATAGAAACACACCGTCCACACGATGGTGAAGCCGAAGGCGCGCCCGGCGAGCAGCCATGTCTCGCTTTTTTCGTGCGCGGCCGCGGGGGTCGCGCTGATGCGCGCATAGGCCGGGCTCTCGTCGATCCTGCGCCGCATATAGAGGCCGACTGGCCCGATCAGCCCGCCCAGCAGGAATGGAATGCGCCAGCCCCAGCTTCCCATGGCGGCCGGCGTCATGATGGTGTTGAGCAGCGCGGCCATTCCCGAGCCGAGCAACAGGCCGGTAACGACGCTCGTCTGTTGAAAGCTGCCGTAGTAGCCGCGCTCGGCGGACGGCGCCCATTCGACGATGAAGGCCGTGGAACTGCCCCACTCACCGCCGGCGGAAAACCCCTGCAGCAGCCGCGCGACGACGAGCAGCAGCGGCGCCAAATAGCCGATCGTCTCGAAGCCCGGCAGCACGCCGATGAGCACCGTGCCGATCGCCATCAGCAAAATGGTCAAAAGCAGTGCGGTCTTGCGCCCGCGGGTATCACCGATGCGGCCGATGACGATTGCACCAAGCGGGCGCGCCAGGAAACCCAATCCGTAGGCGAGAAAGGTCGAGAGCAGCGCGGAGACTTCATCGCCGGGAGGAAAGAACTTGCGCGAGATGTGGATGGCCACGAACGCGTAGACCGCAAAGTCGTACCACTCGAGCACGTTGCCGATGACGGCGGCGCCGACGGCCTGTCGGGTCTTTGCCGGCGTTACCTCGTGCATGGTGTCCTCCCCGGTCCGGCAGGCGCCGGAGCGCTTCAGCATAGCGTTGCGTGCGTGCTCTGTCCTTTGCCTCGCGGGAGGTATGGACCGGGGGGCCGCGAGGGACTCGGCCTTCAATTGAGCCCGGCTGGCCGGTATATCTCAGCCGTCGCTTCTACCTGGGACTTTGCAGAGATGATCCGCGTTCGATCGCCGCTCGCCGGCTTTGCCGCTCTCATGCTTGCGTTCGCGCTCGCCGGAAGCGCGGCGGGGCAGGAGCGACGGGTGCCCGGTTCGGCGGCGGATATGATGGCGTCGTTCGCGCCGGTGGTGAAGCGCGTCGCTCCGATGGTGGTCAACGTCTACGCCGCCAAGCTCGTCGCCAACCGGAATCCCTTCGCCGACGACCCGTTCTTCCGGCGCTTCTTCGATCTGCCCGGCCAGATGCCGCGCGAGCAGGTCCAGCGTTCGCTCGGCTCGGGCGTGATCGTCGATCCCTCCGGACTCATCGTCACCAACAACCACGTGATCGAAGGCGCCGACGAGGTGAAGGTGGCGCTCGCCGACAAGCGCGAGTTCGAGGCACAGCTGGTGCTCAAGGACGCGCGCTCGGATCTGGCGGTGCTGCGCCTCAAGAGCGGCCGCGAGCAGTTTCCCGCGATCGAGTTGGACAATTCCGACGAGCTCCAGGTCGGCGACCTGGTGCTCGCGATCGGCAATCCGTTCGGGGTCGGGCAGACCGTAACCCACGGCATTGTCTCGGCGGTCGCGCGCACTCAGGTCGGCATCACCGATTTTCAGTTCTTCATCCAGACCGACGCCGCGATCAATCCGGGCAACTCCGGCGGGGCGCTGGTCGATCTGCGCGGCCGGCTCGCCGGCATCAACACGGCGATCTTCTCTCGCTCGGGCGGCTCCCAGGGCATCGGTTTCGCCATTCCGGCCAACATGGTGCGCGTGGTGGTCGCGTCCGCCAAGAGCGGCGGCAAGGCGGTCCAGCGTCCGTGGCTCGGCGCCAAGCTGCAGGACGTGACCGTCGACATCGCCGAAAGCCTCGGCCTTCCCCGGCCCGGCGGCGCGCTCGTGGCGAACGTTGCGCCCGGCAGCCCGGCCGCGCGCGGCGGCCTCAAGACTGGCGACCTCATCGTTTCCATTGATGGCCAGTCGGTCGACGATCCGAACGCCTTTGATTATCGCTTCGCCACCAAGCCGCTCGGCGGCAACGCGCAGCTCGGCATCCTGCGGGGCGGCAAGGAGTCGCGCCTTACCGTCGCGCTCGAATCGGCACCCGACGTGCCGCGCGACGAACTCGTCATCAATGCGCGCTCGCCCTTCCTCGGCGCCAAGGTCGCGAACCTGTCGCCCGCGCTCGCCGAGGAACTGCGTATCGACACGAGGTCCGAAGGCGTGGCGGTGGTCGACGTGCCGAACAACTCGGTTGCGGCGCGCTACGGCTTCCAGCGCGGCGACGTGATCGTCAGCGTGAACGAGCAGCCGATCGCCAAGACGCATGACCTCGAACGAGCGGCGGGGGCGTCGACCCGAACCTGGAACGTCACCATTCTGCGCGGGGGACAGCGGATCAGCGCAGAGTTCCGCGGATGAGCGCGCGCCCGCGCCGCGGGACCAATCTTTTCGAGGCCGCGGGCCTCGAGCAGGATGCGCCGCGACCGCTCGCCGATAAGCTGCGTCCCGCGCAACTCTCCGAGGTGGTCGGCCAGGACCATCTGCTCGGACCCGACGGCGCGCTCACGCGCATGCTGGCGACGCGCTCGCTCGGTTCGCTCGTGTTCTGGGGGCCGCCCGGCACCGGCAAGACCACGGTGGCGCGGCTGCTCGCGACCGCGACCGCGCTCCACTTCGAGCAGATATCCGCGGTGTTCAGCGGGGTTGCCGAGCTCAAGAAGACGTTCGATGCCGCCCGCGCGCGCCGCCAAGTGGGGCAAGGCACTTTACTCTTTGTCGATGAGATCCATCGCTTCAACCGCGCGCAGCAGGATTCCTTTCTGCCGGTGATGGAGGACGGCACCGTCATCCTCGTCGGCGCCACCACCGAGAACCCGTCGTTCGAGCTCAATGCCGCGCTGCTTTCGCGCGCGCGCGTGCTGGTGTTCAAGCCGCTCGATGCCGAGGCGATCGAGAAGCTTCTCGCGCGCGCCGAGGCGATCGAGGGCAAGCCGCTGCCGCTCGATGCCGACGCGCGCGCCGCGCTGGTGCGCATGTCCGACGGCGACGGCCGCGCCGCGCTCACCCTGGCGGAAGAAGTGTGGCGCGCCGCGCGCGCCGGCGAAACATTCGATGCCGCTGCCTTGCAGGAGATCGTGCAGCGCCGCGCGCCCATCTACGACAAGGCGCAGGATGGCCACTACAACCTGATCTCTGCCCTGCACAAGTCGGTGCGTGGCTCCGATCCGGACGCGGCGCTCTATTATCTCTGCCGCATGCTCGATGCCGGCGAGGCGCCGCTCTACATCGCGCGCCGCGTCGTACGCATGGCGATCGAGGACGTTGGCCTCGCCGATCCGCAGGCGCTCGTCGTCGCGAACGCGGCGAAGGACGCCTACGATTTTCTCGGCTCGCCGGAGGGCGAACTCGCCATCGCCGAGGCGGTGATCTACATCGCGACCGCACCGAAATCGAACGCGGCCTACGCCGCCTACGGCCGAGCGATGGAGTTCGCCAAGGAGGGCGGCTCGCTGTTGCCGCCCAAGCACATCCTCAATGCGCCCACCGGGCTAATGCGCCAGGAAGGCTACGGCCGCGGCTACGCCTACGACCACGACGCGCCCGACGCTTTCTCCGGCCAGGACTATTTCCCCGAGGCGCTCGGCCGCCAGACCTTCTACGAACCCCCCGAGCGCGGTTTCGAGCGGGAGATCAGGAAGCGGCTGGAGTATTGGGCAAAGCTGCGACGCGAGCGGGGTGACTCGTGAGGGGCGCGCAGCGCGGCCGTGGACCCCGGCAGCCGGGCGGCGGCAAGCAGATTGCCGGCCCGCGGCACCAGCATCGAAAGCGGTTCCGTCCTGCCGACGGGCGACCCCGGGGCCCGCAGGGGGGTCCTCCATCCTCTGCGCTGCGCCGGCCGCCGGATCGTGATGAGCGCGGGCGAGACAGCGCACCAGCGGCGATGCCGACAACCGTTCAGAACGTCGCCGTGACCTCGGACGAAAGCGGCATGCGGGTCGACCGGTTCCTCGAGGCGCGGTTTCCCGGCCTCGCGTTCTCCCATATCCAGCGCATCATCCGTAAAGGCGAACTGCGGGTGAACGGGCGCCGCGTGCAGCCGAACGATCGGCTGCCGGCGGAAGCCAAGGTGCGCATTCCGCCGCTGCGGCTCGATCAAACAAAGCCGCGTAGCGCGGGCAGCGAAGCGGAGGAAAAAACCCGCGCGTTCCTCAAGTCGATCACGCTCTACGAGGACGCCGACGTGCTGGTGCTCGACAAGCCCATGGGCCTGGCGGTGCAGGGCGGCTCGGGGACGGTACGGCACTTAGACGGCATGCTCGCCGCATTGCAGGCGCCGGACGGCCAGCGCGCGCGCCTGGTGCACCGGCTCGACAAGGACACCGCCGGCTGCTTGTTGGTGGCGAAGACGCGCTTTGCCGCCGCGGCGCTGGCGAAGACGTTTCGCTCGCGTGCGGCGCGCAAGATTTACTGGGCCCTGGTTGCCGGCGTTCCCAAGCCGCGCCAGGGCCGCATCTCTACGTTCCTGGCGAAAGAACAGATGGAAGGGGACTCGCGCATGCGGATCGCGCGCCACGGCGAGGAGGGCGCGAGCCATGCCCTGACCTATTATGCCGTGGTCGAGACCGCCGCGAGAGAACTCGCCTGGCTATCGCTCAAGCCGGTGACCGGGCGCACCCATCAGCTGCGCGCGCATATGGCGCACATCGGCTACCCGATCGTCGGCGATCCCAAATATTTCGTCCGGGAAAATTGGGATTTGCCGGGCGGCATGCAGAACCGGCTGCATCTGCTTGCGCGGCGCATCGCCGTGCCGCACCCACGCGGCGGCATCATCGACGTGACCGCGCCGCTGCCGCCGCACATGGCGCAGTCGTGGAATCTGCTCGGCCTCGACGTGAAGCGCTACGATCCCATCGTCGAGGCGCCGGAAGAATGACGGCCGCGAACGCCTCGCCTCCCAAGGCGCCGCTGTCGGCCGCGTGGCTCGCTGCCGCGCTGATTCTTCTTCTCGCGCTTAAACTGGCTGCGCTCATCGCCTTCGGCCCGACGATCGTGGTCGACAGCCGCGATTACATTGGCTACGCGGATCAGATTCTCAGCGGCGCCTTCCGGCACGTCGATCTCGCGAGCGACGCCGCTATCCCCTACCCGCCGAATGACCCGCAGCTGACCTTGTACCGGCCGATCGGTTATCCGGCGGTGATCGCGGCGGCGAAAATCATCGTGCCGGCCCATTGGGCCACCACCGTCGTGTTGGTCCAGTTCGTGGCGTCGCTTTTCGCCACCGCCATGGTCTATCGGCTCGCCCGCTGCTTCGGGTTGCGTGACTGGGTCAGCGTCGGCGTCGCCGCCGCCTACGCCACCTCGCTGCAGTTCGTGGTCGACCAGGCAATCGCGTCGGACAGCCTGTGCGCGAGCACGATGACGATCGCGGCATGCATCCTCGCCGAAATGGCCCTGCGGCGGGTGCCGCCGCGGGTGCCGCTGCTGCTCGCCGCCGGCGGGTTCATCGTGGTCTCTTTTCTGATGCGCGACGTGATCGCGCTCGAAGTGCTCGGGCTTTTCCCGCTGATTGCGGCAGCGGCATTCTCGGCGCCGGGATGGGCTCGCCGGGCGGGTGCCTTCGCTCTGACGCTCCTTCCGCTGATCGGCACGTACGTCGGCTACATGGAATGGAACCGCGCGCGCATCGGTGACGCGGTGATAACGACGGTCCCGCAATGGGTGCTGCTCGATCCGCTGATCAGGGCGTCGCGCTACGATCCGACGCTGTTCTCAGGGACGAGCCCGCTCGATCAAGTTGGCCGCCGCGTCGCCAAAAACTACACCCTCGATGACTCCGGTGAAGCCAACCGAATCCTGCATCGTGAGTACGGCTGGACCGCGCCGCAGATCGCGCATGAAGTCGCGCGTGCTTATTTCCGCGCTTGGATCGACCACCCCGGCGCCATGATTCATCACGTGCTGCATTTCCTGACGGAAACCCAGTTGCACCAGGCGGTGCGGCCGACCGAGACTGTGCGCGACGTGCTGTTGTGGAACACCGGCAGCGACCATGACTTTGGTCGCGAGGCAGCGATCCGCGCCGGAAACTGGTGGATGGTGCCGGCCGTGATCGTCCATCGCCTGTTCGAGGTGATTTCGACCGTGGTTTTCGCGGCCTTTCTCCTGGTCACGCCGCTGCGGCTTGTGCGCGAGGGCGTGACCGCGCAAACGGCGGCCTTGGCCGGCCTCTGGTTTGCCTATCTGACCTGCCTATTGATGCACGCGGCGGTTTCGCTCCAGCCGCGCTATCTCCTGCCGTTCCTGGCCGGATCGATCGTGGTCGGTGCGGTGAATATCGCCTGGCTCGTCGCGCGCTGGCGCGCGCGATCAGAGCGGGGCGCCCACGCCGTCGCCAGTTCGACGAAAGGTTCGGGTATTACCGCAGGCTCGCGTTGATCTTGGCGAGCGTCCCGGCGCCCGGGCACAGCTCTTTTTCATTGAGCTCGTTGAGCGGGTGCTCGACCGTATTGAGATGATCGTGCAGGTCGTCGGCCTCGGGCTCGACGTAGAGCAGGCCGGTGACGATCTCGCCCGCGTGGGCGCGCTCCTGCAGATACGTCATCGCGCCGAGCTTGTCGTGCGGGTCGTAGTCGGCGTGCAGCTTGCGCAACGCGAGCTTCGAGCCATCGTGCTGCTCGACGATCTCGAGTTCGCCCGGCTTGTAATCGACGTGGATCGGCGCGCGCGGCGCCATGAAATCCAGGCGATTGACCGCCTCGTTGTGCTCGCGCACGTAATCGAAGCTCTTGGTCGAGCCGGGGTGATTGTTGAAAGCCACGCAGGGCGAGATGCAGTCGATGAATGCCGCCCCCTTGTGCTCGATCGCCGCCTTGATCAGCGGCACCAGTTGCGCCTTGTCGCCGGAGAAGCTGCGCGCGACGAAGCTCGCGCCGACTTGCAGCGCCATGGCGACGAGGTCGACCGAGTTGTCGTTGTTCATGACGCCACGTTTCGACTTCGAGCCGCGGTCGGCGGTGGCGGAGAACTGGCCCTTGGTGAGACCGTAAACGCCGTTGTTCTCGACGATATAGACCATGTTGACGCCGCGACGGATGGCGTGGGCGAACTGGCCGAGGCCGATCGAGGCGGTGTCGCCGTCGCCGGAGACGCCGAGATAGATGAGATCGCGGTTGGCGAGGTTGGCGCCGGTGAGCACCGAGGGCATGCGTCCGTGCACCGAGTTGAATCCGTGCGAGCTGCCGAGGAAATAGGTCGGCGTCTTCGACGAGCAGCCGATGCCGGAGAGCTTCGCCACGCGGTGCGGCGGCAGGTTCAGCTCGAAACAGGCCTGAATGATCGCGGCGCTGATCGCGTCGTGGCCGCAGCCCGCGCACAGGGTCGATATCGAGCCCTCGTAATCGCGGTGGGTGAAGCCGAGTTCGTTGACCGGCAGCGACGGGTGGTGGAATTTCGGCTTGACGATGTAGGTCATGACACCACCTTGCGCAGCGGCGTGATTTTCAGCGCATCGAGATGCTCGGCGATCGCGCGGACGATGAAGCGGGCGGTGATCGGCGTGCCGTCGTAGTGGAGCACCGGCACCAGGCGCACTGGATCGAGACTTTGTTCGTTCACCAGCAGCATGCGCAGCTGGGCGTCGCGGTTCTGCTCGACCACGAAGACGAAGTCATGGTCGGCAACGAAATCGGCAACGTCCTGATGGAACGGGAAGGCACGCACGCGCAGCATGTCGAGCCGATGCCCGCGTTCGCCCAACTCGACGATTGCCTCGTCCATCGCCGGACTGGTCGAGCCGTAATAGATCACGCCATGGCGCGTGGGCTTGTCGGCGTCACGGCGCACGGGGCGCGGCACCAGGCCCTTGGCGGTTTCGAACTTGCGCAGCAGCCGCTGCATGTTGTCGACGTAGGGTCCGCCTTCCTCGGTGTAGCGGGCATAGCGGTCGCGGGTCGAGCCGCGGGTGAAGAAAGAGCCGCGCGTCGGGTGAGTGCCCGGGTAGGTGCGATAGGGGATGCCGTCGCCGTCAACGTCGAGATAGCGGCCGAAGTCCTTGCCGGCGTCGAGCTCTGCCGCCGTCATTACCTTGCCGCGGTCGTAGGCGCGCTTCTCCTCCCACGCGAGCGGCCGGCACAGGCGGTGGTTCATGCCGATGTCGAGGTCGATCATGACGAAGATCGGCGTCTGCAGCCGGTCGGCGAGATCGAAGGCGGTGGCGCCGAACTCGAACGCCTCGGCCGGATCTTCCGGAAACAGCAGCACATGTTTGGTGTCGCCATGCGAAGCGTAAGCGGCGAGTACGATGTCCGACTGCTGGGTGCGGGTCGGCATGCCGGTCGAGGGGCCGCCGCGCTGCACGTCGAAAAGCACCGCGGGAATTTCCGCGAAATAGGCAAGCCCGAGAAATTCCTGCATCAGCGAAATGCCGGGCCCGGAAGTCGCCGTGAAGGCGCGGGCGCCGTTCCAGGCGGCGCCGACCACGATGCCCAGCGACGCAAGCTCGTCCTCCGCCTGGATGATGGCGTAGCGATTCCGACCGGTCTGAGGATCGATCCGGTAGCGCGCGCAATGGCGGGTGAAGGCTTCGGCGAGCGAGGATGAGGGTGTGATGGGATACCAGGCGCACACGGTGGCGCCGCCGTAGACGGCGCCGAGCGCGGCGGCCGAATTGCCTTCGATATAGATGCGATCGCGCACGGCGTCGGCGCGCTTGACAGTGAGGGTGATCGGACAGGTGAGATGCTCGAGCGCGTAGTCGCGGCCGATGTGCAGCGCCTTCAGGTTGGGCGCGATCAGCTTGTCCTTGCCCTTGAACTCCTCGCCGATTAGCTTTTCGACGGCTGTCACGTCCATATCGAGCAGCGCCGTGAGCGCGCCCACGTACATGATGTTCTTGAACAGCTGACGCTGGCGCGGGTCGGTGTATTCCCGGTTGCAGATGGCGGTGAGCGGCATGCCGATCACCGTCACGTCGGTGCGGAATTTCGACGCCGGGAGCGGCTTGGTGGAATCGTAGAACAGATAACCGCCGGGCTCGATCGAGGCCACATCCTTGTCCCAGGTCTGCGGGTTCATCGCGACCATCAGGTCGACACCGCCGCGCGCGCCGAGATGCCCGGCTTCCGTGATGCGGACCTCGTACCAGGTGGGCAGGCCTTGGATGTTGGACGGGAAAATGTTGCGCGGCGCGACCGGCACGCCCATGCGCAACACGGCGCGAGCGAACAGCTGGTTGGCGCTGGCCGAACCGGAGCCGTTGACGTTGGCGAACCGGACGACGAAGTCGTTCACGCGCTCGATCGGCATGCCTCACCCGCATAGGTCATTTCCAGGAAGAACTTTTGCATGTCCCAGGCACCGGTCGGGCAGCGCTCGGCGCACAGGCCGCAGTGCAGGCACACGTCCTCATCCTTCACCATGACGCGGCCGGTCTTGAGGTCGTTCGCGACGTAGAGGTCCTGGGTGGGATTCTTCGCCGGCGCGGTCAGCCGGGTGCGCAAATCCGCTTCATCGCCGTTCTGCGTGAACGTGATGCAGTCCATCGGGCAGATGTCGACGCACGCATCGCATTCGATGCACAGCGACGACGTGAATACCGTCTGCACATCGCAGTTGAGGCAACGCTGAGTCTCGGCAAGCGCGAGCTGCGGATCGAAGCCCAACTCGACCTCGGCCTTGATATCGGCGAGCGCGATCTTCTGCTCGCGCAACGGCACCCGATAGCGCTTATCTTGCGTGATGTCGTTGTCGTAGCTCCACTCGTGGATGCCCATCTTCTGGCTTATCAGCTCGACGGCCGGTGCCGGCCGCACCTCGATCGGCTCGCCGTTGCAGTATCTGTCGATCGAGACCGCGGCCTCGTGGCCGTGCGCGACCGCCCAGATGATGTTCTTCGGCCCGAACGCCGCGTCACCGCCGAAGAACACCCCCGGTCGCGTGCACTGCATCGTTGTCGTATCGACTTTGGGCATGTCCCATTGATCGAATTCGATGCCGATGTCGCGCTCGATCCAGGGGAACGAGTTCTCCTGGCCGACCGCGACGAGCACGTCGTCGCACGGCACGGTCTCGTCCGGCTCGCCGGTCGGCACCAGCTTGCGGCGGCCCTTCTCGTCGCGCTCCGCCTTCACCTTTTCAAACGTCACGCCGGTGAGCCGGCCGTTGTCGTGCTCGAAGGCTTTGGGCACCATGTAATTGAAGATCGGGATGCCCTCGTGCATCGCGTCCTCCTTTTCCCATGGGGATGCCTTCATCTCTTCGAAGCCTGAGCGAACGATCACCTTCACGTCGTCGCCGCCGAGTCGGCGCGAGGAGCGGCAGCAGTCCATCGCGGTGTTGCCGCCGCCGAGCACGATGACGCGCTTGCCGATCTTGTTGATGTGCCCGAACGAGACGTTGGAAAGCCAGTCGATGCCGATGTGGATGTTCTTGGCGGCTTCCGTGCGGCCGGGAATGTCGAGATCGCGTCCGCGCGGCGCACCCGAGCCGACGAAGATCGCATCGAACTTCTCGGCAAGCAGCGCCTTGAGGCTGTCGATGCGCCGCCCGCCGACGAATTCGACGCCGAGGTCCAGGATGTAGCCGCACTCCTCGTCGATGATGCTCTCGGGCAGGCGGAAGCGCGGGATCTGGGTGCGGATCATGCCGCCGGCGCGCGGGTCCTGGTCGAAGATCACGCACTCATAGCCGAGTGGGGCAAGGTCCCGCGCGACGGTAAGCGAAGCGGGGCCGCCGCCCACCAGCGCGATGCGCTTCCCGTTCTTGCGCGCCGCCGGCTTGGGCAAGCGCCCGCGGATATCATCCTTGTAGTCGGCCGCGACACGCTTGAGGCGACAGATCGCCACCGGCTCCTTTTCGACCCGCACGCGCCGGCATGCCGGTTCGCACGGCCGGTCGCAGGTGCGTCCAAGGATGCCGGGAAACACGTTGGATTCCCAGTTGATCATGTACGCGTCGCTGTAGCGACCCGCGGCGATCAAACGGATGTATTCAGGCACCGGAGTGTGCGCCGGGCATGCCCACTGGCAGTCGACTACTTTGTGAAAGTAGCCGGGCGCCGAAATGTCGGTAGGTCTCATTTCCTCCTCGACCACGTATCCCGTGGGTCAAAATCCACGGGCACGTGACGCATCGAACGTCGTCCCCATCCGGCCTGTGGGCCGAATCCGCGGCGGATATTAGGCAGGCCGTCCGCCGATTGCCATCATTAGATAGTCACAGTGTACGGCCGATGCAGGTACGCAAGCGACGCAGGCATCGGCCGGCGCGGTGACCGTATAATGCGTCGGGTCGGCCGGAACAAGCCCCGCAATCCACATCAGGAAATATGGATAACTCCCTGGATATTGAGGAGATTCGACGATCTCTCATAGGACGTGCGGTGCACAATGAACCCTTGTCGCGATGTCCGCTGGGCCGTGCGCCATGGCGGGGGCGGGTATAGAATCGTTCACCAGCCATGCACTTCGGGGAGGATTTCATGCCGGCCCTTGATCCGTCCGCAAGCCGCCGTCGATTTCTAAAATTCCTGGCCGGCAGTCCGTTGCTCGCGTGGCCGGGCGCCGCGGGCTTGGCGCACGAGGCGCCGTCGCGCCTTCCGGATCCGATGGTGTGGGCGCCGCGCGATATGGGCGAACTGATCAAGAGCCCGCAGGACGCAATCAACGTCTTCGACTTCGAGCCGGTCGCCTACAAGAACGTGCCGCCGGCGCACTTCGGCTACATGGCATCCGGTATCGATGACGAAGTCACGCTGCGGGAAAACCGCGAGGCCTTCAATCGCCTGGTCCTGCGGCCACGCCGTCTTGTCGACGTAACAAACATCGACCCGAGCGTGGAGCTGTTCGGCGTCAAATGGGAAACGCCGATCATCATTGCGCCGACCGGTGGCAACCGCGCCTTTCATGAGGATGGTGAGCTGGCGGTAGCCCGCGCGGCCAAGGCGCGCCGGAATTTACAGATACTCTCGACCGCGGCATCCACATCGGTCGATGACGTGACGCGGGAACGGGGCGCGCCGATCTGGTTTCAACTTTACGCCTCACCCAGCTGGGATGTAGCGAAGGCGCTGGTGAAACGCGCCGAGGCGGCGGGCTGTCCCGTGGTGGCGCTCACCGTCGATCGGGTCGCGGGCCGAAATCAGGAGACCTTCTTTCGCCTGCGTCGCGTCGACCGCCGCGAGTGCAACGATTGCCACGCGCTAGGCGTCCGCACGCGGCCCAATTACGAGGGCATCGATCTATCAGGCCTGAAGAGCATGCTGTCTTCGAACCTGACGTGGGACTTCGTGCGCCGCCTCAAGGACGCAACGCGGATGAAGGTCGTACTCAAGGGCATTTTGACCGGCGAGGACGCCAAGCTCTCTGTCGACAACGGCGTCGATGGAATCATCGTGTCGAACCACGGCGGGCGCGGCGAGGACAGCGGCGGCGCCACGATCGATGCGCTGCCGGGAATCGTGCAGGTGGTGGGCGGGCGCATTCCGGTGCTCGTCGACGGCGGCTTCCGCCGCGGCACCGATGTGCTCAAGGCGCTCGCGCTGGGCGCCAACGGCATATGTATTGGCCGGCCGTATTTGTGGGGGCTCGGCGCATTCGGTCAGGCCGGGGTCGAGCGCGTGCTCGAACTCATGCGGGCGGAGTTCGAGGTCGCGATGCGCCAGTGCGGCGTGCGTTCGGTCAAGGAACTCTCGCCAGCGTTCGTGCGAAAGGCCTGACAAACGTTGCGCGATATTTTCACCGACCTGTTTGGGGCCGACCCGCTTGATCCGACGGAAGCGGCGCGGCGCGCCATGCGGCCGGCGCTGCCCCGCCGGTTTTATCAGAAAGCCGCAGTCGAGGAGACGGCGGACGGATTCCGCGTCGTGCTCGACGGCAGGCCGGTGCGCACGCCGGCGCGCGGTTTCCTCGTGGCGCCATCGCGCGCGCTGGCGCAGGCTCTCGCCGCCGAATGGGATGCCCAAGGCGAGAGCATCGATCCCGCAACGATGCCGCTGACGCGGCTTGCCAATTCGATCATCGACGGAGTTGCCGCGGCACCGACGCCAGTTGCCGCCGATATCGAAAAATATCTCGGCTCCGATCTGTTGTTCTATCGCGCCAACGGGCCGCAGCGACTCATCGAGCGGCAAGCGCGTCTGTGGGACCCGGTGCTGGCTTGGGCGCGCGAGGTGCTGGGTGCTCGCTTCGTGCTCTCCCAGGGGGTGGTGCACGTGGCGCAGCCCGACAGCGCCATTGCTGCCGCGCGCGCAGCCATTCCAAATGATCCCTGGCGGCTCGGGGCGCTGCACGCGATCACCACCTTGACCGGCTCGGCGCTGCTCGCGCTCGCGCTCGCCGGCGGGCATCTCACCGCAGATGAAGCTTGGGACGCGGCCCACGTGGACGAAGACTGGAATATGGAGCAGTGGGGCCGCGACGACATCGCGCTGGCGCGTCGCGCCGCCCGTCGCGCGGAGATGGACGCGGCCGCGACAGTGCTCGCCGCCATATAGCGAGAATGGTCGCCGTCCGGGGGCCCGGCAAAAGTTAACATCCGGTTCATTCCTGTGGCGTAGCTTCCCCCCGACTCGTTTTCGGGGCCGTCGATGGACCTCGTCAGCCTGCCCTCGCTGCTTGCGATCCCGAACTCGTTCGGAGCGCCGCCCACGGCGTTGCCGCCGGGCGAAATCATCGACGCCCTGGTGCTGGCGCTGCTCGACAATGGGCTCGTGCGGCTGCAGGTGCCTGACGGCACCCTCGACGTACGCACCCCCGTGCCGCTCGCGGTCGGCGCGAAAGTGCGCCTTGCTGTCAACGGCACCAGCGCCGGCCTTCAGGTGGTCGTGCTCACCGATGGCTCCGGCCGGACCGGCACGCCTGCCACGGTCGTGGCGCGTCAGGGCGCTGAGGTCGCGTCGCGGGCCGGCGCCGAAGCTGCATCCGCCGGGTTGGAGCCGGCGGTGGAAATCGCCCTTTCGGGCGCGACCGCGTCCGTGCCGCAAAGCGCAAGCCCGCCTGTGGCGCCGGCAACAGAGTCGATTGCCGCTGCGGTGCAGGCAGCCGCCTCGCGCCAGGGCGGCCTCGGGCCGCTGCTCGCGGACCTGGAGCAGGCGATCAAGACCGAGGCGCTGCCGCAACCGATCGCCGCCGTGGTCGCGCGCGTGCTCGACGCGCGGCTTCCGCTTGACGCTCTGAGCGCGGCAGGGTTGCGGCAGGCGTTGACGCGGTCGGGTCTGTTCTTGGAAGCCTCGCTCGCCGCGAGCCTGTCGCCCGATGCCAACCCCGTATCAGGTCTCGATCTGAAGGCTGCTTTGCTGGTGCTGCGGCAAATGATCCAAGCGTGGACGCAGAGCGAACCGCGGACGACAGAGGGCTTGGCCGCGGCAACGAGTGCCCCGCCGCCGCCATATCGCGGCGCGCCGCCCAGCGCGCAATCGCAAGCGCAAACCTCGCTACCGCCCTACGCGCCTTCCGGCGCCGTGGCCCAGCGGCTCCTCGCCGAGACTGATGCCGCGCTTGCACGCCAGACCCTGCTGCAGGTCGCCTCGCTGCCGGAAACCGAGGCCGGCTCCCATGCGGTGGCTCGCGCGACGCAGTGGGCGTTTGAAATTCCGTTGGCGGCCGGGCAGGGGAGCGCGATTGCCCAGTTCGAAATCACCCGCGACGGACATGCGGCGACCGAGGCTTCCGCGGCGTCCTTCACCTGGCGCGTGCGTTTCTCCGTCAACCTCGAGCCCATGGGGCCGGTGCACGCGCTCGTCGCGCTTGCCGGCGAGCGCGCTGCGGTCACCCTGTGGGCGGAGCGCGAGACGAGCGCGTCGCATCTGCGCGCGCACGGTGCCCTGTTGGAAAACGCACTGCGCGCCGTCGCGCTCGAACCACGCGACATTCAGATCCGCACCGGTGCGCCGGCCGCCCCGCCGCCCGCTGCCGGCCGTTTCCTGGATCGCGCGTCATGAACGAGCCGCAACGCTCACCGCTGGCCGTGGCGCTACGCTACGAGAAGCCGGGCGCGCCGCGGGTCGTCGCCAAGGGGCGCGGCGAGATCGGCCGGCGCATCATCGAAGCTGCCCGCGCCAACGGCATTCCGCTCGAAGAAAATCCCGCGCTCGCCGAAGCGCTCTCGCACGTCGAACTGGAGCACGCGATTCCCGAGGCGCTCTACCGCGCGGTCGCCGAGGTGCTCGCGTTCATCCTGCGCGCGTCGGGAAAGCTCGCTTAGACATCCCGCTCTATAACCTCGCCCGCATCAGCCTCCGCAATGGAATGAAAGAGACGAGCGGAATTGGCGGGGTTGGCGAGCAAATGCAGAGTCTCGATCAAGCCCTCATATTCGTCCACGGGCAGCATTACGACCGCTCGTCCATTCCTTCCCGTCACATGAAGAGGGGAGCGAGTGTCGCGCACTTGGTCCATGTACCTCCCGAGGTGCCTGCGCAATTCCGCTTGTGAGACGCGTTTCATGGTCGTCACCTCCCCATACTTCCCCGTGGGCCGCACGTTTGCGCGCCTTGTGTACCATGATAGGACTTCCGTTAGGCCCGGAATCGAAGCGCCATGAAAGATATTCTCGAAAAGCTCGAGGCGCGGCGTGCGCATGCGCGGTTGGGCGGCGGCAAGAACCGCATCGACGCGCAGCATAAGCGCGGCAAGCTCACCGCGCGCGAGCGGCTCGAACTTCTGCTCGACAAGGGCTCGTTCGAGGAGTTCGACATGTTCGTCGAGCACCGGGCGGGCGAGTTCGGCATGGAAAAAACGAAAATCCCCGGCGACGGTGTCGTCACCGGCTGGGGTACGGTGAACGGCCGCACCGTGTTCGCCTTCGCCAAGGATTTCACCGTATTCGGCGGTTCGCTGTCCGAGACCCACGCGATCAAAATAACCAAAATCCAGGACATGGCCATGAAGGCGCGCGCGCCGATCGTCGGCCTGTTCGACGCGGGCGGCGCGCGTATCCAGGAGGGAGTCGCCGCGCTCGGCGGCTACGGCGACGTGTTCAAGCGAAATGTCGTCGCCTCAGGCGTGATCCCGCAGATTTCCGTGATCATGGGCCCGTGCGCGGGCGGCGACGTCTACTCACCGGCCATGACCGATTTCATCTTCATGGTCAAAGACACGAGCTACATGTTCGTGACCGGCCCCGACGTGGTGAAGACGGTGACGAACGAGATCGTCACCGCCGACGAGCTGGGCGGCGCCGGCGTGCACGCAGGCAAGTCCGGCGTCGCCGACGGCGCCTTCGAGAACGATGTCGAGTGCCTGTTGCAGATGCGCCGGTTGATCGATTTCCTGCCGTTGAACAATCAGGCGGGCGTGCCCGAATGGCCTTCGTTCGATGATCCCGAGCGCGAGGATTTCTCGCTCGACACGTTGATCCCGGACAATCCCAACAAGCCCTACGACATCAAGGAGCTGATCCTCAAAGTCGCCGACGAGGGTGATTTCTTCGAAATCCAGCCGTCATTCGGGCGCAACATCGTCACCGGCTTCGGCCGCATTGCCGGCCGCACGGTCGGCTTCGTTTCCAACCAGCCGATGGTGCTCGCCGGCGTCCTCGATAGCGACGCCTCGCGCAAGGGGGCGCGCTTCGTCCGCTTCTGCGATGCCTTCGGGATTCCGATCGTCACTTTCGTCGACGTGCCCGGGTTCCTGCCCGGCACGGCGCAGGAATACGGCGGGCTTATCAAGCACGGGGCGAAGCTCCTGTTCGCCTATAGCCAGGCGAGCGTGCCGCTCGTCACCGTGATCACTCGCAAGGCGTTCGGCGGCGCCTATGACGTGATGGCCTCGAAGCACGTGGGCGGCGACATCAACTACGCCTGGCCGACCGCGCAGATCGCCGTGATGGGCGCCAAGGGCGCGGTGGAAATCATCTTCCGCCAGGACATCGGCGACCCTGACAAGATTGCCGCGCGCACGCGCGAATACGAGGAGCGGTTCCTCTCGCCCTTCGCCGCCGCCGAGCGTGGCTATATCGATGAGGTGATCCGGCCGCACGCGACGCGCCGGCGCATCGCGCGGGCTTTGGCGATGCTGCGCAACAAGACCGTCGAGATGCCGCCGCGCAAGCACGATAATTTGCCGTTGTGAGGGAATGCCGATGCGCATCACGCTCGACATTGACGATCTGGTCGTTGTGGCTGCCGAGAAGCTCGCCGCCGAACGGAAGGTCACTGTCGATCAGGTTATCTCGGATGCCGCATGGAATGAGTTGGCACGAGCTCACCGGATCATGCGCAACGGCTTTCCTCTACTCCCAAAAAGAGGCGGGGTCGTAACCCCTGAGATGGTAGAAAAACTGCTTGAGGAAGCCGATTTATCCGACGCAGGCCTATCAGGAACGAGCGAATGAAATTCTATGACTGCGCCGTTGCGCCGAGCCCGCGGCGGGTGCGCGTCTTCATGGCAGAGAAGGGCATCACCTTGCCGACGATTCAGGTCGATCTGCGTAAGGGCGAGCAATTCGGCGAGGCCTTCCGCGCGGTCAATCCCGACTGCACGGTGCCGGTGCTCGAACTCGACGACGGGCGGCGGCTCACCGACTCGGTCGGCATCTGCCTCTATCTGGAAGAGACCCATCCCGAGCCGCCGCTGATGGGCATCGATCCCGCCGACCGGTCGACCGTCGTCGAATGGCAGCGGCGCGCCGAGCGTGACGGGTTCCTGGCGGTGGCCGAGGCGTTTCGCAACTCGACGCCGGCCTTCAAGACCCGCGCGCTGCCCGGGACGGACGATTACGTGCAAATTCCGGCCTTGGTCGAGCGTGGCCGCGCGCGCACGCAGGCGTTCTTCACGCTCATGAACAATCGATTGGCGGAGCGCGAGTTCGTGGCGGGCGAGCGTTACAGTATCGCCGACATCACGACGATGATCGCGGTCGACTTCGCCGGCTGGATCAAGCTGACGATCCCGGACGATTGCCCACATCTGCGCCGCTGGCACCAAGCGGTATCGGCGCGACCGAGCGCGAAGGCGTAACGCTCATTCCGCCGGCGCATCTGCCGGCACGTACCGCTCCCCGAACACGGGCTCCTTGTGCGGCGTCGGTGGCAGCTGCCAGGCGCCGGTCGCGGGCGGACGCACCTCGGCGTCCACATGCACGTCGAGTAGGAACGGCTTGTTTGATTTCACCGCGTGTTCGAGCGCGCCGGCAAAATCCTGCGACTTGGTCACGGTGAGGCCCTCGGCGCCGGCGGCACGGGCCCAGGCCGCGAAGTCCGGATTATAGGGCGTCTTGTTCGCGCCCTCGTGAAACGCCGTGCCGAGTTCGCGCTGGTTGAACATGCCGAGCTGAATGTCGCGGATCGATGCGAAGGAGAAATTATTCCACACCACCCAGACGACCGGGATCGCGTATTCGACCGCGGTGCACAGCACGTGCGGCACCATGGCAAAGCAGCCGTCGCCGGTGACCGCGACGCACGGCCGCTCGGGCGCGGCCAACTTTGCGCCGAGCACGCCGGCGGCGCCGAAGCCCATGCCGGAGAAGCCCCACGAGTTGAGCATGGTCTGCGGCCGCCGCGCGGTCCAGAACTGCATGTACCAATTGTGATGAACGCCCACGTCGCAGGCGAGCACCGCGTCCTCGGGCAGCACCGCGCGGCAATCGGCCACCACGCGCTCCGGCCGCAGCGGCGATGAATGCACCGCGAAATTCGGCCGCACGAATTTTTCCCATTCCGCCTGCCATTGTTTGATCTGCGCGTGCCAGGGCGCGAGCCGCTCGCTCCTTGCCTCGCCGCGTGTGAGTTCCGCCAGCAGCTGACGCAGGAACGTGCGCGCATCGGCGAGCAGGCCAAGGTCGGGCGGATAGTTGCGGCCGAGTTCGTCCGGATCGACGTCGACGTGGATGAGCTTTGCGTGCGGGAAATTCCACGAATACCCCGGCAGCCACGACGACGCCGAGCGGTCGTCGAAGCGGGCGCCGATCGCGATCACGAGGTCGGCGCGGCGGCCGGCTTCGTTTGCCGGATAGGCGCCGTTGCGGCCGATGAAGCCGAGCGAAAGCGGGTCGGCCATGTCGAGGCAGCCCATGCCGTTGGGCGAAGAGATGACCGGGATGCCGATGCGGTGCACGATCTCGGTCAGCTCACGTCCGGCTTCCGACAGCGTCACCCCGTGTCCGACGAACAGCACCGGCCGCTGGGCAGTGCGGATCATCGTCGCGGCCGCGGCTATTTCCTCCGGCGCGGCGCCGCCGCGATGCGTGTGCAGCGGCGGGGCAGGGGACGGCAGCTCGACGTCGTCCTCTTCCTGGAACACGTTGAACGGAACATCGACGTTCACCGGGCCGGGACGGCCCGATACCATCAGGCTCGCGGCCTGGCGCAGCGCGAGCGGCAGCATGTCAACGCGGGTCGGCTGAAGGCTGCGCTTGACCACCGGGCGGATGATGCTCGGGAAGTCCGCCTGGTAGTGGCGGTTGATCTCCTGAAACGGGCTGCGGTTGAACTGCGATGTCGGCACGTTGGCGGTGATTGCCAGCATGGCCGAGGAATCGCTCAGCGCCACCGCGAGCGGCATGACGATGTTGCACGAGCCGGGCCCGCACGAGGTCAACGTCGCCACCGGCTCGTGTCGCACGCGGAAATAGGCGTCCGCCATGTGCGCCGCGACCTGCTCATGGCGCGGCGAGACGAATTTGATACGGTCGCGCACGTCGTAGAGCGCGTCGAGCAGCCCGACGTTGCCGTGGCCGCACAGGCCGAACACATAGGGCATCTTCTGGCGGATCAGGAACTCGGCGATCAGCTCTGCGCCTTTCATGCGTGGCATGGATGGAACTCGCTTCGGTTAGGGTGCGCCGCTTATAAGGGGGCAGGGCGCCCGTTCATACCAGTGCCGCGATCTGCTAGAATCGCCAGCGACCAGGAAGGTGACTCATGGCCCGGCACAAAGGCTACATCCCAAACGGCGTCATTCCCGCGGTGCTGCTGCCGTTCAATAGTGATTTCGCGATCGACGAGGCGAACTTCCGTAAGCATTTGCGGGCCGTGGCGGCGACCGACGGCATTTCGGCGATCACGATCAACGCTCACTCGACCGAGGTCGCCTCGTGCGCCTTCGAAGAGCAGCGCCGCGTGCTCGATATCGCCGATGACGAGGTCGGCGACCGCCTGCCGATCGTCAACGGCGTGTGGGCCGACGGCAGTATCGAGGCTGCGCGCATCGCCCGCATGGCGGCGATCCGGGGCGCTTCGGCGCTGCTGGTGTTCCCCCCGGCGCCTTTCACGCTGGGGCAATCGCCCGAAATGGCGCTCGCTCATTTCAAGCGCATCGCCGACGCGAGCGACCTGCCGATCATCGTGTTCCAATATCCGCTGGCGACGGGCCAGGGCTATCCGCGCGACACGCTGCTGCGCCTGTGCGAACAGGTGCCGAGCATTCGCGCGATCAAGGACTGGGCCGGCAACGTCGCCCAGCACGAATGGCACGTGCGCACCTTGCAGAGCCTGCCGCGGCCGGTGAACGTGCTCTCGACCCATAGCGCGTGGCTGCTGAGTTCGCTCGTGCTCGGCTGCAACGGCCTGCTCTCGGGGAGCGGCAGCGTCATTCCCGATCTCCAGGCGGCGCTGTTCCGCGCGGTGCAGAACAAGGACCTTGCCGCCGCGCAGCGCATCAACGACCGCATCTACCCCCTCGCGCAGGTGTTCTACGCCGACCCGTGGGCCGACATGCACAACCGCATGAAGGAGGCGCTCGTCTTGCTCGGCCGCTTGCCGCGCGCGGTGGTGCGCCCGCCGCTGGTCAAACTCGGGGCGGCCGAGATCGCCCGCATCCGCGCCGCGCTGATCGACGCCGGGCTGCTCGCCGCCACGGGACGGGACGCCGCGTGAGTCTCACCATCACTCGTTGAGCCGGCGCCGCGCAAACCCCAGCAGGCCCTGGGGCATGAAGATCACGATGGCGATGAAGATGATCCCAAGCGGGATCAGATAGGGAAATTCCGCAAGCCCGGGAAGCGCGAGGCCATGCTGCGAAGCCACGGACGCCAGATACGGAAACAGGCGCGATAATCCCTCGCGCAGCAGCAAAAATGCGGCGGCGCCGACGATCGGCCCGACCAAGGTGCCGACGCCGCCCATGATGTTGTAGATCACGGCCTCGCCCGAAACCACGAAGAACACGAAATCGGGCGCGGCGAACCGGTTCTGAATCGCGTAGAGCACCCCGGCGAGCCCGGCGAACAAACCGGAGAACATCACCGCCACGATCTTGTAACGCTCGACCGGGTAGCCGATCGCGCGCGTGCGCGCCTCGTTCTCGCGGATCGACTGCAGCACCATGCCGAATGGCGACCGGGTGATCCGGCGCAGCACCAGATACGAGCCGGTCACGACCGCGAGCACGAACCAGTAGAGCGTGAGCGTCGTGAACGGCAGCGAAAACAATCCCGGGATTGCCAGCGCCGGACGGCTGAAGGCCAGCCCATTCTCGCCGCCTGTCGCGTCGGTCCAGGTGAAGATGATCACGTAGAATATCTGCGAGAAGATCAACGTCGTAATGGCAAAGTAGATGTCACGCAGTCGCGTGGAGAAATAAGCCACGAACGCCGCCACGGTGGCGGCGGCAATGAGTCCATAGAGGAGCGCGAGCCATAGGCTGGGCGGCCTGGTCGTCAGCAGCGCCGCGGCCGCGCCATACATGCCGAGCCCGAAGAAGGCCGAATGCCCGAACGACACCATGCCGGTGTAACCGATCAGGATGTCGGACGACATGGCGAGCAGGCCCCAGATCAGAATTTCCGTGAGGAAGCGGCGCCAGAACTCGGGCAGCCCGAACGGCATGACGATCAGCAACGCCAGGATGACGGCAAACGCCATCCAAAAAATGCGGGTGCGGCGCGCGGTCATTTGGGTGTCGGCACGAACAGGCCGGTCGGCCGTATCAGCAAGGTCAATATCAGCACCACGAAAGAGACGATGATTGCCTGCGAAGGGCTGACCCAGAGGGAGGCGTAGGACTCTGTCAGGCTGATGAAGATCGACGCGGCGATCGAGCCGACGAGATTGCCCATGCCGCCGACCACGACCACGATGAACGCCTTGAGCACCCAATCGAGGCCCATCGCATGGTTGACGCCGACAAGCGGACCGAACAGCACGCCGCTCGCTGCCGCCATGCCCGAGCCGATGGCGAACACGATCGTGAGCAGGCGCGGCACCGGGATGCCCATGGCCTGGGCCATGAGGCGGTCCTGGGTGGTGGCGCGGATCCACACGCCATAGGTGCTGTATTTGAGAAACAGCCACAGTCCGGCGATGATCGCCGCAGAGAGCAGCGCGATCACCAGGCGGTACCAGGGATATTCGAGATAGAAGAGGTTGAAGTGCCCGGTGAACGGTTCGTTGATCTTGCGCGCCACCGGGCCGAATTGCCAGAGCGCGTAATTCTGCAGCACCAACGAGATACCGAAGGTCACGAGGATGGTGTTGAGCGGGTCGCGACCGAGCAAGGGACGCAAGGTCGTCACGTGGATGGCCGCCCCGAGCGCCGCAACTACCAAAGTTGCGACGAGGAGAGCGAGCCAAAAGCTTCCCGTCCCGGCGAGCGTGACCACGCCCACATAGGCGCCGAGCATGAACAATTCGCCGTGGGCGAAGTTGACCACGTCCATGATGCCGAAGATCAGGGTGAGTCCGGACGCGACCAGCGCCAGGATCATGCCGACGACGATCCCGTTGATCGTCTGAATCAGGAACTCTTCGAGCAACTCAGACTCCCAGATATTTGTGGACCACTTCGTGGTCCGCGTGCAGCTCGGACGCGGCCGCCTGATGGCGCACTTGTCCCTTCTCCATGAAATACACGCGCTCGCTCGTCTCGAGCGTGAGCGGCACGTTCTGCTCGACCAGCAGTACCGCCACACCTTCGCGGCGAAGCACGTGGATGATGTGCCGGATTTGCGACACCATGCGCGGCATCAGGCCTTCGGTGGGCTCGTCGAGCAGGATTATTTTCGGTTCCAGCATCATCGCGCGCGCGATCGCGAGCATTTGCTGCTCCCCGCCGGATAGCGTTCCGCCGGCTTGGTTGCGCCGCTCCGCCAGCACGGGAAAAAAGTCAAACACCATCTCGAGCAATTCTTTTTTGCGCGCTTCGCTCACGCCGCGGCCGTCGAGCCCGGTGCGCAGGTTTTCGCTCACCGTGAGCAGGCGGAAGATGCGCCGGTCCTCGGGGACATAGCCGATGCCGAGCCGCGCCACCCGGTGCGCCGGCAGATGGCCGAGCGATTGGCCTTCGAGCAGCACCTCGCCGCGGGTCGGATGCACGAGCCCCATGATCGCCTTGAGGGTCGTGCTCTTGCCGACGCCGTTGCGCCCAAGCAGGCCGACGATTTCGCCGCGGCGCACTTCCAGCGACACGCCGTGCAGGATGTGGCTCTTGCCATAATAAGTATGGATGTCCTCGACGCGGACGAGAGCCTCGCTATGGTCGGCCGCAGTCATGTCTTCAAATAGACCTCGAGCACCCGCGGGTTGCTCTGGATTTCCGCCGGCGTTCCCTCGGCCAGGATCGCGCCGTAGTGCAGCACGGTGATCCGGTGGGCTAGGCCCATCACCACTGTCATGTCATGCTCGACGATGAGGATTGTCAGATCTCTGGCAATGCGGCGCACGAGCGCGATGGTGTCGTCGGTTTCGCCGGCGCTCATGCCGGCGGTCGGCTCGTCGAGGCAGAGGAGCTGCGGCTCGGTCGCGAGCGCGATGCCGATCTCCAGGTTGCGCTGCTCGCCATGGGACAGATTGGCGGCAAGCTCGTCGGCCTTGGCGGCGAGACCGACCGTGGCGAGCACGGCCTCGGCCTTCTCGATGATGTCGCGGAATGCGCGGTGGTGGGTGAAAAGACTCCAGCCGTGCCGCCGCGACTGCGCCGCGATGCGCACATTCTCCAGGGTGGTCGCGTTGGGAAGAATATTGGTGATCTGATAAGAGCGGGCGATGCCCTTGCGGGAAATGCGGTTGGGCGACAACCCCGTGATCTCGTCGTCGTTGAACAGGATGCGCCCCGATGAGGGGCGCAGCACGCCGGTGAGACAATTGAAGAAGGTGCTCTTGCCGGCGCCGTTGGGCCCGATCACCGCGCGGATTTCGCCGCGGGCGACCGCGAAATTGACGCCGTTGAGCGCGGCAAGCCCGCCGAAGCGGATGCCGAGGTCCTCGGTCCGCAGCACCGGGGCAGCGCCCACCGGGGCCGCGGCCGCGGCGAGCGCTGCGGAAGAAAGATCAGCCGCCACTTACGACGAGGCGAACTTGCAAGCCGGCGGGAAGATCGTCTTTTCCTTCGGAACGGTCTCGAGGATCCGATGCTTGCCATCCTTGATGTCGAAGATGAACTCGCGGATGAAGGCTTGATGGTCCTCCTTGCGCAGGACCTTGTCCCCTTGCGGGAAGTCGTCGCCTTCCTTCATCTCGAGCCCTTCGAGCGCTTCGATCAGCTTCATCGTATCGTCGCGGCCCTGGAAATTCGACTTCTCCATGCCGATCTTCAAGGCGTTCATCGCCTCGTAGTTGGACTGAACGTAGCGGTCCGGCAGCGGGCCGCTCGGATCGATCTGTTTGAGCCGGGCGACCGCGTCATCGAAGAACTTGTGGTGCGCCGCCGTGTTCAGCGGCGGGTCGAATACCGGAATATAGCGGTTGATCCCGACGAAGCCTTCGATCTTGTTGCCGAGGCCCGGCAGGTTGGTGGATTCGGCAAGGGCGCCGTCGCCCGCCCATTTGTATTTCTTTGTCAGGCCGAGGTCATACGCCTGGTTGCCGATGGTAACGCCGTCCTTGCCGAACTCGATGGCGAACAGGCCATCGAAATCGCCGGAGATCTTGGAGAGGAAGGGAGTCATGTCGGCGGTGCCGAGCGGAATGCCGGTGCCCCCGACTATTTCGCCGCCGGCCTTCTTGATCTCCTGTGCATAGGCATCGCGCGTCGACTGGCCCCAGGAATAATCGGCGTAGATGAGATGCCAGCGCTTGCCGAGCTTGTTGACCAGATAGGGCGCGAACGCCACCGCCTGGGCCGGCGCATAGTCGTAGGGACGGAAACTGTAGCGGTTGCACTTCGTCGTCGTCAGCGTCGTGTCGAGGCACACGCTAATCATGTTGACGACCTTGTTCTCTTCGAACACCGGCATACAGGCGAGGCAGATATTCGAGAGGAAGCCGCCCACGTGGGCGTCCACCTCGTCCTCGACCAGGAGCTTCTCGATTTTGCGTCGCGCGACGTCGGGCTTGGATTCATCATCGCCGGTGACGATCTCAACCGGCCGTCCGTTGATGCCGCCCATTTTGTTGATGCGGTCGACGGCCATTTGCACCCCGACCAGCGCGGTCTTGCCGCCGGCTGCCGCATTGCCTGAGAGCGGCTGCAGGCTACCGATCTTGAAGGGTTTTGCGGCGCCGAAAGCGGCGCGCCAGGGGGCCGGCACCAGCATCATAGCGCCGAGCGCACCGGCGGCCTTCGCGCTCCACCCCACGAGGCGGCGGCGCGTGGTCTTGCCACTGTACCAGAACGCCTCCTCCCAATCGTCACGGTTGTTGTTGTCGGTCATTTAAGTCCCTCTCTGGTTCGCTTGAAAGCGGTAGCACTCCCCGCCGCGAGCGCAACGGCGGAGACCTCGTTCGTACCCCCGTCCCGGCAGGAGTGTTTCCCCTCGGCGGCGCTGGTTGCGCCGTCTTCAACTTGGTTTTTGGATCAAACGATCGGGCGCCATCATATACGCCCGGCCCCGGGTGGCAACAGCCGGACGGTTCAGCGGGCCGCGGCCGCCGGCCGCCAGAAGGTCAGGCACGCGCCGGCGATGACGCAGGCTGCGCTCGCCAGTACCGCCGGGGTGAGCGGCTCGCCGAGGACGAAGTGACTTTGCACGATCCCGAACACTGGCGAGAGCAGCAGGATCTGGCTCGCCGTCGACGCGCGGATGCGGGTGAGCGCCTGCGACCAGCACCAGAAGGCGAGCGCCGTCGGCACGAGGATATTGTAGATCGTGTTGACGATCAGCTGCGGGGTCAGCCGGATCGGGTGATGCCATTCGAGCATGATTGCGGGAATCGCAACGGCGATCCCACTCACGGCCAGTTGCCAGAACACTTGCTGCCAGAAGGTGCTTTCCCATTTGGTGCGCCGGTAAAGCACAGAGCCGAGTGCCCACGCGATAGTGGCCACAAGCGCGTAGATGACGCCGGGAATGGTCACGGCGTTCCAGGGCATGGCCAAGGGATTGGTCAGGATCGCCATTCCCAATAGGCCGAGCGCGATCCCCGCCACGCTCGCAAAGCTGAACCGCTCGCCCAGCAGCAATACGCTCCACAGGAGGGCCCACAGCGGGTTGGTGTACATCAGCAGAATGGTGTGCGTGGACTCGATCCACTGCAGCGACAAGGTGAGGAGTATCGTCAGCGCGGCACCTTGCAGCATGCCGATCGCCGCAAGCCCCATCCGCTCCCCGCGCACCGGCATTATGTGAGCCGGACCGCCGCGAACCGCGAGCGCCATTCCGACGACGATCGCCGCGCCGACATAGCGCACCGCGGTGAATGTCCACGGGCCTACGTCGTGCAGCGCAAGCGAAATCCACGTGTAGTTTCCGCCCCATGCGAATATCAGCACCGCGAGCAGGCCGAGCGCGCCCCAGGGAAGCGCGGACGCGGAGCGGGCGGTCGTGGTGCTCGCCATCACCCTTGCGCCAGGGCCTCGGGCCGCTTGATCTCGATTTCGACGAAGGCGATCGGGTGCGCCGAGCCGTTCATCACGTCGTGCTCGATGCCGGGCGGCCGGCGGTAGGACTGGCCGGCGACGAGCCGCGCCTCGGATTCCTTGGCGCCGTCGTCGACGCGCATGATGGCATCGGTGAGCATCACCACGACGTAGGGCCAGCCGTGCCGGTGCCATCCGGTTACAGCGCCGGGCACGAAGTCCCAACGCGTGATGCGCACGGCGTCATCGTCCTGCTGCACGGTCGAGGTAGCCGGTACGGTGCATTTAAACGCCATCGGCAGATATTCCAGTTACAGTGATCGGTCGGATTGTGCCCGGCGCCCGATCACCCCAGGAGCTACGGCGACCCCTGTCGTCCGCTATTCCCACACCAGGAGATTGGGAAGCGTAGGATCGATCTGGCGCAAACAGGTGTAGCCGACGCCGGCGAGGCCACGAAACAGACCCAGATTGAAGGGGCTGCCGTCAGTGTCCCACCGGTATCCACCATTCGCCTTCGCACTCTCCACAACTGACATGAGTCGCCACGCGGCAAGCTTGCGCAGATCATCACGTCCCAATGCATCGCCGGCCTCACAGAAGAATTCGATGCTGCCGAGTGTTCCGCAACAGAGCGTATCCACGTGGCCAGGCCAGCTTCGCTCGACTCCCTTTAGCGCGTTGCGAACATCTCCCGCAACGAGCTCGCATCCAAGTGCTCGGCGTCTGCTTCCAGCAATGCGGGCGAGCCCGATGCCTGACGCTCCATGGCACCATTGGCAGGGCCAACTCGGCTTGCCGCCGCGCAGATCGGGCCAGTTGTTGCGCGCCTCGTCGTAGCTCGCGTTTTCGAACGCGAGGCATTCAGCTGCTGCGCTGGCAAAGTCATCACGGCCGGTGGCGGCCGATAATGATGCAAGAGCATAGGCGTAGCCGGCGGCTCCATGCGACATGCCGTTGAGAGCGACTGCGCCGGCGCCCAGTCCTCTCCAGGTCCGGAATCCCAAATGTCCGACGCGCGGCTGCGTGAGTAGATGCTCGCCACACCGCGTGGCGCACGCCAGCGCCTCGTCGGATCGAGTATCACGGTAGAGGCGAAGCAGACTGAGGATTGCACCGGCGCCACCGCCGATGACATCTAATTGTCGGTCCGCGTCAATGAGCTCGTCGGTGAATAACCCCACTGCGAATTTTGCGTCGGCAAGCATGACGTCATCGCGCAACCACATTGCCATCAAGCTGAGCGCATAGACGATGGAGCCCAGCCCAGTTCCGCCGCCGACCCCGAGCCACCGGGCGATCCGAGCGGCGTTCCGGCTTCGCAGATTCTTTCGGACAAGCGATACTGCAGCAAGGGCCAGTTCGCCGGAAGATCGGTTCCCAGTCACCGCCGCATGAGCGGCAAGAAACACGCCCAGGCCGGAGAGCCCGTTGTAGAGATCAGGTCCGAGTGCCACCAAGTGCCAGACCTCAGAGTCACCGAGCCAGTCGAGACCGATCCAGGCAGCGCCGGACGCGCGGCGGATCGCGCGATTTGACAACTCCGCCGCGATCCTATCCGCCTCAGCAAGGAACAGATGGCGTCCGGGCTCGGTCGGCATTACTGGGCACAAAATGCGGCTCGCTTTTGCACCGGCCGCCGGATCATTCGATCGCGCGAGCGCACCCGTATTTTGCTGGATCACCTCGATCTGCCAAGCAATGTCCCGCTCGTCCAGACTCTGCAGGCGTGCGCGGGCACGATCCAGCCCTGGCACCACGTCGATTCCGATCGAGAAACCATTAGCATCGCGAATGTCGCGCCCGTCGCTCATTGACGAAAAGTAGGGTACGTAAAGTTCTACCAGCGCCGAGCGTTCGGCCCGCTGCAACGGCCAGGTGGGATCGTAATCCTTATCCCAGTCTGCCAGCCTCGCCATGAAGTCCGCCTGTGCCGACCACGTTATCCCGTCGTTCATCGTCCGGTGATCCCGCAATCGGCCGCTCAGCATGTAATAGAACCGAGTGGGGCGATGGATCTTGCGCACCGGAAGACCGGCGAATTCATCGAGGAAACTACCGTGGTGGGAATTTTCTTTTCGCGTAAGGAATGTCGCGTAATCCCTGAACCCTTCAATGAATACCCCGATATGGTCGCCGAACTTTGCGTAACGACCGCCCGTATGCGGGAGGTTGGGAACAGAATCGTCGGTCTGCTCCGATCTTGCCGGCCGCATAGCGTCCGAATTGATGTTCTGCCAATCGCGCTTAGTTTGTGATTTCCAACCGCCCGCCATTCCGCCAATCGCATATACTTCTTGATCGGGGGCGCGACCATAAGCCGGGAGCAAACCAACCATCATGACCGAGTCGGCCACGATGTCGCTCGCAGCCCGCAACGCCTGCATCTCCGGTTCACTCGCTGCGTTCTGGGCTCTTGCCTGAAGGATCATCTCAAGATCGATCGGCACCGGATGATCGCAAGCTGCAATGACATTTTCATGGTGCATGTCGGCAGCGGCGAAGCAGCGAAAAAGTGCAAGCCATGCGCCAGCACGGCGAAAAAACAACTCAATACCCTGCTCGCCTGTGCATTCTTCGTGCGCGATAAACTCAGTCCAGCCGTAGCCATCACGCGCCAGCGCCTTTGGCGCCCGGAGCACGACCGGTGAATCAGCGGCATTCAAGCGCGTGACAAGGGCGTGCCAGGCAACATCGATGCGTAGCTCCTTGGGCTTGTATACAACTCGCGAGCCACTTTCAAACGTTAGAATCTGTACCGACCGGCCCCGATTGTGTGGATCCGACAGGTCGCCCGTGATCTCCGTAACTTTGCCGGCTTCGCAACTCAAGATCTCGCGGCGGATAGTCGCCGCGTCAGCGGCGAGCCGGGCGATGAATTCGCGCGTAGTATCGATCCACTGCCGCGTCAGCGACGCGATTAGCCGCAACAACACCGGCTTATCCTCAAAGAGGCGATGGCAGCCACCGGCTCTCATGTCGGCGATGAACTGATCGTACAGCGTGACGCTGCCAGGCGAGGAGACGCCTGCGCTCGTCAGTGCGGCGCTCGCCTTCCGCACGCCACCGAAGCGCTCGTAGAGCGCTGGCGCAGCCAAGGTGCACAGCTCCTTTAAGAGCGCACGGCGAAAGCAGCGACGTGCTCCTTCGTTCAGGTTATCGAAAATGCCGCCATTGAGATCGGCAAGCAATCGCATCTCGGCGTGTTCAACCACCGGACCAAATAGATGCTCGAACGGATATGCGTTCGCGACTGCGCCTGCAGCCGTTGCAACGGCGTCCACGCCGGGACCGCACAGTGCAGCCTCTATCCAGATAGCGTCTGCAGCCCAGGTGGGAATAGTCGCACTAGTGCGGCGCCGCACATTCGCGAACCGCGCTAGAACCTCGCCGATCGACAAACCATCCCGGGCAAGCCTTCGGTTGAACAGAGACCAGTCACCGCTCGCACTTGACCGGCACCAAGCCGCGAGGCGCCGTGTCGCCAATTCGGCATTGCTCTTTTGGCCGGGCAGCGTCTCAAAATCGTTCGACAAAAGCTCGTCGATCGTCGCCGCGCGAATAATCAGACGTTGATAGAAGTCACCCACGCAATGCATACTTGTGTCTGTCCGCGGCAAGGTCGGCAACTGTCATGGGCACGCGAGTGCGGAGATGGTCAGCATGAGGATAGCCCGGACTGACCGTGTCAAAATACGAGATATTCATCGTCTTTGAAGCCCAGGTTGCAAGGTGCCGCGGTGGTCGTTTTTTGGAAGCGTACTGGGATGTTGATTCGATACCGGTTGCTTACGCATGTTTCTGGTCCAACGTCTTTACATTGTAAGCACGAAGTGGTCTAATATAAAGCCCCATTCCTCCACTTTACAACCATTATGGATGCGGGGGCGCCAGTAAGCTGAAAGGACCAATGCAATGAATACCGACATATTCGAACTAGAGCAGAGTAAAGAGGAGACCGGTGAAGTCTCTGATGAGGCTTTGGAGGCTGCAGCGGGAAGCGCATGGATCGGCGTGGACTCAAACGACACAATTAGTTGCGCAGGTCGTTGCTCCTCGTGCGAGTGCAGCACCACGGTGAAGTGCCCCGACAAGGATAAGGAGGAATAGAGTCAAGGTTGCGCCAACTCGCGAGTGAAGTCGAAATTGGCGACACGCGCCGCGGTTTGACGTGGCGACAACTAAATCGATCGTAGAACAGCTCGTTGCCGGTTGAAGCGCGAGAGCAGGTAATGTTTTCATCTGAAGCGCTAATTCCTAAACATGAAATCGGAAGAGTTTTATTTTTGCCCAAGATCATGGGCGCGCGGCAAAATGTGGTCAACGGCGATGAAATGGGGATAACTCACCGTCTGAATATTTTGAGGATGACGCTCGGGCGACCGGCGCTAATATGAGGTAAGTCGCCGTCAAGTCAGGTGCCGGAATTATCATGTTAGGACGGTTGGGTTTGTACGGCCATCACGAGCTGCGTCTGCGTCACCATGGCGACGAGCTTGCCGTCACGGCGGGTTATGCGGGTCTGCCACACCATCGTGGTGCGGCCGCGGTGCAGCGGCGTGCACTCGGCAAACACCGTGTCGCCGAGCTCGACCGGTGCAAAGAAATTGGTCTTGCTTTCGATCGTGGTGGTTCCGGCGCCCGGCGGCAAATTGGCACTCGCCGCGGTGCCGCCCAGGATGTCGGCAAGCGCCATCAGCACGCCGCCGGAAAGGATATTCTTGCGATTGGCAAGCTCTGCGCGCGCGGGCAGTTCGGCGCTGACCCGGTCGCGCGACAGATGGGTGAAGGTCAGTCCGAGCGTGTCCGCGACCGCTGACCGGGCATGGGCGCGCGGGTTGACCTCGTGCGCTTCCGGCGCGACCGCCTGAGATGCGTCGGCCATCAGAAGGTCACCACCGAGCGGATCGATTCGCCCTCATGCATCAGATCGAATGCCTTGTTGATGTCGGCGAGCGGCATCTGATGGGTGATCATGGGATCGATTTCGATTTTCTTTTCCATATACCAGTCGACGATCTTGGGGACGTCGGTGCGCCCGCGTGCGCCGCCGAACGCGGTGCCGCGCCACACGCGCCCGGTGACGAGCTGAAACGGGCGGGTGCGGATTTCCGCGCCCGCCGGCGCGACGCCGATGATCACGCTCTCGCCCCAGCCCTTGTGGCAGCATTCGAGCGCGGCGCGCATCGTATCGACATTGCCGATGCACTCGAACGAATAATCGGCGCCACCGCCCGTGAGATTGACCAGATAATTGACGAGATCGGTCCCGGCTTCCTTCGGGTTGACGAAATGGGTCATGCCGAAGCGTTCGCCCCAGGATTTGCGCTGCGGATTGAGGTCGACGCCGACAATCATATTGGCGCCGACGAGGCGCAGCCCCTGGATCACGTTGAGGCCGATGCCGCCGAGTCCGAACACGACGCAGTTCGCGCCCGCCTCGACCTTGGCGGTGTTGATGACGGCGCCGATGCCGGTCGTCACCCCGCAGCCGATGTAACAGACTTTGTCGAACGGCGCGTCCTCACGGATTTTCGCAACCGCGATCTCCGGCAGCACGGTGAAATTGGCGAAGGTCGAAGTGCCCATGTAATGATGAATCTTGCGGCCGTCGACCGAGAAGCGCGACGTGCCGTCGGGCATGACGCCCGCGCCCTGGGTGGTCCGGATTTTCTGGCACAGGTTGGTCTTGCGCGAGAGGCAGTATTCGCACTCGCGGCATTCAGGCGTGTAGAGCGGGATAACGTGATCGCCCTGTTTGAGCGAAGTCACGCCTGGGCCGACCTCGACCACCACGCCCGCTCCCTCGTGACCGAGGACCGCCGGAAACAGCCCCTCCGGGTCCTTGCCCGACAGGGTGAACTCGTCAGTGTGACAAATGCCCGTCGCCTTGATCTCGACCATCACCTCGCCGGCGCGCGGGCCGTCGAGGTTGACGTGAGTGACCGCGAGCGGCTTGCCCGGCTCGAAGGCGACGGCGGCCCGAACGTCCATGAAGGCTCTCCCAGTCGGATGATTGCGAAAACTTTTAGCTATGCATCAAAGCGACGGAACGTCAGCACCGCATTGAGCCCGCCGAACGCGAATGAATTCGACAACGCGACGTTCAGCGGACGAGGCCGCGCTTCGTTGGGCGCGTAGTCGAGATCGCAAGCGGAATCTGGCCCGACATAGTTCATGGTGGGCGGAACGACACCCTCGTGCAACGCCATGACGGTGGCGACGGCTTCGAGCGCGCCGGCGGCACCGAGGGCGTGACCGACCATCGACTTGGTCGAGGAGACAGCGAGGCGCGCCGCGTGCGCTGCAAAGGCCTTATGCAGCGCCGCCGTTTCGGCCAAATCGTTGGCCGTCGTCCCGGTACCGTGCGCGTTCACATAATCGATTGCATCCGGTGCCAGTGCCGCGTCGGCAAGCGCCGCTGACATGGCGCGCACCATGCCGTCCGGATCGGGCGCCGTAAGATCGCCGGCGTCGGCGCTCATGCCGAATCCCACGATCTCGCCCAGAATACGGGCGCCGCGCGCGGCGGCGTGATCGAGGGATTCGAGGACGAGGATCGCCGCGCCTTCGCCCAGCACCATGCCCTTGCGCTCGCGCGAGAACGGCCGGCAGGTGTCGGGCGCGAGGATGCGCATGGCTTCCCACGCCTTCACCGTGCCGTGCGTGAGCTGCGCCTCGGCGCCGCCGGTGACCGCGCAGGTGACCGCGCCCGCGCGCACCAGATGGAATGCCTGGCCGATCGAATGGGTGGCCGACGCGCAGGCGGTCGAGACCGCGTAGGTCGGTCCTTTGATGCCGAAGAACATGGAAATCTGGCTCGCCGGCGCATTCGGCATGGTGCGCGGAATGATCAACGGATGCACGCGGGCGGCGTTCTCGCCATAGATGCGCTTGAAGGCATCGTCCTGGGTGGTCTGTCCGCCGATACCCGATCCGACGATGGCGGCGGTGCGCTCACCGAGCCCCTCGCGGAATGAAAGCCCGGCTTGTCCGATCGCCTCGCGCGCGGCGACCACGGCGAACTGAGAGACCCGGTCAACGAGTCCGATCTGTCGCGAATCGAAATGCTGTTCGGGAACAAAGCCTTTCACTTCCGCCACGACTTTGGTGTTGAGGCGTTCCGCGGCGAAAATCGTCGGTGGGCCGAAACCCGATTGCCCCGCTGTGAGCGCCGCCCAATAGGACTTGGCTGTTTGGCCGATCGGCGAAACCGCGCCCAGTCCGGTAATGACGACGCGGTTCACGCCGATGCCGTCTTCTTGGCGACGAGCCCCTCGACGGCGTGTACCAGTTCGCCAACCGTTTTGAAATCGAACTCGGTGTTGGCGTTGAAGGGAATCTCGATGTTGAATTTTTCTTCGATCGCGAACGTCAATTCAAGCACGTCGAGTGACTCGAGGCCGAGGCTTTCCAGCGCGTCGGACATCTGCAGCGGTCCCTGCTTGTTGCGAACCTTGCTGCCAACGAGTTCGATCACGCCGTTTGCCACATCGACCATCGCAACGCCTTCCCAAGGATTTCCGGCTGGTTCGAGCTCAGCCTTGTTTGGTTTGCTCGAGCGCGGCGATCCGCTTTCTCAGCTCGCCGAATTCCGAAAACAGCACACGCGCCCGGGCGAGGTATTTGATCTGCTCGAACGCACGTTTGCGCGGCACCGCCGGATAGCCGTACATTTCACCCTTCGCCGGCACGTCGCTCAAGACCCTGGAACCGGCCGCAAGCATCGCGTCGGAGCCGATCGTCACGTGGTCGGCGACGCCGACCGCGCCGGCTAGGATGACGCGGTCCCCGATGTGCACGCTGCCCGATATACCGACCATGCCGCAGATGAGGCAATTCTCGCCGATCTCGACGTTGTGTCCGATCTGCACGAGGTTGTCGATTTTGGTGTTGCGGCCGATGCGGGTCGCGGCGAGGGTCGCCCGATCGATCGCCGAATTGGCGCCGACTTCCACGTCGTCGCCAAGGATGACTGTGCCGAGCGAGTTGATGCGCGCTAGGTCGCCCGTGCCTTGGTCGGTCGTATGCTGTCCCGGCGCGGGCCCCGCGTAGCTGAAGCCGTCGGAACCCAGGCTGACGTTGTGCTGAAGGATCACCCGGTCGCCGATCACGACGCGATCGCCGACGCGCGCGCCGGGATGAAATAGGCAATCGCGCCCGATCACCACGTCGGCGCCGATGGTCACGTGGGCGAGGATCGCCGTGCCGGCACCAACGCGCGCGCGTGGGCCGATGACGCTCAAGGGGCCGACGCTCGCGCCGTCGTCGACCTGCGCGTCCGGTGCAATGACGGCGCTCGGGTGAATACCGGAGCCGCGATGGACCGGCCGCTCGAACAAGCGCGTGAGCACCGCGAGCGCTTGGCGCGGGTGCTCGACTTTGATTACCGCGTCGAAACGATCGACGGCCGCCGCGACCTTGAGCGCGACGATCACGGCGCGCGCCTTGGTATCCGTGAGGGCGGGGACGCTTTCACGCGTCATCGCCAGCGCGAGGTCAGAGTTCGACGCATAGGCCGGATCCGCAATATCTGCGATCTCGATGCTGCCATCGCCCTCGAACGGGGCGGAAAGCGCGGCGGCAATGTCCCGCAGGATCATCGGCATCCCCCTTTGCTGCGCGCCGCGGACGACCGCGTTCATGAACCTGTCCGATCCGGTGGAAGGGCGGATGTGTATCAGGTTGACCCCCTCCGGGCAAAGCGCCGCCACCCGTTTGCGGCACAGGGTTGGAGCAAGCTCGGCCGCGTTTGACAATTGTCTCCCCGGGCCGCAAAGCCATGAGACCACGGAGCCTTCAGGCTGCATGTTCAAGCGCATCCTCATCGCCAATCGGGGCGAGATCGCCTGCCGCGTCATCAAGACCGCGCGCCGGATGGGGATCGAGACGGTCGCGGTCTACTCCGAGGCCGATAAGGACGCGTTGCACGTCGAGATGGCGGACACCGCGGTGCCGATCGGGCCGCCGGCTGCCGCGGAAAGCTACCTCGTCATCGAAAAGATCATCGACGCCTGCCGCGCGAGCGGGGCGGAGGCGGTGCATCCCGGCTATGGGTTTCTCTCCGAGCGCGAGGCGTTCGCGCAGGCGCTGGCCAAAGCCGGCATCGTCTTCATCGGGCCGAACTCCAAGGCGATCGCCGCCACGGGCGACAAGATCGAGTCGAAGAAGGCGGCGGCGCGCGCGAACGTCTCGACCGTGCCGGGATATCTCGGCGTGATCGAGGACGAGAAGCACGCGGTGCGGATCGCCGAAGAGATCGGCTATCCGGTGATGATCAAGGCGTCGGCCGGCGGCGGCGGCAAGGGCATGCGCATCGCCCACGCCAGGGCGCAGGTCGCCGAGGGTTTTGCCCGCGCGCGCTCGGAGGCGAAATCCTCTTTCGGCGACGATCGCGTGTTCATCGAGAAATTCATCGTCGATCCGCGCCACGTCGAGATTCAGGTGCTCGGCGACAAGCACGGCCACGTGATTCACCTCGGCGAGCGCGAATGCTCGATTCAGCGGCGCAATCAAAAAGTCGTCGAAGAGGCGCCGAGCCCATTGCTCGACGCCGAGACGCGCCGGCAAATGGGCAAGGAGGCGGTGCAGCTTGCCAAGGCGGTCGGCTACGATTCCGCCGGCACCGTCGAGTTCGTCGCCGGCCAGGACAAGAGTTTCTATTTCCTCGAGATGAACACGCGGCTCCAGGTCGAGCATCCGGTGACCGAACTCGTCACCGGCATCGATCTCGTCGAGCAGATGATCCGCATCGCCGCCGGCGAGAAGCTCTCCATCCGTCAGCAGGACGTGAAACTCGACGGCTGGGCCATCGAGACCCGCATCTACGCCGAGGATCCGTTCCGCAATTTCCTCCCTTCCACCGGGCGGCTCGTGACCTATCGGCCGCCGGCCGAGCGCAGCGAAGCCGGTGTGACCGTGCGCAACGACACCGGGGTTTACGAGGGCGGCGAGATTTCGCTCTGGTACGACCCGCTGATCGCCAAGCTGATCACCCACGCGCCCACGCGCGAGGCCGCAATCGACGCGCAGGGGCAAGCACTCGATGCGTTCGCAATCGACGGCATCCGGCACAACATCCCGTTCCTCGCCGCGCTGATGCAGCACCCGCGCTTCCGTGCGGGGCGGCTCTCGACCGGCTTCATCGCCGAGGAATATCCGGTCGGTTTCGCCCCGCATCCGGCCGAGGGTGAGGCCGCGCAGGCGCTCGCCGCGGTCGCCGCCGCCATCGATCACGTGCTGGGCGAGCGCAAGCGGCGCATCGCCGGGCAGATGATGGGGCGCGAAGTCACGCGCGAGCGCCGCCGCGCGGTCTGGCTCGACGCTCACGAGCATCCACTCGAAGTGGCGCGCGTCAACGGCCGGATCGAAGTCATCCTGCTCGACCAGAAGGGCAGGCCCACGCGCTCGCTTGCGCTCGCGTCGGACTGGAAGCCGGGGGAGCCGGTGTGGCACGGCACTGTCGCCGGAACCGCGACTGCCGTGCAGGTGCGGCCCATCGCGAATGGCTTCGATCTCGCGTATCGCGGCATCAGGACCCGCGCGTTCGTTTACACCGAGCGGGAGGCCGCGGCCGCGCGCCTGATGCCCGTCAAGGCCACGTCGGACAGCGGCAAGACCGTGCGCTGCCCCATGCCCGGCCTCGTGGTGTCGATCGCGGTAGGCGAGGGGCAGGAGGTCAAGGCAGGCGAGACGCTCGCCGTCGTCGAGGCGATGAAAATGGAAAACGTGCTGCGCGCCGAGCGCGACGGCGCGGTGAAGAAAATTCATGCCAAGCCAGGCGACAGCCTCGCGGTCGACGCCGTGATCCTGGAATTTGCTTGAGGCGAATGCCGGGCGGTTTTCTTCATGACCCTGCACTTTGCCTTTGGTTCAAACATGAGCAGGACGCTCATGTGCCGGCGCTGTCCGGGCGCGCGGGGGCTCGGGTCGGCACGCCTCGACGGCTGGCGCTTCATTATCACCCGCGATGGCTATGCCTCGTTGGTGCGCGATCCGGGCGCACGGGTGCATGGCGTCCTCTGGCGGCTGACGCCACGCGACCTCGCAGCGCTCCACGCCTATGAGCAGCACGCTTACCTGCGCCGTATCGTGCCGGTGCGTCATGGCGCGCGGCGCCGGCCCGCACTCATCTACCTTGCACCCGAGCGTGGCGGCGGCGCGGCGCGACCGGGCTATCAGGAACTGGTCGTCGCCGCGGCTCGCGATTGGAAACTGCCGGCCGCCTATGTCGCGGGACTCGCGCGGTGGATTCCCGGGTTCCACGGCAAGCTTGGCGTCGCTACCGGAGAAATGGGATGAGCGGCGTCATTCGTCACGTGCGCGTGCGGGGCCGGGTGCAGGGCGTTGGTTTTCGGATGTTCATCGAGGACGCGGCGGCGATGCACGGGATCGACGGCTGGGTGCGCAACCGCCGCGACGGTTCGGTCGAGGCGGTGTTCGCGGGCGCCGCGGACGCGGTCCGCGCGGTTATCGAGGCGTGCCGGCGCGGCCCGCGTGGCGGCTGGGTCGAAGCCCTCGATGAAAGCGAGGGCAGCGACAAATTGCTGGCCCAGCGTCATCCGGGCGAGCGGTTCTCGGTGCTGCGCACGGAGAACTGACGTCGGGAGGACATAGGACAGACAGAAACTGTGTCCTCCTTATCCGTCCTCCGTCGTCCGTCCTCCGTCCTCCGTCTTCCCGAACACTGCTTCGAACTCCGCGCGCAATGCCATATCGACTTCCGGCATGCTCACCGGAACGCCGAGGTCGACCAGACTCGTGACGCCGTAGCGCGGTTCGCTCACGCCGCACGGCACGATGCCGGCGAAATGGCTGAGCTCCGGGTCGACATTGAGGCTGATGCCGTGCAGCGTCACGAATCGGCGCACCCGCACGCCGATCGCGGCGATCTTGTCTTCGCGTCCGGCGCCGCGTTCCGGCCGGCGCACCCACACGCCGATCCGGTCCTCGCGCCGTTCGCCGCGCACCTGAAAGCGGCCCAGGGTGCGGATCAACCATTCCTCGAGGCTTGCGACGTAGCAGCGGATATCGGGCTTGCGCCACTTGAGGTCGAGCATCACGTAGACGACCCGCTGCCCGGGCCCATGGTAGGTAAATTGCCCGCCGCGTCCGCTGCGGTGCACCGGGAATCGCGCCTCGATCAGGTCCCGCGGTTTGGCGCTGGTGCCGGCGGTATAGAGCGGCGGGTGCTCGATGAGCCAAGCGAGTTCGCCCGCCGAGCCGCGCGAAATGGCTTCTGCACGCGCATCCATTTCCGATACCGCGCGGTCGTAGGCGACGATCGCGTCGCTCACCCGCCACTCGACCGGCGGGGCGCCGGGCGCGGCCAGGAGACCGAACGTCAATTGGTCGCGGACGTTAACCACCTCGTAACCATCCCATGGTGACCTCCACCCGTTACAGCTGCCGCGGAGGCCGATCCCGTGTCGACATTGGACAAAATCTCCCTCGACGTCGCCGTGGTGCTCGGCAGCACGACCATGCCGATCCATCAGGCGCTGCGCCTCGGCCGGGGCGCAATCATCGAGCTTGATGCGTCCGAGGACGACGAGGTCGCGATCCTCGCCGGCAACCTGCCCATTGCCAAAGGCAACGTGGTCGTCAACGGCAACCGCATCGCCGTCGAAGTCACGGAAATGCTGCCGCGGGCGCTGGACAAGCGCTGAGCAAGCTACCGCTGACGCCTGGGTGCCGTAGGCTGGCGCCCTTGTCCCGGTACGGTCGATTTGTTACATCGAGCGCCGTTTCGCGCCGTGCCGCCGGCCGGCGCATCAAGTCCCCATGCGGTCGTGGCGGAATTGGTAGACGCACTAGCTTGAGGTGCTAGCGGGGCAACCCGTGGAGGTTCGAGTCCTCTCGACCGCACCAAGACTTTCAGAAATCGTTACAGCAGAGACGAGAAGCCCGCGCCTTCAAACAGAATTGTCAGCGTAAGGATGACAGCAGCGCACGCACGGGCCTGCCCGCCACGCGCGCGCTAATCAGCTCGGATTCGCAGCCCGACTAAGCCGCTGCCGAAGGCGGCTGCCGCCGCAACTCTTCGGCCTGATCGGCGAGCTTGGCCCAAGCTCTCGCCAGCATCAGCTGGACGGCTCGGCTCTGCTTCCGCCGGGTCGGTATCGCAAGACAGCGCCTGACGCTTTCCTCGGCGAACCGCCGGTAATCGTCGGGTGAACCAGCGCGACGAGCCTTGTCTTTCAGTTTTCTACGCATGCTTGCGTCCCTACGCGAACGTTAACTACCGAACACCGGATCGGGCCAATGGTTCCGATCGGCCGGTTAAACCGGTACGCGTTTGGAGGGCGTCAGCCTGGCCGCGAGGCTTCGTCGTGGGGGTTCCAGCCGCCTGAGCCTGCGCCTCAGTCGCGAATGTGGCGGGGACGCCTGGGCGATCTGCCGTCATTGCGAAGGATGACGTAGCGAAAACGCCTTTTCGGTCCGCTGTGATTCGTCACAGTAGACGAGCCGACGGTTGCATGGGAACCCTTCACCTCACGCAGCGGGGTTCCCACCATGCACCATCAGACGGACAGCTGGCTCTTCGCAGAATGGTCCGTTGTCGGTGCCCAAGTCCCGCATTGGGCGACGGTGATCGCGGGGGTTATCCTGGTGGCGCTCCTGGTCGCTTGGTTCGAACGTCCCAAGCGCTCGTCAACGCGGTTTTTACCGCGTGGCGGCAGCAATTATCACGCGCCAGCGCACCCCGAACGTTCAGCGTCCGGGTCGAGGTAGCCAAAGGGCCGACGGCGCTGAGTTTTGTCTGCGGCCGGTGCGGGACCGGAGGCGGGCATCAATGCAGCGTCAAAATATGCGATGCGTACCGTGGCTTGGCCCCGGCAGGCGCTGGCACTTCGACCCGCGGACGATGCGGCTTTGCCGCGGCAGACCGTCGGAAGTGGATTGGCGCCCTATGCCGCGCGATCTGCGCCGGCCTTGCCGCCGGCGGCCAAACGACGTGTTCAACCGACCACGCCAAGCCTATGTCGCGCAGCGCGACTGCCGCGACGCTGCCCGTAATCGCCACGGGTACAAGTTTGGCGGGCTCAGCCGGCTCGAACTGGATTGCGATCGCGGGCCACAGGCGCGAGCGGCCCGGCGTGGGATAAAACAGCGGCACGGCGACGACTTCCGGTTGTCCCGGCGTCGACCGCACGCTGATCGCCAAATCGATCATCTCTACGGCCGGGCGTCCTTCGGCAAATGCGGGATCCTGCTCGAGCACGCGCGGCCATAACGGTGCGTGCCGCGTCGCCCAGGCTTCCGGCGGCGCGACGGTCTTCGGCCGATCCGGTCCGGCCGGCACTACTTGAACGATGCGATATCCGCGCGCCTTGAGCGCCTTAAGGAGTGCCGGCAATGCCAGCGCCGTGCGCGGCTGAATGTCGTGCAGCAGCAGCACGCCCTTGCCCTTCTGATCGAGCCGGGTGAGCGCACGGGTGAGAACCTGCTGGGCGGTGATGCGGCGCCAGTCGTCGGCCAGGAAATCGGCACTCCACGTCATGATGCCCTGGGCCGCCAAATATTCTTCGATTGCGTTCGATCGGCCGAGCCCGGGAAAGCGGAAAAACGGCGCCAGCGCCCGCTCGTCGCCGAGGGCGGCTCCGATCGACGCGCGCCCGTCTTCGATTTCTTTTTCGGCGCCCGCCATGGGCAGCCTGGTGAAAATGAGTGGATGATTCTGGCTGTGCGACGCGACAGTGTGGCCTTCGTTGTAGACACGCCGGACCATGTCGGGGAACGCACGCGCTTGGCGCCCGACCATGAAAAACGTCGCCTTGACGCATTCGGCGGCAAGCGTCTCGAGGACGCGGTTGGTGTAGGGCGGCAGCGGGCCGTCGTCGAAGGTGAGCACCACCTCCTTATCCTGAAGCGGAAGGGTCTCGTGATATTGCATCGCGCCGATGCGAGGGTGCTCGGCGGGATCGACGGTAATGACGCGGGACGTGCCGAGTGCGTCCGGGTTGCCCGGACAGTCGGCTGCAAGTGCGGACGCACCCGCGCCCACGAGCGCGAACAGCCCAGCTATGGCCGACCGAAATCGCATCGGGTTACAATCCTAAACGCCGCGATGGCCGCAGCTTCGCTTACGGACACTAACCGAAACCTATCCGAGCGCACATAAACGCAAGCTTAACCGAAGCGGCGTTTTGCCGGTTTCCCCAGGCTTCTGAGTCCACACTGCGGATCTTCCGTGTCGCCCTGATGGCGAGAAGGTGACGGGTCACCTTGACGATTGCTGCACTCCTGGATGGAAGCCCTCACAATGAGATAGATCGGAGAGTTCAAGCTGCGGAGAAGCCGTGTGCGAAGGAGCTGTGCGGCGTGGACGTGGGCAGCGGCCGATTTGCGCGGACAAATCTGCCACTTCGCCGCATAAATCACCCTAATGCCGCGAACCCGAAGTTCGCATCACAATTGCCGCGAGTCCGTTTGCGAACTTCGGGTTCAAAGCGGCACTAGAATCATAGAGTTGCTAGTGTCCTTCGATTCCGAAGTTCGCTGCGGGCCCGGCGGCAAGATCGGGCGAACTTCGGAATCGGGACACTAGCGCGATTCCCATCCGGCGAGGTGCGGCATGCGCGATGACAGCCAGGAAGCCGCGGCCTTGGCCGATGAAGCCGATCTGCGCGACGACAGCGGGGCGATTCGCGCCGACATCGTGGAGCAGGCCGCGGCCGCAATCGAGGGAAACAGCAAGGCGGCCCTCGCCGACCTCATCGGCGGCTGGCACGAGGCCGATCTCGGCGATCTGCTGGCGGCCCTTGATCCGGATTTGCGGCCCCGGCTGATCGAACTTCTCGGTGCGGGTTTCGATTTCAAAGCACTCACCGAACTCGACCAGGCTGCGCGCGCCGATGTTCTCGAACAGCTTCCGCCGGTCGCCGTCATTCTCGGAATTCGCGAACTCGAAACTGACGACGCGGTCGCGATTCTCGAAAGCCTCCCCAAGGACCGGCAGAAGGACATTCTGGAGCGGCTGCCGCATCCCAAACGCGTCGCTCTTGCACGCAGCCTGGAATACCCGGAGGACTCCGCCGGCCGACGGATGCAAACCGAGTACATCGCGGTGCGGCCCGACACGACGGTCGGTCAGACCATCGACTACATGCGCGAGACGCCGGATCTGCCCGATCGGTTCTACGAAATTTTCATCACCGACCGCGGTCATCGCCTGCTCGGCGCAGTCGCGCTCGATCGCCTGCTGCGCGCCAAGCGGCCGGTGCCGATCTCGGAGCTTATGGATGAGGAATTGTACCGCGTGCGCGCCGCCGACGACCAGGAAGAGGTCGCGCGGCTGTTCGAACGTTACGACCTGGTGTCGGCGGCGGTTGTTGATGAGGCAGAGAGACTCGTCGGCGTGATCACCGTCGACGACGTGGTCGACGTGATCGAGGAAGAGGCCGACGAAGACCTCAAAGCCCTCGGTGGCGTCCATGGCGAAGAACTGTCCGACCCCGTCTCGACGGTGGCGCGGCGCCGCTTCAATTGGCTGCTGGTCAACCTCGCGACCGCCTTCCTCGCCTCGTCGGTGCTCGGCTTGTTTGAGGGCCAGTTGCAAAAAATGGTGGCCTTGGCGGTGCTCGCGCCGATCGTCGCAAGCCAGGGCGGCAATGCCGCGACCCAGACCATGACGGTGGTGGTACGGGCGCTTGCGGTGCGCGAGCTGTCGAGCGCCAACGTCTGGCGCACCATCCTGCGCGAGGTGCTTGTCGGCTTCGTCAACGGCCTCGCCTTTGCGGTGATCACGGGCATTGCCGCCGTCGCGTGGTTCCGGGTGCCGCAACTCGGGCTCGTGATCGGTCTCGCCATGCTGTGCAATCTCGTCGCCGGTGCGCTCGGCGGCATCCTCATTCCGCTCGCGCTCGACCGCTCCGGTGCCGACCCCGCGGTGTCCTCGACGGTTTTCGTCACCACCGTCACCGACGTGGTCGGCTTCTTCTCTTTCCTCGCCATCGCAACGCTCTGGTTCGGCCTGAAATAGAGGCGGGCCGCATCGAGCCGATCATCGTCTGTTCACACGTGGCTTTTTCGAAATCCGGTACCCACCTGATCCAGTGATCCTTTATTCTGGGCGCGGAGGCTCCCATGATCCCCAATGCTTGGCGCGCGTTCGATTTTGGCCTCGGCCCCGACATCGATGCGTTGCGCGACTCCATCGAGAATTTCGCCCGCGACCGCATTGCGCCGCGCGCCGACGAAATCGATCGCACCAACCTCTTCCCACGCGACCTTTGGCCCGAGCTCGGACAAATGGGCCTGCTCGGGATCACGGTCGAGGAGGAATATGGCGGCGCCGGACTCGGCTATCTCGAGCATTGCGTCGCGCTCGAAGAGGTCTCGCGCGCGTCCGGCTCCGTGGGCCTTTCCTACGGCGCCCATTCCAACCTGTGCGTCAACCAGATCCGCCGCACCGGCACCGAAGCGCAGAAGCGGCAGTACCTGCCGAAGCTCATCTCCGGCGAGCACGTCGGTGCGCTCGCCATGTCGGAGCCCGGCGCCGGCTCCGACGTGGTCTCGATGAAGACGCGCGCTGACAAACGTGGGGATCGCTACGTGCTCAACGGCTCGAAGATGTGGATCACCAACGGGCCCATTGCCGAAACGATCGTGATCTATGCCAAGACCGACGCCAAAGCGGGTCCGCGCGGCATCAGCGCCTTCATCGTGGAGAAAAGCTTCCCCGGCTTCTCGACCGCGCAGAAGCTCGACAAGCTCGGCATGCGCGGCTCCGATACCGGCGAACTGGTGCTGCAGGACTGCGAAGTGCCCGAAGAGAATGTGCTCGGGCCCGTCAACGACGGCGTCAGAGTGTTGATGTCGGGTCTCGACTACGAGCGCGCGGTGCTCGCGGCCGGCTCCCTCGGCCTCATGCAGGCGTGCATGGACGTGGTGATCCCGTACGTGCATCAGCGCAAGCAATTCGATGCGCCGATCGGCAGCTTTCAGTTGATGCAGGCAAAGCTCGCCGACATGTACGTCACCATGAATGCGGCCAAGGCTTACGTCTACGCCGTTGCCCGCGCCTGCGACCGGGGCGAGACCACCCGCGAGGATGCCGCCGGAGCCATTCTGTTCGCCTCCGAGAAGGCGACCTGGATGGCGCTCGAGGCAATCCAATGCCTGGGCGGCAACGGCTACATCAATGAGTTTCCGACCGGGCGGCTCCTGCGCGACGCCAAACTCTACGAAATCGGGGCAGGGACCAATGAAATTCGCCGCATGCTGATAGGGCGGGAGATTTTTGAAAAGACGGCTTGAGTAGATTTTGACGGTGTCATACATGTTGACAGTAACCCTGTGGGTATGTCACAATAGCCGAATAATGGCAGTAGGAGAATGCCATGGCTGATCCCGATCTTCGCGCGTCGGTGGAACACCTCCCAACCACGTCTGCCAAAATCCGCGCCCTTGCCGCTCAGGGCGTTGCGCGTGCCGAGATCGCGCGATTGCTGGGCGTCCGCTATCAGCAGGTCCGTAACGTGTTGGAGCGCGACAAAGTGCGCGCAACCAAGCCGGCGGGGCTGTCCGAGCCACCGCAACGCCCGCTCCATGACGACCTTGCGCCCTCAATAAAAGTCAGGCTCGGCCCCGAGGGGCGGGTCGTAATCCCGGCGACAATCCGTGAAGCGCTGGGGCTCAAGGAAGGAGACGTGCTGTTTGCGCGCCTTGAGGGCGGTGAGATCAAGCTCCTGACCCCGGACGCAGCGATGCGCCGCGCCCAGGCTATTGTCCGTCATTTTGTGCCCGAGGGCGTGAGCCTTGTTGATGAACTGATCGCCGATCGCCGCCATGAAGCGGCGCGGGAGATGGAGGAGTGAGCAGCGTCGTCCTCGACAGTTCGGCACTGCTCGCTTTCATTCATGGAGAACCCGGCGGCGAGGTTGTCGGCGGGGTTATTGGGCAAGCGGTGATCTCGAGCGTCAATCATGCGGAAGTCGTGACCAAGCTGGTCGAGCGTACGGGTTCGCTCGACCTCGCGCGGGCCGCGTTGGGAATGGCCAGTGTAGACGTGATTGATTTCGACCGACTTCAGGCGGAGCAGGCCGGGGCGCTCGTGAAGCGCACGCGCTCGCGCGGCCTCTCGCTCGGTGATCGCGCATGCCTGACGCTTGCCGCGCGGGAGGGGGCTCCTGTACTCACGGCCGACCGTATCTGGGCGACACTCAAGCTCGATGTCGAAGTTCGTCTGATCCGCTGAGTCGAGGCGGCCTTTTTCGTTCTTACGCTGCGTTAAGGAACATCCATGCAAACCATCGTAGCCAACGGCGCCCGCATTCCCGCGATCGGGTTCGGCACCATGACGCTCAAGGAGAATGTCGGCATCGAAATGACGTCGGCGGCCTTGCGTGCCGGCTACCGCCATCTCGACACCGCGCAGATGTATGGCAACGAGCGCGAGGTCGGCGAGGGGATGCGCGCGTCGGGCATCCCGCGCGAGGACGTGTTCCTCACCACCAAGGTTTGGCACAACCGCCTCGCGGCCGGCGATCTCGAGCGCTCCGTCGACGAGAGCTTGGGACGGCTCAAAGTCTCTCATGTTGATCTTTTGCTCATCCATTGGCCGAACGCCGCCATTCCGCTCAAGGACACGCTGGCGGCGCTCGGAAAGGTCAAGCGCGCCGGGCTCACCCGCCACGTCGGCATTGCCAACTTTACCGTCGCACTGGTGGAGGAGGCAGTCCGCCTCGCTGACGAACCGCTGGTCACCAATCAGATCGAGGTGCACCCGTTCATCGATCGGTCGAAGGTGATTGCCGCGTGCCGGCGCCACGGCATTTCGGTGACGGCCTATTGTCCGATCGCGCGCGGCAAAGTGCCGGGGAATCCCGTGCTCGAGCGTATTGCCAAGACGCACGGCAAGTCGGCCGGGCAAGTGGCGCTCCGCTGGCTGGTGCAGCAGGGCATCATGCCGATCCCGCGCACCGGCAAGACCGAGCGGCTCGAGGAAAATCTCGCCGTATTCGACTTCACGCTCTCTGATGCGGAAATGGCGGAGATCAGCGCCCTGAAGCGGGCGGACGGCCGCGTGGTCAATCCGGCGCACGCGCCGAAGTGGGACGACTGAACTCAGTGCCGCGAACCCGAAGTTCGCACCACGATTGCCGCGAGTACGATTGCGAACTTCGGGTTCAAAGCGGCACTGGAATCAAAGAGTTGCTAGTGTCCTTCGATTCCGAAGTTCGCTCTCGAACGAGCAGCAAACTCCGGCGAACTTCGGAATCGGGACACTAGCCCATCTGGAGCAATGCCATGCAGCATGTCGAGGCCAACGGCGCGCGCATTCCGATCGTAGGCTTGGGTACCTGGGAGCTGCGCGGGCGCGGTTGTGCGCGCGCGGTCGAGCAAGCGTTGCGCCTCGGCTATCGCCACATCGACACTGCGGAAATGTACGATAACGAGCGCGAGGTCGGCGAGGGCCTACGCGCGTCCGGGGTCAAGCGCGACGACGTGTTCATCACCACCAAGGTATGGCCGTCGCATTTTGCACCGCGCGAACTCGAACGCGCCGCGAAAGAAAGCGTTGCCCGGCTGCGAGTGGCGGAGGTCGATTTGCTGCTGCTGCATTGGCCGAGCGAGCAGGTGCCGCTTTCGGAGACAATGCCCGCATTGTGCAAGATGAAGCAGATCGGCTTGACGCGTCATATCGGCGTTTCAAACTTCACCGTGGCGCTGGTCGAGGAGGCGGTTCGGCTTGCGAGCGAGCCGCTCGTCACCAATCAGATCGAGTGTCACGCTTATCTCGACCAGTCGAAGGTGATTGCGGTCTGCGGGCGGCACGGGCTTTCGGTTACGGCCTATAGTCCACTCGCACGCGGACGCGTAAGCAGCGACAAGATGCTCAAGCGCATCGGTCAGGCGCACGGCAAGACCGCGGGCCAAGTGGCGCTGCGCTGGCTGATTCACCGCAACATCATCGTGATTCCCCGCACGTCGAAGGTCGAGCGCCTGGGAGAAAACCTCGCGCTGTTCGATTTCGAACTGACACCCGGCGAGATCGAGGAAATTTCCGCCCTGGCGCATCCGCGCGGTCGAATGGTCGATTGGGGCGGCAGCCCGCAGTGGGACTAATCTGACAATCTTGCGCCGGAAGGCGTGGTTTGTATGGTCTCAACCCTTCCAGCCAAGGGGCCTTCCCATGCTTTCCCCCGATCTCGCCGCCACCTTGCGTACCGTCTCGACCGGCACGATCACCACGATCCTGCTCAAGAAGGGCCTACGTCGCACCTGGATGCTCGGGCCGAAACCGCTTGAGGAGGGCTATCCGCGCCTCGTCGGACCGGCCTTCACCATGCGCTTCGTGCCGGCACGCGAGGACCTCGCCACGCCGGAAAGCTGGGCGAGCCCGCGCTCGACCCGGGCCGCGATCGAAGACATGCCGGAAGGCTGCTTTGCGGTCGCCGATGCCATGGGGGTCACCATCGCGGGCATATTCGGCGACATCCTGTGCGCCCGCATGGTCAAGCGCCGGGTCACCGGGCTGATCACCGACGGCGTCGTGCGCGACGTGGCCGGTGTGCTCGCCACCAACCTTCCAGTCTGGTGCGCCGGCGCGGCCGCGCCGCCTTCGGTCGCCGGGCTGACGTTCGTCGGATGGCAGGAGCCGATCGGCTGTGGCGGGGTTGCAGTGTTCCCCGAGGACGTCATCGTCGCCGATACCGACGGCGTCGTGGTCATCCCGCAAGCCATGGTCGAGGAGGTGGCGAAGCTCGGGCCGGATCAGGAGCGGCTCGAGGCCTGGATCGTGTCGGAAGTCGAGAAGGGCGAGAAGCTTCCCGGCCTCTATCCGCCCAACGATGCCGCCAAGGCGCGCTACGAGGCGAGCAAGCGCCGCTGAGCGCACGGCGGATGTTTTTCTATCTGTCGAAAATCCTCGGCTTCTTCGCCCTTCCGTCGAATGCGCTGATCGTGCTCGGGCTCGTGGGCGTCACCATCGCGGTTCTGCGCGGTGGCCGCGCCGGCGGGAGGCTCATTGTCGCAAGCCTTATTCTGCTCGCGATCTTCGGCCTCTCGCCGCTTGCGAACGCGCTCATGGTGCCGCTCGAGCAGCGCTTCCCAGCGTGGCACGAAAGCGGCGGCGCGCCGGCCGGCCTCATCGTACTCGGCGGCGCCTTCGATACCGTCGTGGCGGCCACCCGCGACGACATCCCACTCACCGATGCGGCCGAACGCATGACGGCGTCCGCCGCGCTGGCGAGGAAATATCCGCAGGCGCGCCTCATCTTCACCGGCGGTGTCGGTACGCTGGTCTACGGTGGACCTACCGAGGGAGAATTGGCGCGCCGATTCTACGCGAGCCTCGGCATTGCGGCCGACCGCATCACCATCGAGGAGGAATCCCGCGACACCGCCGAGAATGCCCGTTTCACCTGGGCCCTGGCGACACCGAAGCCGGGCGAGCGCTGGCTGCTGATCACCTCGGCCTATCACATGCCGCGCGCGATCGGCGCGTTCCGCCGGGTTGGGTTTGCGGTCGAGGCGTATCCGGTCGACTACCGCACGCGCGGCACCGAGGACTTGGCCCGCCCATTTCCGAGCTTGGGCGAGGGGCTGCGCCGCGGCGACATAGCGGTGCGCGAATGGATCGGCCTCGTGGCTTACCGGATTGCCGGCCGCACCAACGAATTGTTTCCGGCACCCTGAACCCAAAGGCGCGCTTGACTGGCGGCGCGCTGCGCCCAACATGGCTTGCTGGAGATCGCACTATGCCGCAAAAAATCACTCAGGGATTTCGCGCCCTCGTCGATGCCGCCGAGCGCGAGGTGGAAAATCTGTCGGTCGAGGACGCGCTCAAACTGCACGGCCGCGACGACGTCGTATTCGTCGACTTGCGCGATATCCGCGAACTCAACCGCGAGGGCCGCATGCCCGGCGCCTTCCATTGCGCGCGCGGCATGCTCGAGTTCTGGATCGATCCGGAAAGCCCGTACCACAAGCCAGTGTTCGCGCAGGACAAGCGGTTCGTGTTCTTCTGCGCGGGCGGCTGGCGCTCCGCGCTCGCCGCCCAGACCGCTCAGCGCATGGGGCTCAAGCCGGTCGCTCACGTCAGGGGCGGCTTCGGCGAGTGGAAGAAGGCCGGCGGTCCGGTCCAGCTGCCCGAGGAAACCAAGCCGGCCGCCAAGGCATAGCGTTACATTCGTGACGCTGATTGATCTATCACCGCAATTCGCTTGTAACGGCGACCAGGTATCAATATCAGAAATGCAAACTCGACTGTCTGATCACTGATCACTTCCGATCACCGGTTACTGAATGCGGCTCATCATCGGCAACAAGAACTACTCCTCATGGTCGTTCCGGCCGTGGATCGCCTTGAAGGTCGCCGGCATTCCCTTCGAAGAACAGGTGATCTCGCTCAACGATCCCGACTTCAAGCGCGCGATCGCGTCGGTTTCGCGAAATGGCAGGGTTCCGGCGATCGACGATGAGGGCGTGCACGTGTGGGAGTCGCTCGCGGTCCTGGAATATCTCGCGGAGAAATTCCCCCGAGCCGGCCTATGGCCGGCGGACACGCAGGCGCGTGCCCACGCGCGGGCGATCGCGGCGGAAATGCACGCGAGCTTCCAGGCGCTGCGGAGCGAGTGCCCGATGAATTTCTGGCGTCCGGTGAAAAAGCGCGAGCTGAGCGCCGAGGCGCTCGCCGACGCCGCGCACATCGATGCCATGTGGAGCGAGTGCCTGGAGCGCTACGGCGGGCCGTTCCTGTTCGGATCGTTCGGCGCGGCCGACGCGATGTATGCGCCGGTGGTATCCCGCTTTTACACTTACGCTTTCGAGGTCTCCGAACGCTCGCGTGCCTACATGGGTGCGGTGATGGCGCTCCCGGCGTGGGCCGAATGGAAGGAGGCGGCGCTCAAGGAGCCTTGGGTGCTGCCCTATGACGAGCCGGACTGGCCGACTGTCCTACGGGTCGGTAGCGACTGACCTACTCGATGATGGACATTTGACGGCCAAGACCCTTACCGGCATAGATTCGGGGTACGCTTCCTCGCGTGGCGCGTTTCCCGAGTTTTCCCACCGATGATCAACAAACAGGTTCCCGACATCGCCGCCGCGCTCGACGGCATTCGCGACGGGGCGACGATCCTTTCCGCCGGCTTCGGCGCGGTGGGCGCACCCGACGAGTTGCTCGACGGGCTGCTCGCCGTGGGCGTGCGCGATCTCGTCGTCGTGTCGAACAACGCCGGCAGCGGCATGCGCGGCCTTGCCGCGCTCATCAATGCCGGCATGGTGCGCAAGGTGATCTGCTCATTCCCGCGCACCGACGACCCGCGCGCGTTCGACGCCGCCTACAAGGCCGGGAAGATCGAGCTCGAGCTGGTGCCGCAGGGCATCATCAGCGAACGCATGCGTGCCGGCGCCGCCGGGCTTGGTGGGTTCTATTCGCCGGTGGGCGTGGGCACCAAGCTCGCCGAGGGCAAGGAGGTGCGCGAGATCGACGGCAAGCGCTACGTATTTGAAAAGCCGTTCCGCGGTGATGTGGCGCTGCTGCGCGCGCATCGCGCCGACCGCTGGGGCAACCTCGCGTATCGCAAGTCTGCGCGCAACTTCAATCCGGTAATGGCTATGGCGGCGGAACTCACCGTGGTGCAGGCCAAGCAAATGGTCGAGCTCGGCGACATCGATCCGGAATGCGTGCACACTCCCGGCATATTCGTCGACCGTGTCGTCGTTGTTTAGGAGACTCCAATGACTCCGCTCTCCCGTCCGCAGATGGCTTGGCGCGCTGCCCAGGACATCGAGAACGGTTGGTACGTGAACCTCGGCATCGGCCTGCCGACGCAGGTCTCCGATCACATCCCGTCCGGCCGCGAAATCGTGTTTCACAGCGAGAACGGTCTGCTCGGCATGGGCCCGAAGCCCGGGCCGAACGAGGCCGACCCCGACCTCATCAACGCCGGCAAGGGGCTCACCACGCTCATCACCGGCGGCTCGTTTTTTCATCATGCCGACGCGTTTCTGATGATCCGCGGCGGACACCTCGACCTGTCGATCATGGGCGCTTTCGAAGTTTCCGAGCGCGGCGACCTCGCCAACTGGACCACGGAGGATCCCAATTTTCCGCCGGGCGTGGGTGGCGCCATGGACCTCGCGGTCGGCGCCAAACGCGTGCGCGTGCTGCTCGAGCACACGACCAAGGACGGCAGCCCGCGCATCAAGGTCAAATGCGCCTATCCGCTTACGGCCGAGCGCTGCGTGAGCCGCATCTACACCAATCTCGCCGTGATCGACGTAACGCCCGAGGGGCTGATGGTGCGCGAAATCGTCGACGCGCTTTCTTTTGAAGAATTGCAGCAAAAAACCGAGGCGCCGCTCAAGCTTGCCAATGATTGGTGCCCGCTGCTTGCCAAGCCTGCCCATTGATCCAGAGCATGATCCCGAAAAGTGGGTACCGGTTTTCGGATAAGATCATGCTCCAAGAGCGCTTCGTCGTTAACCACCGCGGCGGGTATCTTCAAACCTGCGCCGATTTGTCATAATCCGCGGCCCGGTTACGCCGTTTCGGCTGCCCGGCGCCTGTGCTAGGCAAGGCGCGGGAAGTCACGGATAAATATCATCTTTGGGAGACGCTCCATGCGAGGCCTCATTCTCGCGGCGGTTTCAATTGTTCTTGCTGCCTTCGCGCCAGCCGCCCATGCCGAAGACGCCCCAGCGGGAGTTAAAGGCCTCTTTCTGATGGCGGATTTTCCTTCCGTCACCGTGCGCCCCGGCACCACCTCGACCGTGAGCCTGCGCCTGCAGAATTACGGCCTGCCACCCGAACTACTCGACCTTTCGGTACAAGGCGAGCCGCAGGGGTGGAACGTCAGCCTGCTGGGTGGCGGACAGCCCGTCGCGGCCGCGATGCCGCCGACCAACGGCAACGTCTCTCTGCAACTGCGCATCGAGGTGCCGGCCAACGCCAGCGGCAGCCAGACGCTCACCGTCAACGCGAAAGGCAAGGACACCAACGTGAGCCTGCCCATCGTCGTGTCGTTCGCGAAGAACCTGCCGGCCAAACTGTCGCTTGAGCCGCGCCTGCCCAACCTGCGCGGCACGGCGAAGTCGAGCTTCGAGTTCACTGTCGCGGTCAAGAACGACAGCGGGAAGAATTTGCTGGTGAGTCTTGCCGCGCAAGCTCCGCAGAATTTCGAGACCTCGTTCACCGAGGCCTACGGCAGCCAGGAACTCAGCTCTATCCCGATCGACGCCGGCCAGAGCAAGGACGTCAAGCTCAAAGTGCGTCCGCCCAGCACGGTCAAGGCCGGCCAATTTCCCGTCACGATGCGGGCCGCCGCCGAAGACGCCACCGTCGAAACCAAGGTGGTGCTCGACATCACCGGCCAGCCGCAGCTCAGCCTTGCCGGCCGCGGTGGTGTGCTCAGCGCAACCGCCGTCGCCGGCAAGGAGTCCTCGATCCCGATCGAGGTCACCAACACCGGAACCGCACCGGCTGACGACGTCGAACTCTCCGGCAGTGGGCCGTCCGGCTGGAAGGTGGCGTTCGAGCCGAAGTCGCTCGACAACCTGGCGCCCGGCCAGACGCGCGAAGTGCAGGCGCTGATCACGCCTTCCGAAAAGGCGGTAGCCGGCGATTATGTCACCAATCTGCGCGCCACCGCACGTGGCGAGAGTGCCTCGGCAACGTTCCGTATCGGCGTCACGACATCGACGCTGTGGGGTGTCACCGGCATCGGCATCATTGCGGTTTCGTTGCTGGTGCTGGTCGGCGCGGTCGCAAGGTTTGGCCGGCGATGAACGACGTCGTCATCGACGCGCAGGGGCTTACCAAGCTCTACAACGGCGCCCGCGCCGTCGACGACGTGTCGTTCACGGTCGGCCGCGGCGAGATCTTCGGCCTGCTCGGCCCGAACGGCGCGGGCAAGACCACGACCATTCTCATGCTGCTCGGGCTGACCGAGATTTCTGCCGGCGCCGCGCGGGTGCTCGGTCATGATCCGGTGCGCGAGCCGCTCGCGGTCAAGCGGCGGGTCGGCTACCTGCCGGACTCGGTCGGCTTCTATGATTACCTCAGTGCGCGCGACAACCTGCGCTACACGGCGCGCCTGATCGGCTTCTCCGAAGCCGAGCGCGAGGCGCGCATCGCCGATGCGCTCAACAAGGTCGATCTTGCCGAGGTCGCCGGCAAGGCGGTCGGTACCTACTCGCGCGGCATGCGCCAGCGGCTCGGCCTTGCTGAAATCCTGATGAAGAACGTCGCCATCGCCATCCTGGACGAGCCCACGTCCGGGCTTGACCCGCAGGCGACGCTCGAACTCCTCGACATGATCCGCGGCCTCAAGCGCGACGGCGTGTCGGTGCTGCTGTCGTCCCATCTGCTCGATCGGGTGCAGAGCGTGTGCGACCGCGTCGCCCTGTTCCAGGACGGCCGCATCGCCCTCATCGGCAGCGTTGCGGAACTCGGCCGCCAAGTCCTGGGCGGGGGCTTCGCAGTCGAAGTCGAAGCGGAAGGGCAGGGGCTCGCCGAGTGTCTGGCGCAGGTGCCGGGCGTGCGCTCGGTCGAGTCCACCGGCCCCGATCGGGTGCGCCTGCTCGCCGATCGCGATGTGCGCCCCGATGCCGCTGCGGCGGTGGTTGCTGCCGGCGGACGGCTGCGCCGCCTCTCGGTCGAGGATCCGAGCCTGGAGGCCATTTACACCCGCTACTTCCATGACCATGGAGCGCGGCATGCGGCGTGAAGGATCCCCTTGGCGCGGCGTCGGCGCGGTGTTCCTCAAGGAACTTTCCGACCATCTCACCGGCGCGCGCATGTTCGTGCTGGAATGGCTGGTGGTGCTCACCGCCGTCGCCGCGGTCTATGTGTCGATTCAGCAAATCAAAAATACGTCGGCCGAAGACCCGTTCCTGTTCCTGCGCCTGTTCACCCAGGCGGGCGAGCAGGTGCCGTTGTCGTTTGCGACGCTGCTCTCGTTCCTGGTGCCGCTGGTCTCGATCGGGCTCGGCTTCGATCTCGTCAACAGCGAGCACAGCCGCCGTACCCTCAGCCGCATTCTTTCCCAGCCGATCTACCGCGATGCGCTCTTGTTCGGGAAATTCCTCGCCGCGCTGACCGCGATCGCCATCAGCCTGCTCGCGCTGTGGCTGCTCCTCATCGGGCTCGGCCTGTTCACCCTCGGCTTGCCGCCGAGCGGGGAGGAGATCGCACGCGCCTTGGTCATGCTGGTGGTGACCATCTTCTATGCCGGCGTGTGGCTGGCCCTCGCCATGTTGTTCTCAACCATATTCCGCTCGCCCGCGACCGCGGCGCTGGTGGCGCTCGGACTATGGCTGTTCTTCACCATCCTGTGGCCGATCTTCTCGCCCTGGATGGCGGACATTTTCGGATCGCGCGACATCGCCTCGGCCGAGGATCTGTTGGGCGTGCTCAGCGTGCGTCAGGGCTTTGCGCGGGTGTCGCCGAGTGCGCTGTTCAGCGAGATCGTCTCCGTGGTGCTCGATCCCTCGGTGCGCTCGACCCAGCAGCCGATGCTCGCGGCGCTGGGGCTTGCGTTGATCGAGCGAGGTGCCATTCCCGGCGCGCCGCTGCCGTTCCTCCAGAGCGTGCTCCTCGTCTGGGGTCAGATCGTCGGCCTCATCGCCGCGACCATCCTGCTGTTCGTGGGCGGCTACGTGGTGTTCCAGCGCCAGGAGGTGCGCGCCTGACGGCCGCGCCTCCGCGGCCGCCTTAGAGCTTGCGGCTAAACCAAAGCATAGGTCGTCCCATTCCTTTCGGTGCCCCTGCCTTACCCACGTACAGTGGAAGGCGGGCGGCGCCGTCATTTAATTATCGACCCGGCACAACGATAATAAGGGCCGGGAGGCTCTTGCCGTAATAGATCGATCCTGTGTTGGGCGGTGATGCCGCCGGATTATCCGGCGCGCCGGCGCCCGCGATCGTCTTCCTCCTGGTTCCCACAAGCCGCCGGCGCATTTGTGCGCCGGAGATCAGGGGATGCACGGCTGCAAGCCGTGTCTCGTGGGCATGCGGTTTATTGGTCGCCAGTTTCGCCGTTTCCGCTATGTCGCCGGCTTGGCGGCGTTCGCGGCCGTGGTCGGCGCGTGGCCGGCCGCGGTCTCGCGCGACAGCCAGTTGCCCGCACCCGGCCGCGACGAGGTTGCCACCGCAACCAAGGGCGATTTTCTCTCCGCGGAGCGGCGCGAGGAGTTGCGCGTCCTCGACGCCAACGGCGGCATCTATCAGGACGCGCAGCTGCAAGGGCTCGTCGCCGGCATCGTCGAGCGGCTGGCGGCGTCGTCCGACCGGCCGGATCTGCATTATCGGGTCGTCATTCTCAATTCGGCCGCGGTGAACGCCTTTTCGCTGCCGAGCGGCCGCATCTACGTGACGCGCGGCCTGATCGCGCTTGCCAACGACGCCTCCGAACTGGCCGCGGTTCTCTCGCACGAAATCGGCCACGTCATCGCGCGGCACGCCGCGCTGCATGCGCCCATTACCGCCCGCGTCGACCCGTTCGGCGGCTTCGGCGCGCGCGCCTTTGCCGGCTCGAACTTCGCGCTCGCCGGATTCTCACGCACCCAGGAAGTCGAGGCCGATACGATCGGCGCGCGGATTTCGGCGCGCGCGGGTTACGATTCTTACGGCGCGGTGCGCTTCCTCACTGCCATGAGCCGCAATGCGCAACTGCGCGCGGCGAGCGCAGACGAGGTCCCGTCCTCTCATCCCGCGACCGCTGACCGGGTGAGCATCGCGCAAACCAACGCCGGCCGCTACGCCGTACCTGGTGTGGCCGAGCGCGATGGCGCGGTCATGCTCGCCAACGTCGACGGCTTGGTCTACGGCGATGACCCCAACGATGGCGTCGTGCGCGGACGCCAGTTCCTGCACGCCGGCCTCGGCTTCACCTTCACGGCACCGCCCGGATATTCGCTCACGCGATCGGGCGAGGTGCTCATGGGTCTGCGCGCGGGCGGCGGGGAAATGTTGCTGCTCGAACCGGCGGCGATTCCGCGCGAGCAGAGCCTCACCGATTATCTTGCATCCGGCTGGATGCAGGACCTGGATCGGCGCTCCATCGCCGAAGCAAGCCTCCACGGCCTGCCCGCGGCGACCGCGACGGCGGAAGGAAGCCAATGGTCGTTCCGTGTCCTGGTGGTGTCGCTCGACAAGGCCGCCGTGCGGCTGATTTTCGCCGCCAAGCCCGGCACGGGGGATATCGATCAGGCGTTCCGGGATCTGGCAACCACGTTTCGGCCGCTCACCGCGGCTGAAATCGCCGCGGCAAAGCCGCTGCGCGTGCGCGTTGTGACCGTGCAGCCCGGCGACACGCCGGCGAAACTTGCCCTCCGCATGGCCGGTGTCGATCGGCCGCTCGAGCGGTTCCTCGCGCTCAATGGGCTGAGCGCCGGGCAGGCGTTCAAGCCGGGCGACGAGGTCAAGCTCATCACCCAGGACGGACACGTCGGCCACCGGTGAGGTGAGGCCCGGCCTCGGCCGGCGCGATACCCGCGGTGCGCGCGTGCGCGGAGAACTGCTAGCGCTGAGCGCTTAACCCCGGCCGTTGCCACTTCTATATTGCGGCACACTTTCAGCGCCCTCGAGCAGGCCCGTTTCCTCGGAACGGGCCCTGCTCTAGGAGCGCATGTTCTTTTCGACGAACCGGTGCCCACTTCGGCGGAACATGCGCAGCGAGGCGGGGGATGTTTGCCAATCTGCGTACCGGCACCAAGTTCTTCCTGTTGTCGGGCGCGTTTATCCTTTCGATCGCCGTCGCGATCTACGGCCTCATCGCCGGTGCAAACATCATCGGCACCTTGGCGCTGAGCGGCGTGCTGGCGGGGCTGGGCATCGTCCTTCTGATGATCACCCATGGCGCCATCGTGCGGCCCCTCGAACGGCTCGAGCATCTCGCCGGCCGTGTGAAGGAGACCAAGGATTACGGCCTGCGCTTCGAGCATGCCGATCAGGATGAAATCGGCCGGGTCGGCGGCGCTTTCAACGGCATGCTCGCGGAACTCGCCGCCGCGCATGAGCGCGACGTCGCGCATCGGGTCCGCGCCGCCGAAGATGCGCTCAGTCTCCTGGTCGGTGTCACCGAGGCGGCGAGTTCCGCCCCGACTGCTGCGGCGCTCGCGCAGGCCTGCCTCGAGCAGATCTGCCGGTCGTGCGAGTGGCACTTCGGCCAAGTCTGGTATCCCGACGAGCAGGACGCGGCGCTGCATTGTTCCGTCGAGTCGTTCTTCGGCGAGCCGAAACACGCGCAGCTGCGCGCGCTCAGCCTGCGCACCATGCTGATGCGCGGGCAGGGACTTCCGGGGCTCGCGTGGGTGAACAAACGCGCGGTCTGGATCTCCCAGAAGGTAGAGGACGAGGCGGTCCTTCCGCGCCTGCAGGCCGCCCGCTCCCTGGGAATCAAGGCGGCGTTCGCGTTTCCGGTCATGCTCGACGACGAGGTGCTCGCCGTCTTCGAGTTCCTGTCCGACCACACGCGGGCGCCCGAGCGCGCCTTCCTCGATACGGTCGAAAAGCTCGGCCGGATTCTCGGCGACAGCCTGGTGCATAAACGCTCCGAGGCGGCGTTGCGCGCGAGCGAGGAACGCTGGCGCTCGGTGTTCGAGAACTCGACCTTCGGCATCGCGCTGATCGATCCCGAGTCGCTGCGCTACCTCACCACCAACGCAGCGTTCCGGGCCATGCTCGGGTACAGCGATCCGGAGTTGCGTGAACTCACGCCCATCGACCTCACCCTCGCTGAGGACGATGACCGCTCGCGCGGGCTGCTCTCGGAACTGCGGGAAGGCAAGCGCGAGAATTACGTCATCATCAAACAATATCGCCGCAAGAACGGCACGTGGATGTGGGGCGAAGCCTATGTGTCGCTCATTCCGGGCATCGATTCCAAGCCATCCCTGTTCCTGGGCTTGGTCGACATTTCCGAGCGCCGGCGCGCGGAGGACCGGCTGCAAACGATGCAGGCCGAACTCGCCCACGTGCAGCGTGCGACCATGATGGGAGAGATCACCGCATCGATCGCTCATGAGATCAATCAGCCGCTCGCCGCGATGGTGACCAACGCCAGGGCGGGCCTGCGCTGGCTCGGCAACGAGACGCCGGATTTGGGCGAGACGGAGAGTTCGTTGCGCCGCATCGTCAGCGACGGACACCGGGCGAGCGAAGTGGTTGCCGGCATTCGCGCGATGTTCAGCAAAAGCGAGCGGACCAGCGCCTATTACGACGTCAACGTGCTCATCCGCGAGGTCATTGCTCTCATCAATGGCGAGTTGAAGAACAACAAGGTCGAGACGCGCCTGGAGCTGGGCGAAGACATTCCCAAGATTCTCGCCGACCGGGTTCAGCTGCAGCAGGTCGTGCTCAATCTGATGATGAATGCAGTCGAGGCGATGGGGTCGGTGCCGAGCGGCGCGCGGACTTTGGGCGTGAATTCCGAGTTGCGCGATGGCCGCGACATCCTGATCACCGTGAAGGACTCCGGCCCGGGTATCGAACCTCAGGATCTCGACCGCATCTTCGACCGCTTCTTCACCACGAAATCGAACGGCATGGGCATGGGGCTGTCGATCTGCCGGTCGATCGTCGAGGCGCACAACGGGCGCCTGTGGGCCGAGCCGGACGTGCGGCCCGGGTCGGTGTTCCGCATCTCGCTGCCGATTGCCAGCGCCGCCGCGCAAAAGTGAAAGCCGTCGCGCCGTCTGCCACAGTCAGTTCTGTGGATTCTGAGTTTCCTTCGGCTACGTGCCTATCCTCTCGATCAGCTCGCGGATGAACGGTTGCTGATAGGCGAGGATTTTTCGCATCGCCTCGTCGATTGCGAAGTAGCCGATACGGTCGATCTCGGGATACGCGCGACGGCGCCCGGAACGCGGCGGCCATTCGATCTCGAACGTGTTGCTGGCGAATTGCGCGAGATTGAAATCGGCTTCCAACGCGAACGCATGGACGATCTTGCCGCTCTTCTGGCGCACCGGCGCGAGCGGGACGAGCGGTCCGTCGGCGATGAAACTCGTTTCCTCGGCGAGTTCGCGCCGCGCGGTGGCCGCGAGGTCGCCCTCCGATTCAACGAGGCCCTTGGGGATCGACCAGGCGCCTTCGTCCTTGCGCGCCCAATAGGGGCCGCCCGGATGGCCGAGCAGCACTTCGAGCCGTGGCGTGCGGCGAAAGACGAGCAGACCCGCGCTGATCTCAGGCTTTCGCGCCATACTCGCTCCGAATTATCCCCACAGTTCTCCACCGCGTGATCCTGCAGAGCATCTCGCTGGCACGCGCCGGTCGTTGTGATATAATTCTCTGTGCGCGGGCGGCCACGCGGCGAAGAGCGGGATGCGAGGATGCAATTCCCGCCGCGCAGCCTACCAGTCGCTCCTCATTGTGGGGCCCGCGCGCCCATCTCTCATCCCGTGAACGCTGCCTCTGCGCGCAGCATTTTTGCGCCGGTTTCCTTCCCCTCGTGCCCGCGCCATAGTGCGGGCACCATCGGCGCATGATCCCGAAAAGTGGGTACCGGTTTTCGGACAAAATCATGCGCCAATGAAGATGGAGGGCCGGGTGGCGAAAATCGTCTCCGTCGCCGACGTCACCGCCGAACATTTTCGCGCCAACGCCGCGCAAATGCGCGCGCTCGTCGCCGAGCTGGAGCACCGGCGCGCCGAGGCGGCGCTCGGCGGACCGCCGCGCGCGCGCGAGCGGCACCTCGAGCGCGGCAAGCTCTTGCCGCGCGACCGGGTGATGCGGCTCGTCGACCCCGGATCGCCCTTCCTCGAACTCTCTCCGCTCGCCGCCCATGGCATGTACGACGACGACATCCACGGCGCGGGCATCATCACCGGCATCGCCCGCATCGAGGGGCGCGAATGCGTCGTCGTGTGCAACGATTCCACCATCAAGGGCGGCACCTACTATCCGATGACGGTGAAGAAGCACCTGCGCGCCCAGGAGATCGCGCGGGAGAACCGGCTGCCGTGCATTTATCTGGTGGATTCCGGCGGCGCCAATTTGCCCCATTGGACCGAAGTGTTCCCCGACCGCGAGCACTTCGGGCGCATCTTTTACAACCAGGCGACACTCTCCGCGCTGGGCATCCCGCAGATCGCCTCGGTGATGGGCTCGTGCACCGCCGGCGGCGCCTACGTGCCGGCCATGTCCGACGAAACCATCATCGTGCGTCATCAGGGCACGATCTTCCTCGGCGGGCCGCCGCTGGTGAAGGCGGCGACCGGCGAGGTGGTCTCGGCCGAGGACCTCGGCGGCGCCGACGTGCACGCGCGCAAATCCGGCGTCGCCGATCACTATGCGGCGGACGATCACCACGCGCTCGCCATCTGCCGGCGCATCGTTGCGAGCTTCGGCAAGCCGCGCCGCGCGGACGTGGCGCTCGTCGGCGCGCGCGAGCCGGCCTATGATCCGGCGGAACTCGACGGCATCGTGCCGGTCGATCTCAAGAAACAATACGACGTGCGCGACGTGATCGCGCGGCTGGTCGATGCCTCCGAGTTCGACGAGTTCAAGAAACTTTACGGCACCACCCTGGTGACCGGCTTCGCCCATATCCACGGCATCCCGGTCGGCATCCTTGCCAACAACGGCATTCTCTATTCCGAGAGCGCGCTCAAGGCGGCGCACTTCATCGAACTGGCGTGCCAGCGGTTCATCCCGTTGCTGTTCATCCAGAATATCTCCGGCTTCATGGTCGGGCGCGATTACGAAGCCGGCGGCATCGCCAAGGACGGCGCAAAGATGGTGACCGCGGTCGCTTGCGCGCAGGTGCCGAAAGTGACGCTGATCATCGGCGGCTCCTATGGGGCCGGCAACTACGGCATGTGCGGGCGCGCCTACGGCCCGCGCTTTTTATTCACTTGGCCGAACGCGCGCATTTCGGTGATGGGCGGCGAGCAGGCAGCATCCGTGCTCGCCACCGTGCGGCGCGACAATATCGAGGCGGCTGGCAAGACCTGGAGCACCGAGGAGGAGGAGACGTTCAAACAGCCGATCCGCGACAACTACGAACGCGAAGGCAATCCTTATTATGCGACCGCGCGGCTGTGGGATGACGGCATCATCGCACCGCAGGAGACCCGGCGCGTGCTCGCACTCGCCTTCTCGGCGGCGCTCAACGCGCCGATCGCCGAGACGAAGTTCGGCGTCTTCCGGATGTAAACTTCGCAGTAACACCAATCCCAACTCGGCATTGGGGCCGCGACCGCTGCATCGTCTTTACGTCGTCAACAAGGCTTCCCATACTCCCGGTTGTCCATGATGGGCCAGGGAGGGGAACATGCTGGATTTACGGAATTTGACGAGGCGCGCGGCCATGCGCGCCTTCGGGCTGGCGTGCCTGTTGCTGGGGATGACCGGCGTGCTCGCCGCGCAGCAGCAGCAGCAAGATTGCAACGTGTTCGTCGGTTGGTGGGAATCGCCAGACCTGAAACCGATCTTCACGCCTGATCCGACGCCACAAAAAGAGGACTGCGATTTTCAGATCTGGTCATGGACCACGTTCGCCCATTGGGTTCAGAAAGATAAGACCGGTCAGCCGGCATTCCTGCAATTGCCGACCTACGGCGATCTCGTCTCGGGAAATCCCGCTCGCATGGCGGTCGGGCCGCGCGTCTTGATCCTCAGGCCGCGCAACGAGAAGGCGAAGTCGACGAGCTCGGTCCACCAGCCCTCAGGCGGCGTGCTGGTCGATCAAAACGGCCGGGCGGTGTACTACGCGACTCACATGGACCCGATCTATTTCGCCTTCACGCAAAAGTATTTCGGACCGAATAACTACAAGAAGGCCTCACCGACGTTGACATATCCGCTCAATGCGACTGTGTTCAAAACCTCCTGGCGCATCGTCCAGGCAAACGAGGACACGAGCAAGGTCTTTACCACCAAGGCTGCCATCGATCTCCTCGAGAGCGACGGCAATGGCGGCGTCAAGCTGAGCGGAAAGATCCAGTCCGACGTCACCGTCGCGCTCGTCGGCATGCACGTCGTCGGCGTGGTCAAGGGTCACCCGGAGTTTGCCTGGGCCACCTTCGAGCAGATCGACAACGCGCCGGATTTGCCCGCCGGCATGAACCCGAGGTCGCCCGATCCGGTCAATACGAACAGCTTTACCTTCTACAAGGGCGGGACGCCGGCCAATGCCAGCAACGTTTTGTCGACCAATCTGACGATCGATCCGAACACCCAGGTGATCTCGCCCATCACCAACGTGTTCCGCCAGTTCGAATACGGCGGCGCGTCGGCGATCCGCGTCGCTGATATCGTTTCTATGAACCAGCACTCCCGATCCGAGATCACGGCGCGGAAAGGCGAGAAAGTCGACACGGTCTTTGCGCACTATCGCCTGATCGGCACGGCGTGGATGCTGGCGAACACGCTCAAGCCCGGAGACGGCAACATGGCCTCCGAGGCGATCGGATCGATCGATCTGGCCAATGCGACGCTCGAAACCTTCGTGCAGGGGGCCGGCAACAACTGCTTCGGTTGTCATGACACCAGCGGCGGCAGCGGCTATCCGGGCAAGGACATCAATCAGAGCCACATCATCCTCAGTAAGCTGCCACCGGACCCAAGATTGCTGGAGGCGAGATAAGCGCGGGCGCGCTAGTGCCGCGAACCCGAAGTTCGCACCACGAGTGCCGCGAGGCCGATGGCGAACTTCGGGTTCAACAGGGCAATAGACTCATAGGTTAGTCCCGCGAACCCGAAGTTCGCGTTGGCTCTTTCGGTCATCCGGTTCGCGTCAGCCGGTTCCAGCCGACGCGCACGCTGTCCGCGAACGCGTGCCAGTTATGGTCGACCACGTCCCAATTCACCATGGGCCGGCGCTCGACCGTCGTAGCCTGGCCGGTGGTCGCCGGGCCGGTGTTCACGGCGTCGATCACGTAAGCGGACGCGATGGTGAGAAACACCCCGATGATGATCCCGAGGAAGACCCGCATGTTGCTCTCCATGAATGTCGGCGAATGAACGCGCGAGCAACCGGTCGCGTTCCGCCAATTAACCCTACACCATAATACCGCCAAAGCCTCTGAGACAATCCGCGCAGTGCCTGTTATAGTATTGATATGAAATAAAATGCTGCGCATGCGCCGTCGCGGGGACTTGGGCGGCGCACGCTTTGCTTCGACGCGAAAGGAGAGCGACTGTGGCGGGTCACAAGTACACGGTCGGCGAGACGGTGCAGTATACTGCAGGGGCTTACAGCCGAACGCGCACGAGCGGAAGCTTCCAGGTGGTCAAGTTGCTGCCGTCGGAAGGGGACGAGAATCTCTACCGGATCAAGAGCGAAGGCGAGCCCTACGAGCGCGTCGCCAAGGAAAGCCAGCTCGACCGGCCACAGTAGATTTCCACTGACCTAGTGCCGCGAACCCGAAGGTTCGCACTACGCTTGCCGCTAGTCCGATTGCGAACTTCGGGTTCAAAGCGGCACTAGAATCATAACGTTGCTAGTGTCCTTCGATTCCGAAGTTCGCTTCCTAGCGTGCCGCAAACCCAGGCGAACTTCGGAATCGGGACACTGGCCCGTCCCGTCATTCCGGCTTTATGCCCGCGAACGCGACGACCTTCGCCCATTTATCCGTTTCCGTGGCTATGTAGGCGCCGAACTCGGCGGGCGAGGCCTTCGGCAGGACGGTGCCGCCGAGATCGGCGAGCCGCGCCTTGATCTGCGGATCGGCAACCGCGTCGTCGATCTCCTTGCTCAGTTTCTCGACGATCGCGGGCGGCGTCCCGCGCGGCGCGCCGAAGCCGATCCAGCCCGCCGCCTGATAGCCGGGCAGGAAGTCGCTCACCGGCGGCACGTCGGGCAGCACGTCGAGGCGCGTGGTCGTGGTCACGCCGAGCGGGCGCAGCCGGCCGGCCTTCACGTGCGGCAGCGAGGACGGGGTCACGTCGAACATCAGCTGCACCTGCCCGGCGAGGAGATCGACCAGCGCGGGGGTCGAGCCGCGATAGGGCACGTGCACCATGTCGAGGCCAGCCATCATCTTGAATAATTCGCCGGCGACATGCTGCGGCCCGCCGATGCCGGCGGACGCCATGCTGATCTTGCCGGGGTTTTGTTTGGCGTAGGCGATGAACTCGGGCACGGTTTTGGCCGGCACCGCCGGATTGACCTCCATGATCAGCGGCACAAGCGAGACGCCGGCGATCGGCGCGATGTCGCGAATGAACTCGAAGTTGAGCTTGTAGAGCGACGCGCTGATCGCATTCTGCGAATTGACGAGGAGGAGCGTGTAGCCGTCGGCATTCGCGCGCACGGCCGCTTCGGTCGCAATGTTGCCGCCGGCGCCGGGGCGGTCCTCGACCGCGAATTGCTGGCCGAGCCGTTCCGAGAGCCGCTGGCTGATCAGCCGGGCGATGATGTCGGATGAACTGCCGGCCGCCTGGCCCACGAGCACGCGTACCGGCCGCGCCGGGTAGTCCTCGGCGCTCGCGCGTCGCGCCATGAAGGGCAGGGCGGCGACCCCTGCGACGCCGCGCAGGAACTTGCGGCGCGCGAGTGAAGGTGCCCGATGGGCACGGATAATTTCCATCGATTTGCTCCCTAAGAAGGTCCATCCGTCTGCGCGGATCGTTGGGGGCGTTCTTGCATGCGCCACAATGGCAAGGCAATGCGGCGCCGGGTACGCGCAGGGGTGGTCCCGATAGCGGCTCTGCGGCATACTTCGTTGAGACCGAACAGGCGGCGGTGGGCCATGCTCGACAAGTTCTCCCTTTCCGGCCTCGACCCCTACATGCCGTTGACCGTGCCGCTGTGGGCGGTGGGCGCGGCGGCCGTGGTGCTGCTGCTGTTGCTTTTGGTCGCCTTGTTCCGCGGCGGTCTTGGAGCCGTGATCCGCATCGCCTTTCTGGTGCTGGCCGTTGCCGCCGCGTGGGTGTTGTTCAATTGGATGCAGGAGCGGGATCGGATCGAGGCGCGGCGCGCCCTCAATACGCGCCTCGACGAACTCGCCGCGCGGGTGCTCGCGCCAAATTCCGTGTTCGGCTGCCTTGAACCCGGGCTCGGCGATGCGGTCGACAGCGCGTGCGAGAAGGAACTCTTTGCTGGTCCGGAGACGGTCGGCGCCGCGACGGCGCTCGTAGCGGCGCGCTGGTCTCTGCTCGGCCGCGCAGTCGATTATGCCAAGCGGGATCCGAGTTACGACGTGCGGCTTAATGGCTTGCGCCGGAGCCTGCAGGCCGATCGTTACGGCTTCCTTGCCCAGGTGTTGGTCACCCGTGAGGGCTGCACGGTCACCCGCTGCGAGGGGCTCGACCGACTTTCCGACCCGACGCGTGTGCGCGCCAATCTCGCCGAGCGCACGTTCGAAAATCTGGTCGCGCGCAACGCGGTCGCCTGGGCGAACCGTACCCACCCGCCGGTAGCCGCGACAACCATCGCGCCGGGCGCGAACGTCAGCTTCCCGTCGGCCGCGTCGATCCCGCCGGTGAGCATCATGGGCACCGAGCCCGGCGCCGCTGCACCTGCGGCCGCAGCTCCCACCCCGCCGCGCCGGCCGGCGGCCCAGCCCAAGGCCGCACCGCGGCCAGCCGTTGCGCGCCCCGCGCCGATCTCACCACGGGCAACCGGTACGACCGCCGAGCCCGCATCCGATCAGTAACAGTGTTTTCCTCGGTTCTGATCGCGAACCGCGGCGAAATCGCCGCGCGCATCGCGCGTACCGCGAAGCGCCTCGGGCTGCGCACGATCGCGGTTTATTCCGAAGCCGATGCCGGCGCGCTCCACGTGCGGCTCGCCGATGAAGCGCACCTCATCGGTCCGGCGCCGGCGGCCCACAGCTATTTGTCAGCCGAGCGGCTCATTGATGTGGCCAAACGCACCGGCGCCGAGTGCGTTCACCCCGGCTATGGATTCCTCGCGGAAAACCCGGAGTTTGCCGAAGCCTGCGCGGCTGCCGGGATCGTCTTCGTCGGTCCGCCGCCGGCCGCGATCCGCGCCATGGGGCTCAAGGATGCTGCCAAAGCCCTGATGGAAAAAGCCGGCGTACCGGTCGTGCCGGGTTATCACGGCACGCGCCAGGAGCCGAAGTTCCTCAAAGAAAAAGCCTACGAGATCGGCTACCCGGTGCTGATCAAGGCGGTGGCGGGCGGCGGCGGCAAGGGTATGCGCCGCGTCGACAAGCACGCCGATTTCGAAGCCGGGCTCGCGGGCGCGATGCGTGAAGCAAAATCCGCCTTCGGCGACGACCGCGTGCTGGTGGAGAAATACGTCGCTTCGCCGCGCCACATCGAAATCCAGGTCTTCGGCGACAGCCGCGGCAACGTCATTCATCTAAACGAGCGCGACTGCTCGCTGCAACGTCGGCATCAGAAGGTGATCGAGGAGGCGCCGGCACCGGGCATGATCGCCGCGATGCGCTCGGCGATGGGGGAAGCCGCGGTCGCGGCCGCCAAGGCGGTCGGCTACGTGGGCGCGGGCACGGTCGAGTTCATCGCCGAGGCGAGCAAGGGGCTTCTCCCCGACCGCTTCTGGTTCATGGAAATGAACACGCGGCTCCAGGTCGAGCATCCAGTGACCGAGGCCATCACCGGGCTCGATTTGGTCGAGTGGCAGTTCCGCGTCGCGGCAGGCGAACCGCTGCCGCTTGCACAACGCGCGGTACGGATCACAGGCCACGCGATCGAAGCGCGGCTTTATGCCGAGGATCCGGAGAAAGGATTCCTGCCCTCGACCGGTCGTCTCGTCGCGCTCGAATTTCCTACAGGCGAGGGCATTCGCATCGATACCGGCGTGACCGCCGGAAGCGAGGTGACACCTTATTACGATCCGATGATCGCGAAGGTGATCGCCCATGGCAAAGATCGCACGCAGGCGCTCGACCGCCTGGGCGCGGCGCTCGCGCGCACGCGGGTCGCAGGTCCGCGCACGAATCTCGCATTCGTCGCCGGGTTGGTGAAGAGCGAGGGTTTTCGCGCCGAGGCGTTCGACACCGGTTTCATCGACCAGAATCTCGCGTCGCTCGGCGCGGTGCCGCGCGCCTTTGACCGCGCCGCCGCCGCCTTCGGCGTCGCCCATCTTCTGGCCCGCGAGCAGGCGCGCATCGCCGCGCGTTCGTTCTCGGATGGCATGTCCCCGTGGGATGCGACCGACGGGTTCCAGCTGGCGGGCAACCGCGACGCCGCGCTGCCGGTCCTGGTCGATGGGGAAAACGTGAGCGCGGCCTTGAGCTATGGCTCGAACGGCGCCAGGGTCACGGTGGGCGGCGAGGGTGCGGCGGCCGACGCGCAGGCGATCGAGGCGGGCAACGCGGTCTACGTCCTGCGCGGTGGGCGGCAGACCGTCGTGCGGCTCCGCGATTTCGAGGAGTTCGACGTCGATCACCTCGATACCGGCGGGCTCATCGTCGCGCCGATGCATGGGAAGGTGTTGGCGATCCTGGTGGAAAAAGGCGGCGCCGTTTCGAAGGGGCAGCGCGTTGCACTGATTGAGGCAATGAAGATGGAGCATGCCTTGACCGCGCCGATTGCCGGTACGGTTACGGAGATCGCGGCGGTGGCCGGCAGCCAAATCGCCGAAGGTGCGAAGGTGATGGTGATCGAAGGAACGGATTAGCACGGGAATGGCCTTGCATCTCATCAAGCTGTGCGTGGGCTGCGACTCGGTCAGAGAGCTGCGTGACTGGATTCGCGAGAAGCTCGCGGAGAAGAAGAAGCGCCGGCAACCGCTCGAGCGTTTCCACACCACCCGCATGGTGCCCAAGCGCGCCGACGAGCTGTGCGACGGCGGCTCGCTGTTCTGGGTGATCCGCGGCGAAATCCTGTGCCGCGAGCGCATCCTCGCCGTGCGCCCGTTCGTGGATAAGGACGGCATCGGTCGCTGTAGAATCGTGCTCGACGGCAAGCCCAAGCTCACCGAGCCGCGTCCCTATCGGGCGTTCCAGGGCTGGCGCTATCTCGCCGTCAATGACGCGCCCAGGGATCTCGACCGCGCGGCGCCGGGTGCCGCCAAAATGCCCGAGGACCTGCGCCGCGAGCTGCGTGGGCTCGGGCTGCTGTAGAGACCGTCATGGCCGGGTTTGTCCCGGCCATCCACGTCTTTCTTTGCTTTCGGACCAAAGACGTGGATGCCCGGCACAAGGCCGGACATGACGACGGAGAGTTACGGCACCGCCACATTATCGATGAGACGCGTCTGCCGCCGGCGCGCCAGCCGTACCAGCGCGAGATGGCCCGCGTGCAGGGCGCCCATGGTCGGCACCAGCGCGATCCTCTGGCCGCCGGCGCGCCAGCGCGCCACAGTGCGGCGCAACCCGGCGAGCTGGCGCACCACCCCCCGGCCGCCGTGTCGTCTATGCCATTTGTAGGGTTCCATAAATCGTTGCGCGGGCAAACCCTAACAAAGGCGTTAATCGGTGACCAATGTGGCCAAACAAATAAATCGAGTCGTCTGCGTCAAATCGTCTTGACGGGAAGCGGAGTCGATATTGAAATGATTCCTAGTCGGGGATTGCGTAGATGCTGCTCCAGGCGCCGGTTGCGGTCTCGAATTCGGCACATGTGATCGTGCTGGGAAACGAGAAGGGCGGCTCGGGCAAATCGACGACGGCGATGCACGTCGCCGTGGCGCTGCTCAAGGCCGGTCAGCGCGTCGCCACAATCGATCTCGACAGCCGCCAGAAGACGCTCACGAAATACGTGGAGAACCGCCGCGCCTGGGCGCGGCGCGCGCGCATCGAGCTTGAGCTGCCGACCCATTACCACGTGCGGCGCGGCGAGGGTGTGCGCCTCGACGAAAACGAGACCGTGGAATTCGCCGGCTTCGCCGAAGCCGTGACGGCGGCCGAGCACAGCCACGATTTCGTCGTCATCGATACGCCGGCGACCGACAGCTACCTGATGCGGCTCGCCCATTCCATGGCCGACACCCTGGTGACGCCGCTCAACGACAGTTTCGTCGATTTCGACGTGCTCGGCTCGGTCGATCCGGCGACCTTCGGCGTGGTGGGCGAGAGCCACTATGCCGAAATGGTGCGCCACGCCCGGCGCCAGCGCCGCATCGTCGACGGTTCTCTCACCGATTGGGTGGTGGTGCGCAACCGCCTGTCCATTCTCGGTTCGCGCAACAAGCGCGCGATCGCCGAAAGCCTCAACGAACTGGGGCTGCGGCTCGGCTTCCGCGCGGTCGATGGTTTTGCCGAACGCCTCGTCTATCGCGAAATGTTTCCGCGCGGGCTGAGCGCGCTCGACAATCTCGACAAGGAGACGCTCGGCAGGCGCCCGAGCATGGCGCACGTCACCGCGCTCCAGGAAGTGAGGACGCTCATCGATTGCCTCAAGCTTCCCCTCGACGAGCGCGGCCGGCGCCGCGCCGCGGCCCGCGCCGAATGGGTGGCTGCGATCGAAAAGCCGCTCGAATTGGAGGACCTTGTCGCCGACTAACCGGCCATTGCATCGGGCGCGGACCACGGCCACTTGATATACTAGTGCCGCGGACCCGAAGTTCGCACTACATTGCCGCGAGTCCGATTGCGAACTTCGGGTTCAAAGCGGCACTAGAATCATAGGCTTGCTAGTGTCCTTCGATTCCGAAGTTCGCATCGGAGCGTGCTGCAAACTCGGGCGAACTTCGGAATCGGGACACTAGCCCGAAACAACGCGGCGCCGCCCGCATCATGGCGAAGGATCGCGACAGCACTCCCGCTCCGGCGCAAGGCGCCGGCAAGCCCGCCGCCTCATCGTCGCGGCCGGAGATCGATGCCTTTGTCGCTCGCGCGCGCACGCTCGCGCCCAGCCTCGAAGCCGGCCAGCGCGGACGGCTGATCTTCGCCCTCGACGCCACCATGAGCCGGCAGCCGACCTGGGATGCCGCCTGCCAGCTGCAGGGTGAAATGTTCCGGGAAGCGGCGGCGATCGGGGGCCTGGAAGTGCAACTCGTTTACTACCGCGGCTTCAATGAATGCCGCGCATCCGGTTGGATCGCCGACGGCACGCGCCTCGCCTCCCTCATGAGCGGGATTTCCTGCCGCGGCGGCCGCACGCAGATCGGCAAAATTTTCGCTCACGCGCGCCGCGAGACGGAGAAGATGAAGGCGCAGGCGCTGGTGTTCGTCGGCGACGCCATGGAGGAGCAGGTCGACCACCTGTGTGCCGCCGCCGGCGAGCTCGGATTGCGCGGCGTTCCTGCCTTCATGTTCCAGGAGGGCCACGATCCGGCGGTCGAGCAGGCGTTCCGCGAGATTGCGCGGCTCACGCGCGGGGCCTATTGCCGCTTCGACGTCGGCGCGGCACATCAGCTGCGCGAGTTGCTGCGGGCCGCCGCGGCCTATGCGGCTGGCGGCATGCGCGCGCTCAACGACCTTTCCCGCCGCGGTGCCGGCGCCCAGGCGCTGCTGCGGCAGATGAGTTAGGAGTTCTCTCTTCTATGCCGACTCTGCTTCTCGGCGTTTTGGTGCTGCTGCTCATCCTGTGGGCGATGAACGCGTTCGCGCGCGCCGACCCGCGCACGGTGGTGCGCTTCGCCAAGGTTTCCGGCGGCACTGTTGCCCTCGCCGGCGCCGCGACGCTCGCGGTCACCGGCCGCATCGCGCTCGCCGTGCCGCTCGGGATTGCCGGGCTCACGTTGCTCGGCCTGTGGCCGGGCATGAGCGCATTCGGCCGGCGCGCGCGCAGCGGCGGACAGACCTCGCGCGTGCGCTCGGCCTTTCTCGAGATGGAGCTCGATCACGACACCGGCGCGATGCGCGGGCGCATCCTCGCCGGACGGCACGAGGGCGCCTCGCTCGATACGATCGAGACGACCACGCTGATCGGAATGCTTTCTGAAATCGACGAAGAGAGCCGCGCGTTACTGGCAGCGTATCTTGACCGCCGGACGCCCGGCTGGCGTGAGCACGCGCAGGGAGATGCGGCAGCGGGGCAGGGCGGGCCGCCGCGCGGGCCAATGACGCAGCAGGAGGCTTATCAGATCCTTGGCCTTCAGCCCGGAGCGAGCGCCGAGGAGATCGGGCGCGCCCACCGCGCCCTCATGAAGCGGCTGCACCCCGACCAGGGCGGGTCGACTTACCTTGCGGCGCGCGTCAATGAAGCCAAGGACGTTCTGCTTCGTCGCCATCGCTGATGCACTCCTACGCAACTCACATCACCAGCGTTACCAGCCAGCGGTATCAACTTGACGCGATCTCGTTAATGTTGGGTGAAATGGCGAAGCTAGGCGAGAAGGGCGAATAGCCAATAGCGAGTGGCGAATGGTGAGTGGTGAATGGCAGTAGTTGCCGCGAGGACCGTCGGCAGTTGGCAAGCGTCGGATAAGACGAGGAGTACCTTAGTCTAAGCGAACGCGAGTAGGCATGCTGACCTACTCACCACTCACTACTCACCAATCACTATTCACTATTCACTATTCACTATTCGCTATTCGCTATTCGCTACTCGCTATTCGCCCGTCTTAATTCTTCAGCGCCAGGCAGGAAATGTCGTTGCGCTTGAAGTGATGGCAGGCGGCCTCGGCGCCGTCGTGATCGAAGCCGGCAAAGCGCGCACGGTAAAGCTCGGTCGAGCCTTTCACCACTTTCTCGGTGAACGGATCGGCATGGCCGAGCACTTTCGCGCCGACGCTGCGCGCGGTGCGCAGGCGCGCCTGCGCCTCCGCTTCGTTCGCGAAGGCGCCGATCTGGATCGCCCAGTCTCCGCGCGCGTGGTGCGGGGGCGCGGATGAAGCCGCGGGCGTCGGCTGCACAATGGCCGCGGGCTGCGACGCCAGCGCGAACTGGGGCGCGGGTGCGGGCGGTGCCGGCGCGGCGGCAACTGGTTCGGCCTCGGCCGCGCCGCTGATTCGCTCGGCAAAGTTGGCCTTGCTTACGACCGGCGGCGGCGGTTCGGCCGGCGCGCCGCGGGCAGGCAGCACGCCGAGGACGCCGGGACGTGAGCCGGGCGGCGGTGGCAGCGGCGCGTGCTGAACCGTGGGTTCCGGCGCCGGTACGACCGGCTGCGGGGCCGGGGCGGCGAGTTGCGGCGGCACCACCGCTGAATTGGGTTGCGGCACGACCAGCGGGCCGATGCCCGCCGTGCGCACCGCGGCGGCGCGCACCTGAATGGTACGCACGACCAGCGGGCGGATCGGATCGCTCGAGCCTGATGGTGGAGTCACGTTTGCGGCCGGGGTGGTAGCGGCGCGCGTCGAAGCTGCCGGCCGCACGGTGACCCGCGCCGGCGCGGCTGGCGGCACCTCGACCGGCGTTTCGGGCCGTGCGGTCGCGAGCTGCATCGCCCGCATAGGCGTTGCCGACTCGGCGATCATCGGGGCGGTGTGGCGGGTCGAGGCCTGCGCGATGTGCGTCTCGATCAGTTCGCGCATGCGCGCATCGCGCGCGCCGCCGGAGGTGCCGCCCAGCACCACGGCGACGATGTGACGGCCGTTGCGGTGAACCGAGGTGACGAGATTGAAGCCGGAATCGTGCGTGTACCCGGTCTTGATGCCGTCCATGCCGGCCACGCGGCCGAGCAGATGGTTGTGATTGCGCATCGCCACGCCGTGGTACTGGAAGCTCGGCAGCGAGAAGTAGTGATAGTACTTTGGGAAGCGCTCCTGGATCGCTCGGCCGAGAATGGCTTGGTCGCGGGCGGTAGTGAGCTGATCGTTGTTCGGCAGTCCCGACGCGTTGACATAGACCGTGCGCGTCATGCCGAGCGCGTGGGCCTTGTGAGTCATCAGCCGGCCGAAGTTGTCTTCGCTGCCGCCGAGCGCCTCGGCGACGACCACGGCGGCGTCGTTCGCCGACTTCGTCACCATGCCTTTGATGGCGTCCTCGACCGCGATGGTCTGGCCGGCCTTGAGTTCGAGCTTGGTCGGCGACTGCGCCGCCGCGTGCGACGAGACGGGCAAACGCGAATCGAGCTTGAGCTTGCCTGCTTCGAGCTGCTCGAACAGCAGGTAGAGTGTCATGATTTTTGTGATCGAGGCCGGATGCCGCAGCGAGTCCGGGCTGTTCTCGTGCAGCACCTGGCCGGAATTGGCGTCGACCACGATGTCCGCGTAAGCGGGTGAATAGCCGCCGTGGTGGGACACATGCGAGCCGTGGCTGCGGCGATGGCGGCTGCGTGCGTCGGCGTTGTCACAAGCGATTGCGACCGCCAGGGTCACGGCGGAGAACGCGACAACTTTTCGGCCAATCCGGCGCGCCGGCCGGTCGACAGAGCGGCGCATGGTTCCCGTCCCTCGTCCTCGGGCCTGCAACGGCAGCGCCCGGCGTCCCTGTTGTTTGTCCCGACCCGACGCGGAAAGCCGACCGGCAACGCACCCGCTCGATCGGTGCGATCGCCAGTCACCCGTTACGCCGTGCGAGAAACGTCCCCTGTCGCAGTGCGGACGGCCTTCTGGCGAGAACCCGGTCGCCGACGCTAGGCCGCCGCGGTTGCCAAAGCGTTAAGCAACCACGGTAATCTGGGCCAGCCAATACGGCACAAACATGTCTATTGCACTGCAAAAGGTTCTTGACTTTATTGTGCAGTGCAATATATTCGATTCGATGCCGCCCGGACGGGGCCGGCGCACCCACACGAAGCCGGGCCCCGCTTCGGCGACGGGCCGCAAGGGGAGAGCCATGTTGAAGTTCGATGAATTCCAGAAATTCGGCGGCGAGGGCGTGGATGTCGTGCTCAAGCAGTTCGGCGCCGTGAGCAAGGGCGTGCAGGCGCTCGCAAGCGAAGTTGCGGACTACTCGAAGGAAGCCTTCGAGAAGACTGCCGCGGCAGCCGAAAAGCTGTTCGGTGCGAAGACGCTGGAGAAGGCAATCGAGGTCCAGTCGGACTTCCTCAAGACCTCGTACGAGGGTTTCGTGGCGCGCAGCAGCAAGTTCGGAGAACTTTACGCCGACCTCGCCAAGGAAACCTACAAGCCGCTCGAGGGTTATTTCGGCAAGGCGGCCGCGAAGTAACGTAAGCGCGTCAATTCGCGGCGCTCGCGCGCCGCAAACTGCAAGCCCGGCCGCTCGGTCGGGCTTTTGTTTTCGGAGGACAGACGACGGAGGACGGAAGGGAAGCTGAGCTTCCTTATCGGTCCTCCGTCTTCTGTCGTCCGTCTTCATCAATCTCCGACATTTCGCCGTATTCGCGCACCAGCTTAAGCGCTGAATCGCCCGGCGCGGCGCCGATGCCACAGCCTTGGCACTTGTGCGCAGGAGTCTGGAACGCAGTCGCCGGCATGACTATTATGTGAGGGGATCCTGCGCCGCTTCGCGGCGAGCGATTCCCGCCCACAGTGTAGGCCGGTGTGGGGCCGGCAGCCGACGACACGATCATGATCCGTTCGCCAGAATCGAGAAGCGAAATCGCTCGGCAAGACGCGCCGCCGCCGCGCCTTGCGGATGACGATCGCAAGCGGCGCGGCGAGCCCGGCCAGCCGGGCAACGCGGTCATCACCAAGACGCGGCCGCAGACGAAGCGGCCCAACATGTATCGGGTGCTGCTGCTCAACGACGACTACACGCCGATGGAGTTCGTCGTGCACGTGCTCGAGCGCTTCTTCAACAAGGACCGCGAGAGTGCCACGCGCATCATGCTGCACGTTCACCAGAACGGCATCGGCGAGTGCGGCATCTTCACCTACGAGGTGGCGGAGACCAAGGTGACGCAGGTCATGGACTTTGCCCGCAAGCATCAGCATCCTTTGCAGTGCGTCATGGAAAAGAAGTAAACCCGACGGAGAGTACCCTGGGCATGATCCCGAAAAGTGGAACCGGTAAAGATCATGCCCAACAATGATGAAACCGAAGGCGCCCCAAATACGTTGAACCGGCAAGGACCCTGATGCCCACATTCTCACGCAGCCTCGAGCAATCGCTTCACCGCGCTCTCGCGCTCGCCAATGAGCGCCACCACGAGTACGCGACGCTCGAGCATCTCCTCCTCGCCCTGATCGACGATCAGGACGCCGCCGCGGTTATGCGCGCGTGCAATGTCGATCTCGACAAGCTGCGCCGGAACCTCGTCTCCTACGTCGAATCCGAGCTTGAGAGCCTGGTCACCGACGGGTCGGGCGATTCAAAGCCGACCGCCGGTTTCCAGCGCGTGATTCAGCGCGCGGTGATTCACGTGCAGTCGTCCGGACGCGACGAGGTGACCGGCGCCAACGTGCTGGTCGCGATTTTTGCCGAGCGCGAGAGCCACGCCGCTTATTTCCTGCAAGAGCAGGACATGACCCGCTACGACGCGGTCAACTACATCAGTCACGGCATCGCCAAGCGCGCGGGCTTGTCCGAATCGCGCCCGGTGCGCGGCAGCGACGAGGACAGCGATTCCAAGAGCGGCGATGACTCGAAGAAAAAGGGCGATGCGCTCGAAGCCTATTGCGTCAATCTCAACAAGAAGGCGCGCGAGGGCAAGATCGATCCGCTGATCGGACGCGAGTCGGAGATCAACCGCACCATCCAGGTGCTGTGCCGGCGCCAGAAGAACAACCCGCTGTTCGTGGGCGATGCTGGCGTCGGCAAGACCGCGATCGCCGAAGGCTTGGCGCGCCGCATCGTCAACGGCGAAGTGCCGGACGTGCTCAGGGATGCGACCGTGTTCGCCCTCGACATGGGCACCTTGCTCGCCGGCACGCGCTACCGCGGCGACTTCGAAGAACGGCTCAAGCAGGTGATCAAGGAGCTCGAGGCCTACCCGGGCGCGATCCTGTTCATCGACGAGATCCACACGGTGATCGGCGCCGGCGCCACCTCGGGCGGCGCCATGGACGCCTCGAACCTGCTCAAACCCGCGCTCGCATCGGGCACGGTGCGCTGTATCGGCTCGACCACCTACAAAGAATACCGGCAGTATTTCGAAAAGGACCGCGCGCTGGTGCGCCGGTTCCAGAAAATCGACATCAACGAACCGACCGTCCCCGACGCGATCGAAATCCTGCGCGGGCTCAAGCCCTATTTCGAGGACTATCACCGGCTCAAATACACGAATGACGCCATCAAGGCGGCGGTCGAGCTGTCCGCGCGCTACATCCACGACCGCAAGCTGCCCGACAAGGCGATCGACGTGATCGACGAATCGGGCGCGGCGCAGATGCTGCTGCCCTTGAGCCGGCGCAAGAAGACCATCGGCATCAAGGAAATCGAGACCACCATCGCGACGATGGCGCGCATTCCGCCGAAGAGCGTGTCGAAGGACGACGCCGAGGTGCTGCTGCATCTCGAGTCCACGCTCAAGCGCGTGGTCTACGGCCAGGAGAAGGCGATCGACGCGCTCTCCGCCTCGATCAAGCTCGCGCGCGCGGGCCTGCGCGAGCCCGAGAAGCCGATCGGTTGTTACCTGTTCTCCGGCCCGACCGGCGTCGGCAAGACCGAGGTGGCAAAGCAACTCGCCGCGCTGCTCGGCGTCGAGCTGATCCGTTTCGACATGTCGGAATATATGGAGCGCCACACGGTCTCGCGCCTGATCGGCGCGCCGCCGGGCTACGTGGGCTTCGACCAGGGCGGCCTTTTGACCGATGGCGTCGACCAGCATCCGCACTGCGTGCTCCTCCTCGACGAGATCGAGAAGGCGCACCCGGATCTCTTCAACGTGCTGCTGCAGATCATGGATCACGGCAAGCTTACCGATCACAACGGCAAGCAGGTCGACTTCCGCAATGTGATTCTGATCATGACCACCAACGCCGGCGCGGCCGATCTCGCCAAACAAGCCTATGGCTTTACCCGCACCAAGCGCGAAGGCGACGACATCGAGGCGATCAACCGGATGTTCGCGCCCGAGTTCCGCAACCGTCTCGACGCGATCATCACCTTCGCGCACCTCTCGCGCGAGGTGATCATCAAGGTGGTCGAGAAGTTCGTGCTCCTGCTCGAGGCACAGCTGGCCGACCGCGACGTGACGATCGAGCTCTCCGACGAGGCGTCCGACTGGTTGATCAAGCACGGCTACGACGAGCAGATGGGCGCGCGGCCGATGGCACGCGTGATCCAGGAGCACATCAAGAAACCGCTCGCCGATGAAGTTTTGTTCGGGCGGCTCAAGGCCGGCGGCCACGTGCGCGTCATTCTCGGCAAGGACGAGGAGGGCCGCGACAAGCTCGGCTTCGAGTATCTCGACGGGCCGGTCACGCCGAAGCCCGAGAAGCTGCCCGAGCCGCGCCGCGCCCGCGCCAAGCGCCGGCCGCCGCAGCGCCGGCCCAAGCCCCCGGGTCCGCCGCGCGGCGACGGCGGCGGCTCGCCGCGGCCCCGCGGCTCCGTCCCGAAGGTGCCGTTGGTGAAGGTCTGATGTCGGACGACGGATGACAGACGACGGAGGACGGAAAACAGAACACCGTCCGTCCTCTGGCCTCCGTCCTCCGCCCTCCGTCATCTGGTTCGCCCGCGGCGTCGCCGCGACGCCGAAATCCGTCCTCCTCTACGTCGTATTTGGGACCTATCTCGGCATCGGCGCGCTTGCGTACGATCTGTCGTTCTCGGCCGGATGGGCGCTGGCAACGACTGTGCTGATCTGGGCGGCGCCCAACCAGGTCGTGCTGATTTCCGGACTCGGCTCCGGCGCCGGGGCGCTCGCGACCGCGGTCGCCGTCAGTCTCAGCGCGGTGCGGCTGCTGCCGATGGTCGTGTCGCTGCTGCCGTTGTTGCGCGCGCCGGGCGTGCGCACGCGCGCGCTGATTTTGCCCGCCCATTTCACCGCGGTCAGCGCCTGGGTGGTGGCGCTGCAGGTGTTGCCGGCGCTGCCGCGCGAGCACCGCGTCGCGGTCTGCAACGGCATCGGGGTCGGCTTTCTCGTTTCGGCGTCGGCCGGGACGCTCGCCGGTTATCACCTCGCCGCACAGCTGCCGCCCCTGTTCGCCGCCGCGCTCCTGTTTCTGACGCCGATCTCGTTCTTCCTCGCCGTTGCCGGCGGCAGTTCGCGGCTCGCCGACCGTCTGGCGCTGATCTTCGGCCTGATCATCGGCCCGGCGCTCGCGCTCGGCAAAGTCGATCTCGACCTGCTGTGGACCGGGATTGCCGGCGGCACGCTCGCCTACGGCGTCCACCGCCTGCGCCGAGGCAAACGATGAGCGCGACCGACCTGGGGCCCTATGCGCTGCTGCTGCTTGTCGGCTTTCTGCCGAACGAAATCTGGCGCTGGCTCGGCATCGTGCTGGCGCGCGGCCTCGATGAGGATGCTGATATCGTCGTATGGGTGCGGGCGATGGCGACGGCGGTGCTCGCAGCCGTCATCGCCCGCATCATCGTCGTGCCGCCGGGCGCGCTCGCCGGCGTCGCGCTGCCGGTGCGGATCGCCGCCATGGCGATCGGCTTCGCCGGCTTCCTGGCGCTGCGCCGCTCGCCCTTCGCCGGCATCGTCATCGGCGAGGCCGCGCTGCTAATCGGTGCTGCTTTATTTTATTGAACTCCTCGTTCGTCATGCCCGCGAAAGCGGGCATCCAGTAACCACCGCCGGTGCAAATCCTGATAGGTCGCTGTTTACTGGATCGCCCGCCTGCGCGGGCGATGACGAGAGTTAGTTTACGCCAACGCCGCCTTGAGCCGCTCGGCATGCGCCGCGAGCACGTCGGGCGTTTCTTTGAAGCTCGCCGGCGCTTTGAGCGAGACGCCGGCGTGGCGCGGGATCACGTGCACGTGGAGATGAAATACCACTTGGCCGCCGGCTGCCTCGTTGAACTGCTGCACGGTCACGCCCTCGGCATCGAACGCTTTCATCGCCGCCTGGGCGATTTTTTGCGCGACCTTCATCACATGGGCGAGGTCGTCGGGATTAACGTCGAGAATGTTGCGGGCCGGCGCCTTGGGCAGAATCAGCGTGTGGCCGGGCGCGCGCGGCATGATGTCGAGGAAGGCGAACGCCTTGTCGTCCTCATAGACCTTGTAGGACGGCAGCTCGCCGCGAAGAATTTTGGCAAAGATATTATTCGGATCGTAGCTCGGCATCTGGTCTCGCGCTCCTCTTCGTTACCCTGAGGAGCGCGCCCAAGGCGCGCGTCTCGAAGGGTCAAACATCGTCCGCGACCGTCACCTTGCGGAACGGCGCCGCCGCCGCGAGTTCCTCCCCGGCCATCGCCACATAGGCGCGCTCGCGTTTGAGATAGTCGGCGATGGCGCGGCGCAGCGCCGGATCGGCGATGTGGTGCGCCGAATAGGTTGTCACCGGCATGTAGCCGCGCGCGAGCTTGTGCTCGCCTTGCGCGCCAGCTTCCACGCGCTTGAGCCCGCGCGATATCGCGAACTCGATCGCCTGGTAGTAACACAGCTCGAAGTGCAGGAACGGGTGATGCTCGATCGCGCCCCAGTGGCGGCCGTAGAGCGCGTCCGAGCCCATGAAGTTGATGGCGCCGGCGATCGTGCGCCCGGCGCGCTTCGCCATCACCAGCGCGATTTTGTCGCCCATCGCCTCGCCGACCATCGAATAGAACGCGCGCGTGAGATACGGCCGGCCCCATTTGCGCGAGCCGGTTTCCATGTAGAAGGCGAAGAACGCGTCCCACACGCGTTCGGTCAGATCGGAGCCGGTGAGCCATTGAATGTCGATGCCGGCGCAGACCGCGTCGCGCCGCTCGCGTTTGATCGCCTTGCGCTTGCGCGAGGCGAGGTCGGCGAGAAAATCGTCGAACGTGGCGTAGCCGCGGTTCTCCCAATGGAACTGCTGATCGGTGCGCAGCAGAAAGCCCCGCTCGCCGAGCAGACGCCATTCCTCGATCGGCGCGAACGTGACGTGCACCGAGGACGCTTCGCGCAGCCGGCACAGTTCGGCGAGGCCCGCGGCGAGCCCGCCGCGGATGTCGTCGGCGTCCGGGCCGGGGCGCACCAGCAAGCGGCGGCCCGACGCCGGCGTGAACGGCACCGATACCTGGAGCTTCGGGTAGTAGTCGCCGCCCGCGTGCTCGTAGGCCTCGGCCCAGCCGCGGTCGAACACGTATTCGCCGCGCGAGTGGGACTTGAGATAGCAGGGCACGACGCCGACGACTTCGCCGCCTTCGGTCTCCGCGACGAGATGCTGCGGCTGCCAACCGGTGCGTGCGGTGGCCGAGGCCGACGCTTCGAGCGCCGCGAGAAACGCATGTGAGATGAAGGGGTTGTAGGCTTCGGATAAATGCGCGGATGGCGTCGTGGCCCCGCAGGGTGCCTCCGCCGCGGCGGCGAGCGAGGGGCCGTTCTCGCCGAGCTCCGTTGCGCCCGGATTGGCGCACGCGTCCCACGTCGCGGCAGGAATGTCGCGGATCGCCGGAACGACACGGATGCGCAGCTCGGGGGAGGCCATGCGGTCAGAGTGATGAGTAGCTGTGAGCCCGCCACTCAGTCTATGGGGTAATCCGTCGCGATCAAATCGCCCCAAGTAACAACTCCGTCACTCGAATCGGAACCGCCCCGTGCAGCACCTATAGATCTGTCCGGTGCAGTCATGCATTGTGCCGTTTGCCTGGGGCTCGTTGCAGATGTCAACAGAACATCGTGTTCCTGACGATTTGCGCACGCTTTATCACGTGCGCGAATGGCGCAATGCCGCCGGCGTTCTAGCGACGGCGTGCCCGCAAGAATGGACAGACATCATCGAAGTCTTGCGGGAGTTTCGCCTGTACCGATCTGAGATCGAGAAGGAGGGCGGGAATCGATCGCCCATATCTCGGAGATTGGATGGCGCGTTCTACGGGAGAGGTTGGGCGGAAAAGAAATTCGCGACTGCGATATTAGTCGACCAAACCCGCGTGGATAGCCCAACGCATTCAGTCGATTGCTTCAAGGATCGCGTTGCGGTGGAAGTCGAATGGAACAACAAGGATCCATTTTTCGATCGAGATTTGAATAACTTCCGGCTTCTGTTCGAACTTCGAGCGATAGACGCGGGCGTTATTATCACTCGCGCTACAGAGCTACAGCAAATTTTCAAGAGGTTGGGGAAGGGATCATCTTACGGTGCAGCGACAACACACTATGAGAAATTGTTGCCGCGGCTCGATGGTGGCAGCGGCGGTGGATGCCCCGTGCTGGCCTTTGCGATTTCAGGGCGGCTCTATGTAGACGATATCAACCCGCCGCAGGCCGGTCCGTTGCCGAGTTGAAGGCATAAGTAGGCCAAAGAGGCTCGTAACCTTCGGCGGCCTGATTGCCCCAGACCTCCCAATGTTTTCGCTTGCCCCGGGCGAATAATTCCAAGAATGGCCCTGGGCTGCATGCCTCAATAATTTCATATTGCTCATCTGGCTTGCGGCTGTGCTCGCGCTTTCTCGTAGCGAGATAGTTCACTTGACTCCGGCCGGGCGGCAGCGTTCGAGCATTCTTCCCTTTGACTCCAAACAGAATCAATTCAGTGACATTGCGAAAATAAAAACCAACACCTCTTCCATCCGGGCCGCCATCCTTGCGGATCTTGTGCCAAACGATGTTTGATTTGTAGGTAAAGCCCCACGCGGCAAGGACCGCCAGACCCTCAGGAAGCATCGCGTTGGGCACCCAAAGGTACAGGTGCGATACAGGAGCGGTTATCTTTGCGACCGGAAGCGTCTTGATTTCATCCAAGGTCAAAGTGCCGTAACGGGAAAGCCGACGATGCTCCGGCGCGACCTTTCCAGTTCGATTTTGGAATTGCCACGGTGGGTCAGCGAGGACCGTTCCAAATCGGCGACGCCCAGTGGAAGCCAACAGGTCGTCACCCGGTGACGCCGACGTCATTACCCGCTTCCTCTTTGCCATTGCCGACTCGCTTGGCTGTAAGCGTGATCATAGCCAAGCAAGTGTCAGGCGCGATTCAAGCATAAGAACAAATCAAGAACAAGAGGAAAGTTATGCACGGACCTATGGCCGCCAGCCCTCGAAAATCACCTGGTCTGCCCATTTGGCGGCCTTGGCCCGGTCGGCTTCGGTGCGCACGGTCCAGGTCAGGACCGGCCCGCCGAGCACGTAACGGGCCAGCAGCGGCGGCAGGGCAGGGAGGTCCTTGACCGAATAGGCGAGGAACTGCGGCCGGGCGCGCGCGACGTTGGCGAGGTAGCTCGCCGCCCGCCGCCGACGCGTGCCCAGCGCCTCACCCGCAGGCCCGCGCCAGCGCTCCGCAATGAGCCCGTGCGTGCGCGCAGGCACCGCCTCCCGCACCACGGCCATCTGGAACGGATCGAACGACATCAGAGCGGCCGGGCCGGCATAGCCGGCGAGCACCTGCGCGGCGCGACGCGGCAGCCGGTCATCGCCGTCACCGAGGCTCTTGAGTTCGATCGCAAGTGTCGCGCGGCCGGCGACCAAATCGAGCAGTTCGGAGAGCGTAATGATCCGGTCGGCGGTCTCCTTGAAGGCCACGCGCTTGAGTTCCGCCGCGGTCATCGCCGCAAGTGTGCCGCTGCCTTCGGTGAGCCGGCCGAGCTTCGCGTCGTGGTGGACGACCGCCTCGCCGTCGGCCGTGATCTGCAGGTCGGTTTCGATGGCGTAGCCCGCGGCGATCGTGGCCGTGAACGCCGTGGGCGTGTTCTCGACCGCGCCCGCTCCGTGCAGCCCGCGATGGGCGATCGGCCGCGCGGTGAGCCAGTCGAGCCCGGCCATCACCGACTCCGCCCGCCGTTCACGCCACCTCGAACGAACCCTCCACCTCGACCGCTGCGTTCATTGGCAGCGCCGAAACCCCGACCGTGGTGCGCGCGTGCCTTCCCTTGTCGCCGAACGCCGTCACCATCAGGTCGGAGGCGCCGTTCATGACCTTGGGCCCGTCCGGAAATCCGGACGCCGCGTTGATGAAGCCGCCGAGCCGCACCACGCGCACCACCTTGTCGAGGTCGCCGAGCGCGGCCTTGATCTGGGACAGGAGGTTGATGGCGCAGGCGCGCGCCGCCTTCTGGCCGTCCTCGATCGACACGCCGGCCCCGAGCTGGCCCTGCGCCACGAGCTTGCCGGCGGCATCGAAACAAAGCTGGCCCGACACGACCATGAAGTTTTGGGTGCGCACGAACGGCACGTAGTTGGCGATCGCCGGCGCCGGCGTGGGCAGGGTAATCCCCAGATCCGCCAGCTTCTTTTCCACCGTTCCGGCCATCGATCGTCTCCTTGTGCCGCATTGTTACGTCATCGACTCTTCGCCGATCGGACGCCATCGCGCAAGTTGCCCGGCCCGCGCCCGACCCCTATGTTCCCGCAGGGGCAGAAACGGAGTCGCGGCGCATGGCCATTGCCTGCTCACGAGTTGCCTTTTCCCTTGCCATGGTTGTCGCGGTCGGCGCGGCGCTCCTCGGCACCGCCTCGGCGGCCGGGCCGGCGAAGGTCGACGATCCCTCCGCCGCGATCGCGCTCGCGCCGCATCGGGCGATCTACGATCTCAAGCTCGGGCAGCTGCGCGGCAAGCGCTCGCTCGAAGCGGTGCGCGGCCGCATCGTCTACGATTTTAACGGCAACATGTGCGACGGCTACGATCTGCGCTTCCGCCAGGTCACCGAACTCGACTCGGGCGAGGGCAAATACGCGCTGTCCGACCTGCGCTCGACCTCCTGGGAGGAGGGCGCGGCGCATTCGCTGCGGTTCGATTCGCAAAATTATCTTGACCAGAAGCTCGTCGATTCCGTCGACGGCCACGCCGACAAGGGGCCTGACGGCGTCACGGTGAAGCTTGCCAAGCCGAAGCCTTCGACGATGGACATCGGCACCGCGGTGTTTCCCTCCGAGCACATGCGCCGCATCATCGCGGCTGCGCGCGAAGGCAAGACGCTGCTCGAAGTCACCGTCTACGACGGCTCGGAAACTGGCGACAAGGTCTATCAGTCGCTCACGGTGATCGGCAAAAAGATCGCGCCCAACGAGCAAACACCGACCGACGCGGCGGCCAACCAAACGGCGGTGGCCGGGCTCGACCGCTGGCCGGTGACCATCAGCTATTTCGATCGTGCCCAGCAGGGCCAGGGCGAGCAGACCCCGGTCTACGCCATCAGCTTCGAGGCCTATGAGAACGGCATCGCCCGCGCGCTCGTCCTCGACTACGGCGACTTCACCGTCTCCGGCGATCTCACCTCGCTCGAGATGAAGGACGCCAAGCCCTGCGGGAAGTGACGCTCAGCGTCATTGCGAGCGCAGCGAAGCAATCCAGGAGCCACTGCCTCCGCGCGTGACGCTCTGGATTGCTTCGGCGTTTCGCGCCTCGCAATGACGAAATCCAAATCATTCCTCCTCCAGCGCCAGCCCCCGCACCACGGCGGCGCGGCCGAATTTCTCCCGCACGCGGTCGACCGCGCGCTCGGCGAGCGCCTTGCGCCGGCCGGCCAGGTCGAGCAGGTCGCCGGGGTCGGCCTTGTCGGCTTCGACGATATCGGAGACGCCGATCCCGATCAGGCGATAGCGCGTGCCGTCGGTCTCGCGCGCAAGCAGCTCGCGCCCGGCAGCAAATATTTTCTCCGCCAGCTGGCTCGGGTCGGAAAGGCCGCGCGCGCGGGTGCGGATCTTGAACTCGTCGCTCTTGAGCTTGAGCGTGACGGTTCCGCCGGCAAGTCCGCTCGCCTTGAGCCGCGCGGAAACCTTCTCGGCGAGCGGCCACAGCCGCCGCTCGAGCGGCCGGAAGGCGGAGAGATCGCGGTCGAACGTCGTCTCCGCCGACACGCTTTTGGCCTCACGCTCCGGGGTCACCTTGCGCTCGTCGATGCCGCGCGAGAGGCGTGAAAGCCGCAAACCCTCGACGCCGTAACGGCGCGCGAGATCGCGTTCCGGCGCGGCAGCGAGGTCGCCCACTGTGAAGAACCCGTCGCGCTTGAGCCGCGCCTCGCTCGCCTTGCCAACGCCCCAGATAAAGCCCACTGGCTTTCCCGCCAGGAACGCGCGCGCCTCCGCCCCGCCGAGCACCGCGAAACCGCGCGGCTTGTCGAGGTCGGAGGCGATCTTCGCCAGAAATTTGTTGACCGAGAGCCCGATCGAGACGGTGATGGCGAGCGCCTTTTCGACGCGGGTGGCGAATTGGGCGAGCGCCTTTGCCGGCATCATGCGGTGCAGGCGCTCGGTGCCGGTCAAGTCCATGAACGCTTCGTCGATCGAGAGCGGTTCGACCTGCGGCGTGAGTTCCAGCATCAGCCGGCGCACCTCGCGCCCGACCTTCACGTATTTCTCCATGTCGGGCGGCACGACCACCGCGTGCGGGCACAGCCGCCGCGCGGTGAACATGGGCATCGCCGAACGCACACCGTAGGTACGCGCGATATAGCAGCAGGCCGCCACCACGCCGCGCTTGCCGCCGCCGACGATCAGCGGTTGGTCGGCGAGCTTCGGGTCGTCGCGCTTCTCGATGGTGGCGTAGAACGCGTCGCAATCGACATGGGCGATGGCGAGCCGCGTGACCTCCTCGTGGAAAACCACGCGCGGCGAGCCGCACGCCGCGCAACGCGCGGGTGCCTCCGCATCGGCCAGGCAATCGCGGCAGAACCCCGCCACCAACCCCTCCGCACTTATCGCTTCGGAAGCCGTGACCAGTGATCGGTCACCAGTGACCAGAAAACGGCGGCGACTTGATCACTGGTCCGTGGTCACTGATCACTGCCGAGCATCCGGCGCGCCTTCGCGACCTCCTCCGGCTCGATCCCGGCCTCCGCCGCAAAGGCGGTCACGAGCGCCTCCTCCGAGGCCACGTGGTCGAGCACGCCGGCAAGGAAGCCGGGGCTTGCCGCCGCGGCCCGGATTCGGTCCGGCCCGATGCCGGTGAGCGCGAGGAATCGCGCGAGCCGCTCGGGGTCGCCGGCGAGGAAGCTAAGCGCCTGAACGGCCAGCGATTCTGCGGCGTCGCGGCGCATCGAATCGCGCATCTGCATGGGGTTGCGTTTGCCTTTCCGTAATATATCGCAACTAGGGTCCCGGCGATGCCCGAGGGTGGGTGCGGGCATGATTCGGTCACGCTTCGATATTACGCGGCGGCGATGACCGGGCAGCGCGGAAGCGCCGCCGGCACAAATTCGAAGGTGGGGCTCGGGGTGGCGAAGACCGTCCTGATCGTGGAAGACAACGAGCTCAATATGAAGCTCTTCCACGACCTATTGGAGGCGCACGGGTATCACACCGTGGGAACCCGCAACGGTATCGAGGCGCTCGAACTCGCGCGCCTGCACAAGCCCGATCTGATCGTGATGGACATTCAGCTGCCGGAGGTTTCCGGCCTGGAAGTGACCAAGTGGCTCAAGGACGATCCCGAGCTGCAGGCGATCCCGGTGGTCGCGGTCACCGCCTTCGCCATGAAGGGCGACGAGGAGCGCATCCGCGAGGGCGGCTGCGAGGCCTATTTGTCGAAGCCTATTTCGGTCATGAAATTTCTCGAGACCGTTCGTTCTTTCCTTGGCACGTGAGACAGGCTCCTAGATGAGCGCGCGCGTTCTCGTCGTCGATGATGTGCCGGCCAACGCCAAGCTGCTCGAGGCGCGGCTCATGGCGGAATATTTCGACGTCGTCACCGCGACGAGCGGCGCCGAGGCGCTGGCGATCTGCGAGCGCGCGCAATGCGACATCGTGTTGCTCGACGTGATGATGCCGGAAATGGACGGCTTCGAAGTGTGCCGCCGGCTCAAAACCGGGCCGAACACGCACCACATCCCGGTGGTGATGGTCACCGCCCTCGACCAGCCGTCCGACCGGGTGCGCGGGCTCGAGGCCGGGGCCGACGATTTTCTCACCAAGCCGGTGTCGGACATCGCGCTCGTCGCGCGCGTGCGCTCGCTGACAAGGCTCAAGCTCGTCACCGACGAGTTGCGCATGCGCGCGCTCACCTCGAAGGAGATCGGCCTGCACGACCCGTTGCGCGCGAGCCTGACCGATTCCGGGCGCAATGGCCGCATTCTCGTCATCGATGACCGCCGCGCGTCCTACGAGCGCATCGCCAAGGTGCTCGCCGGCGAGCACAAGGTCGACGTCGAGACCGATCCGCAGGAGGCGCTGTTCCACGCCGCCGAGGGCGACTACGACCTGCTGATCGTCTCGCTGGCGCTGGAGAATTTCGACGCGCTGCGGCTGTGCAGCCAGGTGCGCTCGCTCGAGCGTACCCGCAACGTGCCGATCCTCGTCGTCGTCGAGGTCGAGGACAACGCGCGGCTGCTGCGCGGGCTCGAAATCGGCGTCAACGATTATCTGGTGCGCCCGATCGATTCTAACGAGCTGCTCGCGCGGGCGCGCACGCAGATCCGCAAGCGCCGCTACGGCGCGCGGCTGCGCGACAACGTGCAAATGTCGATGGAGCTTGCGGTCACCGATGCGCTCACCGGGCTTTACAACCGCCGCTACATGGAGAGCCACGTCACGAGCCTCGTCGAGCAGGCGCTCGCGCGCGGCAAGCCGCTCGTGCTGCTGGTCATCGACATCGATTATTTCAAGGCGGTCAACGACGGGCACGGCCACGACGCCGGCGACGACGTGCTGCGCGAGTTTGCGAGCCGCCTGAAGAAATCGATCCGCGGCATCGACCTCGCCTGCCGCTACGGCGGCGAGGAGTTCGTCATCGTCATGCCGGAAACCGACATGGCGGTGGCCGCGATCGTCGCCGAGCGCATCCGCCGCCGCATCGCCGGCGAGCCGTTCTCGATCCGCTCCAGCGCCGCCGCGCTCGACGTCACCATCTCAATCGGGTTGGCCGCGCTCTCCGGCATGTCCGACACCGCCAAGGCGATCCTCAAGCGCGCCGACCAGGCGCTCTACCGCGCCAAGCGCGACGGCCGCAACCGCGTGGTCGCCGACGCCGCCTAGCGCCATCCCTCCCCGGAACGGGAGGGTGCCGAGCGCCGCAGGCGCGAGGCGGGTGGGGTTGTAAGGCAAGAAGCCCCCACCCGGCCGCGCGCTTTGCGCGCGTCCACCCTCCCCCTGCGGGGGCCCTGCGGGGGAGGGATGCGCGTCAACCATAACGCTTTACGCTGGCTGCGAATCCCGGCACCGTGTCGGGCGGATTACATTGATTTCCGTGCCGGTTCGATTACGGTTTCCAGGTCGCCCGGCACCGATTGCGAGCAGGATGGGACGTTGCGGCGCGCTCGCAGGAGCGTCCTTTATCCTTCTGAAAACCCTACGGAATGCTCAGGTCCGCCGCATCTCCTGGGTCCGTGGGGTTCGGCCGGCCTGGGGGCGGTGTGGAGTGGCCTCCTCATACAGCACCGCCTCCGGCCGGCCACCTTGCCGGCAGGGTTCCACGACAGCGATTGAGAGCAGAGAAGCGCGCGCGCAAAAAAGCGCGTCACTTGATCCGCGATTCGCGGAATTCCACGTGCTTCTTCGCGACCGGATCGTATTTCTTCTTCACCAGCTTGTCGGTCATGGTGCGCGAATTCTTCTTGGTCACGTAATAGAAGCCGGTGTCGGCGCTCGACACGAGCTTGACCTTGACGGTGACGGCCTTGGCCATGATGAACCTCGCAAGTTTCTCCGGAACGTAGCGGGGGAGGCCGGAAAGTCAAGGAACTCCGCCGTCACTCCTGAGGAGCGCGCCGAAGGCGCGCGTCTCGAAGGATGGAAGCAGGCCGGAGTTTGTTGCCATCCTTCGAGACGGTCGCGCGCAAGTGCGCGCGACCTCCTCAGTCTACATGTCCGATGCGAGCAG
>Ga0213875_10000088_pt1 | contig 106188 bp, 91 predicted proteins | sample BarmaccomBMRX_R8_FD_160105 | JGI IMG/M metagenome (GOLD analysis project Ga0213875, IMG submission 160105) | Root-associated microbial communities from Barbacenia macrantha in rupestrian grasslands, the National Park of Serra do Cipo, Brazil - RX_R8 | ecosystem: Host-associated > Plants >... | reverse complement strand
CAAATTGCGTGAACAGGTATGAATCTTTTTCGCGCTTGCTTTGGAAAATGCCTTCGCTCGAATGCATGTTTACTTTGCCCGTAAACGAAGCCGTGAAATGGGCTTTACCGGATTGCAACGGCGTGGGGAACTGGAACCCAACGAAATCCTCGCCTCCGGGGAGGACTTGCGCATCTAGGGTTTTTCCGTTTTGGACGAGCTTTGCAGAGCTAACGGTCAAATCCGCTGCGTTCAGCCAGAAATGGTCAACAGCATGATTGACGCGAAGTTCTATATCAATTTTTCCGGTGAAATTTTCTTTTTCAGGCGAAAGCGTTAGATCGAGCCACATACGCTCGGGCTGAACGTCATTTCCGAGGCGAAGCGCTGGCGGTTGCGGAGCGGCTGCGGCCATTGTCGAAGTAAGGAGAAAGGCCGCGAGTACGTAACGGAGTTGATTCATACTCATTCCATTTCATCACTCTGCGTTTGGATAAGTAACCTGATAACGCTCGACTCGTGCCCACGGGGTGAGCTGATGAGATCGCGAACTTTTCTCGGACATGATGTCTTCGACATCGACGCCGCGCACCAAGAGAGCATCGCCCACGAGCGATCGATGGCATCTCCACGGGACAGCTTCGGCGCACATGAGTACGGTACGTTTCTCGGCCGCTCTGGCCATAAGGTCTTCGATTGCTGTGTCGAATTCGGGAGTCTGCATGTAGTCGGCGTATCCGCGAAACGAGGCATTGCGCCAGCCACTGTTGGGCGAATCTTTTTTGGGATGACGAAGGCCGCCGAGCGCCGGTAGATGAATGTATTCGATTCGATGCTCTGCCAGAAAACTTCTCAGCGACTTCTCCTCGTACTGAGGGTTATGGCGCGACCGCGGAACCGTTCGAATGTCCGCAACCAGCTCGATGCCAAACGCGTTTAGGATTGCGAGGAACTCATCGGCGGCCCGCGTCGAGTGGCCGATCGTGTAGATCTTCGGCACGGTGGAAGCTTTAGCCAAAACGTCATCGCTCCGGTCGAACGCGCAATACATCTTTCGCATCGATACGCTCGAACTGCATCGGAAAACTTTTTCCGGCGTAGTACGCATCCCACTGATCCTTATAATGCGCGGAAGCTACGAAGCCCGACTCGCCGGCCATCAGATTTTGGACAGAATTCTCCAGATTTCCCAGGTCCACTACCATTCGCTCCGAAGGGCCGATCACCGCCGTCGTTTGTTTAACCGACGTACCCGACCCACTCATCTCGACAGGTCCAATGTTGAAGAAGCGGTCAATGAACGGCAACCGGCCCCCCACGGGGTGCTCGATCTTCCACCGCAGCATCCCGCCCCAGCGCCACCTCGAAACCGGCATACCTTGTTCTCTTCGCCCTGCATTCAGTGCATGGACGAAGTTATCTAATAACCACCCATCCCAGTTATCCTTTGAGATCCATCCGGTCGGACGATCACGCAGTAGTTGCTCAATAATTTGAGGCCGCGGGCGAATGTTCGGGATGCCCTTAATCGGACGCGGCAGAACTATCGAGATCACAAGAGCTTCGCCCAACCCTCGACTCAGCAGTTCGGTAATCATGGGCGCGGCCTGATCCTTCTCCATCTGGCCGTTCCAATTGCGCAAAACGTCGATCGCCTGATGCGCAATTTCTTCCTTGCTGCCGCGTTTTGTGAAGGCGGCGATCACCTGCTGCGCCAGCAAATAGTCGTATTCCGAATACACATCCTTTTGGATTGTCAGCATGTCTTCGACATCGAGCCTGCTTTTGCGAGCAAGCAAGTTACGGATCTGCTGAACGCGATATCGATCTGAAAAGTTCCCGTCGACACGAAAAGCGAACTCGGGGGCGAAGGGATTCTGATTGGCGGTCGCGATGATTCCTGAAGGCGGATCGTATTGGCTCGGCATCTGGTCAAAAGGGACATAAGCGTCCCATTCGTAGCTGCCCGAAGCTCCATCGAGAGGCATGTCTCCGTCGAAGCCGCGCCTGACCGGAACTCGTCCCGCCGCCTGATACCCGATGTGCCCCGCCTTGTCGGCATAAACGAAATTCTGCGCAGGTCCCCAATAGTGGCTCAATGCCGAGCGAAATTCTTCCCAATTCTCCGCGCGATCGATATCGAAGAAAGGAAATCCAAAACCGTCCATCGCGTCCCACCGCATCGCATATGCCTTACCGTTCCGTTCGTCAACAATGGGTCCGTGACGCGTCACCCAAACATCGACGTTGACGGAATTGCCGCCTTTTACGCCGACCATCTCGCGATCCAGCTCCGCCTGTTCGAGCTTTTCTCGAAATAGGTAATGGCCATTCCGCTGGTCCATTTGCTCGGCATAGAGATCGAGCACGTCGGTCTCCAAGTTCGTCACGCCCCAGGCGATTTGGTCATTGTGCCCGGTGATGATGCAAGGCACGCCTGGCAATGCAGCACCAGCAACGTTCAAACCGGGCGCTTTCAGATGAACCAGGTGCCACGGTCCCGGAATACTGTAGGCCAGATGCGGATCGTTGGCTAGAATCGGTTTTCCGCTCGCGGTGTGAGCGCCCGAAACCGCCCACGCGTTTGACCCCGGATTCACATACCCGCCTTGCACCGGCGGAAAAAGCACTTTCATTTTCGCGGGATCCGCCATTCCGGCCAGAGTGCCCTTCGCTAACTCGAACCTCGAACCATCCGTGAGATCCCGGAACATCGCCAGCCCAACCAGGATGGAATCGGTAATGCTCCAGGCACGCGGGTTGTACGAATTACCGGGGATCGAAAATTCGAGCGAATAATCGCCGCGATGCGTATCGATGAAGTAATTCACGCCGCGTGCATACTCGGTTAGGACGCTTTGTTCTGACGCACTAAGATGCTTGGCATGAGCTTCCGCGACTGCTTTGATCCGCATTCGCCGCGATCGCTCGTCGTTTGCCAACATACGCGGCCCGAAAACCTCGGCTAGCTCACCCGCGCTGAATCGCCGTAGTCCATCCATCTGCCACAATCGATCTTGAGCTGTCACGTAGCCTTGCAAGAAAATCGCGTCCTGCCAAGACGATGCCTCAATGTGCGGCACTCCGCGGACATCGCGCTTGATCGTGGCAGGCGCGCGAACCGGAGCTGTCATTTCGCCCGATGTCTGAGGTAATGGCCGGATTGCATACCGGTAAACGGCAATCACGACGAACAGCATGAAGACCGCTATGCAGACATTCACGATGCGCACGAGCCGGCTTGGCACGCACCGATTTTATCTTTGCCATTCGTTGTTGGCGCGCAGAACAGTAGCAGCAATCTAGTTGTTCATGGCAATCCGTTTTTTCATCCTGGTTTTAATTCTCGCGATGAACGGATTCTTCGCAGCAGCCGAAGTTTCGCTTGTTTCCGTGCGTCAGTCTCGTTTGAGGGAACTGGCTGAACAGGGCCATGCTGGCGCCCAAGTTGCACTCACTCTGCTAGCCAATCCCAGCCGGCTACTATCGGTTACGCAAGTCGGCATCACGCTTGCGAGCCTCGGATTGGGTTGGGCTGGGGAAGACACGCTCTACCATGCGTTCGGCTCGGGTTTGCAGTCTCTACATGTGAATGCTTCCGCAGTGCTATTGCATGCTGTCGCTTTTGCCACCGCGTTCTTGATCATCAGTTACGCCCACGTGATTATCGGCGAAGTTGTACCCAAGAACCTCGCCATCGCAAAAGCAGATCGTCTTGCGGTTCTCACGGCCCCGGCGTTGCTCGTGTTCTATCGGATAGCTCAGCCATTTGTGATCGTCATCGAGCGCTCGTCGGCCCTCGTGCTGCGTTTGCTCGGACGAAGCGGCAAACACCAGTACGGCGGGCACAGTCCCGAAGAGCTAAAGTACATCATCGAGTCCAGCCGTCACGAGGGCCATCTTCAGAAATTCGAACAGGATGCTATTCAGCGTCTAATCGCACTTTCCCAGTATTCGGCGCGTGAAATTATGACACCGCGCCACAATATCATCTCTCTCTCGGTCGACGCCGATCTCGATACGGTGCTCGGTGTTATGGCAGAACACAAGTACACGCGAATCCCTGTTTATGAAGACCGCCCCGAGCAGATCATCGGGATTGTTCATTACAAGGACCTGATGCGCGTTTGGGAGGAGCGGCGATTCGCTCACGAACGACGGCGCGCTACCCGGCCCTTCCGTCTTCGGCGCTTCCTACGAAAACCGTTGGTTGTACCCGAGACAAAGCCGCTCAATCAACTGGTTGATCAATTCCGCACGAATCACGTTCACATGGCGCTTGTAGTGGACGAATTCGGAACCGTTGCCGGCTTGGTCACACTTGAGGATGTTCTCGAACAAATCTTTGGAGACATCGGAGACGAACACGATGCGATTCGTCCGGCCCCCACTGAGGAGGAAAGCGTTCTTGAGTTGGAGGGCAGCACAACTATTCGCGATCTGGAGACGCGTTACAACATCGTTCTGCCGGCCGACGCAGGCTTCGAAACTCTCGCTGGTTTCCTACTTGTGCAATTCGGCTTTATTCCGAATGTAAAGGATTCCGTCGAGTACGGCGGTCGCCGTTTTACGGTCGCTAAGATGGATCGCAATCGCGTGGCGTTGGTCGTCGTCGAAAAGCTAAGAACCGAAGAGCAGCCTCACCCGCAACCAGACCTGAAGAAAATGACAAGCTGAATTGAGATCAGCAGCTCACTTGATCAACTCTGCGCAATTTTTGACCAGAGACCTTGCCGATAAATTTCCTCAACGATTCGCGGTTTACTGGATGCCGGAGGTCTGGAGCGATCTCGAGCAAAGGTTCCAGCACAAAACGTCGTTCGAGCATCCGGGGATGAGGAATCGTAAGTTGTGGCATTTCCATGATGACGTTGCCGAACAGCAGAACGTCAATATCTATTGGACGCGGTCCCCAGCGCACACTGCCCGCGCCACGCTCGCGACCGAGCTCGCGTTCGATCTTCTGAATCACGCCTAGCAATTGCATAGGGAAATAGCGCGTTTCGCATTCGATCACTAAGTTGAGAAACCATCGCTGTTGGGTTAAATTTTGCGGCTCTGTTTCATACAACGATGACCGGGCAACAATCTGAATCTGTTTGAGCTCCAATGCCGCGAGCGCGCGCTGCAGATTTTCTTCGCGTTTCCCGAGATTCGATCCCAAAGAGAGGTAAACGCGTTTTGGCCGCACGTGCCGGATCTAAAACCCGTAAAACGGCTTGAAATTCTCGCGATGCGGAGCGCTATCTCTGCGCAGGCGCCGCGCCAGGAACGCGTCCAGCGAAATCTTTCCTGGGCCAAAAATGAACACTAGTAAGGCCGCAAACAGAAACGTGTAAGGATCCGCGCCGTAAAATTTTCCCGGATCCGAGAATAACGAGAAGAGCGCCTGACGATCAGCAACGATGTAGGCGACAGCCATGTCAACTATCAAAGGAATTGCGATCCATCGCGACGCCAAGCCGAGGATCAACAAAATTCCACCCCCGAACTCCAAGATCGAGATAAAAGTCGCAGTCGCTTCAGGAGCGGGCAATCCAAGGCTCGCAAAATATTTCGTCACGCGCCCGAGATTGTGCAGCTTACCCCATCCGTTCTGCGCGAATTGCCAGCCCCAATAGAGGCGAACGGCCAACAGAAGAATCGATTGCAGACTGTCGCCGATTTTCGCGGGCAGAGCGTATAATCTCGCCAGACCGTCACTCATACGTTCACGCCCGGCAGAGCCAACCCAGCTCAGCCCAGGCGGAAAACCACGGCTCGACCATCCTCTGAAATTCTTCTTCGGGAAGTGAGCTGTTGCGAAAAGCGGTATCAAGAGCCTCGCCGATAGACTGCCCATCGCGTAGCGCGCGCAACACGTGGAACTCGCCTGCCGAAAGACGCCGGTAATAAACGCTGAAATCTACGCGGTGCACTGCTAGGAAGATCTCTTGCAGCTTCAGTCGACTGATCTTCCGCCGAGTGCTACTGTGCTCGCGTTTCTGAACGGCGTTGCTCGCTTTTCCGTGTTCTTCAGAGCGCGCGTTTACGGCAATTCGCAAATCGTCTACCGGGTAATGAAGTTCGAGAAGTGTGATGTACGGCTGTAGCGAGATTCGAAGCTCAGGTCCCAATTCCAGCAAATCTTCGGGACCGAGCGGCGCCTGCTCTTGTCCGTCGAACGCGACAATGTGGGCCCACTCGAGCTGCACCATTTCGAGGGCCAATGGTAAGCGCTCGCCGGCATTTTCGGGATGCTCTCTTAACCATGTTTCAAGCCGTGATCCCAAATCGCGCAGAGTGAAAGATTGCGAGGGGCAATCGCGAAGATAAGCCTGTGAAAGCTTCGCGAACCGGCGCTCTCCGACCACGGCACACAGACCAGGAAAATCTTCGTACAGCGAATCGAGAACTCGAAACCAATATTGGCGGTTATAAATTTCCAAACGTTCAACTGATGACAGGCGGTCATTCGGTTTCACATAAGCGGCTGCTTCTTCCGCCATCGGTTGGCCGTGTTCCGTCCTCGACGCAATTCGATCGCCGCTTCGGAGGGGCCGCATCACGTCGGCCGCCATGCGCGTTTGGATCTCTGCGAGATTCATGACTCTATCGCGACGGGAACGCTCAGGTATCTTTCGGCTTTACGAGCTTCGGCATGCACCTCTTCGAACGATGGAATGCGGTCATCCCATTCGAGAAGCGTTGCCGTCGGGCCAACACGCGAGATCGCGTGCTCATATAGTTTCCACACCGGATCGATCACGGGATGATCATGCGTATCGAGAATGTACTTCGTAAATTTCGAGTGCCCTGCGATATGAATTTGCGCAACGCGTTCGGGAGAAACGCTGTTCACGTAGTCGTAAGGATCGAAATTGTGATTTCGTGATGAAACATAGATATTGTTGACGTCCAGCAGAATGCCGCAGTCGGCGCGCTCCACCACTTCATTCAGAAATTCCCATTCAGTCATCTCGGAGACGTGAAACTCGGCGTAGCTGCTCACGTTTTCGACCGCAACCGGCACTTCGAGAAAATCGCGCGCTTGTTTTATTTTCCTGGCCGTTACCTCCGCCGCTTCAAACGTGTATGGCATGGGCAACAGATCGTGCGTATATCGCCCATCCACGCTGCCCCAACATAAATGGTCCGTCAACCATGGGGTCTTTGTCCGTTGCACGAGGGACTTCAATCGCCGCAAGTGTTCCCGGTTCAAAGGCTCTGCCGATCCGAAATACATGGAGACGCCATGCTGCACGACTCGATACCGCTCAAGGATCTGATCGAGCATCGCGAGCGGCCTTCCACCCTCGACCATGTAGTTTTCGGAGATGATCTCGAACCAGTCGACGACAGGCTTCTTCTCGAAAATGTGCTGATAATGCGGGATCCGCAGCCCTATTCCGATCCCGTATTCAGTAAACCCGTTAAATGGATTTGCAGGCATTACAAATTAGAGACACGTGCCCCTTCGGCACAAAATGGGATCCGGGCTACGTCTCCCGGACCCCAGCGGAAGAATCAATTCTACAACTGTGGTGGCTTTGAACCGTCGGTCGCGCAGCCGCCTTTTCCTTTACAGGAATTCTTGCCCTTACAGCCGTTGTCGCCCGACTTGCAGCCGCCTTTTCCCTTGCAGGAGTTCTGGCCCTTGCATGCATGCTTGTCGGTGTCCTGATGCATTGCGCCCGCGAATTGGCCCATCGTTGCAACGGACGAGGTCAAAGTTCGGCCGGATGCATTCGACCCCGGCGTGCTTGCATTCAAGCGGCTCATCGTGCCTCCCAGAAGGCCAGTGAATGCCGCTGTGAGCACGACAGAACTCTTCGATATCTTCATGTTTAATCTCCTTTAATTCGGTAGTTACTTTTCGACCTAGCGCTCTGAGTCTATGACATCTCGGCCGGTCTGTAAATGGTACGATTATCGCGGCCAGTTTGGCTTTCCTTTCTGTAAAAATTTTGTAAATGTGAGCGAGCTGACTCGAAGATCGATGCTGAAACGCGGTCTCGCTGCTGCTACGATACCGGCACTGCAATGGGAGAGAGCGGAATCGATCGCACTGCATATCGGCGGAGCAACGATTCACGTAGCCCTTGAATCGGATCGCCTTGACCTCTCTACAGGAGTAGTTTTCGAGTGGGTATCGCAGGCTGCGCGCGCAGTAACGAAGTATTTTGAGAAGTTTCCAGTGCAGCAGGCGTCAATAAACATTTTTGTCGCGGAGAAGCGGCATGGTGTATTTCACGGCAAAAGTTTTGGGGATCGCGGAGCGCACTCCCGGATTACGGTCGGCCAGCATACGACTGAGGACGAGCTCCGGGAAGACTGGATGATGACCCATGAAATGATTCATTTCGGATTTCCTTCCGTTCCTGAGCGGCATCACTGGATTGAAGAGGGAAGCGCGACTTACATCGAGCCCATCGCGCGCGGGCGTATCGGGGCGCTAAGCGCGGAACGCGTCTGGGGTGACCTGGTCCGCGATATGCCGCAAGGCCTGCCGAGACCCAGTGATCGCGGTCTGGACAACACCGATAGCTGGGCCAGCACTTATTGGGGCGGCGCGCTGTTTTGTCTGCTTGCCGATGTTGAGATACGAAAACGCACAGGCAATACCAAAGGATTAGAGCACGCCTTTCGGGCAATCAATCACGCCGGCGGGACGATTGAAGTGAACTGGCCTCTCGAGCGCGCGCTCGAGATCGGGAGCAAAGCGACGGACGGGAATACGCTCCTGGAGTTATACGAAAAGATGGGCACTCGACACATGGAGGTCAATTTGTCGGGGTTATGGAAGCAACTCGGCATAATCTCGGGTGGTAGGGCGGTTAGTTTCGATCACGATGCACCTCTCGCATCCGTTCGCGCTGCAATTCTCAGTTAAGTGAACGACAATTGCCCGCCGCGCCGGGCAATTCCGAAATAATCGAATGCCGTACCCGTGGCAACGCGTCCGCGCGGCGTGCGATCGAGAAAGCCTAGTTGCATCAGGTATGGCTCGTACACTTCTTCAATCGTGTCCGGCTGCTCATCAATGGACGCCGCAATCGTGTTCAAGCCCACGGGCCCGCCGCCGTATTTCACGAGAATCGTCGTCATGATCTTCTGATCGATTTCGTCCAGCCCATGCCGGTCCACTTTTAACAGGTCCAAAGCGGCCTGCGCCACCGCGTAGTCGATGTGTCCCTCCGCCCGCACCTGCGCATAATCACGCACTCTTCGCAACAGGCGGTTCGCCACGCGCGGCGTCCCCCGCCCGCGTTTTGCAATCTCAAGCGCCGCTTCGTGCGTTATTTCGATCCCAAGCAGCTTGGCCGATCTTTCGACAATCCGCGCCAGGGTGTCTTCGTCATAAGGATCAAGCCGCAGCACAATACCAAAGCGTCCCCGCAAGGGCGCGCTGAGGAGACTCAACTGCGTGGTTGCGCCAACGCCGGTAAATCTGGGAAGGGCGATCGAGTGTATCCGCGCGCCTGGCCCCGTGCCGACCAATAAGTCGACGCGAAAATCTTCCAGAACCGAATACAGCAGCTCCTCGATATCGGGCAGCAATCGATGAATTTCATCGATAAAGAAAACCTGACGAGGCCTGAGATTTGTGAGAATGCCCGTCAAATCCAGCTTTTTCTGCAACACGGGCCCGGCCGTCTGATCAATCGGAGCTGATAATTCGTGCGCGATGATTCCCGCAAGAGTCGTCTTGCCAAGCCCCGGCGGCCCGCACAGCAGCACATGGTCCATCGCTTCGCCGCGCTGTTTTGCCGCTTGGATTGCGATTGCAAGCTGCTCTCGAACGTGTGGCTGCCCGGCGAAATCATCGAGCCGCGTGGGCCGGAGCGCCGCTTCGAATTGCCGCTCATCTTCCTGAGGTGCTCGCGATACCATCCCTCCGCTGCGCATCGTTCCTCACCTTAACGCACGAGCGCAAGCGCCGCGCGAAAGAACGGCTCGAACGATTCTTCTGTGTGCCGCTCTTTCGCTTTCCGCACCGCGTCCTCAGCCGACAAACGAGAGCATCCGAGATTTTGGAGCGCTGAAATCACATCCCGCTCCAAGGGACTAAATGAGCCGCCCGCTTCGAGGGCCATCCCCAACTTGCCTTCGACTTCGATACCAGGCAGCTTGTCCTTCAGCTCGAGGACAATTCGTTCTGCGGTTTTCTTGCCTACGCCCGGAATGCGAACAAGCTGCTGAATGTCGCTGTTGCGAATCGCGGCTATCAGGTTCAACGTCGGGAGCCCGGACAATACAGTGTTGGCAAGCTTCGGCCCAATTCCCGTTACCGAGATCAGCCGTTCGAAGACTACTTTCTCCTCCGCGCTTGCAAAGCCGAACAGCGCAAGAGTGTCCTCTCTAACATGCGTGTGAATTCGGAGCGCGACGGAAGTTCCGGTATCGGGAAGCGAAGTGTATGTCGAGATAGGAATTTGCACGTCATAGCCCACGCCTCCAGCTTCGATAACCACTTGATTGGGATGCTTCTCAATGAGAGTTCCCCGCAAATGCGCGATCATCGTCCCGATGCACCTAGACGAACCATTATCGACTGACGCGATGTTATAGTTTGGTGGTGCGGCGATAGAGTCCGTCGTTTTCAAGCCGCATTTCACGAACGGGCGCGTAGCTCAATTGGCAGAGCAAGTGACTCTTAATCACTAGGTTGCAGGTTCGATTCCTGCCGCGCTCACCAGAGTTTTAGCCAATTCGCACCTGTGTCTGAACTGCTCCGTCTTCAAACAAGAGTTCTGCACATAGCTAGAGGTTCAGATATTATGAACGACCGATGGCATGGCACCCGCTTAGAATGTAGCAGTATGAGTTCTCGACACGGACGCTCCCTTATCACAAGTCCCATTACTTCTACGATTCATGTCTGTTGACTGTAGCCGCCGGATTTAATTCTCATGAAACCTAGGGTGATAGGTCTCCAAGGGAGAAGGTCTCTTGCTTTGCTCTTGGGTTTCCTTTTACTATTTGTGCTCGCGGCTATGGTCGGCGTCTACGTACAGGGACACGCGACGAGAACGCCAGGAGGACCGGCATTGGCCTCGAAACACCCCAGAGTTGCTGATCAAGTTGGCTTAATCGAATACAGTAAGGGATTTGAACTTGCAAATCAGCAACCACCGAATTATGAAGACGCCGAGAAACATCTTCGCGTGGCTATAGAACATGGCATGTCCTCAGCCCAGACCGAGCTAGGATGGCTGTACTTCAGAAAAGCGCTGAAAACCGAGGGTTTTGAGAGAATCCGCTTGTATAAAGCTGCGTCTGAACTCGGTAATGTGATGGCTGCTTTCAACCTCGGTGAGATGTACTTTCACGGTAAGGGAATCTGGAAGGATTATCACGAGGCGTTCAAATGGCTTAGCCTCGCCGCTGAGCAGGGCGACTTCAACGCTCAGATGTACCTTGGAACGATGTATGGGCGGGGAGACTTGGGCCTACCCAGAGATGATGTCCAAGCCTATATGTGGTTCAATCTGGCAGCAGCACAGGATGGCCATGCTACAGAACTAGCTGCACAGCGAAGAGAGGCTGTCGCTCGAGGCATGTCACTGACCGAGATTGCGGAAGCGCAGCAACTTGCACGGGAATGGAAGCCAAAGCCAGCGCGACAGGTCGAATCGGTACAACCTAATTAGAACCAGGTCCTTCGCGGGTTCCAGCTCATCGTGGCCCGACTTGGGAACTGCGAAGGGGCATCAATTTATCGCTCCGCCCGAGGGTGGCCGACCAAACGGCCTCACTGCCATTTAAATTGCTCACCTCTGGCCCGGCAATTCGCCCAAGCATTATAGAACTCAGAGCCTTTCTTGGACGGCCTCCCTGTAGCGAGCACCCGAGCGAATGCGAACGCGGGGTCTTCCGATATTGATCCGCGTACACGAGCCGCAGGCACACTCCGCACGTCAGCGGTGGATAGACATCGTTGCATACAGGATTCAGGGTGCGCTCCACATCGTTCTCTTGCGGTTATCGCTCAATCGAATAGGCCTCTGCGGACGTGCCTTCATGGGAGCAATCCAGGACAACGCGGCGTCCGACTCATTATCCTTGGGTGTCAACTTGCCAGAATGAAAGTCAGCGTAATACTGGCTGCCTACATCATCTGCAAACACAACCAGATTCGGCACCTTACCAGAGTGCAATTCGAGGCTCAATCGCAGTTTACCGGACCGGTCAAAGAGCGCCAGATCCCACCAATCTGGTTCAGCACGCGGCAGATATTCAGGATGCCTTTGGAGCAACGCAGCACGCACTGCGCCTTCAGAATCGGCGAAGGCAATCCCTGGATCACCGGAGGCGTCCAAACCCACAGCCGCGAATCTCCAACCCTTGCGATTTCGTAATTCCAAGTCTTCGGTCGGGAGAACATCAGGGTCATCAAATGTCTTCCAGGAATGGCGCTTATCCAGAGGAATAAGCCTGCGAAGCCGTATCAGCCAATTAGGGTTCTTCTTGAATGATTTCCACTCGCCCACGATGGCATGCGTGCCAGGCGTATCATCCGAAAGTGAATACCCCTCGTCTTCCACAATCGCGGTTAGAGTGCCCAGAATCAGGCCTACTCTGCCGTCCCTATAGATATTCACTGCAATCGGCTCGGGCGCACCTGAGTACAACGTTAGAGTGAGATAAGCGTCCGATAGCGCAATAGATGCAGAGGGCTGACCGGCATTGTCCTCCAGTTCGAGTGTCTGGGCGGGAACAAGTTCCTCGCGTACGTGGACGGCGTTACGGTTCTCTTGGGCGCGGTCTGAAGTCGAAGACAGCCACCAGAACGTCAAAGCGCCTCCAACGAATGCAGAAGCTAGTGCTGTGGCAGCGATTCGAACTTTCGACATTTGATAAGCGCTACATCCCAGGCCTGCAAAACTGACCCCACAGGAAAGATTCTGCCCCAGTACTGCTTGGGCAATCGATAATAGACGAAGCGTTCACCCAGCTTGTCTATCGCGCGCTACTACGCAAGCTCTTCGAACTGCGTGATGCGTACCTCGCGATCTGGGAAGACGGCTCGAATCTCCAAACGGCCGCCGAGCGCTTCCACGTACTCCGAAAGCGTACTCAAGTAAAGGTCTGTCCTGTGTTCAATCTTAGACACTTCGCCTTGGTTCACCCCCAAACTTTGAGCGAGTTTGGCTTGAGTCATTTGCCGCGCTTTTCGCAGCTCATCCAGCGGCATGGCCGCTATCGTTTCGCGTACGCGTTGAGCGATCTTCTGCTGCCGATTAGCCGGCATAGCATCGATCAATTCACGGAATTTTCGGGTTGGCATTAGAATTTACCTCGGACGGCTAGGAGGGCGCGCAAGTATCGAGCCCGTTCTGGCGAGCGTAGCTGGCGGAGTGCCTTCGCTTCGATCTGACGAATGCGTTCACGAATATCATCTAATCCGTGTCCGACCGTCTCAAGCGCATGCTCGCGCTCACAATTGCTATCTTCCTTTCGAAGTTCGTCTAGATACTGCCGGTAGATTCGGTCCGCGACTGGCACGAACTGCTCATACCATCGGTCGTTGCCCGTTTTGTCTCCACCGATCAAAAGTATTGCGGTTCGTGACGCGTCAAAAATATAAAGCGTCCTCAACGGTCTGCCCGCACTCTGAGTGCGTAGTTCGCGCATCCCCGCGTAACGTGAGCTAGTCACCTTCGAGCTATGTGGAAAGCCTAACGTTGGCCCGAGTTCTGCAAGTAGAGAACCTGAATAGGCGACGTCATCCTGTTGGCTTTCGGATAGACTCCTCCACCACCGGCCGAATTCATCTCTGAACTCAACCTCCCAGGCCATATCTACAGTATGCCTTTTATAGAATATTCTGTCAAGGGAATTTCAAAATCGAGTGAACGATCAGCTCAGTTTCCGGCCCACTCCAGGCTCAAATTTCATCCCCCAACTCCACCCAGTCACAACCAACAAAAATATTTCTTTCACCTAGAATCCACATCGCTTAGTCTCCCTTCCACCGACATCTGTCATCCGATTTCGCGTGTCTTTGTGCTACGTTCTAGCCACTCTTATGACATCCCGCCAAATCCGCCGCGCCGCCGAGCGCCAACAACGAAAACAGGCCCGCAAAGCCGCAAATGGCTTCGTTTTTTCAACCGCCATCGAAGATCTCGCTCCGAACTCCGTAGGGGCCGCGGCATCGCCCGGCCCGCTTGAACACGCCGGTACCGAACTTCGCGACGAGTCAGACATTCCAGCTTTACGCATCTCCCCCGCCCAATTCGCCGCGAATCGCGCGAATTCTCAACTCTCAACTGGCCCGCGCACGGAACAAGGTAAAGCCAGGTCCTCCCTGAACGCCGTGAAAAACGGCCTCACGGGCCGCACGGTTCTGCTTCCTTCCGACGATGCCGCTCTCTATCAACAGCACGTCCAGGATTTTGCGAATGAATTCCATCCGGTTGGCCGCCGCGAAATCGAGCTCGTCCAGGCCCTCGCTGATCACGCCTGGCGCCTTATGCGGATTCCCGCTCTCGAAATGGCCATCTACGCCTCTGGTTATGAGCAGTTCGCCCCACAGTTCGCTGATCGTGCCCCCGATCTCCAAAACAGCCTTATTCAGATGCACACCTACCTGCACTATGAGAAGCAGCTTCGAAATCTCCAGCTCCAGGAATCGCGTCTGCGCCGTCACCGCGAAAAAGATTTAGCCGAGCTGCGCCACCTGCAACAGCAGCGGCTCGACACCACAGCACCCGCCGGCCAAATCGTACCTGTAAGCACGAAGCATGCTTCGCCCGCCCCGCCCTCCGCCGAATCCTGCCCGAATCTTCCACACGGTGGGTTCGAATTTTCACTCGACGATGTAGACGCTCAGTTAAACGCCATTGAGGGCCTCATAACTGCTCGCCACACCGAGCTCGAAGCGATTCCAAACAGCTCTGATGCCGCAATTCCAGCCATGCGCTAACTCGTTCAAGCCGCGCTCCCCAAATTTCTAGAGGCCGGCTGCGGCGCCTATGCATATCCCTCGATGGAAGACCGGCCTATAGCGCAAGCCCTGCAACCAATCGATAAATGGTATGAACGGTTGAGAATTCGATGAGTTCCATGGCAACCCATGCCGCCGAAATCGGGCGCGGCGAGCGCTTCGAATTCGGGGAAAACTGGCGGCGCTTTCTCGATTCTCTGACTGAAGCCCGCATCTCGGCCGCGGAGAAAAGCCTATGCGAAATGCTTCAGGTTCACAGCCTTCACGACCGGACCTTTCTTGACGCCGGCTCCGGTAGCGGGCTCTTTAGTCTCGCGGCCCGGCGTTTAGGCGCTTGTGTACATTCCTTCGATTTCGATCCGAAATCGGTCGCTTGCACGCGGGAGCTGAAACGCCGCTATTTCCCCGATGATGAGTACTGGCGCATCGAAGAGGCATCGATCTTGGATTCCGATTACCTCGGAAAATTAGGCCAGTTCGACGTTGTCTACTCGTGGGGCGTTCTGCATCACACGGGAGCGATGTGGCAGGCGCTGAGCAATGCCGCAACACTGGTGCGTCCAGGCGGATCACTGTTCATCGCGCTTTACAACGATCAAGGCGGCATCAGCCGGCGCTGGAAAACGATCAAGAAAGCCTACAATCGCCATCCATTCTTGCGCGCTCCCCTTTTGGCGCTTGCCTTCGCGCGCCTCTATGCAGCTCCACTGATTCGCGGCTTTTTACGAGGCAACCCCCACGCGTTGTTCGAGAAATACTCCGATCGAGGCATGTCGCTGTGGCGGGATCTGGTCGATTGGGTGGGCGGTTACCCGTTTGAAGTGGCCGCTCCCGGCGAGGTCTTCGAGTTCTTCAGAGCGCGTGAGTTCGAGCTAACCCGGTTACATACCACCCACACGCTCGGCTGTAACGAATTTGTACTTAGGCGCCGCTGAGCGCGCGGCTTGTCGAAGGCGTGTCGCGAAATAGCGGTCATCACGGCAACGCGACCGGCGCGATCACATGGAGATCGACGAGCGCGCTCACAAAAAACTGAAAAGCGATAGCCGTCAGCATGAGACCCATGAGGCGCGTGACGACGCGAATACCGAGTTCCCCTAGCACGGCTTCGACACGATCGGCGCTCGCGAGTACGATGTAACATACCGCGGATGTAAAGAGGATGCCGGCCACTACGGGAATCGCTCCTTGCCATGTCGGCGCCTGTCCGACAAGCACCATCACCGTCGAGATGGAACCGGGACCAGCGAGCATCGGAATGCCCATCGGGATAATGCCCACATCTTCGATTTCGCACGCATCGCTTTGCTCTTCTGGAGTTTCACGAGTTCGGGAGCGCCGGGCTTGCAGCATGTCCAGCGCGACGAGCAGCAGCAATAGGCCGCCGGCAAACTTAAATGCCGGGAGTGAAATACCAAATACGCGGAACAGGTACTTGCCGACCGTTGCAAACACACTGAGAATCACGAGGCATGTGAGGGATGCGCGCCGAGCCATCTGCTTACGCCGAGCGTGCTCGTAGCCGGCAGTCATGCCAAGGAACGCTGGGGTCGCGGCGAACGGGTCCACGATGAAGAACACCGCCGTGATCGCGGTGAGCCACTGGACAAGGTAAGCGTGCAAGGCAGTCCGATATTAACGCGACGGAACTGCGGTAGTAAATTCGGCGGTCCCCTTGACTATCTACAAAGAATCCGGGTATTGTAGATAGTCGAGAGGTATTCTCGTTTTGGGTAAACCGACGGATCTTGTGCAGGGCACGCTTGACCTGCTGATTCTTAAAGCTCTTTCGCTCGAGCCCATGAACGGTTGGGCAGTGGCGAAGCGAATCGTTCAGATATCAAATGATGTTCTCCAGGTTCAGCAAGGTTCGCTTTATCCGGCTTTACACAGGTTAGAGCACCAGGGGTGGATTAAAGCCGAATGGAAGAGCTCCGAAAACAACCGGCGGGCGAAATTTTACTCCCTAACTGCAGCCGGCCGGAAGCGTCTCAACTCCGAGCTAAAGAATTGGCGTCGCCTCTCAAACGCCATCGGCCTCGTCATCGACGCCGTCTAGGAGAACATGGTGCGCTGGCTAGAGAAATTCCGGATGTTTTGGCGGTCATTGCTGAACGTCCGCCGCGTCGACGCCGATCTCGATGCTGAGTTTCAAGATCACCTGAATCAGGAGATTGAGAGCAACATTCGCAACGGCATGTCGCCTGAAGAAGCCCGCTATGCTGCACACCGGCTGATCGGTCCCAACGCTCTATTCAGGGAAGAATGCCGTGACCAGCGCGGCACAGCGTTACTCGAGAATCTGGCCCGCGATTTGCGTTATGCCCTGCAAATGCTGCGCCGCACACCATTATTTACCGCCGCCGCAATCCTGACACTTGCGCTCGGTATCGGCGCGAACACGTTTGTGTTTACTTTTATCGATAACGTTCTATTGCGTTCCCTGCCTGTGTCCAATCCGGAGCAACTTTTCTCTCTCAACTGGGGCAGCGCGGCCAACATGTCGTATCCCAATTACGTCATCTTCCGCGATCAGAACAGCGTCTTCTCGCAGATCGTAGCCACGCGCGTGAATATCGTCAACTTGGGCGTCCGGCCACGAGAGAACTTTCTCGTCTGGGGATACGAAGCAACTGGTAACTATTTCGAGACTCTCGGGATTAAACCTCAGCTTGGCCGATTCTTCACCCCCGCCGAAGATAATGTACCCGGCGCTCACCCGGTAGTCGTCATTAGCGATCGCTATTGGCACGGTCATTTCGCCGCTGATCCACGTGTTATCGGCCGGGTTGTGAAACTCAACGGGTATCCCTTTACGATCATCGGTATCGCGTCACCGCAGTTTACCGGCACAGAGCTCATCCTGTCATGCGACTTCTGGGTTCCCATGAGCATGGAACTGGCAATAGAGCCGGATAACGATTGGTACCACGCGCGTTGGGCCGGCAACATCTGGACGATGGGGCGTCTCAAACCGGGTGTTTCGGTCGCGCAAGCTGAAGCGAATCTCGATCAGATTGCACGTCAGATAGCTCGTATATATCCCGACGAAGTAGATCCCAGATCCCGCTTCCATTTAGTCCGACCCGGTCTCATTGGAGATGCTCTTCGAAAGCCGATCACCCGCTTTGGCGTGGTTCTGACGAGCTTGGCTGGGCTGGTGCTGCTTCTCGCCTGCGTCAATCTTGCTGGCATGTTGCTGGCTCGCGCTTCGGATCGCCATCGCGAAATCGGCATCCGGCTCGCGCTCGGCGCTAGTAGATTTCGTCTTCTCCGGCAGCTCATGACCGAAAGCATCCTACTCGCATTCATTGGCGGAGCCGCCGGTTTCGCTCTTGCGACCGGCGGCTGTTATCTGTTCAGTTCCTGGCGGTCCGCGTTCGACATTCCGTTCAACGCAAGTCTCCGGCCAGACGTGACCGTACTCTCCTTCACTCTCGGATTGGCCGCTCTGGCAACGGTGATTTTCGGCCTCGCGCCTGCGCTACAGTCGATTCACACCGATATCATTCCAAGTCTGAAGGAAGAACCAATTTCAAATCGTTTGCGACGCGTCAGTGCTCGCGACGTTCTGGTCATCGGCCAGATCGCGCTGTCTGTGGTTCTGGTTATTAGCTCCGCGCTAGTCGTGCGCAGTTTGCAAAATGCCATGAGTCTGAATCTCGGCTACGATCCGAATCGGGCGGTTTCTGTTTCCTTTGATCTTCGTTTGAAAGGCTACAGTCCCGAACAAAGCCGGCGCTTTGCCGCCACACTGATCGAAAAAGCATCCGAACTACCCGGATTCGAAGCCGTCGGAATCACCAGCAACATGCCGCTTCGCCTTGATCACGGAAATAACGGCGTCATCTCGCGTCCGGATCGTCCGCTGCCGAAGATCTCTGATACGCATGGAGCAACCATATACAATGTTTCTCCGGGTTATCTTCACGCTGCCGGTACTCGCCTTTTGTTCGGGCGAGATTTCGACGCCCGGGATCGCGACGGATCGCCACAAGTCGCCATCGTGAATGAAGCCCTTGTGGATTTGCTCTTTCCGCACGAGAATCCGCTGGGAAAGCAAGTGCGCTTGAGTACGGATCCATCGGACAAGGGTCTCAAAATCGTGGGAGTAGTAGAGACCGGCAAGTATGAATACCTCGGAGAAGATCCGCATCCTGCAGTCTTTCGCCCGATTGCCCAAACAGACATCACGTGGACAACGCTCGTCGCCCGAGGCCCGCTTCCGCCACACGCCGCATTGCAATCGCTCCGCAAAACCGTGCTTGACTTGAATCCCGAACTGGCAATCTCGAACGAGGCCAGCCTAAAAGATCAGCTTGCGTTACCACTCTTCCCTGCCCGGGTTGCGGCCATCGTCCTCAGCTTGTTTGGCTTGCTTGCTCTGGTGCTCGCCTCGACCGGCTTGTTTGGCTTAGTCGCATATGCAGTAGCGCGGAGGACACGCGAAATCGGCATTCGAATGGCTTTGGGCGCAAGATCGAGCCAGGTTCTCTCGGCACTCTTCAGCCGTACTCTCGTGCTCTGCGCCGCGGGTATTTCTATCGGGGCAGCCATCACGCTTTTTGCTGGACGAGTCCTCTCGGCCATACTCTATGGAGTCAGCCCGCGAGACCCCGCCGCTTATATTTCAGCCCTTCTCGTGATGATTGCGGCTTCCCTTCTGGCCTGCTGGAATCCTGCGCACCGTGCAGTTCACACGGACCCAGCGCGCACGCTACGGGAAGAATAAAGCGATTATCAAGCTCGCTTTCCCCACATTTCCTTTGGCAAGGTGTCTACGAAGGCTCGGACAACAGGAGTTTTCACGTCGAAGAATTCATCGGGACTCGCGACCACTTCAAGCCTCCCTCGATCAAGCACCGCAATGCGTGTTGCAATTGTGAGCGCCTCGACCAAATCGTGCGTGACGAACACGGACGCAACACCATAGCGTTTGCGGAGTTCCAGGAACTGCTGTTGCATTTCGTGCCGCGTCACGGGATCAAGTGCGCCGAACGGCTCATCAAACAGCAGCAGTTTGGGCTCTGCCGCAAGTGCCCGCGCGACGCCAACTCGCTGCCGCTGCCCTCCCGAAAGCTGATGCGGGAAGCGGCTACCTAACTCATCTGGCGATAGCCCAACTTGCTCGAGCAACTCTCTCGCTCTTTGCCGCTGCCGTTCAATTGGCCATCCTAAAAGGCGCGGAACCAGAGTGACATTTTGTTCGACTGTCCAGTGCGGCAGCAGCCCAAACTCCTGGATGACGTATCCGATTCTGCGGCGCAGCTCGATTCCGTCGAGATCGCTTGTATTCTGTCCGTCAATCCACACACTCCCACCGGTCGGCTTCAGCATGCGATTAATCAGCCGCAGCGCTGTGGTTTTCCCGGATCCGCTTCTGCCCAGTAATACAAGCGTCTCGCTCCTTTCGACCTCCAAGCTGAGGCCGTCCAGGATCGTGAGCCCGCCTGCGCGGTAACTCACGTCCTGAAAAGAAAGAAACGCCAGGCCGCCGCACCTCCAGCCTTATTATGGTCGTGGGGGTTCCAGGCGTTCAGCTACGCATCGAGAACGAATAGAGGCTGGGCTACCGCGGCTTGCGCCGTTCCGCAAGCTTGCGCATCAGATCGGGGCGCTCAGCGTAAAGCTCGGATCGCTCGGGCGGCTCGTTATAGAGCTCTGGATGCAAGTAGTGCCCGCGGGCTCTCTCCGATTTCTCTTCTTCGACCGGAATGCGGTGCGCATTGGCCCAGGCGTCCTGCCGGATGCCGGTTACTTGCCAGGAGACTTTGACGTTCGGCTTGTCCGTCCTGATTGTGAATTGGTGGTTGTCGATTTCTTTGGCGATTATGGCTTGCGCGAACTGTCCGATCACCGTAAGCTGATAACGGAAATCGCGATTCAGCACCTCAAACCATTCGGGGAGCGTTACGGTTGCGAAGCCGCTTCCATCGGTGATCACGTTACCGTCGTAAATATTCTTCATGTCCGGCGATTCGACAAACGAGTGATAGAGATACTTATTTGCCGGATCGAGCGGATGGTCGATTTTGAATGAACCGCCGCTCTTGTCTACATTGCCGTTTACGTAGACGTCGCCATCGAAATAGCCGGCAAAATAGCAGCAGGATCCATCGGCATTTTGACCGCCAGCGCCATAAATGCCATAGCCACCTTGGTCCGAGATGCCACTGCCACCAAAACCATCGACGCCATCCCCGCCGATAGATCCGGTGCCGCCCTGTCCCTGAGCACCGCTAGCTCCGCCTATCGATGCGTTTCCTTGTCCTCCCAAAAAGTACGTCCCAGGTCCGGGTTCGCCTGTCCCGTCGGTGGCGCCGCCTGCTGCCCAAATCCCGATAGCGCTGGGGCCTCCGGAAACCGCGGCGCCGTAATATCCGGCGCCCGTGCTGGCGACGCTCAGAGTCGTGAAACTGCTTGTGAGCGACAGCGGAACATTAATGCCCAACGGGGATGCGCCCGTTCCGGCCCCGGTGAGAGTGCCGTCGTGGCTTACCGCACTCAGACCGCTCACCGCTGCCGTGGTCTGCACCGTGTTATCGGGAAATGTGAAGCCGCCGCTGGTCGAGCGGATCGAACCGGCTACCGTCAGCAGCGACGACGGCGAAGTCGTGCCGATGCCGACGTTACCCCCATGCTGCACAACCAGCAGCGTTGACGAGCTGCTCTTCAAATCTAGAATGTCGCCCGTCGAGCTGGCATTTTGCTGCTGCACGATCAGAGCGGGATGCGAGTCCGCGATATTGCGGCTCATGACCGCGCCGGTCGTGCCCATCGCCAGTTCGACGTAGTTCAGCGAGACAGGATTTGCAATATAGTTCGCGCCCACTCCGCCGCCACTGGAGACATAGAACCTGTTCGCTCCGTTTAGCTGCGTAACAATGAAGTACCCCTTGAATGTGCTTGAAGCGTTAATGCCCAGCGCCGTGCCGCTCGAGGACCAGTTGTTGGATGTGGCACCTGCGGGCTGAATCAGCAACTCCGGCAGATTCGTGCTCGCGGTGCCGCCAGTAAACCACGAACCGCTCAACAACAGACCGGGTTTCGAAGCTGTTTCCGGCGTGGCGATGTGAAACGTAGCCGTGGGACTAGTGGTGCCGAGCGCCACGCTCGAGCCGTTATCAAACAGCAGTGAATTGACGATGGTCGATGAGCCGGAGTATTTGGCGACGATATTGGCCGTCCCGCCGGTGGTCGTGACCGTGGTTTGAGCGTGAACCGTAAACCCTGCCAAAAGGCAGAGTGTGGCGATCCAAATTTTCGATTTCATGTGAGCTCCTTTCTGCCAGTGGAAACGCTATCGTGGATTGCGCCGCTCCTGACGCTTGCGCATCAGATCCGGGCGCTCCGCTGAGAGCACGGAGCGCTCGGGCGGCTCATTGTACAGTTCCGGATGTAAGTAATAGCCGCGGTCCTTCTCGGATTTCTCTTCTTCGACCGGGATGCGGTGCGCATTGGCCCACGCGTCCTGCCGTATGCCGGTCACCTGCCACGAGACTTCGACATTCGGCTTATCGGTTCGGATGGTGAACTGATTTCCGGCGATCTTGGAGGCGATCCAAGCCTGAGCGGGTTGGCCAACTGTGGTCAGCTGGTAACGGAAGTCGCGATTGAGCGCTTCGAACCAGTCCGGGAGCGTTACGATCGCCAAACCGCTTCCATCGGTGATGACGTTCCCGTCGTAAATATTCTTCATGTCCGGCGACTCGACGAACGAGTGGTACAGATACTTATTCGCCGGATCGAGCGGATGGTCAATCTTGAACGAACCTCCGCCTTTAGACAGATTTCCGGCGACGTACACGTCGCCATCGAAATAGCCGGCCGGGGCATTCGTTCCAACCGCGAAGTTTTGGCCACCTCGGGCATAAATGCCATAGCCACCACTGGTTACGAGGGCGGTTCCGCCGTAGGCCTCAATGCCATCGCCGCCGTCATATCCGTTGCCACCCTGCGCTTGAGCGCCCGACCCGCCAAAGGTGGAGTCGCTCCCAATCCCGCCGGAAAATTGGCCGCCGAAGCCGCCGCTATATGTGCCGTCGGTGTTGCCGCCGGATGCCAGAATTCCGGGGCCGCTATAGCCGCCCTGAGCCGTGAGGGCGTCATCTCCGTCACCCCCGCTGGCGACGGTCAGGGTCACTACGTTACTTGTGAGTGTCAGAGGAACGGCAATCCCGAGCGGCGATGCGCCCGTTCCGGCCCGGGTGAGCGTGCCGTCATGGCTTACCGAACTGAGACCGCTCACCGCAGCCGTGGTCTGGACAGAGCTATCAGGAAATGTGAACCCGCCGCTGGTCGATTGAATCGAACCCGCTACGGTCAGCAGCGAGGATGGCGAAGTGGTGCCGATGCCCACATTGCCGCCATGCTGCACCACCATAACCGTAGACGAGTTGTTCTTCAGATCGAGAATGTCGCCCGGTGGAGCCGGCATTCTGCTGATTCACAATCAGAGCGGGATGCGAGTCCGCGATATTGCGGCTCATGACCGCGCCGGTCGTGCCCATCGCCAGCTCGACGTAGTTCAGCGAGACAGGATTTGCGATATAGTTCGCACTCACTCCGCCCGTGCTCGTGACATTGAACTGAGGGACCCCATTTAGCTGCGTAACAATGAAGTAGCCTTTGAATCCGGTTGAAGCGTTGATGCCCAGCGCCGTGCCGCTCGTTGACCAGTAGTTCGACGTCGTTCCCGCCGGCTGAATCAGCAATTCCGGCAGATTCGTGCTCGCGGTGCCGCCCGTGAACCACGAACCGCTCAGCAGCAGCCCGGGTTTGGAAGCTGTTTCCGGGTTCGCGATCTGGAACGTAGCTGTAGGGCTCGTGGTGCCGAGCGCCACGCTCGAGCCGTTATCAAACAGCAGTGAATTGACGATGGTCGATGAGCCGGAGTATTTGGCGACCGTATTGGCCGTCCCGCCGGTGGTCGTGACCGTGGTTTGAGCGTGAAGCGTAAACCCTGCCAAAAGGCAGAGTGTGGCGATCCAAACTCTCGATTTCATGTGAGCCTCCTTCTGCGTCTGCAGCCGAAATGCCGCAGATTGTCGCACGCTCGTGAGCCCACGAGTGTCTAGATTTTCTTCAGCCCCAATCCCCGCTGTACGCTTGGGTTACAGTATATGCCAGTTTTTGCAGGCCGTGGCGCGCGAGAATATGCGTAGACACGAGCGATACCCGCAGCTTGTGGAAAGATTCTTAACAAACAATACTCCGAAATTCTGCTATCGTTGTAAGCGTTTTCGCACTATCTTTATCTAGCCTGAAATGCCGTATCAGATTCAGCCGTTAAAGGAGTTCCTGGTTCGCCCAGCGCTTCCACCTGCGCTTGGCCGGCTGTCAGAGCTCGGCTATAACCTGCTTTGGAGCTGGGATCACTTGATCCGCTCCCTATTCCGCCGTCTGGAACCCAGTTTGTGGAAGGAATTCAATCACAATCCGATTCAGTTGCTTGGGCGTATTCCACAGCCGACGCTGGACAGAGCCGCTGCCGATCCACGCTTCCTGCTTCTGTATCGGCGCGCGTGTGAGCGTCACGATAGCTATTTGCAGGCAGGCGCTCCCACGGAAGGCAGTCCGCAAGTCGCATACTTTTCGATGGAGTACGGGCTTCTCGACTGCATGCAAATCTATTCCGGCGGCTTGGGAATACTTTCTGGCGATCATCTGAAGGCCGCGAGCGATTCTGATTTCTCTCTTACGGGCGTGGGTCTCCTCTATCAGCGTGGCTATCTCAAACAGTTTCTCAACCCGGATGGCTGGCAGCAGGAAACCACTCCGCTGAACGATTTCTACACTTTGCCTGTGCGGCCCTGCCTCGATGAAAAAGGCCAGGAAGTCATTGTAAGTGTTGTGCTGCCGAAAGCGGAAGTTTTCTTGAAAGTTTGGTACATCGACGTTGGCCGCGTGAAACTGTTTTTGCTGGATAGCAACATCCCGCAAAATCGGATTCCTGAATACCGGGAGATCACCGACCAGTTGTATGGCGGCGATTTTCACAAACGCATCTGTCAGGAAATTGTGCTCGCTCTCGGCGGTCTCCGGGCTCTCAAGAAACTTGGCATCCGTCCCACCGTCCACCACATGAACGAAGGGCATTCGGCATTCCTCGCTATTGAGCGCATCCGCGTGTTGATGCAAGAGAACGGTCTCACCTTCGACCAGGCGCTCGAAGCCACGCGCGTGAGCAATGTATTCACCACGCATACTGCCGTTCCCGCGGGAATCGATCTATTCGATTCCGGTCTTGTTTACGAATACTTCGGCCATTACTGCGAGCAAGCCGGCATACCGTTCGAAAAGCTTCTGGCGTTGGGGCGCAGAAATCTGCAGGATGCCGCCGAACGATTTTCAATGGCAGTTCTGGCCTTGAAAACATCGGCCTATCGCAATGGCGTGAGCGCGTTGCACACGACCGTGTCGAGAGAGATGTTCCAGGATCTCTGGCCGCGTCTGCCCGTGCATGAGGTTCCGATTATCGCGATAACCAACGGCGTTCATCCGCCCACCTGGATCAACGGCGATCTGGCCACGCTTTACGACCAATACCTACAGCCTGATTGGCGCGAGCGTGTTGAAGACACCAAGATGTGGGAGTTAATTTACGAGATTCCCAGCCAGGAATTGTGGGAAATGCACCGTAAGCGCAAGCGCCGCATGGTAACTTTCGTCCGCGAGCGCGCTGTCGAATCAGCATTGCATCGGAAAGCGTCGGCTTCCGAGGTGCGGCGGCTCTCGGAAGTTCTGGACCCGGATGTCTTCACAATTGGGTTCGCCCGCCGGTTTGCGACTTACAAACGCGCCACGCTTCTATTCCGCGACGTCAATCGCCTGAAGAAGATCATCAACAATCCGGACATGCCGGTTCAAATCGTGATTGCCGGCAAGGCTCACCCAAAAGATCACCCGGGGAAAACGCTGATCCGCGAAATCGTCGGTCTTTCGCGTGATCCTGAACTGACAAAGCGCCTGATCTTCGTGGAGGACTACAGCATTCAGGTGGCCCGCGAAATGGTTCAAGGCGTCGATCTATGGCTCAACACGCCGCGCCGAGGCGAGGAGGCGTGTGGAACCAGCGGAATGAAAGCCTCGATGAACGGCGTGTTAAATCTCAGCGTGCTCGACGGCTGGTTTGACGAAGGCTACGATCGTTCCGGCGGCTGGGCCATCGGGGACCGAATTCCGTATGCAGAAGATCAAGCCGAGATTCACGCCAGCACGATTTATTCCACCCTCGAAAATGAGATCCTTCCTCTCTTTTACCGGCACTCGGAGCAAGAAATCCCAGTCGAATGGGTGAGCCGGATGAAGACGTGTCTTGCCAACATTACTCCCCGGTTCAGTTGCGGGCGCATGGTTGCCGAGTACATGTCCCGGCTCTATCAGCCCGCGCACGAGCTGTGGACCAGCTTCTCTGCGAACAATTTTGAAGCGGCACGCGAAAGAGCCGTTTGGGATACCCGAATGAACCAAGCTTGGCACCTTATAAGGTTCGTGGATTTAGGTGACGGTCCAGGCGATCAGGTAATGAGCGGCTCGACTGTGCCGCTTCGAGCAACTGTCGACCTCGCGGGTCTAAAACCATCTGATGTCCGGGTGGAAGCTGTCATTGGGCACGTCGGCCCCAATGGCGAGCTTCAGGGCACCCACACCTTGACCCTCGTACCCATTGAGGAGCGCGGAAGCGCAGTTACCTTCGCCAATGAATTTACTGTCCAAGAGTCAGGCCGCGTAGGCTATTCCGTGCGGATCAGCCCCAACCATTTTGACGACCCGGTCACGCGCCCCTGTAATGCCCTACTTAAATGGGTTTCTGACGGAAATTAAGAATGTTATAATCTGACATTAGCCACTAGCATATTGCTTGAATTCGTGGTACATACTAATCAGGTGCGGGCGGGGATCTGCTGACTAAGTCCTTCCGATTCGGGCCCCACAATCTCAAAGGAGATTTCCAGCACCGCCGGGAAATTTTGTAAAGCAGCCGCTGGTATTTTTCTAAAGCAAAAGCTTTCCAAAGTAATGGACGCTGCACTGTGTTAGATCACCGAGGGAGAAGTATGCCCTCTCGTTTCAGCCGGGCAACCGGTCGCAGAAATTTGTTTTTGCATCCTCACGGATGCTTCAAGGAGCCCGTCAAGCATGGACGGAGATCGTAAATATAGACAACGTGGTTATCAGGATTCTGATCGAGGATCAGCGCCTTCTGAACGGCGCCGGCCGCCCGGTCCCAAAGCCCCTGTAGAGGTAACCGGGCCGCGACTCCCGCGATTGGTCGAAAACGTAATTGCCTCGCGGTGCTTCAATTGCGGCGTCACGCTGGCTGGCGGAATCAATTTCAATGGCCAGTGTCCTAAATGCCACGCGCATCTTCACTGTTGCAAGCAATGCGTCAACTTCGATCCCTCTGCCCGGTTTCAGTGCACAAAAGCTGTTGTGGCTCGGATCCCGGTGAAGGACCAGGCAAACTCCTGTGAGCTCTTCACCCCGCGCGTAACAGTTGCTCGGGACGCGCTACCTTCCGCCGCTTTCGGAAAAGTTAACGAGAACGGATCCACTCCGGCTCCGCGTAACCCGAACGATGCCCGGGCCGCCTTTGATAGCCTGTTCAAGAAATAGGAACGTAACTGGGTAGAGCGGCAGCGTTCAGCGAGAACCATTCCGGCTGCGCGCGTCATGGCGTCTGAACCACTGAATGGCTGGACCCAAAATCAAGAAGAAGACAACCTCTGAGAAAGCTTCTCCCCTGCCGCGTCAGGGAGCAATTCCCTGCTTGATCCTGCTGGTTATCGTGCTCGCAATCGCCGGCTTCTTCTTTTTTGCTTCGCTCCGCACAACGGGCTGAGTCTAAGATGCGAACTGATGGCAGACTCGCCGACCAGCTCCGCGCCGTTCGCATCACGCCCGATTACCTGATGACAGCAGAAGGTTCGGCCCTGATCGAACTTGGCAACACTCGCGTCCTGTGTACTGCGACTGTTGAAGATACCGTTCCGGCGTTCATCCGCGGCACTGGGAAGGGTTGGGTCACAGCCGAATACTCAATGCTGCCACGCTCCACCGTTACTCGCACTCCGCGCGAAGTGAGTAAAGGCAAGCCATCTGGCCGAACGCACGAAATTCAGCGCCTAATCGGCCGCTCGCTGAGAGCGATTGTCGAATTGACGGCGCTGGGCGAAAGAAGTGTGATCGTCGATTGTGACGTTCTTCAGGCGGACGGCGGGACGCGAACAGCCGCTATCACAGGAGCTTATGTTGCGCTCGCGATCGCGCTCGGAACTCTCGTCAGATTCAAGGTCGTTTCCAGAAACCCGCTCATAGATTCCATCGCGGCCACGAGCGCGGGAGTCGTCGGCGGAATATCCATGCTCGATCTATCTTATGAGGAAGACTCGCGAGCCGATGTCGATATGAATGTTGTCATGACCGGCTCGAACCGGTTTGTCGAGATCCAGGCAACTGCAGAGCGTACGCCATTTCACGATTCGCAGATGTCAGATCTGCTTGAACTGGCCCGGAAGGGCATTCGGGACTTGCTCTCGCTTCAGCAACAGATCCTCTCCGATCGCCCGGCGGCATGATCGTGTACGCTTGCTCGACTAATCCAGGCAAGCTGCGCGAATTTGTTCTGGCCGGGCAGGAATCAGGCTTGCGGGAACTCGTTCTCGAACCGCTTCCACGGCTACAAACAATTCCAACTCCTTCGGAGGAGGGTGCGACTTTTGAAGAGAATGCCTTTACGAAGGCCGTTTATTATTCGCGCTTCACGCGAGAGCTTACGATCGCCGACGATTCGGGGCTCGAGGTTGCGGCGCTTCGTGAGGCTCCTGGCGTTTACTCCGCAAGGTACGCCGGCCCGAACGCCACGGATGCGGCCAACAATGAGTTACTCTTGCGGAATCTCCAAAATGTGGCGGATCGCCGCGCTCGTTTCGTTTGTGTGCTGGCGTTAGCGCGTGCTGGTCATGTCCTGACCACGTTTCGCGGCGTTGCAGAAGGCAGAATCCTGAATGCTCCTCGGGGTGATTGCGGATTCGGATACGATCCTCTGTTCTTTTATCCTCCGTTGAACTGCACGTTTGCGGAGCTGACGCTCGACGAAAAGTTCGCCGTTAGTCACCGGGGAAATGCCTTTCGCAAACTATTTGCTTACCTCGCAGAGCTGCACCACGAAAACACTGCGATCTCCGATAAGATCGAATAGTGCATCCGTACTTGCTTCACAATTTCGACATCCGGGACACCAGCACACCCTTACTGTCTCCAGGCCAAGTCGGATTTCTTAATGGTTGGGGAGTCTTCACCACCATCAGGGTATGTGAAGGAGTCTTGTTCGCGTTCGAGAGGCACTATGAAAGAATCACGCGCGATGCTGCTCGAATGCATGTGCCGTTCGATCTATCTAAAACCGATCTCGAAAAAGCGCTCTTACGCCTGGTGCAGGCCAACTCCGCGCAAAATGCCACATTAAGAGTCGCCGTAATTCGAAATAAGGGGGGGCTATTTGAAGGCCCGCGCATCGCGCTCGAATCCGATCTCATCGCCTTCACCGCGGATCTTTCAGATTGGGGCGACGGAGTGAGACTCGGCTACGTCTCCAACGGTAGGCACGGCGCATCCCCATTTTCTGGAACAAAATTCACTTCATGGGGTCAAAACCTCACTTGGTATGAAGAAGCTCACCAGCGCGGTTTGGACGAGGTTCTATTGCTCAATGAAGAAGGTCAAGTCAGTGAATGCACCTCCGCAAACGTGTTCATCATTCAGGATGATCAGGTCTTGACGCCCCCAGTCGAATCGTCCGGCTGTTTGGCAGGCGTTACTCGCGCAATCTTACTTGATGAGATTCAAGTCCCAGGAATTACGATCGCAAGACGCGAACTTACACCGTCTGACTTAGAGTGGAGCGATCAGGTCTTTATGACTTCTACGACCCGCGACTTACTTCCGGTACTTTCAATCGACGGCGAACCACTTGCTCAGAATCGAGAGATCTTCAGCGAACTTCAACAAGCGTTCTTGGATTATCGCGGAGCTTATATTGCCGAACGAAGCTCGGCTCAGCTAACCCAGGCTTGACGGCGCGGCGCTCTTTTGGGCGGAAAGCACCAAGAGACAACCAATCTGCTCCCCGAGCGTGCCCAGCATCTCCATATCACTGCCCGAGTGAGTGTAGGCTTGCCGGTGCTGGACATTAATTACGCCGACCACTTTGCCTTGAGAAATAATCGGGACCGAAAGAAACGCTTCAAAGGTGTCTTGAGGCAGATCTTTGAAGTACTTGAATCGCGGGTCGTTGTATGCCTCACGCGAAATTGCCAGCAGTCGCCGCTCGCGCGCCACCCATCCGGTCAAGCCTTCGTCCAATCGCAGCCGTACCTTTCCAATGTTCTTTCGGGTCGGCTCATTCGAGGCGGTCAGCACTAATTCACCATCCTCGACCAAATAAACCAAGCACGAGTCGCACTGCAGGAACTCCTGCACCAGATCGACAATTTCATGCAGCACGTCGTCCAGGTCAATATCACGGGTCATCAGGCGACTCACGCGCTGAAACAGGCGAAGCTGCTGCTCGGCTCTCTCCAAGCGAGCCTCAAGCTCACGATTGCGGGACACCGATCTCATTATCACAGACCCTGGAAGGCCCCGTCAGACCGCACTTGTCTTTGAACTTCCAGGACAGAGATATCCCGGCAGGCTGGAACACTCATCAGTAGTAGTACGATGAATTGAGCATTCCGAGGAGACCCCTTCGCATGTGGAGTAAACGCAAAGAAGATGAATTCCCGCCCAGGCCGGAGCGGCCCGCTGTCACGCCGGGAGGCACGTCTGGAGCAGAACCACCGAGGAGAGAAATTAGTACAATGTCGACACCATCCAGAACGTTCGAGCCGGAGGGAGCTGCAGTCCGAAGCGGCTCGGCCGCCCTGGGAAAAAATGTAACCGTTAAGGGCCAGATTATCGCCCGTGAGGATTTGACCATCGATGGAGAGGTCGAAGGAACCGTGGAATGTCATGAGCACCGCCTCACCATTGGTCCCAACGCACGTGTTCAAAGCAATTTGAAAGCTCGCGAAATCGTGATTCACGGATCTATTCAAGGCAATGTGGAAGCTGCGGACAAGATCGATTTGAAGAAAGAAGCCAAGCTTGTTGGAGACATCAAGACTAGCCGTGTGGTCATCGAAGATGGCGCTTACTTCAAGGGAAGCATTGACATTTCGAAGGCGGCCCCCATTAAGCCTCCGCAGGCACCTCCGGCTCCGCCAGTAAGTCAACCGGCAGCGCCCGCCACCGCCGTAGCTTCCGGAGCGGCGAGCACGCTGAAATAGAAACGCGCAAGGGAGCGCTGCTCCGCGGCATTCGCAGTCAAGCGTTTCCCTTTCTGTCCGACCCGCTATGTCATCGGGTACGGGATCCAGCCGGTTATGAAATTCAGCGCCGCTACCAGGGAAACTGAGAGCAAATCGCTTGAGAAAAAGGCGCTTGCCCCGATCGTTCGCTACAGCAATGGCTTCGACCAGTTCTCAAGCGTTTTGCAGAAATCGAATGGCCTCTCGATTCTCGATATGTCTGGCGCGAGTCAGGCAAACGTCAGTTTCATTACTGGCCTAGGCCACCGGATCTCGACCGACGATATCTTAGGCACAATGGAGCAGTGCTTCGGCGCTGACTTCCTCGAAAACGAAAAGACCGCGAGTAAGGCCCAGCGCTTTCTTGACCAGACTCTCACGTTTGCTGAAGAATCGTTTGATGGAGCGCTGGTTTGGGATACCTTCCAGTTCCTTGCTTCGCCTTTGCTCGACCAGGCCATCGCGCAATTGCTTCGAGTTATGCGGCCCAGTGGACTAATGCTCTTCTTCTTTGGGGCTGACGAGAAGGCCACGCGCATGCCGACTTACAATTACCGCATCCAGGATCACAGGACTCTGCTTCTTTCGCCCCGCGGCACGTACCAGAATGTCCACTTCTTTCATAACCGGCTTCTGGAACGTCTTTTTCACGGCGCCTCCTCGGTAAAATTCTTCCTGACACGCGATAACCTTCGCGAGCTGATCGTACGCCGCTAATTTCCCGACGTGTCTAACGGTCCAGAAGGAGTTTAATTTTGGCATTGGAAGATGAGCTGTTAGGCCATCGCTACGAACGGGCAGCCCGCATACGGGAACTTGGATATGAGCCCTACGGTCACGCGTTCACTTATACGCACACCATTCCGGCAATTTTATCTACATACGGCCGAAGAACTGCCGAAGAGTTAGCAGACCGGATTGAGGTCCAAGTTGCCGGACGGATTCAGACCATTCGGCGAATGGGCAAAGCAGGCTTCCTAAACCTTATTCAGGGTGGGAGCAAGATTCAGGTTTACATCAAGAAGGATGCCGTGAACGAGAGTAACTATAAACTTTACGAGTTACTCGATATCGGCGATATTATCGCCGTCCGCGGTTATTTGTTCCGGACCAAAACCGGCGAATTGACCATACATGCCGACGAGCTGTTCTTTCTTTCTAAGATCTTGCTCGCGTTACCCGAAAAATGGCACGGATTGGAAGATGTCGAGATTCGATATCGTCAGCGCTACTTGGATCTCATCGCAACTCCTGAGCTTCGAAACGTTTTCACAACACGCGCGAAGATCATAACATCCTTGCGCCGCCAGCTCGATGAACGAGGATTCTTGGAAGTCGAGACTCCCATGATGCAGCCGCTTCACGGTGGGGCCGTAGCGCGTCCGTTTGTCACTCATCACAACGCACTCGACATGGACCTATACCTGCGGATCGCACCTGAGCTCTATCTGAAGCGCCTTCTGGTTGGCGGCATCGAGCGCGTCTACGAAATCAATCGCAATTTCAGAAACGAAGGGCTCGGCTGGCGATGGAATCCCGAGTTTACGATGCTCGAGTTCTATCAGGCCTATGCGGATTACCGCATTCTGATGGATCTATCGATCGAGCTATTGCATCAAACTGCTATCGATGCAACGGGTTCTGCAACAGTGCCGTACCAAGGCCGTACGATTGATTTCAGCCACTGTCGCCGCTATTCCATGCGCGAGTCTTTGGTAGAGTTCTGGCCCTCGAACGATAAACCAAATCTAGAAAACGTAAAGGATCCCGAGTGGCTTCTTGGTCACTCCAAGGAAACCACGCCGGCTCTCGCGCTCGTCGATATCTTTGAACGTTGTATTGAAAGTCAGCTTGTCGAACCTACAATCATCTATGACTATCCGGCTGAAATTTCGCCTCTGTCGAAGAATAAATCTGATGAGCCAGAGTTTGTCGAACGTTTTGAGATCTATATCGCAGGCATGGAGATTGGAAACGCTTTCACCGAGCTGAATGACCCTCAAGAACAGCGCCGCCGGTTTGAGCTTCAAATCGCGCGAAAAGCAAGCGGAGATGAAGAAGCGCACGTCATGGATGAAGATTACATCCGGGCGCTAAGTTACGGAATGCCTCCCGCCGCCGGCGAAGGCGTCGGCATCGATCGGTTGACGATGTTATTGACCGATTCCAGGACAATTCGCGATGTCATTCTCTTTCCGCTGCTGCGGCCCGAGGGCGAAATCGGGTTAGTCGAGCGTTTTCGTGAGTTAGACGGCTCGGAGTTCCGAACGAAGTGAGAGGCTAGCTGTTGTCTCGCTTCGAGTGGATGGTCGCACTCCGCTATCTGAGAGCGAAGCGTAAGCAAACCGTAATCTCGATAATAACGATTATTTCGGTCCTGGGCGTTGCCGCTGGGGTGACTTCACTGATCATCGCTCTTGCTATTAATAACGGCTTTCAAAGCACATTACAGTCGAGCCTTCTCAGCGCTACAGCACATGTCAACATCCTCGAGCGAAATCCTGAGTTCGGCATTCAGAATTGGCAGAGCTTGATCCCGCAGCTACGCCGCATTCCACATGTCATAAACGTCACTCCAGGATTGTACGGGCAAGTTGCATTAAAAGGTCCACTTGTCGGCGCCGGTGCAGTTCTGAAAGGGATTCCGTTGGGAATCGGTGCTTCTGTTCCCGATTTCCTCCGGCACTTAAAGGCGGGATCATTGTCTGAATTCGGCAGCAAGCCCAGTGAAAGCCGAATCATTTTGGGGTCGCGGCTGGCGGAGCAGGCTGGAGTCGTCCTTCACAGTCCCGTGTCGGTGATCAGTTACCAAGGCCGGTTGACGCCACTCGGTGTCATGCCGAGCCTCTTCCGTTTTCGTGTTGCGGGAATCTTCGAATCGGGGCTCTATCAGTTGGATTCGGAGTGGGCGTTCACTTCGCTAGAAGATGCACAACGAGTGCTCGATCTCAGCGATGTCGTGAATACGATCGAGCTCAGGCTTGACAATATCTTTGAAGCACGCAACGTGGCCCGCGACGCTGAAAGGATCACCGGGCCCAAATTAATCGCGACTACTTGGATGGAGCAGAACCGTTCTCTCCTGAATGCATTGCGACTCGAAAAATTGGTCAGCGTAATCACTGTCGGGCTAATCGAGCTCGTTGCGGCGCTGAATATCTTGGTTGTCCTCGTGATGCTCGTTATGGAAAAGCACCGCGATATCGCGATTCTCGTCTCAATGGGCGCTCGCCGCCGTCAAATTCAACGTATTTTCGTTATTCAAGGCTTGATGATCGGCGCTCTTGGGTGTGCAATTGGTCTGGCCGCCGGGTACTCAACTGCCGCGCTCTTCAATCACTATCGCTGGCTCAAGCTCGACGAACAAATTTATGCATTGAGCTATGTGCCCTTTCAAAGTCACTGGGTTGATGGAATCTGGGTTGCTGCACTTGCGTTGATCACGAGTTTCTTCGCGACATTACATCCGTCTCGAAGCGCTTCACGTATTGCCCCGGCGGAAGCTCTCCGTTATGAATAGGGGTATTGGGTGAGTCAGCCTCCGTCTATTTCTTAGCAACTGCTGAGTGTGTGACGCTTTCGCGCGGCTGATATGCAAAATCCCAAATCAGCAGCTCCACCTCTCCTTCGGTGTATTCGACTACTGCATACTCGCCCGCCGTTAGTGGTTTCTCAGGCCAGATTTTGTATAGTCCAGGCCCCAGTTCCTGCTCGAATGTCTCAACCTGCTTCTGCTCCTCGTAGTTTTCTTTTGTTACGGGGATGATCGAGATATTCTCGACCACTCGGACCGTTTTCTTTGGTGTGAGTTTCACAATTCCAAATCGCTCCTGTTTCGCCAATCTGAAATAGAAACTCGGCCGGTCTTCATTTACAACAAAACTCGAGCGTGCGCCTTGGATCACGACGGAAGCTTTTCCCGGAACCAGCGGTATCGGTGACAATACCTTAAGTGTTTGACGCGTCTTATTAGTAATCACCTTGTAATCGGCAAGAGTAAGTGTTTTTATCTGATCGCCAGTCTTATAATACGTACCAGCATCCACCGGAATCGCTCCAATCTCGCGGCGCAAGTCGCGTTCGGCGCGCTCCTCTTCATCCGCTTCCCGCGTTTCCTTCTGGATTGAATCCCTTCTCGCGCTCCGCTCTTTTTCCGTTTTGTCCAGGTCGACTAATTCCTTGGGAATTTCTTCCCAGTCGCCGCGCTCTGTGCTGTAGTACCGGACTCGATCCCCGAGAACCTGGTATTCGCGAACAATGTGGTAGTCGCCATCCTTCAAGTAAAGCTTGAAGATGTCGGCCGCGAGTAGTAGGGCCGCGGTGAAAAATAAAACCGCCACTCTCACGACTGTTATTCTACGGCTACTCGCTGCGAAGAGCGAGGGTCGGATCCACGAGGCTGGCGGGACGAGCCGGAACGTAGCTGGAAACAAGTCCGACGGTGCTCATTAGCGCTTAGGAGGAAACCCAGCCGTTTTCCACTGCATAACGGATTAACTCAGCGGTGTTACGTAAGTTCAATTCTTCGAGTAGGTGTTTCTTGTGAAACTCCACGGTCTTCACCGATATAAATAGCTCTTGTGCGATTTCCTTAGCCGGCTTTCCTTCTGCCACGAGTTGCAGCACTTCACGCTGGCGCGATGTGAGGCAACTGAAGAGCTTTATGGGGTTCTTTCCGGGTGGCAATTTGTGACCTAAATAGCGGTCTGAGATCATCGGCGAAACGAAGGTTCGTCCCTCCTGAACTTCTCGAATCGCCATGATCAGCTCCGAGGCTGCAGCCTGCTTCAAGACGTATCCGGAGGCGCCCGCCTGAAAAGCCTCTCTAACATAGTCGCGGCTCAATTGCATGGTGACAAATATGATCTTGATGTTAGGGTCCTCGCGTTTTATCTGACGCGCGGCTTCTAGCCCGTTCAGAAGCGGCATGGCGATGTCTAGGAGAACCACATCTGGCTTCCGCTCGATAGCTGAGGCGACTACCTCACGCCCATTGGTTACTACTCCAATGAGATCGCACTCCCCTTCGATGATCTTCGCGAGGCCTTCCACAACCAGCTTGTGATCGTCCGCGATCAAAACGCGTGTGTGCACCGCGAATACCTCGTGTTTCTATTCTCTACCCGTTTTCACTTTGAGACACAGGTTTGTTTAAGCATTTGGAACTCCTCGGCACCCCGCCGTAATTTATAACCGCTTACACTATTGCTTATGCCGGAAAAGAAGAAATGCCAGCATACCCCGTGCAAATGCCAAGTGCCCCCAGATACTCAGTATTGTAGTGAGTACTGCGAACAGGCGACTGCGCATGCGCTGGAGAAAGACTTTTGTGAGTGCGGCCACGCCGAATGTCAGCGGCATCCTCCACGCTAACGTTTCTTTTTCTCGATCCGGTCGCAACCCTTTTGTGAGCCCATGGGAACGGCATTCCTCGTATTCCACGTGTCACCAAGGAACCGATCATAAGAAACGCCAACCAGGCTAGTGGAGTTAAATAGCGCGGATTAGGATACTCAACCGGTACGACTGCGTCGGCCAAAAGCATGAGCCCGCATAGTGCCGTGATGATATCGGGCGAACGAACACGACGCCATTGCCAAGCTAATGACAGCGGGTAGAGTAGCGGAAGAATGAGCAGAAGCCAGCACCAGAAGGCCGATCGCTCCTCCCATCGTTTCGTTACGCTGATGAACCGGCGTTTTGTAACATCTATCCCGAACACGTCCTTTATAGCTTGAGCTTCGCGGGGCTGCGGGTCTACATACCGTCCTTCTTCAAGTTGTAAATTCCATTTCAAAGTGCTGTAGTCGAAAAATTCAGCATACGTAAACCAAGCGAGCCTCAAAACTCCCAACGGATCGCGCTCTATTGCGTGTATCGCTGTGTCATGCTCCAATCGATTCGCCTCCTCTTCCTTATCTCCCGTGCTGCGGTTAATGACGTCGCAAAGACCACCCTTCATCCATCGGTGGGCTCGGCGCTCGTCTGGATTAGCGAGCGCGAATTTCAGCTTGTCGAAAATGGCTTGCCGCTCGCTTGCAATCGGAAAATCAATAGGCTGAATTAAAGGCGCGAAGTCCGCCGCAAGCAAGACTCCCTCGCGATAGGTATAGGCTGGCGGCTTGTTGAGTAACTCCCCATACAGGTGCTGGTAAGCATGTAACAAGATCTGGCTAGTAATCACAGAAATCACTAACGGCAGCACGACGAAGCGGAGTGCTCTCATCCAGTTGACGCCCGATCTTTGCGAAGCCCTCCAGCAAGAAATAGAGCGCCGTGACAATAGCGGGAGTAGAAATGAAATCGCTAACACGATCGGCAAAAACCTTAAACGAAGACTAACCAGCACAACACCAATAATCTGGACCAACGCTAATGTAGACAAGCCGCTCGTCTTCATATAACTAAACGAGACCCAGAGAAATAGTGCGAAGACGAAAATCGCCATAGAATCCGTTAGCACGTAGCGCTCTTGCATGAGCTGCAACGGCTCGATAGCGCACACCAGCGCACACGAAGCCGCCACAGTAAACCGCGCGGCAAAATACCGAGCCAGACACACTCCAACTAGCCAACTAGCGACTCCCGAGAGTGCAGCTTGCATTACCACCGCCGGCTCCAGAGATCGCGGCCAGACAGCAAGGGGACGTAATAAAAGACCATATACGAAGCTCCGGTCTGGCGGAATCCATTTGCCGATGGCGGTTGTAAGATACGCTCCGGAATCGCCAAAGTAAAACGACGGTTCCGCATCAAAAGCAAGAAAAATGCCTTTAATTGCCAGGACAGCAAGCAGTAAGAGAATCAATCGGCGATTCACAGCAAGTCGCAGCTTAACATCGATCTCGGATCAAGTCTGGCTGCATCACAATCAAGACTCTGTAAGCCGCTTTACTAGCACACTTCAGCAACCGGCGTGAGGAGCAATTCATCGGTCTTGGAAGGCCGCGTCCAGCGCTCGATAATCTGGCGAAGCCGTTCAACCTGTAGTGGCTTCGAAATAAATTCATCCATGCCCGACGCGAGGCACCGGTCTGCATCGCCCTGCATGGCGCTTGCTGTGAGAGCTACGATAGGCGTTCGTTCTTTCGTGGCGTTTTTCGCTTCACGCCGGCGAATTTCCACGGTGGCCTCATATCCGTCCATTTCCGGCATCTGACAATCCATCAGCACTAAGTCGTATGGGAGTTGGTTCCACATCTCAACCGCCTCTTTTCCGTTCGAGGCTACATCTACGCGGCATCCGAATTTTTCGAGAAGGCGCACAATCAGCTTTTGGTTTGTGGCGTTGTCTTCCGCCACCAGAATACGAACCCGCAGCGGCGAGCTCGGAACGAGTTGGGGTTGATTTACGATTGCGCACGGTTGATTTGGAGCGCTGCGCTTTAATTTCCTCGGCTCGGTTCGGACATCTGCCGGAATAGGCGGACTTAGCGGAAGCTGGAGCGTAAAAGAGAAGGTAGATCCCTCGCCCGGTACGCTCGCGACGTGAATTGCGCCCCCCATTAACTCGACAAGCTGTTTCGAAATCGCCAAGCCCAGGCCGGTTCCACCGAACTTTCTCGTAGTCGACGCATCAGCTTGCGTGAACTTATCAAACAAACGTGCCTGTTGTTCCGGAGCGATACCGATCCCGGTGTCCTCAACAGAAATTCTCAGCAGCGCCTGTTCCGCGTTTTGCTCCAGACAGGCTACGCCAATCGCGACGTGGCCTTCAGCAGTGAATTTAATGGCGTTGCCCAAGAGATTGACGAGGATCTGGCGGATGCGCCCGGAATCGCCAATCAAATATCGGGGCGTGTCGCGCTCCTGTTTCAACAGGATCCGTATATTTTTCTCCGCGGCACGCGGCGCGAGCAGATCCATAACATCCTCGATTGCCGCATCTAAGTCGAAAGGAATCGGCTCGAGCACCATCTTGCGAGCCTCAATCTTAGAAAAGTCAAGGATGTCATTAATGATGGTCAGTAGAGCGGCGCCGGAGTCGCGCACTGTTTCGGCGTATTCGCGTTGCTCCGGCGTCAGGGGCGTATCCAACAGCAAGCCGTTCATACCCATCACGCCATTCATCGGAGTTCGGATTTCGTGACTCATCATCGCCAAGAACTCACTCTTCGCAAGGCTCGCGGCCTCGGCGGCTTCTTTGGCTTGTTCGATTTCTTTTTCGGCCTTCCGGCGAGCTGTAATATCTCGATACGCCCATACGCGCCCTACACAGGCGCCATTTACCATCTGCGGCTCAGAATGACGTTCGAATGCCCGGCCATCTTTAAATTCCATGATGTCGTCTCTTTTTGCGTGCGGGTTCGAATAAAGCTCGAGAATCTTTTTGCGGTCGCCGTCGGGATTTACTAGTTGCGAGCTCATGAAATCGGAGGGATGAGAGACCCGCCGGGCCAACAGAAAGCTGGGAGCGATTCGCCACATTTCTGCAAACCTGCGATTTGCATTAAGAATCTTTCCCTGCAAATTCACCACGAGAATGCCGTCGCCTGTCGATTCGAGCGTCGCGCGGATCAACTCGGTTTGGCTCTGGACGCGGCGGCGCAGTGTCGCGGCCCAACTCAGCACAGCCAGAATTCCGAACAAGAGAATGCCGCCCAACGCGAGCGCTCTCCCCACCGTCAACCAAGCAGGTTTTCGCAAAAGCGTAATGTCTTGCGGCGTATCGAAGTAGAGCTTGAACGACGTTGTCTGGCTATCTGCATCTCTCTCGAGCACGCACACTCCGGTTACTCGAAGCAAGCTACCTTCGCGCAGCCATTTCAGATTAGCGATACGACCCGGGGACTTCGATACGGCCGTGAACATGGTCGATCCCTGCCGGAGAACTAGCAAGCCCTCTTTGGGCGTAATCGCGAGTTGTGTCAGGCGCGCGTCGATGCTGACCAGCGTGGAATCGAACTGGCCCTGGAGTGCTGCACTCGCCTGAATTGAAACAGGCTCGGGAGCCGGTCCGCTCCCCAGAATCCGGACCTCTGAGTCCTCCACAGCGGGATGCTGCTCAACAATTCCCGGAAAGCCCAAGACTTCAACCTGCATTCCGCGCTTGAGGGGTGTACGCTGAGTAGTCTGAACGTAAGCGCTTCCTGTAGAGTCGGCGATATAGAACGAGTCGTCAGACAAATGAAGGGTAACGGTACCTCGAATGCGGACGCGGTGCCCTGCTGCGCGGCTCAACGTAAACCGCTGTAATTGATCCAAAGATTGCACGGCCACGTTCCACGGATTCGCCGTTGGTTGGTCGACAACTCGAATATTTTCTGGGTTGGGGACGTACAGCGCGATTCCAATGAGCTGATTCTTCAGATTGAATATTGCACCGCAGTTTCCACGAAGGACCACTTTGGAATCGATAAGTTGGCGGGAGTCGAAATCGCGATAGTCCGGGATCTGAGCGGTAATCAACCCGTCCAACATCGCGATTCGTAGCATGAGGAGCTTCGATTTCGGTTCGATGTGAGCGCTTCGCACGATTCCTTCGGCTTCGACCCACTGGCCATCGTCCCGGCTGGAAATCATTTCGCTGAACGTTACTCGGCGGGCATTCGGCAGCGGCGCACGTCCGAGCGTTATCCAATGCGGGTGGCCAATTTGCGGGGCAAAATCCGGCTGTTCGCTTTTTCCAGTGATCTCGATGAGGTCTCCTACCTGCGGACCGGGCAGGCCCGGGTCTACGTTCACCCAAACGCCTCCCGTGGCATCGTGTATAAATAAGTCCGGGCTGGGTTGGGTGCCATGTTCGTCGGGTATCCCAGGCGCGTAGTAGGTCACAACCGCTCTGATCCGCACGGGATAGCCTTTCACGGCTTCAGCTTGACTGAGTTCCCTGATCTGCTGAGTGCTCGTGAGTGTGGGTAACGGGTTCTGTGCCGCTGAAGCACGAAGCACCAGAACCAGTCCGAGTATCCCCGCGACGCTCGAGAGACTAGGACGAGCAAACTGGAACCCGTCGAAAGGATGGCCAATTAACGTTGTGAGCGAGGAGAAGCGTCGAATTATCACTTCCCTTCACCCCTTCGTTGCACGTCCGAAATACGCCGGTTGTCCAAACCCTTCTCCCGTAGAGAGATACTCGTCCCCCGTATTCGGAGGACTAGTGATGTTATCGGAGGTTTAACGAGTTGGCTTTAGGCAGGTAAACGGTAGATCGGCGATGCAGCGGGAGAAAGGAGTACTGGTTAAGGTTCGGCTGACGAACACCTAGAATGCGAGTGCCTTTTCGGATCGCGTCCGTCAGCCGTGGAAGCAGGAAACGTCCTAGTTCTTCTTGCTTTCCCGCGTCACCAAAACCGGTCCTGGCTGGTCCTTAATCGTATAGTCGTCAGGAGGATGAAACAGGGTAGCCGCAGGCTCTGAACGCTGGATGTTGGTGAGCTTGTAAACCGTCTCGCCCATTCTTGGGTCGCTGCTTTTACTCATCATTAAAACCTTCAGATCCGGTGAGTACCAACTCTCGGTCGTGATCACAATCGGCTGCACATTCCCGATTCGCCCAGCAGGAATCGTCCGCGTGATTCGTGTGCCATTCGCTCGAACGCCCTCAATCGTCTGCGCTCCCAGATCCGTCTTCGAAACGTCGTGATCATTTGGGGAAACTGGCGAAAGGCTATTTTTGATAAAAACCTGATCCGCAACACCGGGGTTGGCCGCCGGACCTCCTTGAACGTAGAAAAAGCTTTTGGTCTCTGCCATCGGCGGCGGAATCGGAGGCATGCCGAAAGGACCAGGTGCACCATTCTTTCCACTAGGAATCGGCATCTTTATCGCGGTCTTAGTTTGCGCATCCAGAGTCCAGTGCACTTGAGCGACCGGATCGTCGATCATGACAAAGTGCGGAGCATCGCCATTACTAGATGTCAATCCCGGAAGCCCTTCGTCTCTTCTGACCCGGCCTTGGCTGTCTCGCGCCACACTGCCGGATGTCGTTTGTTCGATCCTATTTCCGTCCGCCAGCACCTGCACTCGTTGCGTATTGACCTCGGCGGAATAGGGGGCGCCAGGAACAGTTCCCATCGGACCGGCAATCGCCGTCGTAATGCCTACTGGGCCGAATTCTGCGGGGTCGCCTACTTGAACCACTACCTGTTTCTGTCCAGATGTCACTGCCGTCTGCCCGAGTGCGCACCCCGCGCACAGAAACAAAACTGTCAATCCTCTACTCATATTCATTTCCTTTCTTTAAAGCTAAGAATTATTGCTGGGCCACCCTCACGGCCCGCGCGACTCCGTCCTGCCCTACCAAGAAGTCCGCGCTGATCCTGTCTCTCGCCGCGATGGGCGCAGGTTGCATCCCGATCACGGCCAGCTCCGAAACCGGAATCTGGACGCGCACGATGACCGGTTCTTCCATTGGCACATCGCTCTGCGAATACGGCAGCGCAATGAATCCAGGCATCTCGCGCACTGTGGCGATCGCGGCGTTCGTATGATCGCTCCGCGTGTCGTCCCGGGTCGATTCATTACTGGACGTTTTCGCGCGGGTCCAGATCACATACAGACCAGCCGGAATTGCTATCCCTGCGGCGACCTTTCTTCCGTAATTCCAGAGCCTCCGTGTCGAAGAAAATCGTCGACGAAACACGAGACGCAGTTTTTTCTCAACCTCCGGGCTAGCTTTCTGAGGAACTACCATTGCCAGTCTTCGGAATCGATCTTGCAAGTCGCTGCGCTCGCTCATGCCGGACACCTTTCTCCTCTTCTGAGTTTCGCCGCCAATATCGCTCGCGCCCGGTGTAGTCTTGAACGCACCGTTCCAATCGCGCAGCCTAATTGATGGGCAGCTTCCGCATAACTGGCATTTTCCAGCTCGCAGAGCACAACTACCTCGCGGTAATTTACCGGCAGCCGCAATATCGCCGCGCGAAGCGCTTCGAGCTCTTGATCCCTACTCAATTCCTCATCCAGATTCGGCTTAATAGCGCTTCTCCCGTCTAGCATTCGTGCGCGAGAAATCCGATCCTTTATAAGATGCCGCCGGACGATGTTGCGCGCCGCACCAATGAGGTATGCTTGCAAGCCTCCGCGCTCTTCCGTGTACCTCTTGTGCTTTCGAAGCAGCATCAAAAACACCTCTTGCGTCACTTCTTCCGCGGTTTCGCGCCGTCCTGACATATGCAAGGCGAAACGAAAGACGCTACCTTCATGCCGCCGGAACAGGATCAAGAACGCATCCTCACTCCCTTTATCAGAGAGGTTCAGCAATTCGCCATCGCTCAACTCCTCCAATTCCGGTTTGCTTCTCAAGCGGCGTGCAATCTCTTCACTCCGTATTGCCTTGAAGTCTCCGAGAGTTCCAAAAGTTTTGAATCCATCTCCCGTCATGTATCGTCAAAAGGGACGCATCACCGGTCTACTCTGTTAATTTGAAATGAAATCCCAGGAATAGTTTAGGAGATCCATTATGACGCCTCAGGAAGTTATGACCACCCAGAAAGTTGCCGACACGCTTGTCAAACTCTGCTCCGAGGGGAAGTTTGACGAAGCGACAAAAACCCTTTACTCACCGGATATCGTCAGCATTGAAGCCGGCGCGCCTCCGGGCCAATCGCGCGAATCGAAGGGCCTCGACGCGGTTTTGGCGAAAGGCGAGTGGTGGGTATCCAATCATGAGGTCCACTCGTCTAAGGTCGAAGGGCCGCTCGTCGCGGGTTCCCATTTCGCCGTGGTTTTTAGACTCGATGTTACGTTCAAGCCGCAAAGCAAACGCTTCCAGATGGAAGAAGTAGCTATTTACAAAGTCGCGAACGGCAAAATCGTATACGAAGAGTTTTTCTACAACATGTAGAGGGCAATTCGGCCCATAGTGGCATCGCCAAATCGAGTTTTCCTGCTATCTCCGGCCAAGGCTGGCGGCCCGCGATACGAGATGCTGGTACGCGAGCAGGCCGGCTTCGATTTGGCTTTGAAGGTTCGGCAAGGCAGAGCTTCGATCGGCGAAATTTACAGCTTTATCAGCGGCTTGTATTTCCGTGGCAAGATGGCCTACGCCGAGGCTTTTCGGTCGGCGCCGGCAGGCATTCCAACGGCGCTGGTCATCGTGCCCGGAGTGGGACTTGTTCCTCCTGAGACACCAGTTTGTATCGAGCAGTTGCGTGCAATCTCCCGGATCCCCGTCGATGAGCGGAACGACGCCTATCGAGGAGCGTTGTCTAAGGCAGCGAAGCTGCTGGACGAATACACCGGGCCGCAGTGCCTTTACGTGTTGCTCGGCAGCGTTGCGAGTGCGAAGTATACGGAACCGCTTCTTGAAGTGTTTGGAGAACGGCTCGTATTTCCGGCTGATTTCGTGGGTCGCGGCGACATGAGCCGGGGTGGGCTTATGCTGCGCTGCGCGCGATCAGGAACCGAATTATCGTATGTCCCGGTACAAGGAGCCGCGCTGCACGGTGCTCGCCCGCCCAAGTTAGAGCGATGGCGGAAGCCGTAATCTTCGTTGGCGTGCAAGGGTCGGGCAAGACGACTTACTTCAATCAGCACTTCGCCGCTACACACGCGCACATCAGCCGCGACATTCAGGCGACGGCTGAGCGCGAAATTGCGCTGGTTCGGGAGTGCTTGCGCTCGGGACGGTCATTTGTCGTTGACGATACGAACGGAACACAAGCCGCCCGAGCCTCTTTTATCCGCGAGGCAAAAGCCGCGCAATTCAATGTTCTGGGCTACTTCTTCGATACGCCGGTTCGAACTGCAATTGGCCGAAACAATCACCGAAAAGATAAGAAGCCTATTCCCGTTCCGGCAATTCTACGAGCGGCGAAGCATCTCCAGCCGCCGTCGTTGAAAGAGGGTTTCGATGAAATCCGGACGATTACGCCGGAGCCCGATTCGAGCCACGAGGAAGCTTCTCGAAAACCGCTTTGAAAAGCCTCGCCCGCTATATGCGATGCGATCTATGGATTCTGCCAACCGCCGCCGAGCGCGCGATAGAGCTGCACGATCGAAAGCAGCTCGTTTTTCCGAAGTTGAGCAAGTGTCAGCTCTCCTGAGAATTCATTTCGTTCCGCGTCCAAGACTTGAAGATAGCTGTCAAGGCCTCCCTTGTAACGAAGCGTCGAAAGGCGGTCCGTATCCTGAAGTGCTTTTACCAGGAGCTCCTCCTGGGAACGCTGCTCACGGCTTTTTTGATAATCGGCAAGCGCGCTCGAGACCTCCTGGAATGCCACCTGAATCGTTTTACGATAATCCGCGACAGCCTCCCGCTGCTGCGCCTCAGTTAATCGGAGATTGTTGCGAAGCTGACCCGCGTTGAAGAGAGGCAGGACTCCGGCAGGCGCAATGCTTTGATTGCGCGCAGGACCGGTAAACAAATCACCGAGCGCGCGGCTCTGCACGCCAAGCACGCTCGTCAGAGAGATTTGCGGAAAAAACAATGCCTTCGCTGCGCCGATCTGCGCATTTGCCGCTATTAAACCTTGTTCTGCTTGCCGTATATCGGGCCGCCGTTCGAGCAGATCCGAAGGAAGACCGGCCGGAACTGCCGAAGGTCCGGTCAGTTCGAGTAGAGATTTGCCGCGAGGGACTTCGCCGGGATTTTTGCCCAGCAGAACATTGAGCGAGTTTTCTGTTTCCGCAATAGCGCGTTCCGTTGCGGCGATCTGAGCCGTAGCCGTATAAAGCAATTGCTCCGCTTGACGAACATCCAGGCCGGTGGAAACGCCGCGCTCTTTCCGAAGATTTGTAAGCTTCAGGCCGTTCTCCGCGATTTCCTTTGTCTTCCGGGCAATCTCAAGTTCCAGATCGAGCTCGCGCATCGTCAGATATGTGGTAATCACGTCGGCGATGAGACTCGAAATTACTGCGTGCCGGGCCTCTTCCTGGGCTAGGTACTGAGCCCGCGCCGATTCTGTCAACCGGCGAATACGGCCCCAAACGTCTAGCTCCCATGAGACATTGAGTCCCGCCTGCGTATAGCTTGCGGCGAGATTGGTTCCCGCAGGGATGAAATTGAAGGACCCGATGCTCGAGGTGCGAGCGGCTGTGAAGGAGCCAGAAGCAGTCAATTGCGGCGCAAGCTGCGACCGCGTCACTCCGAGTTGAGCGCGAGCTTCGAGGACGCGCTGCGTGGCCGCTTCAAGATCGTGACTCTGCGCTAGCGCCGTTTTGACGAGCCCGGTGACAACTTCGTCCTGGAACAGGCTCGCCCAGGCGATATCGGAAAGCGCGGCCTTGTCAGGGGCCGCCGTGACCGGTTGCGGCTGGCGGTATTGCGCGGGCGTGTCGACCAGGGGACGTTTGTAATTCGGTCCAATCGCGCAGCCTGTCAGAGTCAGGCAAAGAATTGCAGGAATTATCGCCGAGCGCATGTCAGTCGCCTCCTCCTGCTGCAACTGGTTCTACGCCCGCGGGCGCCTCCGCCGGTGCGCGGCGTCGTGAAGCAATTCGATTCACAACAACGTAAAGGACGGGAACAATAAATACGGCCAGCAGCGTAGCTGCCAACATTCCGCTCAACACGGTGGTTCCGAGGGCTCGCCGAGCGCCTGCCCCTGCCCCAGTTGCGATGACAAGCGGCGTCACGCCGAGGATGAACGCAAACGAAGTCATGAGAATGGGGCGGAGCCGCAGGTGCGCCGCCTCCACGGCAGCGTCTTCTATCGACCTGCCCTCCTCCTGCCGGAACTTTGCGAATTCAACGATCAGAATCGCATTCTTCGCCGCCAATCCGATCAACGTGACAATGCCGATTTGCGTGTAGACGTCGTAGGCATAACTGCGCAGAAAAATACCCAGCAGTGCGCCAAAGATGCCCAGAGGCACAGCGAAAATAACTGAGAATGGCGTGGACCAACTTTCGTAGAGAGCGGCGAGAAAGAGGAAGACCAGGACCGAAGCGAGGCCGAAGGTGTAGCCTTCCTTGCCTTCGGAGAGTCTCTGCTGATAGACGGTGCCGGTCCACTCATAGCCGAAGCCGTTCGGGAGTTGTTTTGCAAGCTCTTCCATAACGGCGGCGGCTTGCCCTGAGCTGTAACCCGGTGCGGCGCTTCCGAGAATCTTCACCGCACGGTAGCGGTTGTAACGATAAATCACTTCCGGGCCGAGCGTGGCCTCCGTTCTCGCCAACGTGCTCAGCGGAACCATATCGCCTTGCCCGGTCCTCACATAGAACCGATTTATGTCGGCCGGTTGGCGGCGAAACTCTGGTTCAGCCTGCAGGTAGACGCGCCAGGTGCGACCAAAACGATTGAAGTCGTTCACGTACAGGCCGCCCAAGAACGTCTGAAGCGCATCGTAAACATCCGTGATCGGAACACCCATCGTTTGAACCTTGTCACGATCTACGTTGATCTTGTACTGCGGCACTGTGTCGCGGAACGTGCTGACCACATTCTGTAATTCAGGTCTGCTGCGAGCTTCGGCAACGAGCTGGTCGGCAGCCTGCGCTAGCGCCTCCACGTCGCCGGCCGCGCGATCCTCCAGCATGAACTCAAAACCGTTCGAAGTTCCGAGACCCAAAATCGGCGGAAGACCGAACGCAAAAATAAAACCGTCCTTAATTCCGTAATACCTTTGCTGCACGGATCCGAGGATGCTTTCGAATTGCATGTTTTTCGCTTTTCGCTCATCCCATGGTTTGAGGGTGGCGAAGACGGTGCTCACGTTTGAATTGTTGGTCGCGGTCGGAAGATCGAGACCGCCCACTACGGAAACGTCCTGAACCCCCGGCGTCGTAAGCAGGACCTCTTGGACCTGTTTACTGGTCGTCTCGTTTCGCTCGATGGAGGCACCATCGGGCAAACGAACCGAGGAGACGAACACGCCTTGATCTTCGTCGGGAAGGAACCCGCCCGGCAAGATCTTGAACAGCGTTCCCGCGCAGACATACACCACTCCTAGGCCTACCAGCGCGAACACAGTTTTCCGAATCAGACCGCGAACACCGAATAAGTATCGGTTGGTGGTCCAATCAAAACCTTGATTGAACTTGCCGAACAAGCGCGCAAGTACGCCCTTGGACTCGCTTTTCGGCTTCAAGATCATAGCGCTCAGCGCGGGACTCAAAGAGAGTGCATTAAACGCAGACAGCAACACAGACGCTGCGATGGTGAGCGCGAATTGCCTGTAAATTTGTCCGCTGATGCCACCGAGAAAAGCGACCGGAATGAAAACCGCCGCCAGGATGCAAGCGATGGCCACAACTGGCCCGGAAACCTCCTCCAGAGCTTTGATGGTCGCGTCGCGCGGACTCATACCGCGATCGATATTGAGCTGGACTGCTTCCACCACCACGATGGCGTCGTCAACAACGATTCCGATAGCGAGCACGAGACCGAACAGGCTGGTAGTGTTGACCGAGAAATGCAGCGCAGGAAATAAAGCAAACGTTCCAATCACGGCTACCGGAACCGTGAGTAACGGAATGAGAGTCGCGCGCCAGTTCTGAAGAAAAATGAACACAACCAGAATTACGAGCAGTACGGCGACAAATAACGTCTGAATAACTTCGGCGATAGATCGCGTCACGAAACGCGTCGAATCGTAAGGGATCTTGTATTCGAGCCCCGCCGGAAATGATTGCCGGGCCTGCTGCATAAATTTCACGACTTGCCGCTGCGTTTCCACGGCATTCGCTCCGGGCGCGAGATACACAATGATGAACGCCGCCTCGCGCCGGTTCCAGTAAGTGAAGTTCGAATAGTCCTGCGCCCCGAGTTGTACCTCGCCGATGTCGCGCACGCGCAGCAAGGAGCCGTCGGGTTGTGCCCGGATGATGATGTCACCAAACTCCTGAGATGTCACCAAGCGGCCCGATGCATTCACCGGATATTGATAGTCGACACCCTTGGGCGCAGGCGGCTGCCCAAGAGCGCCCGCCGGATTCTGCCTGTTTTGCGCCTGAATTGCGTTATTAATGTCTGTAGCCGTGAGCCCCAGTTTCGCCATCTTGTCCGGATTGACCCACACACGCATGCTGTAGTTCTGCGCTCCGGCCAATACAGAATTGCCGACGCCCGGCAAGCTTCCAATTTTGTCGACAAGATTGATGGCGGCGTAATTGTTCAAAAACAGCGTGTCGTAGCGATTATCCGGAGCCGTTAAGGCCACAAACAGCAGGAACGAAGAAGAGACTTTCTTCGTAGTCACGCCGACGTGCTGCACTTCGGGCGGTAGCAGCGGCAGGGCCACGCTCACTTTGTTTTGAACTTTGACCGTAGCCAGATCGGGATCGGTTCCAAGCTCGAACGTGACATCAATCGTGAGCGTGCCGTTATTCGAAGCGCGCGCGAAGTAGTAGAGCATCCCGTCGAGCCCTGTGAGCTGCTGCTCGATTGGCTGGGAGACTGTCTTCTCGAGGTCGGTCGCGTTGCCGCCTTGGTAGACCGCTGTAATTTGCACGACAGGCGGCACTACTTCCGGGTAAGTCGCGATGGGCAGCGTCGGAATAACAACACAGCCGAGGATGACGATTACGATCGCAATCACGATCGCGAATACGGGCCTATCGATAAAGAAACGTGCCATGGACTAGCCCACTAACGCTCAGCCCTGCACCGGTCGCGTGGCGCTGTTATGCGCTTTGTAGGGCGCCGGCTGAACAGGCGCGCCGGGCCGCACCTTCTGCACGCCTTCCACGATCACTTTGTCGCCCGGCTTCAGGCCTTGCGTTACGATCCAACCGTCACCCACCCGGTCTGCAGTAACGATATTGCGCAGTTGGGCTTTATTATCAGGACCCACCGTGAAAACGGATTGCATGCTCTGCAGTTCCTGAACGGCCCGCTGCGGGACGATAATGACGTTCTTCGCTTCGCGCATGCGGAGCCGGACGCGACCAAACTGGCCGGGGAGAATTGTATGTTCCGGATTCGGAAACGTGCCCTGAATCTCAAGTGTTCCAGTCTTAAGATCGACCTGGTTTACTGCGTTTCGAATCTGTCCCTCGTGCGGAAAAACAGAGTCGTCGGCCAAAATCAGATGAATCGGCAGAGCTACGCTGTTCCGAACATCTTTCGACTTTTGATATGCAAGATATTCTGCTTCGCTCACTTTAAAGCGGACCCAAATCGGATCGAGCGGAACAATCGTGGTTAACGGCTGCGGCGCCGTTTTCGAGACCAGACCTCCGACCTCGATCAGACTGTCACCGATTCGTCCCGCGATAGGCGCTGTGATAGTCGCATAACCCAGATTCAATTCCGCGGTGCGCAAGAGAGCCTTGTTCGATGCAACCTGGGCAGCGGCGGAATCGATCGTAGTTCGGGTTTGCAACCGGGTCTGTTCGACATTTGCCGTCAAAGCCGCCACGTTCGCCTTATTCGCGTCAAGGGCGGCTAGGGCATTATCGAGATCCTGTTTCGCAGCCGCTTCCTGACTCACCAGCGGCTGCAAGCGGTCGACGTCCTGCTGCGCCTTCACAAAATTGGCTTTAGCTTGAGCCAGATTGGCTTCCGCCTGAATTAGAGCAACCTGCTTTTTCGCGAATTCGAGATTCGCTTCACTCTGCGCGAGATCGGCTTTCGCTTTGTCCACGTCCGCCGCATAGGGCCGCGTGTCGAGCACGTAAAGAGTCTGACCAGCCTGAACATCCGCACCGACTTGAAACAACCGCTTTTCGATATACCCGTCGACGCGTCCGCGTACTTCAACCAGGTCGCGAGCGAAAGTCTGCGCGGCGTACTGACCGTAAATAGGAACATCTTGCGCCTGGACTTCCATCACCGAAACAGGTGGCGGAGGAAATGCCATATGGCTCTGAGCCTTGGACGCGGATTCGCAAGCCGACAAACCGAATGCGACCGCGACCGTAACTATCAATTCTGTGAACTGTACGACTCTTGAAAGGCTCATTCCTGGTGGTCCCGCGTAATTACCATGACCGATGCTCTTCGACAACGGAATGATTCAGACCTGCCCATTCGGGTAGGTGAGAGATGGCGACGAAATAAATACTTTGCGCCCTTCGAATTTGCGATGTCATCAATATAATTTGATTCGTGCATTCTCGTTGTAGTTTGTGAGCCGCATGCATTTGTTCTCATTTAGCGATCTTCTTCTACAACACGGCTATTTGTTTCTTTTCGTGTACGTGCTTGCCGTGGCGATCGGCCTTCCAATTCCCGCCGATCCGCTCCTGCTGCTCATGGGAGCTATGGTTGGAAACCATCGCTATTCCTTTATTGCGTCCTTGTTCGCGGCGGTTGTTGCCTCGCTCGTCGGTGACATTCTTTGGTATGAGCTTGGCCGTTTTCGAGGCCGCTCCGTCCTGGCGCTATTATGCAAAGTTTCGCTTGAACCCGATACCTGTGTAAGGAAAACTGAAACAGCGTTTTCAAAGCGTGGCGCTGGCGCTTTGCTGTTCGCCAAATTCGTTCCGGGCATGGGGCTGGTCTCCATCTCACTGGCCGGCGTAACCAAACTGCAATACTGGCGCTTCTTACTTGCAGATGCAGCGGGCTGCATCCTTTGGGCTGGCTCCTATCTCTTGCTGGGCCGTATTTTCTATCGTCAGGTCGATGCACTTGTTTCGCTGCTTGGATTGTTTGGCCGCAGAGCAGGTTTGATAGTTCTGACGCTGATCGGTCTCTATGTCGCAGCGAAATATGTTCAGCGGAGACGCTTCATACGGAAACTGCGAATCAATCGCATTACGCCTGATCAAGCTCGTGTGTTGCTCGAGAGCGGCGAACGGGTCACAATCATCGACCTGCGGCACCCCGCCGAGATAGAGCGCGAGGGAATGAAAATCGCAGGCGCAACCGTTCTGCGGCCTGATGACTTGCGCTCCCGGTCCCATGAAATTCCGGAAAATCAGCAGATCATTCTTTATTGCACCTGACCAAATGAAGCCACAAGCGCCCGGGTGGCGCTCCAACTGAAAAGAGCAGGAATTCAGCGGGTTCGGCCCTTAGCGGGCGGCTTCGAGGCCTGGCGCGACCTCGGGTTTCCGATTGAACCAGCGGGTGAGATGATTGCTGCTCGCAGTGCTTGACCCCGGCCGCAACTAAATATCGGCCTGCGGCATCCCAACGAGCAGTTGGAATTGGCGAGGAGAATAATAGCGTGACATCGCCTTCAAAAGAAGATCTGGACTTATCGAAACTGCTTCTGCCCGTCCAACCCGATGATCACGTGCAAGGAGCGCCGGACGCACTTTATACGCTCGTCGAGTATGGCGATTACGAGTGCCCTGATTGCGGGCGTTTGTTCATAACCCTTCACGATCTGCGCGCTCAGCAAGGAGACCAGCTTCGCCTGGTTTTTCGTCATTACCCGCGTTCCGGGATTCATCCTCACGCACAACAAGCGGCTGAAGCGGCCGAAGCCGCGGGCGCTCAGGGTCGTTTTTGGGAGATGCACGATCTGTTGTTCGCCAATCAGAACGCGCTCACTACGAAGGATCTAAACCGCTATGCCGACCAGCTATCGCTCGATACGAAGCGCTTCCGTGACGAACTGAAACACCGGACTTATGAAGACCGTGTCCGCGAGGACTTTCGCCGCGGAGTTGCGAACGGAGTGTACGGAACGCCCGGCCTATTCATCAACGGCATTCGCCACGACGGTGAGCTGGATGTAAAATCGTTCCTCGCCCAGTTCAATGAAACGAGGCGGGGCTGATGCGCGCTTCAGGTGAACTGACGCAGAGGTGATTTTGTGGCGAGACCCGTTATTTTAACCATCGACGATGATCTCGATGTGCTGCACGCGATAGAACGCGATCTGCGACAGCGCTATAACGCAAACTATCGTATTTTGCGCGCTGACTCCGGAATGAGCGCTCTCGCTCTGTTGCGCCGCTTGCAACAACGAAACGACTCTGTTGCGCTCCTGCTTGTTGATCACCGAATGCCGCAAATGAATGGCATTGAGACGCTTGTCGAGGCGATGAAGCTTTATCCCGAAGCTAAGCGCGTGCTTTTGACAGCGTATGCCGATACCGAAGCGGCTATTAAGGCTATCAACGACGTCCAGTTGCATCACTATCTCCTGAAGCCCTGGGATCCGCCGGAGCAGCAGCTATATCCCGTGCTGGATGATCTTCTCGCGGAATGGTCTGCGAGACACAAACCGCCGTTCGAAGGGGTTCGCGTACTTGGGACCCGCTGGTCGTCAAAGTCTTACGAGACGCGCGATTTTCTTGCTCGCAACCAAGTGCCGTTTCAGTGGCTGGACGCGGATGCTTCTCAGCGCGATGCTGAAGTCAGCCGTTTGGTCGAAAGTCTCGGCCCTAATGAATTGAAGCTTCCGCTGGTTTTCTTTCCGGATGGAGACCGCCTCGAGCAACCCGAATGGCAAGATGTCGCGGCCAAGCTCGGGCTCCGTATGCGCGCAGGTCTTGAGTTTTATGACGTGGCAATCGTCGGAGGCGGCCCGGCCGGACTGGCGGCCGCCGTTTATGGAGCATCGGAAGGTTTAAAGACGCTGATGATTGAACGGGAAGCGCCTGGAGGCCAAGCGGGACTCAGTTCTAATATCGAAAATTATCTCGGCTTCCCCGCCGGGTTGAAGGGTGCTGACCTCGCGATGCGGGCCGTCACTCAGGCCCGGCGTTTCGGAGTGGAGATTATTTCACCCCAGCAAGCGAACGCGATTCGCGTCGACGGGTCGTATCGCTTCCTCAAACTCAGCGACGGAACAGAGGTTTCCTGCCACACGTTGGTGCTCGCGACGGGCGTCCAGTGGAGAACGCTCGACATCCCCGGCATAGAGCGGCTACAGGGAGCCGGTGTCTATTACGGTGCCGCTGCGACCGAGGCGATCTCATGCCGCAACGAAGAGGTGTACGTTGTCGGAGGTGCTAACTCGGCCGGGCAAGCCGCGATGTCTTTTTCTAAATACGCGCAGCGCGTTGTGATGCTTGTTCGAGGGCCCTCGCTCGCCGCTACTATGTCGCAGTACTTGATCGATCAAATTCAAAAAACGGAAAACATTCAAGTCGAATACCGGAGCCGCGTAACAGAAGTGCATGGCGATGATCGCCTGCGCTCCATCTCAATTACGTGCGACGCTACCGGCGACGTACAAACCGTTTCCGCGAGCGCGCTGTTTATTTTCATCGGAGCCGAGCCTCGGACCGAATGGCTGGACGGAGTGATCGAGCGCGATCCCCGAGGATTTATCCTGACCGGCCCCGATCTGATGCGCGACAACAAGCGTCCTAAAGGCTGGTCGCTCGAGCGCGATCCGGGCCTTCTCGAAACCAATATTCCCGGAATTTTCGCGGTCGGCGATGTCCGCCACGGTTCCATCAAACGGGTGGCCTCGGGCGTGGGCGAAGGATCTGTAGCGATTCAATTCGTTCACCAATACCTGAGTAAGGTCTGATATGAGCACTACGACGGTTAACTCAGAAAAGCTCGCGCAAACCATCCAGAATCCGGATGTGGGTGAGCTACAAGCGATCTCAATCTTTTCTGATCTTGCTCCTGACGCGCTCGCCTGGCTTGCCAGTGAGATGGTCGTTTTCGAAATACCAGCGGGCGAGATCCTGGTTCGGGCCGGCGATCCCGCTGAGCATCTTGTTGTTCTGTTTCGAGGCGAGGTACACGCCGAGCGAGGAGACGGCCGCGTCTATATCATGCGCGCGGGAATGGTGACGGGGCTGCTTCCGTACTCGCGCCTCACACACTATCCCTCCACAGCCATTGCGATTGTCGAGAGCCGTGGGGCCCGGCTTCACAAAAGCAAATTTGCGGAAATGCTGGAACGCATTCCCGTTCTGCAACAACGCCTTGTCAGTGTTCTGGCGGACCGCATCCGTGAAACCGCTGCCGCCGATCAGCAGCGTGAAAAATTAATGGCGCTGGGAAAGATATCGGCCGGCCTTGCGCATGAGCTGAATAATCCCGCGTCCGCCGCCCGGCGCGCCGCGAATAATCTTCGCCAAGCCTTCAACTCGGTGCGCGCTGCTGCGCTCCAGCTAGAGAAACGCGGCTTGCCTCTCTCCTCCCGTCTCTTTCTTGCGCAGCTAGATACCGATTGGATCAAACAAGTGGGCGCCCAATCCGCTCTCGATACTCTGGAACGCAGCGAGCGCGAGGAAGAGTTTGCGATATGGCTAGAGGACCATCATGTTCCCAACGCCTGGGATCTGGCCGCCTCGCTCGTTGATGCAGGTTGTGATCGGAATACTCTCGAGCAGGTTGCCGATCAGATTCCGGCGGAATTTCTCGCTGATGCCTTCGTGCGGGTCACCGCCTCCATCACCATAACGCGCTTAATCGAACAAATCGAAAGCAGCGTTGGAAAAATCTCCGAGCTCGTCCGCGCCGTGAAGGAATACTCCTACATGGACCAGATGCCCGAACAGGAGGTCGATATCCACTCCGGGCTGGAGAATACATTGCTCATGCTGCGTCATCAACTGAAAAACGGCATCGAAGTGGTTCGGGAGTACGACCGAGCCCTACCAACCGTGTGCGCGCGGGGCAGTGAGCTGAACCAAGTCTGGACCAATCTGATTTCAAATGCGGCTGAAGCCATGAAGGGAAAAGGTAAGCTCCGCATTCGCACGTCCCGCGAGGGAAACTGGGCAGTTGTCGAGGTAGAAGACAACGGTCCCGGGATTCCGCAGGAGATTCAAAGCCGTATTTTCGAGCCGTTCTTCACGACGAAGCCTATTGGCGAAGGCACCGGGCTCGGATTGGACGCCGTTTACCGGATCACAACCGCTCATCGCGGTAATGTCAGCTTTGAGTCGCGTCCCGGCGAGACTCGATTCGTGGTGCGCATTCCACTCGCAAAATCAGCGGAGGCGAAAACATGAGACAGTGCCCGCACGTAGATCAGATTCAAGACGTCCAACCGCACACGCGTGGTTGTGAAGAGTGCCTGAAAACTGGCGACCGCTGGGTCCATCTCCGGCTATGCCTCACTTGCGGGCACGTCGGCTGCTGCGACTCATCCAAGAACAAGCACGCGACCAAACACTTCCACGCCACGAAACATCCGATCATGCGATCCGCTGAACCAGAAGAGAATTGGGGCTGGTGTTACGTCGATCAGATTGAGCTGGATTTCGCCTGACGGATTCAGTGAACGTCCACCGACATGTTCACGACCTCGAACTCGAAACGCTCGGGCGGGAGCGAGGCGATGGGGCTGGGTGTCGTATTGATCCATGTGCGATAGGCCGTTGCCGCCACTGAATTATTCAGATAAAACAGAAACTGATCGGAACAGCAACGGATCGGCGGCATTTGCCGGAACGCGAGTCTCAGCCCGACTGCCTTCTCCAGTCCGACGCCTTCGGTCTTCACTGCTTTGTCCTCAAGCAATGTCACGAAACTGCTGCGTCCCGCGTGCGGCCATAGATCGCTCCGCAGCAGATTTCGAAGCTCCATGCGCCCGCCGAATGTGATCTCACATTGCCGGATCCATTCGATCACCGCATCGCCCCAGTACCAGTGGCACAGCAAACCGAGATACTGATCCACCAGATTCAGCGCCAAATCCATCTTGCGGCGCTCAACGGATTCATCATCGGCGAATCGGTCCGCCGCTACCGACGGAACCATGTCTTCCTGCTCGATGATGTCCGTCGCAATACCCATCATCTTGTCCAGACGCTTCACGCCCGGCACAGTCTTGACCAGGAGAGGCGGAAGCCCATGCGTCTTAGCCCCAGGAACTTCTACGAACTTTCGATCACCAATGATGTCCATAAGCAGCTTCGCTGTCTGTTATCGACAACCCGGTCGACCCTTCTCTCGTCCTTCGATTGTAAGGACGTCCACCTTTCCTTACAAGTTTCTGAGCCACAAGCTCGTTTGCTTTTTAGTAACAAGAGTACCAAGAAACGTTTTATACTCTCCGAGTTATTCTGAGCGTATATGCGTTCGTCCGGCCGGTGTGCCGCGACTATCCTTTTCACTCTCATCGTTTGCACGCCGAGGGCCACTTCCGCCTCCATAGCTTCCTGCTCCCAAGGCGCGCGTGCTTTCTCACCCTGCGAGCTTAGCTTCGATTGGCATGAGGGCGAACTATCCCCCACCGCTTCCCCGTACCGAGATGAGCTTCTGAATATTGAATTTCGTTCACCTCGCGCGACCACCTATTTAATGCGCGCGTTCTGGGATGGCGGGCACACGCTGCGCGTCCGATTTTCACCGACTGAACCGGGCGCTTGGACATATCACGTTTCGAGCCTGATCAAGCGGTACGACAACCAAGAATTCAGCTTCACTGTCGCCGATAGCACAAGTCCCGGTTTCGTTGATATAGCAAACGTGCGCCACTGGAAGTCTACAAACAAACAACCGCACCTTTGGCTCTCAGCAGCGGCGCCGTTCCTTGAAATCGACCAGGCAAGCTTTGAGACATGGCTCGACCACCGCAAGCACGACGGTTTCACGCATGTCCGAGGTCCGCTCTTTACGCTCCACTACCGCGAAAAACCGCTCTCGGAGAAGTCACAGCCGAACCTCGCTTACTTCGCCGCGCTTGATGATCGCCTGATCGCAGCCGATAATCGCGGCTTGACTCTCGATCTGCTCATCGCCGACGAATCCTTCAGTCAGTCCGGCATTCTCGCGAATCCGGATCAGCGCAATCCGCTTATGCGGTATTTGATCGCTCGATACGGCGGGCTTAACGTCACCTGGCAAGGTCTCGCGCATTTCGAAGATGTCACTGATGCGCGAATGCTCCTGAAAGAGCTGGGCGCTTCTTTGGAGAAATACGATGCCTTCCGCCATCCGCGCTCCACAGATGCTCGCGCCAGCTCTTTCCCTCTGCTCTCCGATGGCTGGATGAATTACCTCATCGAGGCCTCGCCGCATCCGGAGCTCGGCGCAGTTGAGCATCAATTCACGGCAGCTCCCGAAATTCACATCATCAACGCGACTGAGCCCGACGCATTCCGGCATGAGCTGTGGAACTTAACCACGAATGCCGAGTATCCAAGCGTCTCCTACGAAGCTTTGAAAAACGAAGCCAACGTCAGAGCGATACAAACCTGGGTCAAAGTAATCTCCGACACGCGGCACTGGGAGTTGGAGCCGTACTTTGATGTCGATGGCGCGCGCGCCGCAGGTCTCGAAGAAGTCGAGTATCTTGCTTACGCACAAACTCCGGGGATTGTCGAGATCACTCTGCCGAAGCACAAATACAATCCCCTCTGGGTGGATCCCATCACAGGCGAAGAAATTCCGCTGAAGGATTACAAAGGCGAGGTCTTTAGCCGGCAGACTCCCGACGCATCACACGATTGGGTTTTACAGGTTCCGCGCGAAGGTAAAAAAGAACACATGCTTCACTCGTACTACTTCGAATCGCAGGATCCGCCCGTGCAAGAGATTGAAAGTGATCCTGCAAAAATTCCATTCCAAATACTTGATCCCCCTGGCGATACTATCAGCGTTAGAATTCCAGCCCCGTTCAGCATAAAGATGACAAAAGCGAACCGCGCTACGCGCCTGATGCAGTTCGTCTGGTGGGGCGAGATCGTTCCGGGTGATCGGGGTGTTCGTCTACTCGGGGCGGGTCCGTCCGGAACCTTTTCAGTTCCGCAAGAACTGATCCAACCGGGATCGGAATCGTTGAACATCCGGCTGTTTGCGATCAATGCAAACGGCAAAGCTTATGAACTAGATAAAGTTTATCGGCTCAGTTACTGATTGCAGGATGGTTCTTGCCGTTGATACCACTTCTGAGATCGCGAGCCTAGCTTTGCATCGTGACGGCAAAGCGCTAGCGGAACGCGAGCTTCACTCGACCGAAGGCTTTGCCCATCTCATCTTTCCGGCAATCGAGCAACTTTTGAAAAGCTCCGGTGTGGCGCTTAATGAGATTGATTGTTTCGCAGCCGCCAGTGGCCCAGGCTCATTTACGGGCGTGCGTGTCGGACTCGCCGCAGTAAAAGGATTAGCTGAGGCCACCGGCAAACCGGCCGCGGGCATTTCCAATCTTCGGGCACTGAGTTCATTTGGTAATTTGCCGGTTCGAGCCGTCGTTCTCGACGCCCGGCGGGGGGACGTTTTTACCGCTGTCTACAATGCCGAGCAACAGATGACTCAACCGGAAGCCGTTATGAAATTTTCGGCTTGGCTGGAGAGCCTGCACCTGCCTTCGTACGAGTTCATTTGGCCCAACGGCGCACCATTCCGGTCCATGCTCCTCGGGACTAGGTTCGACGAAATGCCTTCCATAGAAGCTCCTCGTGCTTTGGCGAAGGCTATTGCATTTTGCGCCGAGATCGACGGGCAAAAGGGACAATGGCGCGATCCGGTCGAACTCGATGCTAATTACGTTCGCCGCTCGGATGCGGAGTTGTTTTGGAGAGACGCGTGCGAACTAGCGCGGAAAAAGTAGATGCGCGCGATTGAAGCTGAACCAGCTAAGGAAACCGTTTGCGATGGCCAGAGCAATGAAGTAATACGCGATTCCCTGTCTTGGCTCCGGGGGAAAATCTCTCTTCCAGATGCGGTAACCAGTTCCGAGCGCGACCAAAAGGAACAGATTCTCGCGAAGCATATACCACATCACGAGGCTCACTAAGAGCAGCGCCAATCGCCCCTGCAAGCCTACGGCGTTCAATGCCGACGCACCGTCAAAGATGAAAACAGGTATTAAGTTCAGCAGATTGAGCCAGCCGGCTACGTGAGCTACCGCTAGCCAGACCCCATGACCCGTCGAGAGGAAGATGCCATACGAAATGAGTCCGGAAATGAATCCGAAGAGCGGTCCAGCGAGCGAGATCTGCCCTCTGATTCCGGGATCTACATTCACTCCGTTCCATTTCACGTAGGCGCCCAAGCCAGGCAAGAACATGGGTAGCTCCGCCGCGAAACCAAAGCGGCGCACCATAAAGTAATGCCCCATTTCGTGCAGCAGAACGGAACCGGCAAAGCCCACCGCGAACCACCAGCCGAATAAGCTCCAATAGAGGCCCAGGAAGGCCAGGATGCTGATCAAGAACTTGCCCTTCGTCAGCAAAATCAAAATTGCGCTTTTGAATTTGACGAGTGCGGCAATCAGAATACCGAGCGGACCCAGCCGTTTCTTCCAATCGGTTTTCTGCGGAGAAAGCTTTTGATCAAGCTTGTCGATTTCGCGCTGCACTGCCCGTTGCTGGTTCGATCCCGGCGGTAACAACTGAAGCGCTGCCAACCACTGATCTCGCGCAGCCGCAAGCTGGCCTGTCGCAGCGAATTGCCGGGCTCGAGTCGAAATCTCTTCAAGTTCCCGCGCGTGTGTAAATCGCCGGCACTTCGAGCAGACGAGTGTGCCCGGATCGAGCGACGTGCCGCAGTTCGCACAGTAATTTCCTTGTGGTGAACTGAATGCTGCCAAGACGTACGCTACCGCAGGGCCGCTTCCTCGCTCAGATCCGGCATATCGTTTGTCGCCTGCGAGGCCAGGAATACCGCCCCAATCGATTCAAGACCGTCTCGATCTTCATCATCGAAACGATTCACGCTTGCGCTATCTATATCCAGCACGCCGAGCAGCTTTCCCCAGTTGAGAAGCGGCACAGCGATTTCAGACTGCGAGGCCGGATCGCACACGATATGCCCGGGAAAGCGGCTGACATCCGGCACAATCAGCGTTTTCTGCTGGGATGCTGCGGTACCGCATACACCTTTCCCAAACCGAATGCGCACGCACGCGGGCTTGCCCTGAAACGGTCCCAGTACCAATTCCCTGCCCTCCGCGACATAGAAGCCGACCCAGTTGACGTCAGGCAACGATTGAAATAACAGCGCGGAGGTATTAGCTGCGTTTGCAACAAAATTCTTTTCATCCCCGAGCAGCTCACTGAGCTGTTCGCAGATCTGCTGGTACAACTCATTCTTCGATGTGCCAGGTTCCACTCGAGACAGACTATGCATTCATCGACCTCAATATTTGAACTAGCCGGCTGATCGCTTCCGGCGGTACGGGCTGGAGATATAGCTCTTCGCCTCCAGTGCGGCTGCTGACTCGGGAGCCGTCCTCATAGTTTCACGATACGCCTCTATCGCCTGCGCGTGCTTGCCTTCGAGATCATATACTTGTCCCAGCCGCAACCACGCCATAACCGCCGTCCCTAAATCGACCTCATTAGCCCGGCTTGTGACCTGTTTTAGATCTGCGAGCGCGGGATCCAGATCGCCATACCAAAACAGCAGATTCGCTTCCAGGAATTTGAGCTTTTCGGGTGGCAGATCCTTGTACCCGGGTGCGCACGCGCGTCGCAAACCCTCAATCTCAGCAAGCACCTGGAGCGCCGCAGGCTTGTTGCCCAAATCGCTATACATTTCCACCTGCTCGAACCGCAGCAGATAGTTCCTTGGAAAAGCATTCGCTGCATCCCTTAATAACGGAATTGCCTGTTGCGGACACCGCTCTCTTCGATAGATCACTGCGAGCAGGATCTCGGCGTCGTACCGGTTGAGAAAACCGTGAGTTCTCACGAGCTCCAGTTGCCTGATGCCGTCTTCTTTATTGCCGTGAACACCTGCCAGGAATCCCAAGGCGCGCAGGTGGAACGGAAGATTGGCCACTACATATTCATCTAAACCAGGAATCAGTCGGGCATCGACAAAGTTCGGATCGATCTCAATGATCTGCTGATCCGCTTTGCGCGCGGCTGTTGCATCTCGCAATGCTGAAATCCAGGCTTTATCCACCAGGAAAGAGTAGTTCGCTCGAAGTCCGTGCGCTACTCCGAGCGCGTACAGAGCATGAATGTCGCGCGGATTCTTCGCCAATGCCTCGTGGCTCAGATCGAGAGATCGATTGATGCAATCGCTGAAACGCGCTTTATCTTCGGCACTAAGAGCCATCTTCGGCCGCTGTAAGAAAGCGTTCGTGCTGCTTACTAACTGACTTTCAAGCGCTCCGTTGCGCAACATCTCCCTGTAAAGCAGGCTCTGCGCGAGATGGTTGTACGCATCCGGATCGTTGGAATGGGTCTTGAGCTCTTGTTCAAAATACGCAACCGCCTCATCGTATTCAATGTTGTAGAAATGAACGAATCCGGGGCTTGAGAGCGGCTGTTGGAGATTGGAGTCGGACGCCGCAACAATTGGCGGGCACAAAGCGGCCAGCACCAATACTAAAGACGCTAGCCGGGCTCTGAAATACATGGGACGTCTTTCTGCGTATCTTGTATGTAGTGCTTGCGGTTATCCAAAACGCTCAGCGCGTGTTTGGCCGCTGTGGCAACGCTCTCTTCTTTGTGATGCCCGAGCTTTTCTAAAGGTTCACGCAAGTCTGGATCTTGAGCATTTCCCATTGAAATCGCCACATTTCGCAAAAATCCGGCGTACTTCGCTCGCCACACAGGTGTGTGCCGGAATACACTTCGAAACTCCTCTTCGGTTAATTCGCTGAGATCTTTGAGCGGTGGAGCGAACTCGCGCGGCTGAAACATAGATTCACTACTTGCACGCGCCCGTCCATTCCACGGGCAAACCTCTTGGCAGATGTCGCAACCAAAGACGTGATTCCCCATCCGTTCCGCCGAGCCTGGCGGAATCTCGCCGCGCTTCTCGATCGTGAGGTACGAAATGCAGAGGCTCGCGTCGAGCGTCCATTCGCCGTTCGCATTCGGCACAATTGCTTCCGTCGGGCAAGCGTCAATGCACCGGCGACAAGTTCCGCAGCGGTCCGGAGGCGGCACATCAAGCATCAACGGAATCGATAACAGCAACTCACCAAGAAAGAACCAGGAACCTTGTTCATGATTAATGAGACACGTGTTCTTTCCTATCCACCCCAGGCCAGCCGCTCGAGCGTACGATCGCTCCAGTAACGGTGCTGTATCCACGCATATCTTCCACGTAAACGGTTCCCGGTGAATCTCGGAAATTCGCTGGACCAGCAGCTCAAGACGTTCGCGAACTAAGTCGTGGTAATCCCCGCCCCAGGCGTATCTCGAAATCCATCCGCGCTGGGAACCTTTAAGGTCGGTTGAATACGGATGCGGAGTGTTATAGAGCTTCGCCACGCAGACGATGCATTGCGCTTCGGGAAGCAGGTTGCGCGGATCGCTTCTCAAATCTCCGCGGCGGTCCGTCAGATACCTCATTTCGCCGGCGAATCCGGCGGCCCGCCACGTCTCAAACCGTTCGAAATCGTCGCTCGGTAAAGCGGGTGCGACGCCCGCTAACTCAAAGCCGCAAGCCTGAGATAGCTCTTTCACTTGCTGCGCCGTAATAGCCACTTCGCTTGCGCCTTTAGTTCTTATTCTGACTTTCTCCGTCGCTTAAGATTTTCATGATCAGCAGCGTCATGTCGTCATGCTGGGGCGCGCCAGAGGTGAACTCATCGGCGGCTCGGAAGATTGCTGAAAGGATCTCGCCGGCGGAGCTGCTTCGTACGCCGCTAACAGCCGAAACCATTCGCTCTTCACCCCATTCTTCGTCGTCAACTGTCATCGCTTCGCTAATGCCATCCGTGTACGCGAGCAGAAGATCGGCCGATCGCAGGCTGAGCGACGCTTCAACATACGGAGCGCTCTGGAGCAAGCCAATCACCGGACCTCCCGCTTCCAACCGCAACGCCTGAGATGCATCCGCTTCATTACCGCGCAGCAAGAACGGCGGGTTATGGCCGGCGTTGACGTAGCGAAGCTCACGCGTCTTGGGGTCGTAAACGGCGAAAAAGAACGTTGCATAGCGATTGCTCGCCGAGGCTTCATAAACGAGCTGATTCACCTTGCGCATCAGCTCGGCAAGATCGTTTGAACCATAGAGCGTCATTCCGCGCAGTGATGCGCGCAAACTCGCCATCAAAAGCGCGGCGGAAATTCCCTTGCCCGAAATATCGCCAATGGCAAGCCCAAGCCGCGCGCCCTCAAGCGCAATAAAGTCGTAATAATCGCCGCCAACGACTTGAGCCGGACGGCAGTGTCCCGCCAGATCAATGCCATTGATCGCAGGGAGCTCCTGCGGGAACAGGCGCTCCTGCACTTCACGCGCAATTTCAATTTCGCGATGAATCCGCTCACGCTGCGCGGCCTCCGCGGCCAGAGAATGCGCGAGCTCGCTAACTTCTAAGGCAAGCCCGGTTTGCGTGGCAACGGACTGCAACAGCCGCAAGTCCGAAGGGCTGTATGGCTCTTCAGACTTCTTTGGCCCTAACGCCATGATGCCCATCAAGCGATCATGCCCAGGGAAAGGCAGCAGTACTTCAGCGTTGATCTGACTTAGCATCTGTTTTTCATCGGGTTGCGCCTCGACGAACCACTCGTCCGGATTCTCGCGATACAGCGTGAGAGGATGATTCGCCTCAGTGAGCGTTCGCACTGTCGACGAGGTTTCTGTCAGCAGTATTGGCTGAATCATCGAGAACCCAAGCGCTTCTTGCAACTGGAACACTTGGCTTCCGCGTAGCCAGACCGCAATTTGCGGCACGTGCAAGGTCTCGGAGATGCGACGCGTAACGGTTTCGATGAGCGGCTCTTTCTCGGTAAATTGCCGCGCGCGCTCGGAAAGCTCACTCAATACGATTTCGGTGTTATACGCTTCTCGGAAAAATTTGCGATCAACCCATTGCGAGGCATTTCTGAAAAGAGGATGCCGGATTAGAAACACGAGCGCCGCGAGCGCAGTTATACGGACTGCAATTGCGAAACGGGATGCCAAAGACCAATTGGTGAAAAGGAAAATAAGCAAAACAATTACACCCGCCCGCAGCAGCCACAATGAGCCCCGTGCGAGCGCATATTTCGTACCCATTCTCAGCAGGATCCGGAGGTCCATCGCGCGCTGCACAACTACTACATAGGCGAGCGTGAGCGGGAATATCGCGAAAAATGGAACGATGATTTCGTACGACGAGCCGTGGTGAGGATCAAAACCAAAGAATGGCAACAATCCGAATAGGACTAACAACGGGCCGAGCGACAGAGCGCTGCCGGCGACCAGAACCCGCAATCGTCTCCTGGCGTCGGCCGTAGACGCCGAGCGCAGTTTATCGAAGAGGGCGATCCAGTAAAGAACAATCGACGCGGGTTGAAGAATCTTGAATACCCAATCAAAAGGTGTTTCCAGCGGCATAAACAAGCGGCCCCAAGTCGCGTGAAAGAACTGAACGTAGTCAACCCATAACTCAACGGAAATGCCAACAAGTTGTGGGATGACAATGAGCCACTTTATCCACGGCCACTGGCGATCTACGCGCCAGCGCTCGGGGAAATACAAGCCGAACAGGAATAATGCCGGAAAGCCGAGTTTTTGCAGGAGAACAGCCCATACGCCAAACAGCTCGAACCAGGGATCGCCCCAGAATCTCCAATCCAGGTTGCCAAAGAACGTCTCGCTGAAGGCGAGGACGACGAGAACCAGCCAGGCATTTGGATCCCTCGGCTTGGCGGCTACTACCCAATAGCCGATAACCAAACTGAGTGCCGGTAAAACGAGTATGGTGACGAAAAGCGCAATGATGGTGGGAATCCAAGGCGGCCCTTCGCGCGAGGCAAGGCGGATCGAGGCGGTTTTCGTTATGCCGTTCGTGGTCTTAACGGTCGCCGCCAGAGTCTCACCCGGGTGCCGCTGCCGAACATCTCTGAGGAGCTGGCGGTCGCCTGTGAACGCCTCGCCGTTTAAGGCTTTGATAACGTCGCCTTGCGAGATGCCGGCGCTCTTCGCCTCGGTTTGGACACCGACGATTTTCTGCGTGTCGTCATCGATGTCAACAGGCACTCGCGCATACCATGAAGGATGGAACCATTCCTGATAGAGCGCTATCGCTCCCGCGACGTAATAGCCCATGCTCAGCAAAATGAAAACGAGCAAGACTACATAGGGCGTCCGCGAGAAACGCGCCCTTATTGCACGGTTAAGTTCTTGAAACGTAAGAAGATCCTTCCGAAACGGCGGCTCAATTCAGCAGCCCTAATTGCCCATACAACCACCAATCCACGCACTTCGCCTCTTTTTTCTTATCAATGACTTACCCCGATTCTATACTGGGTGGTAATAAACACGGAACATGCATAAACCCGTTAAGTACTTCGAAAAAGCAGTAGCCGTGGGTGCGAACGCCGCATGGCAGGTTTTTGACAGACTCAACCAGATTCACCAGAATCCCTCGTTTACCCCCAGGTGGTCCGACAAGCCGCTGCTTAAGAGCTACCAGAAATCCAAGCCGCCTCTCGGCTGGCCGCGCGAAACCGATTCCCTGTGCCCGAGGTGTGTCCCTGAGATCCGCAAGAAAATCGTCGATGGGGAAGTCGATTACAAGATTCTGCTGAACGAACCGGTCGGCGAAATCAAAGCCAGCATCATCGAGCGTGACGGCAAAATCATGATGATCAAAGAGTGCCCGAAGCATGGCCGCTTTGAAGACGTCATGTCGATCGATCCGGCTTTCTCAAAGCACCTCGAAGACGTATTCCCGGGCCGCGACATTCGCGCCCACAATGACGAGAAGCTACACAATCATGGCACCAGCACGATCAAACACGGCCGCGGCTCGGTCCTAACAATCGATTTGACGAATCGCTGCAACATGATGTGTGATCCGTGCTTCATGGATGCAAATCAGGTAGGCTTCGTTCATGAGCTGAGCTGGGAAGATATCAAGACGCTTCTTGATAACGCGATTTCAATTAAGCCGCGACGTCAGATGTCAGTGCAGTTTTCGGGCGGGGAGCCGACGCTCTCTCCTTATTTCATCGAAGCCGTCCGTTACGCTCGGGAAGTCGGCTACAACAGCGTTCAGGCAGCGACAAACGGCATCGAGTTCGCGAAGAGCCCTGAATTCTGCAAAGCCGCCGCTGAAGCCGGCCTGCGTTACGCATATCTCCAGTTCGATGGAATCGGCAATGCGGCGAACTCGCACCGCGCCGTCGGCAATCTTTTTGATGTCAAACTGCGCGCCATCGAGAATCTATGGACAGCGGGCGTCGATATCGTCCCGGTGATCACGATTCTGAATGGCATCAATAACGAGCAAGTTGGGCACGTCGTTCAGTTCGCGCTCGATAATCCGAAGAAGATTCCATTCCTCTCGTTTCAGCCCGTTTCCTTCACCGGCCGTGACGAGGGAATCACAGATGAGCGCCGCACCGCCCAGCGCTACACGCTTTCGCATCTCGCTCACGACGTGAAGAATCAGACGGGCATCGGTGAACCCGTTCGCGACTGGTTCCCGATCAGTTTCATGAGCACGTTTTCTGATTTTGCCGACCTCGTGCATGGCCCCTCCGCGGATTGGGGACAGCTTAGTTGCGGCTGTCATCCGAACTGCGGTATCGGAATGGCGGTTATGTGCGACAAGGAAACGAAGGAATACGTTCCTGTCACTGCGTTTCTGCACGCCGATCAACTCGCCAAGGACATCGCGCGCATCAACGACGCAGCGCGCGGCAGGTTTCTCTCGGTTGCCGGTGTGACGCTTTCTTTGCTTCGCAATTACAACCCGTTCAAGGCTCCGACTCATTTCCGGCTCACTGATCTGATCGCGAAATTTGACAAATGCTTCGGGATGTCAAGGAAGGCGCAATCCGGCGAATACGGAAAAGTTACCGGCGACCGAACACGCGCCGATATAGACAAGCGCCGCGCGGATCGTTGGAATTTCTTGTTTGTCGCAGGAATGTGGTTCCAGGATCTGTTCAATTACGATTTCCGCCGCACCGAGCAGTGCATTATTCCTTACGCTACGCAAGAAGGCGAGATATCGTTTTGCGCCTACAACACCGGCGTAGGCTGGAGAAACATCATCGAGAAGATGCACATGACGGCTACGCTCACAAAGTGGTACGCCGAGCACGGACGGCATGAGATATTCGCCGGCAACAGGGCCGTTCCGCTGGCCAGCAAAGATCACAACTTAGTCCTCGTTGAAGAGCATGTGAAAGCGGATCGCCAGCATGATCTAGAGCTGAAGGGCATTGCCAAGAATGCGCGTGAAGAAAAGATGCGGGCGCGCGATGCGGCGCTCAAGAAGAAACTCGAGGACGAGAAAATGATGCGCCTCTATCGAGAACATGTCCTTGGTGAAAAGAAATCAGACGGTTTTGTGCCGCTCGACGGACTGCTCGGGTCTGTTTCGAAGCCCGCTGCAGAAGAAACCCGCGAAGAAGTCGGCGCGATGGGCGACTAGAGTCTCCTTTTAAACCCGAGGATGGGAACTGCCGGGCCTTGGCTCAAAAGGGCTCGGCGGTTTTGTTTTGCCCTAGTCTCATCTGTTATAGTTCTGCGTTGGAGGAAGCTGATGAGAAGTATTCTACGCGCCGCCTCAATTGTGAGTATCGCAGCAGGTTTTTTGCTGGCCGATGTCACGTATGACGAGACGATGCGTTTCAAGGGCGGCACTCTGCTCGACATAGGGAAGATTTTGGCAAGTGAAGGCGGCAAGTCAGCGGCGATACCGGAACAGAAATTCACGGTGTACGTGAAAGAGGGACGTATGGCGAGGGTCGGCGACCTGTTTTCGGTGATCTACGATTCGGACGCTCACACCGTGACCCTCGTGAACAGCACGACGCATACTTACTCTGTCACCACATTCGATGCAATCCGCGAGCAGATCCAGCAGCAAGGAATGAGCACCAGCGAGGATCCGAACAAAGGCCTCAACGTAACAGTGGACAAACCGGGGCAAACCCGCACAATCGACGGGCAGACCGCCACTGAGGTGATTACGACTATGAAAGCCAGTGTTGGCAATGCGAATAGAGACGTGGTTAGCAAGTTGACTGCTTGGATTGTGCCACTGACCCCGGCCACTCGCGAACTTTCTGATTTATTGAAGCGATTGTCTGCCAAGTTTGCCGATGCTTTTACGGCAGCCCCGGTCTTTGGAAACTCCTGGATGTCTGTAGACATGTGGGCAAGCAAACAAATTATGAACCTGGACGGGTATCCAGCGCTGATTGAAATGGAAGTCAGCGGTATCCGCTTGCCGGCAACTGCGGGCGCGGAATGGACGAATGTTGCGCTTACTCTCGAAGCGGAAATCGAATCTTCGAACTTTGTTTCGGGGCCGGTCGACGACTCCAAATTCGCAATTCCGGCGGGCTACACGAAGAAAAGCCCGGGGCCGGAACGTCTCGACAATAACAAAAGCCCGCGCGATCGCAATTGACGACCTGCGGGCTTTCTAGATGAGCAACTGAAACTATTCGATTTCGCGCGGGCGCTTCTTGCGGTTGCGCTTGCGGGCGAGCGCTTCCTTGGTGCGGCGCTTCTCTCCAGGCTTTAGGTAAAACGAGTGCCGCTTAATCTCTTTAACAATATCTTCCTGCTGCACTTTTCTCTTGAAGCGGCGCAGCGCACTCTCGAGCGTCTCACCGTCTTGCAGATGGACTTCTGCCAATTAAATTCACCACCTTCCCAGCAACGCCCATCACTCATGAAGTAGTGGGCAAACACGCCCATTGTAGCGTGAGTAGTAGCTGTGGCTAAAGACTTCGTGTATGCGCTTCGCGCCATCCGGAAGAGTCCGCAATTCGCCGTAATCGCGATCGTTACGCTAGCGATCGGCATTGGCGCGAATACGGCGATTTTCACCTTGCTGAACGCGATCGTTCTGCGGCCGCTGCCGGTTCCCCATCCCGAGCAGTTGATCGCGCTGAGAACGACGATTCCCGATAGCGGCAACGGGGATCAGCCGCTCAGCTTGCGAATGTTCGAAGAGATCGGCCGTCAAAACCGGATCTTTTCTCACCTTTTTGCCTATCAGGCCGGCGGAGTCACGAATTTCGATGCAGCCCGGTCACACCATGTGGCAGAGCTCGCTTCGGTTTCGGGTGACTACTACGAGACCTTGCAAGTTGTACCCTTACGTGGCCGCTTCATTGCGGATTCCGACGTTGCGCTCAACTCAGGTATATCGCCAAAGGTAGCTGTCATCAGCTTTCGCGCATGGCGTGATTGGTTCAATTCCTCGATTCGAATCTGCTTTCCAACGACGGCTGGATCGGTGGCTCAACATCGATAACCGTGAACGGCTGTCCTTACGGAATTTTTCAGGCTTGACTATCGACGGATCTGCCGATGTGACAATCCCCATCTTTTCGCTCAACCGACTCCGGCTCAATGGATCTTCGCGATCCTCGGCTGCTCTGGTTGACATTGTACGGACGATTGAAGCCGGGTATCAGCCTTGACCAGGCGCGAACGCGCATTGAAACAATCTGGCCTCATGTTCAGGAAGCGACGCGGCCGCCGGGTTATGAAGGAGCAAGGCTGGCGCGGTTCTTCGCGCGGCGCATTCACACTGAATCAGCGGAGCGCGGCGTATCAGATTTGCGCAAAAAGTTTTCGGCTTCTCTGTGGATTCTGCAGCTCCTGGTGAGCGCGATACTGCTTATCACCTGTCTAAACCTCACCAACTTGTCACTCGCAAAGGCGATCACGCACCAACATGAATCGGGAGTTCGCGCCGCCTTAGGAGCGGATGTTTGGGTTCTCCTCCGGCAGCCTGTCATTGAGAGCTTTTTGTTGTCGCTCGCAGGCTCTGTATTCGGATTATTGCCGGCTCATTGGACAAGCCGCGCTCTCATAGCTATCGCATGGACCGGGTTGACGCCGCTTTCTTTGAGCACGTCTCCGGACTGGCGAGTGCTCTCGTTTACGGCAGCCGTGGCAATCTTTACAGCACTGCTAATAGCCATTGCTCCGGCCTGGTATGCAGCCCGAATGGAACCGATCGACGTACTCAAACGCACCTCGCGGTCCATTCTCGGCAAATCGGCTATTTTCGGCAAACTCTTGCTAACGGGTCAAATGACTTTATCTGTCGTCGTAGTTGCGTCGGCTCTGCTCCTCGGTCGAAGTCTCCTAAGACTGCTTCATACTGATGCCGGATATCAACGAGATCACTTTTTGACAATATTGCTGTTTCCGCAGAGCAAAAGCGGAAGCGGCCAGGATTCGAGCGCTTATTACAAGGAACTTTCCCGAGAACTCGGGCGCCTTCCTGGCGTCGAAGCTGTCAGTTTCTCCGTTACTGGACCAGCGAGTGAGGAAGAGTGGTTAGACCCTGTATCCAAGTCTCCTACTGAGCGTCCCATCCAAGTGGATCTGGAGGGTGTAGGACCTAATTTCTTCAGGGTCGCCGGAATGCACGTCCTGAGTGGACGTGAATTCCGTTGGCAGGATTATGCGCGAGGTACTGAAGTGGCGATTATCAGCCAGAGTCTCGCCGAGCACTTATTCGGGAAAGCCGATTCAGTAGGGCGCGTGGTTTATCTCGGGCCTGTTCCGTACGCAGAGAAATTGGAAATTTTAGGCGTCGTGAACAGCGCTAGTCTCTGGAAAATCGAGAGCTCCCGCCCGTTAGCAATTTATCGCTTTCTCCGAGACATCTCACTCGATTCCGAAATAACGGCCGACATCCGCACAACAGTCGATCCCCACACAATCAAGAGTCAAGCCGAGCGCATTGTCCGAATGCTCGGGCGGCATTATCACTCAGAACCATGACCGTCGAAGAACGTTTAAGTGCTTCTCTCACGGCCCAGCGATTGACCGCGCTACTTGCTGCATTTTTCGCCGGAGTTGCACTGCTTCTTGCTGGGATCGGTATCTACGGGCTTATATCGTTTCACGTCACAAAACGAACCGCGGAGATGAGCATCCGCGTGGCTCTAGGAGCCCAACGGCGGCAAGTCCTTACGCTGGTAATGAAAGAGGTTCTCTTAATCGGCCTCACCGGCTCTGCCGCGGGTCTTGCAGCATGTGCTTGGACAGGCAAGCTCATCGCACATCTGTTATTTGGAACCTCGGCCACGAATCCGCTGCTGCTCGGATCCACAGTCTTCGCGCTGATCAGCGTAGCAATCCTCGCCGGCTTTTTTCCTGCCCGGCGAGCCGCCGAGATGGATCAAATGAATGCGCTCCGTTCCGAGTGAAGACGACAAATTATCTCGCTCGCCAAGAGGCCGACGATAATAGAAGATCTGCTAAATAAGGACCGCCATCAATGGAAATCGTCAAAGTAATCGGCAGAGAGATTCTCGACTCGCGCGGCAATCCGACCGTCGAAGCCGATGTGTATCTCGAAGATGGAACCGTGGGGCGCGCCGCAGTTCCCTCCGGAGCCTCAACCGGCGAACATGAAGCGGTTGAGCTACGCGACAACGACAAATCCCGCTATCTCGGCAAAGGCGCCAAAAAAGCCGCCGAAAACATCGGCAAATTCATCTCCCCTGCGCTCGCCGGCCTCGATGCTTTCAATCAAGCACTGATTGACCGCACCATGATCTCGCTCGATGGCACCTCAAATAAGGGCAAGCTTGGCGCAAATGCAATTCTCGCCGCTTCAATGGCTGTGGCGCGAGGTTCCGCAGAATCAGAGATGACGCCGCTGTACCGGTACATCGGCGGCGTCAACGCGCGCGTGCTACCTGTCCCCATGATGAACGTTATCAACGGCGGAGCTCACGCCGACAACTCTGTCGATGTCCAAGAGTTCATGATTGTCCCCATTGGCGCGACAAAATTTTCGGAGGCTCTGCGCATGGGCGCCGAAACGTTTCACACACTCAAAACCGTTTTGAAGAAACGTAACTATTCAACTGCCGTGGGCGATGAAGGAGGCTTCGCCCCGAGTTTGAAATCAAACGAAGAAGCCTTAGAGGTGCTCATGGAAGCGATCGACAAGGCGGGTTATAAGGCCGGCGAACAAATCGCCATCGCGCTCGATCCAGCGGCGAGCGAGTTTTACGAAAAGAGCGGAAGCAAATACGTCTTCAAGAAATCCGACAAGAGCGCGCGAAGCTCAGAGCAGATGGTCGAGTTCTGGTCAAACTGGGCGAGGCAGTATCCGATTGTCTCCATTGAGGACGGCATGGCCGAAGACGATTGGGAAGGATGGAAAGAGTTGACCGATGCGCTCGGAAACAAACTGCAGCTCGTGGGCGATGACCTGTTCGTCACGAACTCTGAACGCCTCGAACGCGGCATCCAAAAGGGCGTAGCCAATTCGATTCTCGTAAAAGTGAATCAGATTGGATCGCTCACCGAAACGCTAGAAGCGATGCGTTTGGCGGCTAGCGCGAATTATACGTCTGTGGTTTCGCATCGTTCTGGAGAGACCGAAGACGCATTCATCGCCGATCTCGCAGTTGCGACTAATTCGGGCCAAATTAAAACCGGATCGGCTAGCCGCACGGATCGTATTGCGAAATACAACCAACTTCTGCGCATTGAAGAAGAGCTGGGCGACGCTGCCGTCTACCTGGGCAAAAAAGCATTCCGCCAATAGAGCATGCCTCTTTTGCGGGCGAAACCAGTTGTACTGACGATTCTGGATGGATGGGGCTATTCTCCGACTATCAAAGGCAACGCAATCGCAGCGGCGGGCAAACCCACATACGATCACTTGATCCAGTCATATCCCAACACTTTGATCCAAACATCGGGCCCGTACGTCGGGCTCCCCGAAGGCCAGATGGGCAACAGCGAGGTCGGTCATATGAATATGGGCGCCGGCCGCGTGATCTACATGGACGTAACACGCATCGACCTTCTCATCAGCACAGGCGAATTCTTCCAAAATCCGGCGCTGCTCAATGCCATGCACAAGGCACAAGGACATCGCTTACACCTACTGGGCTTGTGCAGCGACGGCGGTGTGCATGCGCAGCTCACCCATTTGTTCGCGCTACTCGAAATGGCCAAAATGCACAGGCTTGAACATGTGTTCACGCACTGCTTCACGGATGGCCGCGACACGCCACCCGAAAGTGGCGCGGGATACATCGAACAGCTCGAGCGGAAAATTCGGGAGCTCGGCTGTGGCCAGATCGCGTCCGTCTCCGGCCGCTACTACGCCATGGATCGAGACAAACGCTGGGACAGAATCGAGCGCGCATTCGGCGCAATGGTGCTCGGAAGTGGCATAAGGTCCGAATCTGCCGCTGACGCCGTTCGCAAGTCTTACGAGCGCGGCATCACCGATGAATTCATCGAGCCAATCACGATCATAGACGGCCGCAGCGAGCCGGTCGGACTGATTCGCGATGACGACAGCGTGATCACGTTCAACTATCGAGCGGATCGCGCTCGTGAGATTACTTTGGCCCTCACCGATCTCCTGCTCGAAAAACCATCTCGCTCGCTTGTGCCTAAGAATCTCACCTACACGATGATGACGCAATACGACAAAACCCTGACTCTTCCGTACGTATTGCCCCCTGAGCACCCCGACAACATTCTTGCCGAGGTTATGGCGAAGGCGGGTCTCAAAAATCTGCGCGTAGCCGAAACGGAAAAATATGCTCACGTCACCTACTTCTTCAACGGCGGAAACGAAAAGCCGTATGCCGGGGAAGAGCGGGAGCTGATTCCCTCGCCAAAAGTTCCCACGTACGACATGCAACCCGAGATGAGTTCTGCGGGGATCACCGAGAAAGTCGTAAAGGCAATTGAGCAAAATGGCTTCGACGTCATCGTTATGAACTATGCGAATGCCGATATGGTGGGCCACTCCGGTAAATTCGAGCCCACAGTTCGCGCCTGCGAAGCCGTTGATGTTGGATTAGGCGAAATTTACCGCGCGCTCAAGCGCACCGGAGGATCGTGGATCATCACCGCTGACCACGGCAATGCCGAAACGATGATCGATCCTGTTACGAAAGGTCCGCACACATACCATACAACCAATCCAGTGCCACTGATTCTCGTTACAGAACCGCCAGTAAAACTTCGTAAAGACGGCGCTCTGAAGGACATTGCGCCCACAATACTCGGAATCATGGGGATCGATAAGCCAAAAGAGATGAAAGGCGAGGATCTGCGATTGGCGTAATCCGCCGTGATCAGGTGCTCCAACGTAGACGGACACGAAAGCAAAATCACCTTCGAACCGCCGCAGTAACGCTCTTTATGGGTTCTGAGATGACGCCGAGGCCTGCGCCTTAACAAAGCGCACAATTCCGCGCGCATCACCCATTCGGTGTTGGACAATGAGCTCGATCTTGACATTGTCGCGGGCTACATTGATCTCAGCCTGTCCTTTGCTCTTTTCCTCCGGGGTGAGGGCGATCGCACTTGCATCATCAATCCGGAGAGCTGCGAAATCGCTCCCTTGCGTTTCGCTAGCCGGCCATGAGACCAACAGGCTCGACGGCCTGGCTTCAACGGCGAGTGGAATTGGAGAAGGTGAAAGAAGCTGGTATGCCCCGTATCCCAACGCGCAGCCTAAAACCGCAGCCACCAGTAAAGCGACTGCTAGCCGGAAGTTCACATGTTTTCGAAATCGCGCAGGTCCTTTTTGAGATTCGCGATGGCCGAACTCACGTTCGCTCCGCTGGACGTCACGCGGCCGCGCTTTCCTGATTTCCTCGAGCGGACGCAATGTTTTGCTCTTCACGACGTCCGATTCGGGAAGGGCTTCCCCAGCGCGAGCGGCCTCGACCACAGATATTTCTGGCCGCGTTTCGATTACGCTCGATTCTTTCGCTGCCACGGGCGTTGGCGGGTCAGAATTGGCCTGTATCCGTAACTCGCCCGCCTCGATCGCCGTGTCCCGCCTGTGTTCACGCACCGGCGGCTCTGGCTCCCTATTAGTAATGCCCGGAACCGGGCCGCCTACCTTATTCCGATCAGATCGTCCGGGAAGCGGCAAGATAAACGCTTGCTGTGTTCCATCGCGCTCAATATTCCCGTCTGCTCCACGCACAAGGAACGCGAATCGGGTCGCCTGAAACCTCTCTGGCTTTATCAGTAAAGTGAACTTTCCCGGCCCGGGAAAGAGCTCCTGAAATAGAGAAACCTCGCGATCGGTAAGCCGCAGCTCACTGCGGGAATGCGAGATGAACCATCCCAGCACCATCATTCCTTGCAGCTCTGGGTCGGCACTCGTCGCGGATAGCTGTGCCCGGAGCGCCGCCAAATCGCGTTCCGAAAGCACAAACGACGGCCCCGACGCGTGCTCGCACTCTATCGGCCGAAATGCTTCAATGCGAGCTTCCCCGCTATCCGGATATCCAAAAAGCAAGCCCCCGATTTCGATTCCCCCGTAAGGAATTCGCCGGTATGCTTCGTTCACTAGAAAATCGATCTCGTGAAACAGCAGGAGGGAATAACTGATAGTAAATTCAGTGCCCGGCTGCCTCCAGGCGCCGTATGCAGTAGTACTATCCTTCGCTGTCATCAACTATCTAACGGCAGAATTGCCGCCGAACGATAGGCTGAAATGGTCCCGGAGTCATCGAACTCGCTGGCTTCCTCCTGCAAAACGTAGTAATAGGTAACGCCACCCATAACCACGGTAACGATGATGATCGCGGTCAACCAGCGCGCTGAACGCAAGCTCCATATCGACTCTTCAGAAACCACTGCGGCCGTATAGGCGACAATCGCTCCTGCCAGCGCCAAACTCAACCCGAACTTCCAGCCCCAGTGCATGAGGTCGAGCGCCGCCTGTCCTCCAATTTCTGACCAAGCAGTGAAAATGGCTACCAGGGCGATGAGAAACTCGAATGCGTAGACAAGCCGCAGCAGTTTTGGCCTCATCCTGAAGCACTCTCATTCTACGATGGGAAAGACATTCGCCCGCTGTCCATGTAGTGCTCGTTTGGCATTGCGGATAGCGGTCCCGGACAGAACGCCTATACCCATGAAAGTTGTTATTGAAGGAATCGAGCTGCATCTGGCACACCCTGATGAATTGAACGTCTCTTGGGTGGGCCAAGACGAACCGATGCGACAGCTCATGGCCGCATGGATGGTGATCTCCGAGCGCGACGTTCCCATGAATCCGCGGCTGCTCGGCAAGCCAGGCGTGGGCAAAACTACGATGGCATATGCCGCGGGCAGGCGGCTGGGACGGGAGGTGTACATCTACCAAGCCACCGTCGATACGCGGCCCGAAGACCTCCTGATCACGCCTGTGATTGAAGGCGCATCACGCCTCAAATACGTCGCTTCTCCGCTCGTGACTGCCATGATCCGCGGCGGAGTAGCCATTCTTGATGAGGGCAATCGCATGAGTGAAAAGAGTTGGGCGAGTCTCGCTCCGCTACTCGACAACCGCCGGTACGTTGAATCCATCGTCGCTGGCGTGAAGATCAAGGCGCACCCGGACTTCCGCCTCGTCACTACGATGAATGACGATTCCTCGACATTCGATCTCCCTGAATACATCCACTCGCGCCTGCAGCCGCAAATCCTGATCGACTTCCCAGAGCGCGAAGAAGAACTTGCTATTTTGCGCGAGAACCTTCCTTTCTCTCCCGCAGATATTCTCGATTACGTTACCGATTTTCTGCAGCAGGCCCACGCCTCAGACGAAAGCTACACAGTACGCGACGGGGTGAACATCGCCCGCTATGCTCTCAAGCTGAAACACGAAACCGGCCAACCCGACCGTTTGCTTTTGCAAGCCGCGGTTCGCGCTGTTTTGGGAGACGAAGCGCTCCGCTACAGTATGCGCCGGTAAGGGCATGCATTCCGAGCCGACAGCAGTAGGAACTCTCAGCCGGGGTAACATAACTTACTTTCCGGTGGTTCCCGGGCGCATAGAATTTGCGCTCCGGCTCAGGCGATATCTACTCGAGCACCGGCCTCGTGTCATTGCTGTAGAGCTTCCTCGTTCACTCGAGCATCAATACGAAGCCGCGCTCAAGCGCATGCCCCAAATGTCCGTAATCGTCATTTCGGATGCGAGCGACGATGAAGAGGAGCAAGCAACCTATATTCCTGTAGAGCCTGGAGATCCCTTCGTCGAAGCGCTTCGCACGGCTCACGAATTCACGGCTGAGATAGTGCTTCTCGAGCCCCCAACACACACAAAGCCGCACATCGCAGATGCCTATCCCGAACCCTATTCAATCGAATTCATCGGACTGGAGCAATACCTCGAAGCGTATCGTCTCCACCCTCCGCAGCGAACCGCTGAGATCGAATCACATGCCGCTGCTATGGGATGGAAGCTGCAAGGGTCCAATCCGCTGGCCGCCACCTGTGCTGTGGTTTCGCTGAACATGCTCGATCCGCTGCTCGACGCAATGGAGATTCCACAGGACGAGCCGCCCCGGCCTCGTGTGCGGTTATTCGGCCCAGCGGAGTTGTTCAACCTGCATCCAGACAGTCTCGCCGAAGTGACCAACGAGCCGCCGAATTATCAGGAGCGCTACGAACAAGTCCGCGCCGGGGATATTCAGGCTTTCCACCTCGACCGCTCCCGCTGGCAGCTTGCCCTTTTGCGCGACGCCGAAAAAGAATACTCCATCAACACAGGCGATTCCGTGCAATCTTGGCAGCGTCGCACTCTTGCAAAGTTCACTCGCAATCTCTCGCTACTCGATGGACGCCTGGTCCCGGGTGCCTATGACCTTACGCTAGGCGCACGCGCAATTGTCGACGACAATTACGGCTACGAAGTTTGGCAAATGGCCAACCGCTATAGCGTCCAGCAAACCGAAGATCCACCTCTCGAAACCTTGAACATCTCGGGCGAGGATGTCTGGATTCGGACCAAAAAACTGCGCATCCGAAGACGGCTGCCGCGCATGAAGCAGATGTTTAAGCCCGTTGGGCTCAAGCCGCGCAAGAAAGAGAAACACCAAGGCGAATGGGCCTCTCAGACCAGCGGAACAGCAATCTGCTCTTATCCTTTAGAAGATCTGGTAATCGAAAATTACGGCCGGTTCCTAAAGCGTTACGCCAAAACCACGCTTTCTCAGGAACGCTCTCGCGTTGAGCCCTTCACCACCTCTATGCTCGACGGCCTCGATCTTCGTGAGACCGTTCGGAACTGGACACAAGGCAAGCTCTACGTCCGCGAAATGGGAAAGTTTTCTGGAGACGTGGGGGCGCTGGTCATCATTTTCGACGATGATCGAACGGATCGTTATCGTTATCTGACTACTTGGCTGGGTGAGCATCAGAATGAATCCGATATGGCCTTTTATTCAACGCACCCATTCGAACACCTGGTCGGGCCGGGTATAGGCCGCGCCGAATACGGCGGACTTCTAATGACCCTGCCGCCCCGCCGCCTATACGATGTTTGGTCTGATTCGGATTACGATACCGCCGAGACGAAACCAGAACGCTTGCTTATGGCTGCTCTCGACTATTCCGTCGAGCATCACGTAGTCTACGTTGCCGCCAAACCTCCCCGAAGCAAGTTCCGGCAATTGGCAGCTCGCAGGAATCGCAAAATTGTGTATGTTCCTCTCGGCCAGCTCTCGCCTGCGAAGCTCAAAAAAATCCGCGTGGTTCATGTCCTGGATAGCTATCAGCGCCGGGAGGAAGCAAAAGCATACATCTGGTGAGAATACGGCTCGCCTCAGAAAACCCCGATGTATAGTTGCTTCGATCACTAGCTGAAGCGCCTCAACTTTTTCTCCATCCGAGCCGATCAACTTGTAGGAAGACTAAACCTTGCCTTTCTACGAGAACAGATCTACGTTGGAGCACTCTCACGTAAAGGAAAACTGCCGCTCGACAGCAAAATCAAACTTTGGTTTGTCACATAAGGAGACAAATTGGTTCATGCTCCGCGCCTTAATGATTGTTCTGCCTTTCCTTCCCGCTATACACGCGCAGAGCCGGACCGATTTCGACTCCGTTAAACCTCTCTCTCAATACATCCATCAATCCTGGCAATCGGCTCAGGGTCTACCGCAAAATTCAGTTTTGTCCATCACCCAGACGGCCGAAGGATATTTATGGCTCGGGACCGAAGAAGGCCTGGTCCGGTTCGATGGTGTACATTTCACGGTTTTCGATAAGCACACGACCGGCGGACTCCGGCAGAACCAAATCATGGCTCTGTGGCCGGATCAACAGGGAAACCTCTGGATCGGCACGAATGGAGGAGGCCTGTCGCGCCTGAGAAACGGCAAATTCACCGCCTATACCTCGCGGAATGGTTTGCCCAATGATTCAGTCCACGCCCTATATATGGACCGGAATGGCGCTCTTTGGTTGGGGACGGATGGCGGCGGATTGGTTCGCTTCGCGAACGGGAAATTTCGTGTTTTCACAAAAGCCGACGGGCTTTCGGATAATGCCGTGTTCTCCATTTGTGGAGATCACAAAGGCAATCTTTGGATTGGAACGCACAGCGGCTTGAACGAGTTCACAGACGGGAAATTCGTAACTCCTCAGATTCCGCGCGGTCTCGCGGCGACACACGTTCGCTCGAGCTTCATAGCACGGGACGGGTCGCTCTGGGTAGGCACAAATGGCGATGGCTTGTATCATGTCGCGCCGGTCGGGACAACGCAATACACAACCAAAGACGGCCTGGCAAGCAACACCGTTTTGGCACTTTATGAAGAACCATCAGGGAGTCTCTGGATCGGAACAGGCTCAGGACTGAACCGGCTTGCAAATGGCAAAATCGGCAGTTTTTCCGCCCGAGAAGGATTTCAGGGCCGGGAAGTATGGGCCATCTTCGAGGACCGCGAGAGAACCTTATGGTTCGGGGCTGGAGGCAGTGGATTGAACTGTCTAAAAAGAGGCTCTTTTAGTACTCTTTCCCGTGACGATGGCCTGATGAGCGATGTGATCCTACCCGTCTACGAAGATCGCGATCAAGCTCTTTGGCTTGGCTCCGATCACGGCCTCGCGCGCTGGAAAAACGGGCAGATCACCAATTACGGGGTTAACGACGGCCTTCCAAACAGTCTGGTCTCTTCGATCATCCAGGATCCTGACGGCAGCATGTGGATTGGTACGGCGCACGGATTGGCACGGCTGAGAGATGGAAGAATTACAAAATTTGACGAGAAGAGCGGCGTACCTGGCGGCTTCATAGGATGCACCTATATCGATCACAGCGGCGTATTCTGGGCAGGCACTCGCGGCGGACTGAGCCGCTTCGATGGCCATCGATTCGTTACTTATACAACCCGGGACGGCCTGTCCAACAATAACGTCCTTTCAATCTATGAAGACCGCCAGCAAAACTTGTGGATTGCTACAGGCGGTGGCTTGAATCGCTTGAAAAGCGGCAGGTTCTCCGTATTCACGAAACATGACGGGCTCGCTAATGATTTCGTCTGGTCCATTTATGGCGATCCAGACGGCACGCTTTGGCTTGCGACCAACGGCGGAGGCCTGAGCCGGTTCAGCGCTGGAAAATTCACCACCTACAACATTGATAACGGCCTATACGACGACACCGTGTTTCAAATCCTCGATGACGGGCTCGGCCGCTTCTGGATGAGCTCAAATAAGGGCGTGTTCTCGGTCAGCACACAGCAGCTCGAGGCTTTTGCTAATGGTAGCCTCCCGCGCATCACTTCAACCGTTTATGGCACGGCCGACGGAATGAAGAACCGCGAGTGCAACGGTGGATTCCAGCCCGCTGGTCTGCGTACCAGAGACGGGCGCCTCTGCTTCCCGACTATGGGAGGTCTCGCCATCGTGAACCCTTCTCATTTGATCAAGAACAAGATCCCGCCAAAAGTTGTGCTTGAGCGCATTCTCGTGGACAACAAAGAACAGCCCTTAGACAAGGCTCTTGTTGTTCCTCCTGGGAAAGGACAGTTGGAATTTCAATTCACTGCGCCGAGCTTTGTCGCTCCGGAAAAGATGCAATTCCGCTACATGCTCGAAGGCTTCGATAAGGATTGGACTCAAGCCGGAAACCGGCGCGTAGCCTATTACACGAATATCCCCCCAGGCGAATACAACTTCCGCGTAGTGGCATGTAATAACGATCAAGTGTGGAGCCCAAACGGTGCCGTACTTTCACTCACGTTGGAACCGCACTTCTATCAAACAAAGCTCTTCTATTTTTCGATCGCTTTCTTTTTAGTTGGTCTCTGTAGTGGTATATATCGCTGGCAAGTAAACCAGGCAAAAGCGCGTGAACGCGAACTCCAAAGACTGGTTGATGAGCGCACGTCCGCTTTGCAAGAAAGCGAAAAACAACTACGCCGCTCTCGCGATGAGCTGGAGCTTCGGGTCCAAGAGCGGACAAGCGAATTGATGTATTCGAACCAGGCCCTCGAAGAAGAAATAGATGTACGAAAGCGTACCGAAGAAGAGCTCACGATGGCTAAAGAAGCCGCCGAGGCCGCCTGCCGGGCTAAGGGCGATTTTCTCGCCAACATGAGTCACGAAATTCGCACTCCGATTCACGGAATTTTGGGAATGACCGACGTCGCGCTCAGCACCGAATTGACTGACGAACAGCGGGAATATCTGGAGGTCGTTAAGATTTCAAGCGATTCGCTTCTCGCCATCGTCAACGACATACTCGATTTCTCGAAAATCGAAGCTCGCAAGCTTACGCTTGAAAAAACGCCGTTTAATCTTTTGGCATCTGTTGATGAACTGGTTCGGTCCGTATCGCTCCGCGCCCGCCAGAAAAATTTGGATCTGCGCACGGAGCTCGCGCCCAGCATTCCAACAAACCTGGTCGGCGACCCGCTTCGCGTCCGCCAGGTCTTATTGAACCTCACCGACAACGCCATCAAGTTCACTAGCCAAGGCAGCGTCACTGTCTCGGTGACTCCCGAGCGAATCTCGGATGGGCAAGCGCTGTTGCATTTCGCCGTCGCCGATACAGGAATTGGCATCCCGACGCAGAAGCAGAAGAGCATCTTCGAAGCTTTCACGCAGGCAGATACCTCGTCGACTAGGCGATACGGAGGCACCGGGCTCGGCCTTACCATCTCGTTTCAGTTGGTCGCGTTGATGGGTGGGCGCGTCTGGGTCGAAAGCGAGCCGGGCATCGGAAGTATCTTCCACTTCACCGCCCGTTTTGATCTCGCGCCCGGGGCCTCCGCATGCGCCCCTGAACCGGCCATCCCTATTTCGATCCCGGCGTAGAGATTTCCTCCGCAGAAGTGGAGCCCTATGCGAAGCGACGGGCCAGCTTACGTCTACGTCGCCGGACTGTCAATTCGATATACTTTGAATGACGCCCTGAAATCCCAATGAACAGCCGTTTTAAATGGACCATTCTTGCAAGTTCAACTTGCGTCGTCGTTCTCCTCTTGATAGGCGCTCGAACCGGACGCGCTGTCGGGCCAGACGACGTCTATGGCCATCTGAAGGTCTATACAGAAGTTCTTGAGCGCATTAAGTTGGAATACGTCGAAGAACCGGACATGAAGAGCGTTACCTTAGGCGCAATCAACGGCCTTCTCGAGTCGGTTGATCCTTTTGCCAGTTATTTGAACGCCGATCAATACCGACAATATGAAAAAACTCAAGATTTCGCCAAAGCCGGAGTGGGCCTCATCTTGGCAAAGCGCTACGGCTACGTCGCGGTAGTCGACGCCTTGCCCGGTTCCCCAGCCGAGCAAGCGAGCATCACGACTGGCGATCTCATCGAGAGCATCAACGGCATCGCCACCCGCGACATGCCGCTCGCTTACGCCGAGCAGCTCCTTCGAGGAGATCCCAATTCCGCAGTCGACGTGACCGTCTTGCGCCTTCGCAGCCCGGAACCTCAAAAAATCACTCTCCGCCGGGCCGTCATCGCATTTCCTCAAGTTGTAGAGAAGCTTCTGCCCGAAAAAGTCGGATATCTGCACGTGACTAGCTTGGCCGCGAATCGAATCGACGAAGCCAAAGCAAGGCTGCAAGACCTGAAGAAACAGGGAGCGAAGTACATCGTGCTCGATCTCCGGCATTGCTCTACGGGCGATCCTGAAATGGGAGTCCCACTCGCCAATCTCTTCCTCGACACAGGCGAAATTGCCGCGCTCAAAGGTCAGAAAACCGCGCAAACAGAATTTGACGCCAAGTCCCAGGACGATCTCTGGAAGGGTCCGCTGGTCGTCATCACCGATCGCGCGACGGCGGGCGGTGCCGAAATTGCGGCCGCTGCGCTTCTCGACGACAAGCGAGCCCAGATTGTCGGCGAGCGAAGCTACGGTGATGCAAGTCTCCGCAAAACAATTCAGATGGAAGATGGCGGGGCCGTCATTCTCTCGGTCGCAAAATACTACTCACCCGGCGGCAAAGCAATTCAGGATACGGGCGTCGTTCCCTCCGTTCAGCTCGCCGAAAACGATAACGGGCCCGAGCTCGATCAGGACGGCAATCCAATTCCGGGAACAGCCCCGAAGAGCACCGAAGACAATCTGCTGAAGCAGTCCATCGATCTGGTTACCGGAAAGACAACTCTCGCCCAGTTGACAAGCGGCGAGAACACACCCACTGTCACAAGCGATCGGCCGCCGATTCTCGAAAAGAGTCCTCCGCATCACCCGGAGCGTTAAGGGCGGACTGATCCAATTCGAACATGCCACTCTACGAGTACCAGTGCGAAAATTGCGGTGACCTGTTTGAGGTGATGCAGAAGTTTTCTGACCCGCCCCTTACCAATCACGAAAAGTGCGGCGGCCGGGTCCACCGGGTGCTTTCCGCTCCCGCGCTTCAATTTAAGGGCAGCGGCTGGTACGTCACCGATTATGCGCGCGGTTCCAAGGCTGAAAAGGACGGAGGCGACAAGAAAGCGGGCGACAAGACGGCGCCCGAAGCGAAACCCTCAGGCGCCACAGACACACCCGCTCCAGCGTCCAGTTCCTCGGAAAAGAAATCTACTTCTTCCGAAGCAAAGTCGGATTAACCGCGGTTCTCGCCAGCTCGCTGCAAAACTGCATTCAGTGAGCCCTGCCGGTATCCTTCCAAATCTAGCGTCACGTACAGAAATCCGAGCCGTTTAAAAATCGCGGTCAGCTCCTGAGCGCTCTCCATCGTCAGCGCCTTCGGCAACTCGTCTTTCGCGATTTCAATCCGCGCGAGATCTCCGTGGATACGAACCCGAAACTGCCTGAAGCCAAGCTCTCGAATCGCCTCTTCGCCGTGCTCGATCACCTTGATCGTCTCCGGCGTGACAGCGATTCCGTACGGCACTCGCGAGCTAAGGCATGCGGCAGCCGGCCGGTTCCATATCGCCAGACCCGCCCTGCGCGCCAATTCGCGAATCTCCGCCTTCGTCAGCCCAGCCTCAGCCAGTGGTGCCTTCACCCCGTGCAACTTCGCCGCCCACTGGCCCGGACGGTAATCTCCCAAATCATCCTTGTTCACGCCGTACACAATGTCGGCAAACTGCCGCTCTGCCGCATATGCTTCCAAGCGCCTGAACAGCTCGTCTTTGCAATGAAAGCACCGGTCGGAATCATTCTTCACGTAATCCGGATTCTCGAACTCATATGTCCGTATGAACTCATGCCTGAATCCGCACTCGCGCGCAAACGCCTCTGCATCACGCTTGTGCGACTCCGGAATAGACGGTGAATCGGCTGTAATCGCGAGAGCATCGTCACCCAGAACCCGCCACGCAGCCCAAGCCAAATAAGCCGAATCGGTGCCGCCCGAATACGCGACAATCACCGGGCCCAAGCCGCGAATACCCGCGAAAAGCGATTCCTCTTTCCGCCCCAACTCTACGGAGTCGAACTGAGCGGCATCGCCCCCAAGCGTAACCAGCGCCGCCATATCCGAAGTATAGCCATCACGCGCACCTCGGCTCATTGACCAGAGCCGCGCCTTTCAACCTCTTTACGAGGGTTTCCGAGTTGACGACTCCTCATCCTTCCGTGACAGTGGAATCACAATGGATGCAATAACTCTACCCTCCTACGAAGCCGTTTCGCTCGACAACATCGCTCCCGGCCTCATCGGTGTTCGGATCCTATTTGTCAACGTATTCGCCATCGAAGCTCGCGAAGGAGGCTGGACTCTGATCGATGCCGGAATTCATTTCTCGGCTGAAAAAATTAAGAGTTGGGCCGAGGACCACTTCGGCAAACGTTCGAGACCCGCCGCAATTGTTCTGACACACGGCCACTTCGATCACGTCGGCGCTCTCGACGCCCTGCTCGAAGATTGGGACGTTCCTGTTTATGCTCACCTGGATGAATTTCCGTATCTCACGGCTCAGGCCAAATACCCACCTCCCGACTCCTCAGTCGGCGGCGGACTCATGGCCGTCCTTTCACCCCTGTATCCGCGCACTTCGGTCAACATTAGCGGCCGCGTCTCCCCTTTGCCATCGGGTGGCTCGGTTCCCACGCTTTCCGGCTGGCAATATATCCACACGCCAGGACACGCGCCCGGGCACATATCGCTCTTCCGGTCGGAAGACAAAACGCTCGTCGTCGGGGACGCATTCTGCACCACAAAGCAAGAATCCTTCCTCGCGGTAGCAAAGCAGACACCCGAGCTTCACGGTCCTCCCGCCTACTACACGCCTGATCGGGACTCCGCTCGGCGATCTGTCGAGAAACTCGCAGCCCTGCGGCCAACCACCATCGCTCCCGGCCACGGCCTGCCCATGAGCGGCAATGAAGTTCCTGATCAACTTCAACGGCTCGCTGCGGAGTTTGACCGTATCGCCCTTCCCGAACACGGCAGATACGTCAAAAAGACGGCAACGTACGAGTAACCCGGGGGTTACTTGCCGCGTTGAAGCCCAGGCCGCAATGCAGCCCGCCTGCGAATAGCACTTGACAGCAGTTTTGAATTGAACGACACTTCCTATAGACATCTATAGGAGACGACGCCATTACTAAGCGCGATAAAGATTCCCTTCAAGGGACACTCGATTTGCTCGTGCTAAGAACGCTCGCGTCTCGCCGAGCCATGCACGGATATGGCATTACCTTGCATATCGAGAAGATTTCAAACGGGGTTTTGCATCTCGAAGAGGGGTCCCTCTATCCCGCGCTTCATCGCATGACTCAGTCCGGATGGCTGCGAGCCCAATGGGGCTCCTCAGAGAACAACAGAAGAGCCCGGTATTACTCGGTTACCGCCAAAGGCCGTAAGCATCTGGCCGAGGAAGAGCGTGGTTGGGCGCAATTGACGCAAGCGGTTGCTCAAGTGCTCAAGTTCGCATAGCAGGAAATCAATGTCGTTGCTCCGCCGCATTTTCAATCTGCTTCGACCAGAAAAAATGACACGTGACCTAGATGAGGAAATTCAATTTCACATTGAGTCGCGAATTCGAGACAGCAATGCAACTGGGATGCCGGAAAGCGTCAGCCGCGAGGAGGCGATCCGCCGGTTCGGAAACCGCACTCAGATTAAAGAACAGACCCGTGATACCAACGTCGTGAGTTGGCTCGAAACAGCCGCTAAAGACCTTCAATTTGCGGCGCGCGAGCTGCGCAAGAATTCAACATTTACATGCGCGGCAGTTATAACGCTGGCGCTAGGTGTAGGCGCAAACACAGCCATCTTCAGCATCGTTAAAACGGTTTTGCTCAACCAGCTATCCTACCCTGACCCGGACCGGCTGGTAATGATCGCCTCCACCATTCCAGGATCGCCTCGCGGCGTAACGGTAGATTTCACAACCACACAAGATTGGCGCACACGCAGCCGCTCCTTCGAAAGAATGGCGCTTTATCGTACATGGCACAGCGCGCTGATCGAGGCTGGAAGACCAGAGCTAGTGAACGGACTGCGGGTAAACTCGAGCTTTTTCGGAACGCTCGGCGTAAGAATGCAGCTCGGGCGATCCTTTACACCCGAAGAGGACCGCCCCGACCGCTGGAACGTACTGATCCTGAGTAACGGACTGTGGATGCGCCGTTTTGGCGGCGATCCTCATGTCCTCGGCAGAGTTGTTCGGTTAAATGAGAAGTCCTTTACCATCGTGGGCGTTCTGCCACCCGGTTTTCGGCCACTCTCAACGTTCGCATCCTCGCATGCGGAAGAAAGCCGTGAAATCTTTGCGCCCCTCGGTTACGCGCTGGGGCAGCCAGATGCTTGCCGGAGCTGTCAACACTTGCAATTAGTTGCGCGGCTGAAGCAAGGTATCACACCCGGACAGGGCGATGCCGAGTTAAACAGCATTATGCGAGACATCGTGCGTGAGCATCCTGAGTCATATGACCCCGCTATCCGGGTAACCGTAACACCGCTGTTAGACGAAATCGTAGGACAAAGAATTCGGGCTGGCGTGTGGTTGTTATTCGCCGCTGTGAGCTTTGTACTTCTGATCGCGTGTGCAAACGTCGCGAGTTTGCTTATAGCGAGGGCCAGCGTTCGAGCTAAGGAAATCACGATGAGGGCTGCGCTTGGAGCAACTAGAGCAAGACTCGTTCGCCAATGCTCACAGAAAGTCTGTTGCTCGCCGCCACAGGCGGATTGGGTGGCGTCGTGCTCGCCTGGTGGGGTACGCGAATCCTGGCTTCCATAGCGCCGGATGAAATCCCACGATTAGCCGAGACACGAATTGATTTCACTGCGCTCCTCTTCGGGTTGGCCGTCAGTATATGCGCCGCCATTGGATTTGGCACCGTGCCTGCTCTTCGAGCAACGAGAATCGATCTCAACGAGGCGCTCAAAGCATCCGGAAAATCCACGTCGGGCCCGGGCAAGTCCGGTTTCCGCAGAGCCTTAGTAACCGCACAAATCGCGCTGGCGTTCTTATTGCTCTTCGGTGTCGGACTGCTTGGCAAGAGCTTCGGGCGATTGCTGAACGTCGATCCTGGCTTCGACTCTAAGAACGTCCTCTCGCTCGAAACATACGTCTACAGCACGCGCTACAAAAATCCTGACGCGGAGCTTGGTTACTACAAACAAGCGATGGAACATTTGAACCTGAATCCCGGAGTCGAAGCGAGTGCCATGACAAGCACGCTGCCCTTTGCGGATTTCGACACTGCAGGTCTCCACATCCGAGAACGCCCCCTTGCGAATCCCTCAGAAGCAGCGAGCGTCGACCGGTACTCTGTGTCGCCTGGCTACTTCCGCGTGATGCGAATTCCGTTAAGGCAGGGGCGCCTCTTCACAGATCAGGATCACAGAGGTGCGCAGCCGGTGGCGATTATCAGTGAAAGCTGCGCAAAATCGCAATTTGCCAGAGACAATCCCATCGGGCAGCATATCCAACTTGGCGGACGGCATGAAGAAGCGCCTTGGGCAACGATTGTCGGAATTGTAGGCGATATCCGCCAATATGGATTGGATCGCTCCGCTGACATGGCCGCATATATTCCACAGGCGCAGAACCTTGACTTTAACTATTCGCTGGTCGCGAGAACGCGAGTAAACCCGCGAAGCCTTGAAAAGGCAGCCGGCAACGCCTTCGTTGCAGCCGATAAAACACAACCCGTATTCAATGTCCGCCCGCTAGAGGATTACCTCCGTGCGTCCGTGGCTGAACGCAGTTTTACCTTGTCGCTTCTCGCGCTTTTTGCTGGGCTGGCGCTCGTGCTAGCGGCGGTCGGGGTCTACGGCGTGATTTCTTACTCGGTTACAGTACAAACACGCGAATTTGGAATTCGTGCGGCTCTGGGCGCCACGCGTAAGGAACTTTTGCGGCTGGTTAGCCGCAACGCGGCACGCCTTCTGCTTTTCGGTTTATCTGCAGGATGGCTGGCTTCACTGGCCTTAAATCGTTTTGCTTCCACGCTGCTTTTTGGAGTCAAAACATGGGATATCGCGATCCACGCACTCGTGGTGGGCACATTAACCGGAGCCGTGATTCTCGCCACGCTGTTGCCGGCACGTCGAGCGTCCCTGGTGGACGCGGCAGTCGCGCTTCGCGAAGAATAGACTAGCCGCTTCCCATCGCTTCAGGCTTCTAGTCCGTGCTCCTACTTACGGGACGCGCTACCACGGTTTTCGGCCTACAATAAAAAGCACGGCGGAGCTACGCGTGATCAGAATCATTACGATTGAGCGGGAGTACGGTTCCGGTGCAGCCGCGATCGCGAAGAAACTATCCGATCAGTTGGGCTGGACGCTTTGGGACCGTGCCATCACTTGCGAAATCGCGCGCCAGCTCAAATGTGATGTCAAATCCGTCGAGCAGCGCGAAGAGCGCCCCGATCCCACCTTCTATCGCCTCGTGAAAATCTTCATGCGCGGCAGCTATGAAGAAAGCCTCCAGGGTGGAGGCCGTCTCGAGCTCCTAGACGCCGAGCACCTCGCTCAAATCTTCGAGAACATCGTCACTGGAATCGCCGATCGCGGTGACTGCATCATTATTGGACGCGGCTCCCCATGGTTTCTCCGAAATCGCGATGATACGCTGCGTGTCTTCATCTACGCGCCTCCGGAGGAAAAGCTACGCCGTTTAAAAGCAGTTGGAAAGAGCGAACGCGAGGCCGAAGATCTAATTCAGAGCGTCGATCGCGAGCGCGCCGCTTTTGTCAAGAAATACTATGGAGCAAACTGGCCGGAGCGCTCACTCTATCACCTGATGATTAATTCCGAACCCGGCGATGACGCCGTCATCAAGATGATCCTCACCGAGATGGATCTTTTGAACAGCAAAGCCGGCCTACCTGCCGGCAGCAGCGCCTCGCAGCACCTTTCCAGGTAGCGCGTTCGTCATTTTGCCGTCGTCAATCACCGCAATCCCGTTCACGAACACATATTCCATTCCCACAGACAACTGGTTCGGATTTTCAAACGTTGCAACGTCGTGAATCGTGTTCGGATCGAAAACCACGACATCAGCCCGCATCCCCTCCTTCAGCACCCCGCGATCGGCAAGGCGCATGCGCTGAGCCGGTAATGCGCTAAACTTGCGAATCGCATCCGGTAATGTCAGCAGCTTCTCCTCCCGAACATATTTCCTCAAAATGCGAGGGAATGTCCCGTAGGATCGCGGATGCGGATGCTCCTTCCCCAGAATTCCGTCGGGCGCCGTGCCTTGCGAATCATTGTCCACCGAAACCCAGGGTTGCTTCAGCGCGTAAGTAATGTCCTGCTCAGACATTCCGAACACAGCAACAGACATTCCCGGATCTTCGATAAGCAAATCAAAAATCGTATCGATTGGGTCCTTCTGGTGCTCTTTGGCAATCTCGGCAATCGTCTTCCCCTGCAGCGGCATCAGCTTCGAATTCTCGACCACACTCACCAGAATTGCTTCCGGCCCCGGAATCTCCAACCATTCGTTGTCCCACGCCGAGCTGTCATTCTCCATATCCTTGCGAATGCGCGCGCGCATCGCAGGATCTTTTAGCCTCGCCACCATCTTCGCGTCCCCGCCGTCATGCACCCATGGGGGAACGAACGCAGAAAAGCTGTTGAACCACGCCGGACAGGCATAAGTATCCGCCTCGACATCCACGCCCGAGCTTCGCGCCTGCTCGATCCGACCTACAATTTCCGGCATTCGGCCCCAATTGCGCTTTCCCGCCGCTTTCAGGTGCCAGATCTCCACCGGAATGTTTGCCTCGCGTCCGATTCGGAACACTTCATCGAGCGCGACGTCAATCGTGTCGCCCTCGCTTCGCATATGGCTCGCATAGATGCCTCCGAATCTCGCCGCCTCCGTCGCCAACGCGATCAGTTCTTCTGTCGTCGCATACGGCGCAGGAGCATATTGGAGAGATGTCGAAACGCCCACCGCGCCCTGCTGCATCGCATCGCGGACAAGCGCCTTCATTCGCTCCAATTCAGCCGCCGTGGGCGCGCGATTATCATCGCCAATGACCACGCGCCTCACCTGGGTCGCCCCAACGTAGCTCGCAAGATTGATACCCAGCCCTTGCTTCTCAAGCCGTGCAAAGTATTCAGCAAACGTCGTCCAGTCGGCTTTAACGCCGTAATGCGCATACCCCGGCCGGTCCGCGGCTAATACACGCGCATTTAGGGGCGCGATCGAGCTGCCCTCTCCAGTAATCTCCGTCGTGATCCCTTGAAAAATCTTCGAAGGCACGTGCGGATTGACAAGCATCGACAGTTCAGATTGCCCGAGCATGTCGATGAACCCCGGCGCAACCACCATCCCCTGCGCGTCAATTACACGCGCCGCCGGAGCATCCGCCAATGAGCCAATTCGCGCAATCCGGCCATTTCGTATGGCTACATCGCCCGCATACCAAGGCGAACCCGTGCCGTCGATAATGTGCCCGTTCCGTATAACAATGTCGAATCGTTCCGGAGGCGCGGCCGCGCCGATCGCCGCGAATGCAAGCAGAAGAAAGGATCTTATGGCCAAATCAGAATTATAAGGCGAGCCGACGTGAATAGCGGTAGTAGACGCGCTACATCCTTTAGCGTAGAATGTCTACATGCCTGCGAATCGGTATCAGAACCGCATCGAGCTGTTGCAGGGCACGCTCGATATGCTCATTCTTCAAACCCTTCAGTGGGGTCCTCAGCACGGCTACGGAATTGGAAACGTGATCCGCGCCCACTCCGGAGACCTGCTACATGTTGAGACGGGATCGCTCTATCCGGCTCTTCATCGCTTAGAAAAGCAGGGTTGGTTGAAATCGGAATGGAGGCTTACGGACACAAACCAGCGCGCGAAATATTATCGGCTCACGCCTGCGGGCAAAAGGCAGCTCGCTTCCGAGCGAAGCCGCTGGTCCCAAATGGTGGAAGCGATTACGGGTGTTCTGAATCCAGCAAGCGAGGTGGGATGGTCATGAGCCTCTTGCGCCCCTGGAGCAAGCGTCGTGTGCGTGAAGAAGATTTCGACGAAGAAATCAGCTCGCATCTTCAAATGGCAGCCCGCGATAAGGTCGATCGCAGCGACTCAAAGGAAGAAGCCCAATACTCTGCGCGGCGTGAATTCGGAAATGCAGGACTGATTAAGGAGGTGACGCGCGAAATCTGGGGCTGGACTTCATTCGAGCGATTAGGCCAGGATCTTCGCTACGCGGCGAGATTATTGGGCAAAAGCCCGGGATTCACTGCTATTGCCGTCCTGTCGATCGCACTCGGAATTGGAGCGAATACTGCAATTTTCAGTTTGATCGACGCGGTGCTCTTGAAAGCCTTGCCTGTCCGAAACTCCAATGAGCTAGTCGCAATAGGCGATACAACACGGGTCGGTAGCGTGTCGGAGGGTTCCGGTCGAACAGATCTCTTCTCCTATCCCTTTTATGAACGGTTTCGAGAACGCAATCGTGTTTTTTCCGATGTTTATGCAAGTGGCCGAAGCGAATATCTCGAGATATTACCGGCTGGCGGACGACCGAGTTCAGAAGTGCAAGGCGGAAAGCTGCGCGGCCGCTTTGTAACCGGGAACTATTTTTCGGTGCTCGGAGTACCTGCCCTAATCGGGCGCACTTTTGACGAGCAGGAGGTTCACGTCGAAGGAGGCGCACCCGTCGTGGTCATCAGCTACGCCTGCTGGAATCGGCGGTTTGCGCGCAATCCCGCAGTTGTCGGCCAGCGAATCTCAGTGAACGGCTCCATTTTCACGATCATCGGAGTGATGCCGCCTGAATTTTTTGGCGACATTGTCGGTGTCCCTATGGACGTTTGGTTCCCCATCACAATGCAAGCGCAAGCCAATCCTGGGCATAATTACCTCAAAGACACGCGCGTGAGCTGGCTCATGCTGATGGGGCGCTTGAAACCCGGCGTGTCACAGGCGCGGGCAGCCGCAGCAGTACGCGATTTGGCGCCCCAGATCTTTACCGAACTTTACAGTTCAAGCATGGGCGGTGAAGACCTCCGCCGCCTGCGTCAGGAAACCATTCAGGTTTCTTCTGGAGCCAAAGGCTTTTCCCGCCTGCGCCATGAGCTCTCTCTCCCACTGATCGCACTGATGGGAATTGTTTTGTTAGTGCTTCTGATTTGCTGCGCTAATGTCGCAAACTTACAGCTCGCGCGCGCAACCAGCAGAAGCCGTGAAATGAGCTTGCGTCTGGCAGTTGGGGCTGGGCAAGCTAGGCTTGTCCGGCAGCTTCTGACTGAAAGTCTGGCGCTTTCGTTCCTTGGAGGAGGCGCCGGACTCCTGTTCGCGCAATGGGGAAGCCACCTTCTCCTCGGATTTATTTCGCGAAGCGACCAAACGCCAGTGGACGTGCATCTCGATGCAGCGGTTCTGTTGTTTACAGCCGCTGTGTCGATCATTGCGGGGTTGCTATTTGGCCTCGCGCCTGCTCTTCAAACCACCTGCTCTGACCTCGTCTCGAGCCTCAAAGACAGTAAGTCCGGACAGTCTCACGGATTTGCGCAAAGCTTCGGGAAGGCGCTAATTGTTTCTCAGATTGTTTTTTCTCTAACCCTGCTGGTCGGAGCCGGCCTGTTCATCCGTACCCTTCGCAATCTGGAGAACATGGACGTCGGATATACGCGCGAAGGACTGCTGCTCGCGGAAGTCGATTTCAAAACTGCGGGTTATAAGGACAACCAAGTCAATCAACTTGCCAGGCAAGTGATCGAGCGCCTACAAAATTTACCAGGCGTACGAAGCGCAACAGTTTCAGAGAACGGGCTCTTCAGCGGCACCGATTCCGAAACGGACGCCGAAGTAGAAGGTTATGCATACCGCTCGAAAGAAGACAAGCTCAATGGCTACGATCGCGTCGGTCCAAATTATTTCGAAACCGTAGGTACCCCTGTCATTCTGGGTCGCGGAATCGGGCCGCAAGATACCGAGACTGCGCCCAAAGTGGCAGTCATTAACGAGAAGATGGCGCGTTTCTATTTCCGCCAGGTAAATCCGCTCGGGAGGCATATCTTTGAGGGCGATGGGAAGGACCGGACCGCCGTATCTATCGTCGGAGTCGTTCGTGATGCGAAACAAAGAGATCTTCGCGAACCGGTCCCTCGGCGTTTTTACAAAGCTTACCTCCAACACCGTGACGAGATCGAAACGATGAATTTTGAGATCCGCACACGCATCGAATCCAGCGCACTTTCGAATTCCGTTCGCGGGGCCATTAAGAACGTCGATCCTAAACTTCCGATCACGAGCTTGAAACCTGCCGCCGTTTTGATAGACGAGACTCTCGATCAAGAGAAGCTTGTCGCTAAATTGTCGAGCTTTTTTGGCCTGCTCGCACTCGTGCTCGCGGCAATCGGCCTTTATGGAGTGATGTCCTACCTTACGGTCCGCCGCACTGCGGAGATCGGAATTCGAATGGCACTCGGCGCGGAACGATCAGGGATTCTGGGAATGGTTATGGCGGACACGCTGCGCCTCCTCATGCTTGGACTGGTAGTCGGAATCCTGGCGGCCTGTTCATTAGGCAAGTTGTTCAGTAAGGCCCTCTTCGGGCTATCTGCTTTCGATCCTTTGACCATCGTTTCAGCAGCTCTTGTAATCGTGGTCGCGGGTGTCACGGCCGCTTTTCTGCCCGCTTGGAGAGCCTCGCGTATCGAGCCGACACTCGCGCTCAGGCACGAATAACAGAGCTAGTCAGGCTGGCCGGAACAGCGCCGTATCGGTCCCCGTACCGGGCTTCGCCATTGGGCGCTACTGACAACCCCCTGAGCGATAATCTGAGTAGGATCGTGCCGCTTGGGTTATATTTGCGGGCTCGGGAGTGCAGCCAACTGAGACTTATCAACAACTTTCACGACATATTCAATGACATTCGATTGAGCTGTGCCCCAAAACGAGCACAAACCAATCGTTGAAACGCCTCATTAGGATTAAATGTCACCAAATGTAACGTCAGCCCCGGCGCGTTTCGAGCAGATTCAGATCGGCCAGGTGTTCCAGGCCTCGGAGAGTTTCGGTCATGCAGAGATGGACCAATTCGCCGCTCTGAGCGGGGATCACAGTGCCATTCATGCGAGTCCGGAAACGGCGAAACGATTCGGCTTCCCGGACCGTGTTCAGTATGGTTTTCTCTTGGCGACCCTTCTCTCTCGAATTGTCGGCACGAACTTCGAACACGCGGTCTGTGCTTCTGTGATGCTCGATTTTGTAAAGGCATCCATCGCTGGCGACCGAATCGATGTCCGCGCCGAAGTGACACAGGTTCAGGAAGCGATCCGTTCGGTTGTTCTGAAAATCGCGATGCTAAACGGTCCGGATATTTTGGTGCGCGGGAAACTCACCGCCACGTTTTTGGCCGAACCGGCAGCCGCGATGCGGGATAAAAGACCGGCTGACGGCAACAGCTCTGGAATGGATCGGTGAAGACATCGCTCATCTATGCCTACGGAAAAAACTTCGATCTAGCGAGAAGGTGAATGGAGACTAGCGAGATTTACCAAAAACTCACAGGTGTTTTTCACGATGTCTTTGATGACGATTCCATTGAGGTGCGCCCAGATCTCACAGCCGACGATGTCGATGAATGGGACAGTGTGAGTCATATCCGGCTTGTGCTTACAGCCGAAGAGGCATTCCACGTAAAGTTTTCCGCAGCCGAGATTGCCAGATTGAAGAACGTCGGTGAGTTTGTGGATCTCATTCAGTCCAAGACCTGACTGGTAGTCCGGTCCCGGCTCTCTCCCGCTGCTAACCCATGACGAACCCTCACGCAAATCTATTTTGGTTGCCGAAACCGCCTTCCGACTTCTCAAAACAGTGCCGTTCTCTGCTTGAATCGACGGAAGATCTTGGAAGGCGTATTCAAGCTTTAGCTTCGTACTCCCTAACCGAAAACCAGTTAAGCCGGTTAGCTAAGGTCATCGAAGGAGCACGGAACGAGGGAAATTCCTTAGCTCCGCTGATTCCGTTTCGATTGGGAGTTCTAAGCAACTCCACTCTCGAATTCATTATTCCTTGTCTGGTCGGTACTGCGGCGCGCCATGGAATCGCGCTGGAGTGCTTCAAATCCAGCTACGGTCAGGTCGTCCAAGATGCGGTTTCTCCTGACTCGAATCTGTATCGCTCGAATCCCGATGCGGTGCTCATTGCGGTTGACTTCCGGGCTTTTACTCTTCGCGCGAAATTGGGGAACACGTCATCGGCCGAAGCCGTTCTCGAGGCTGCTTTAAATTACATTCAGACGATCCGCGCCGGCGTTAAGGCGAATAGTAAAGCCATTTGTATCCTGCAGACGCTAGCGGCGCCTCCCGAACGCCTATTTGGCAGCCTTGATCGCGCACTCGCGGGAGCGCCTCGCAGCTTAATCGACGCTCTGAATCGCAATATTGCTGAACAAGTTCTTGGGACGGGCGACCTTCTTCTGGATGTCGCTGGTTTAGCCGAGACGGTCGGTCTCGCGGAATGGCACTCCCCGACACAGTGGAATATGGCGAAGTTGCCATTCTCAACTACGTTTCTGCCACTCTACGCCGATCATGTTGCCAGGATCATTGCCGCACTTCGCGGAAAAAGCCACCGCTGCTTGATTCTCGATCTGGACAACACTCTATGGGGCGGTGTGATCGGAGATGACGGCCTCGAAGGTATTCAATGCACACAAGGCGATCCCACTGGCGAAGCATTTCTAAGCATTCAGCGGCTTGCGTTGGATCTGAGAGAGCGCGGAATCGTACTGGCAGTTTCTTCGAAAAATAACGACGACGTGGCGCGATTGCCTTTCAGAAAACATCCAGAGATGCTAGTGCGCGAGGACCACATCGCGGTCTTTCAGGCCAATTGGAATGATAAGGCGACCAACATTAAGGCAATTGCTGAGGAGTTGTCACTTGGCCTCGAATCGATGGTATTGCTTGACGACAACCCGGTCGAGCGCGGGCTAGTACGGGAACTCCTGCCACAAGTCGCCGTTCCGGAACTGCCATCTGATCCGGCGCTTTATGCCCGGACCCTGACCGCCGCCGGTTATTTTGAGTCGGTTATTTTTTCTGAAGAGGATCTAGCGCGCGCGAATTTCTATCAGGACAATGCCCGGCGTGTAGCCCTGCAGAACCAGGCCGGTGATGTGGAAGCGTACCTAGCATCGCTTAACATGGAAATCACGTTTCAGCCTTTCGAGCGCATTGGGCGAGCACGGATCGCACAGTTAGTTAATAAATCGAACCAGTATAATCTCACGACCCGGCGATATACAGAGGCCGAAGTCGCCGCATTGGAGCAGGACCCAAGCTGCTTCACGCTGCAGGTCCGGTTGTCTGACTCCTTTGGCGACAACGGAATGATCAGTGTTGTCATCTGCCGGCCCAGCTCTGACGATGTGTGGGAAATCGATACTTGGCTGATGAGCTGCCGGGTGTTGGGCAGGCGCGTGGAAGATATGGTTTTGCGCGAAGTTCTCGAGCACGCCGGCCGTCGCGGGATCCGCAAACTGATCGGTGTCTATCGGCCGACAGATCGCAATCAATTAGTTGTGGATCACTATGCGAAACTCGGATTCACTCATATTCAGGCGCATCCTGACGGGACAACGATCTGGGAGCTGGATGTAGCTACCGCCAGCGTTCAACCCGCTCCCATGACGGTGAAATCTATCGGTTTCGAAATCTTCGCAACAGAGTTGAATTAATGCCAAACAGCCTCGATAGCACAAGCAGCGTCATAGCAAAGCCATCTGAACTCTCGTCGCATCGCTTGCCGCGGCGGGATTTTGTCATCCTGCCCCTGCTCAGTTTGGCGACTGTGGCGGTGATGTTCGGCGCTACCGAGGTGGTTACCAGGATGATTTGGGTCGAAGGGGGCCATGATACCTGCCGTGCCGATGACCCGGTTACTGGTCCGCGTCACAAACCCAACTGCGTCGCGCGAATGAAAGCCCCTGAAAGCCCCTGGGTTGTGGAGAAATTCAACGATTGCGGATACCGCACGCCCACCCCATGTGGCGTTAAGCCTCCGGGCACAATCAGGGTGGCTTTGATGGGTTCGTCCACGGCCGAGGGATATATGATCCCGTACCCTGATACATTTGCCGCGCGAGCTACTGATGTTTTAAGCCGTGCTTGCCACAGAAACGTGGAATTTCAGAATATGGCGATCGCAGGTTCCACGCCCCTTCACGCGTATAGGCGTCTAGACGAAGCTCTCGCAATGCACCCCGATATCGTGATGTTAGTGCTGACGGCTTTCGATATCGAGCACCCTATCGACCCCGAAGTACTCGCCTCGCGGAAGACTCGCCAGCCCCTACCTGCGCCGCCTCCGATCAAGCTAGGTATTGGGCACAGGATGAAGGACGCTCTCTCACAAAGCCGCACGGTGTTCGTAGCCCAGCACTTCCTCTACGAGGATGAGCAAACTTACGCAAAGCTGTTTCTGCTCGATAGGGAGCACGCTGCCTTTCTTCGCAGCCCGTTGACGCCCGCCTGGGAAAAACGGCTTGCCGATCTCGACCTTTTGCTTGGCGAGATGGCGGAGAGGCTTCACGCGTTGCACATTCCATTCGTGGTCGTCGGCATTCCGCACCGTGTAACCGCTGCTCTGCTAACGTCTCGCGATCTACCCGCTGGCGTAAACCCTCATGCTTTCGAACGGAGACTTGCCGAGATCTCGGAGAAACATGGCATCGGGTATGTGGAAGTTTCCAGGAGCTTCAGCCGGCTGTCAACTTCTAACGGATTGTTCTATTCCGAGAACAGTCATCCCAACTCCAAAGGAGAGGGCATCATCGCGGACGCAATTGTGGAACAAATAACGGACAGTGGAATTCCGGCATTTTCAGGATGCAAAATTCGCAATCGAACAAGCTAGCCAAAAACTAAATGGGTTCGGCCTCATTTCAATTTCTCGCTTTCGCTCTGATTGTCGTGATTGTGCACAACCTCGGCCGCTCCGTTGCTTGGCGACAAACCATCCTTCTGGTAGCGAGCCTTTGCTTTCTCGCTACCTTTTCGACAAACCCGCTGGCATACCTGCCGCTGGTTGGTTTTTTGGCGATCGGTTTTCTAGGCGTGCGCGCGATGCAGAACGGAAGTACCCGGTTGGCCTTTGCGCTGCTGATGTGCGGCACGATCCTGATCTATATTTGGCTTAAGAAATACACGTTTATTCCCGAACCGCTTTTCCTGCGGTTTCCTTACCTGACGATCGGGCTCTCGTACATATTCTTCCGAGTTCTCCATCTCATCATTGACGCCCATCAGAACATGCTGCCCGAAAGAATCGGCTTAATCTCTTATTTGAATTACACGCTGAATTTCGCGACCTTGGTATCCGGCCCGATTCAGCGTTATCAGGATTTCGAGCGGATGCAGCTCGCGCCCGTGCGTTTACCATTGACGGCATTCATCTCCGGGGCGGCACTCGAGCGCATCGTTATCGGGTTTTTCAAAGTCAATGTTCTTTCACTGCTGTTATCTTCCGTGCAGCAGCGTGCACTGGTTACTCTTACGCCCAATCAGCCTTTCCCAAATCGGGTGCTCATAGGCATCGTTATCGCGGCTTCATATCCGCTCTATCTATATTGCAATTTCTCCGGGTATATCGATATCGTTATCGGCATAGCCCGCTTTCTTAGGCTCGAACTTCCGGAGAATTTCAACCGGCCCTTCTCGTCCGACAACTTCATCAATTTCTGGAGCCGGTGGCATATTACATTGTCCGATTGGCTCAAGACCTACGTTTACAATCCGCTGGCAATCAGCTTGGTGCGGCGATTTCGTTCTCCGCAGATTGAGCCGTTCATAGGAGTTTTGCCGTTATTTGTCACTTTTTTTCTAATAGGACTCTGGCACGGCAGAACATCCGAGTTTATCGTTTATGGTGTCCTGCTAGGTTTGGGCGTAAGCGTAAACCGGCTCTGGCAAGTATTGATCGCCAAAGCCATAGGCCGAAAACGATACCGAGTGCTAGCGGCCGACCCGATCTATATCGCCTTCACCAGAGGTCTTACGTTCACTTGGTTCACTTTCACTTTGCTCTGGTTCTGGTCGAGCTGGGCGCAGATCGGCGCAATGACCCGAGCTTTGCAGCCGACTGCAATCGCCACTGTCTGGCTAGCGATTTTCTTGGGTGCGACTGCCGTGCTCGCTGTTTATGAGAGCCTTCGCGAGTGGATCTTGTCGATCGAGTTGCGCGACGAGCCGCTGTTACTGTCACGATATGTTCGGACCGTCTGGGATACAGCGCTGCTGACCGTTTCCGCTTCTGTTGTCGCGTTCCTGAATGCGCCGGCGCCGGATATCGTCTACAAAGCGTTTTAGTCCCGGGCCTTTTTTTTAGACGCTGACTCGGACTAGTATTAATGGCTCATGACGGATATCCACTCTGAGTGGTAAGCTATCTCGCGTGGAGCGCTTGCGCGACGCTTTATGGCACGAACGCTCAAAAGTCACGCTTGACATCGCGGCTCTCGAAGTCGCGAGCATCGAGTTTCCAGGGCTTGACTTTGATGCCTCGCTTTTTCGCCTCGAAACTCTGGCACAGCAGATCGGGTCTCAGTTAAACCCCAGGTCTTCCGGCCTGGATTTCATCAAGGCGACCAACGAACTCCTGTTCGAGACGCTCCAGTTTCGGGGCAACGAAGAGAATTATTACGATCCTCGGAATAGCTGCCTCAACTCGGTATTAACGCGGCGGCTCGGGATTCCGATTTCGCTGGCTGTTGTCTATATTGAGCTTGCCCGCCGGCTATCACGCCCAGTTTATGGTGTGGGTTTGCCCGGCCACTTCATCGTCGCTTATGAAGATGCCGACTCGCGATATTGGATTGATCCGTTCAATCGCGGCCGCATTCTTTCTTTTGGTGAGTGTTGCGCGCTGGCAAAGGAAACCGGCGGAGTGGATCTTCGAACCAATCCTGCTGTGCTCGCTCCGGTGAACAAACAGCAGATTCTCGTGCGAATGTTGAGCAATCTGAAAGCAATTTATTTGCGGGGTCACGCTCTGGAGAAGGCGCGGCAGGTACTCGATCTGCTGATTGACGCTATGCCTGGTTATGCCGAGGAATACCGTCATCGTGGTCTGATCCACCTTCGCCAACTGAACCATCGAGCGGCAAAGGTCGATCTCGAAACCTATCTCCGGCTGGAGCCGGATGCGCCGGAACGAGAGCAGGTTCAGAAGCAGCTTTTGTTGATTGAGCGTTGGAAAGCCGGCCTAAATTAACTAGCCAATTCCAGTTCCTTGACGCGAGCCGCGATCAATCGTAGATCGCGCAGAAACAACCCATACTCTTCCTCGTATCTCTCAGGAAGCCGCAGGATTGCAGAGGGATGCACCGTCGCAACCAATTGCTTGGCCCAGCGGTGGGGGAAGAAATTGCCGCGGTCTTTGGTGATTCGAAAACTGGAACCCATGAGTGATTGCGCCGCCGTGGCGCCCAGGCAAACAACAAGCTCCGGCTCAATGGACGCCAGCTCTGCTTCAAGCCAAGGCCGGCAAGCGGAAATCTCAATTCCGTTGGGTTTCGCGTGAATCCGCCGCTTGCCTCGCTCGAGGAATTTGAAATGCTTCACGGCGTTCGTGACGTAAATCTTCTCCCGATCTAGGCCGGCCTCGTGCATAGCCTTGCTTAGCAATCGGCCTGCCGGGCCGACGAACGGATGCCCTTTTCGATCTTCCTCGTCCCCCGGTTGCTCTCCAACCATTACGACCTTCGCGTCCTTGGGACCGTCCCCAAAAACCACTTGGGTGGCGTGTTGGTATAGCTCACAACCGCGGCAGGCCGCCGCCGCCAAACGGAGCTTGATCAGATCGTGGGTGCGCGGAACCCATTCCGCCGCGGACGTTTTCTGGTCTCTTATCACGAGAGTTTCAGCTCCGCGCAGTTTCGGAATATACGGACACGCTCTTCGCGGCTGCTTCGAAATCACCAAAATCGCTTTGGCGAGTGAATGGCGCTTCGAATGGCGCCGAGATTGGCTCGGCGCTCGGGTACAGCGATGGGAGCAGGTTTTCGCTTACAGATACATGCACCAGACTAAGCGTGTTCCGAATCCGGCAGTATGTCACTTCGGCGAAATCGGTCTTTCCGACGGTAGGCGCGATGTGCTCCAGCACTTCACGGTCACTCGCAAAATGAATAGGCGTCCGAACTCCCGCTGGCGTACAGGCAGTTAGCGAATTGAGGTAAGTGGGCCTCCAGTTGACACCATCAAGCAATCGATCATGAATAATATCCGCCAAGCCAATGCCGATAGCGCTGTGATACGTGAGCTCGCTCAATCCCCGCGCATATACGCGATGGACTTTGGGGATGTCGGAGAACGGATTGTAATCGCCGTTAATACCACGATTGATCACCTTCGTATCCATACCAGCACCGCTGATGTCTTTACCGATCTCGTCGACAATCAAGATGTCGATTTCAGGAGCGGGTAACGTTGCTTTCCAAGATTTCACTTCATTCAGAAGCGACTCTTCCTTTGCCAGCATAAATTCCCCGCCCTCGGACGAGCTAATGGCGACCAACCCGGCAGTTTCGTGATGAGCGCCTTCCTGAATCGCGAGCCCGCCTAAAATTTTGCCGCTCGACAAAACTTTAGAACCTGCGCTGCGGATCACCTGCTCTAGTCCAAGCCGGTATCCGAATGTGTGGTACTGCCTGGCGCCGGCAAATTTGCCGACTCCGATCGCAAGCATCTTGAAGAGACCGCTTTCAATAGAACCCGAGAAATCGGTGTGCCACTTGACGCGCGGGACAAGAAGTATGCCGTCCGACTCATACGCGCTCCGGTCCATGAATGTGTCGATGCCTTCGGAAGTCTTGCCGAGCGAGACCACATCAAGAGAGCTGATCACCGGCGCGCCGATTGTCGCTTCGTGAATACCGTAATGAGCGAGCACATCGGCCTGTCCTTCAGCAGTCGCTGCGCCATGACTCCCCATCGCGGGGAAAATGAACGGGCGAGCTCCGGCGTTCTTCCAGAATTCAATGATTGCTTTAACTATTGTCGCTATGTTAGATATTCCACGGCTGCCTACGCCGATTGCGACGCGACCGCCCGGAGGAATACGCGAAGCAAAGCCGGAGCGCGATAGCTCCGCGTGAACACGCTCCTTGATATTGGGAATTGCGCGATCTGGGAAGACTTGCTCGACGAGGACGAATCTCGGAAGATTCACTTTTTCAGCATAGCCCTAGTAGCTATCGATTCACCAACGTTTCTTCCGTCGGCCATGCGCCCGGTACTCTCGCCGGCTCCTTGCGTGCTCGGCGCCAAGTCTGCAGACGGTCCAAGTACAGGTAAATCACGGGAGTGATGTAAAGCGTCAAAACTTGCGACACAACGAGTCCCCCCACAACAGCAAGACCGAGAGGACGCCGAGCCTCACCGCCCGCCCCCGTACCAAACGCGACCGGCAACGTTCCGAGCAAAGCCGCCATTGTGGTCATCATGATTGGGCGGAAGCGTTTCAGAGCGCCCTCGAAGATCGCCTCTTCGGGGGGTTTCCCTTCCTTGCGTTGCGCGTCGAGAGCGAAGTCGATCATCATGATCGCGTTCTTCTTAACAATCCCAAGAAGCAGCACGATTCCGACGAATGAGTACAGATTAAGATCATCGCCAAAGAGTAGGAGCGTGAGCAACGCCCCCAAGCCCGCCGCCGGAAGTCCCGAAAGAATCGTGATCGGATGAATGAAACTCTCGTAGAGAATGCCGAGCACCAGGTAGATGACAAACACTGCGATAATCAGCAAAATTCCCAGCCCCCGCACCGAGCTTTGAAACGCGGCGGCCGTACCTTGATAACTAAAGCTGACAGTGTCGGGCATTCCGATCTGATGCGCCGCTTCGTCCACCACACCGGTCGCCTGACTCAACGACACCCCCGGTCTCACATTGAACTGAAAGTTCACCGCCGGCAACTGGCCAATGTGGTTCACACTCAACGGCGCAACAGTTTGCTTCAGTTGGCTTACTGCCGAGAGCGGAACCATTTTGCCTTGATTCGAGCGAATGTACAGATCCTCGAGCGCCGCCGGATCGCGCTGATATTTCGGCAATACTTCCAAGATGACGTCGTACTGGTCGGAGGCCGCCTGAATCGTAGTCACCCGGCGATTCCCGTATGCATCGTAGAGAGTATTCGCGATCGCATCGGGCGTTACGCCCAACGCCAGTGCCCGGTTCCGATCGATCTGCACGTCCAAACGCGGGCTGCTCAGGCGCAAATCACTGAAGATGTCCTGAATTTGCGGGATCGTACGGAGCTTCGCTTCGAGCACCGGAGCCCATTTGTAAAGCTCCCCTGTATCCGCGTCTTGCAGCGCAACGGAATACTGACTGCGGCCTTCGTTCTGTCCGAGAGTGATCAACGGCGGCACTTGCAAGAAAACCATGACGCCCGGAACTCTCATTAGCTGGCCCATCAACTGACCCAAAATGACATTAGCCTTCGGCCGGTGTTTGGCGTCTTTGAAGGCAACGAAAATGAAACCCTGATTCTGTCCAGAGAAGCCGCCGGTTCCGGATACATATGTGTCGATCCACGGGTTGCCACGAACGATCGCATTCAGTTTCTGCTGAATCCGGACCATCTCATCGAAAGACGTATCTTGCGCAGCCTCATCTCCGCCGAAAGCCATGCCTTGATCCACGGTTGGCATGAAGCCTTTCGGCATCACAACAAACAGGTAAACAGTTGCCACGGTGAGGACCAAGCTAGCAAGTAAAGTGGCTCTCTTGAAATGCAGAACGGTCTGGAGAGTCCGGCGGTAAGCGTCATTCAACCAGGTAAAGAACCGCTCGGACCACTCGTAAAACCGACTTCGTGAATGAAGTTCATGACGGAGGAAACGGCTGCACAACATCGGCGTGAGAGTCAACGAGATCACGCCCGAAATCAATACGGCGACCGCGATGGTGATTGAGAACTCGCGCAACAGCCGGCCTATGATACCGCCCAGGAATAGCACTGGAATGAATACGGCAACCAGCGACACCGTCATTGAGACGATTGTGAAACCGACCTCTCGTGCGCCCTCTATCGCCGCCTCCCAACGCGGTTTCCCCATTTCCATGTGGCGCACGATGTTTTCGAGCATGACAATCGCGTCGTCCACAACGAAACCCACAGAGAGCGTCATCGCCATCATCGAGAGCATGTCGATCGTAAAGCCCAGCAGCTTCATCGCTGCGAACGTTCCTAACAGCGATAAGGGAACAGCCAGACTGGGAATCACGGTCGCCGAAACATTTCGAAGGAAAACAAAAATAACTCCGATCACCAGGCAAACGGTGAGGATCAATGTGAACTTCACGTCGCGGATGGATTCTCGAATGTTTTGCGAGACATCGAATGATCGCCCTATTTGAACTCCCGCTGGCATCGATCGCTGCATGATGGGAAGCAAGGCCGTGATGGAGTTAGCCACCTCCACGGTGTTAGTGCCGGGTTGCTTTTGAATAGCCAGAACGATGCCGAGGTTATTGGCTACCCAGAATCTCGTTTTGTCATTGCTCACGCTGTCGAACACATTCCCGAGCTCATTGAGACGAACGGGGCTGCCATTGCGGTACGTAACGATAAGTTGCGCGAACTGCGAAGCCGATGTGAGCTGGCTGTTCGACTGAACAGTATAGGATTTCGTCGAGCCGTACAAGGAGCCGGCAGGCAGATTGACGCTCCCACTCGCCAACGCAGTCCGGACCTCTTCCAAATCCACCTGCCGCGCATCGAGTTTCTCTGGAT
>Ga0213875_10000087_pt1 | contig 106318 bp, 100 predicted proteins | sample BarmaccomBMRX_R8_FD_160105 | JGI IMG/M metagenome (GOLD analysis project Ga0213875, IMG submission 160105) | Root-associated microbial communities from Barbacenia macrantha in rupestrian grasslands, the National Park of Serra do Cipo, Brazil - RX_R8 | ecosystem: Host-associated > Plants >... | reverse complement strand
TGCCAGCGGGGATAATAGACAGCGCGGCCGCCCCACGCCACGAACACCTGCCGTCCGTCCGGGAGCCGCCCCACCCACCAGCCGTACCACTCGTTGCCCTGCACGGCGTAGAGTCGCTCACGCTTCAGCACCTCGCGCATCAATTCGTCCAGTGGTTGTACGGTACTGTTCCTTTCGCGCCGATACGACTCTTGCCCCGGCGGCGCAGGCACATGGCACACATCAGGTTGATGTAGCACTCGACCACCTCGCCGAATGCGCTTTGTGAGCTACTCGTGCTGCCCGGCTTAGAACCGCTCATCAATGATCGGAGTGTCCGCAGGTAGAGGAATACGGTTCAAATCCACAATCGTTCCGTCAACGACCAACTCGATGAACGTGGTGTTCATCCAGCGTTCTCGCACGTTGGTGACACCGGGGATGGGTGCTTCAGGATTGGCCTGCCTGTCGGTTCCCGCGGGAGGCGAGTGGATGAGCACGCCCGCGGGCTTCACCTCCATAAAATCTGTCTTCGGGCCACGCACCAGGATGACGGGCGCGCCTTTGCTTTTGACCTGCAGGAGATGCGGCCAGGCCGCCTCAAACTCCTCCCGGCTGGTGAAGGGGATTTCATAGTGCGGCTGGGGCACAATCGGTCCCACCAGCGTGCGGGCGTGCGGGCGCAACGGCTCCAATTCCTTTGGCCAGTCCCTGGGCCAATCGCCCTGGTTATCGAATTCATAATCGGCATAAGCGATAGAACACATCGCACACAACGTGAGCGCGGTCAGGGACGCGACTATCTTCAGTGTCCTGATGGCGCCGGCGGCGCTGAGCTTCGACTGCGGCGAGAGCCGCTGTCCAGTAAGTGGCTTTAGATTAAGTTTGGGTATGTTCATGCAGACCTCCCGGTCGACCAACGTCTCCACTGCGGCCTTGCGTCGTTCCACTCCGGTCCCATACAATCGCCTCTCCCTCACGACGAGTCAACTTTGCCGTCTCCACCGAGAAAGTAGTTGTTACCGTAGAGCAGCTCGCTGCAACCCGCCTCGATCCATTCCCGAATGTCCTCCTGCTCCTCATCGGCGAAGTCATCCGGGTCATCGAGGAAGTCCGCCAGCCTGGGGTGTAGGGGGTTCAGTTCCACGCCAATCTCAGGGATAACAAAAGGTCGCACCCGAATCGTCGCGCGCTCGAACCCGCCGAACTCACGGGACAGGTAGGCTTCCAACTCCGCCACGTCGAACTGTGGGCCGACGCCGTCGCGGCCCGCTATCCTAGCGTCGATTTGGAGCGGGTCGGGCCGAGAAAGTACGTGTTGTAAGCCACCGTCGGCGTCGAACACGGCGAGGTAGAGTGTAGTTCGTCCAGGCGCAGCGAGCACTTGCCGTCCGTCCGGGAGCCGCCCCACCCACCAGCCGTACCACTCGTTGCCCTGCACGGCGTAGAGTCGCTCACGCTTCAGCACCTCGCGCATCAATTCGTCCAGTGGTTGTACGGTGCTCCTCCTTTCGCACGGGTACGCGTCCTGCGCCAGCGCGGTGTCCTCAGGCACGCCACAGGCTGCCGGGGTCCCATTGGCGGAACGGTTTGACGAGGCGTTCACGCTCCGGCAACAGCAGATACAGGGCGATGTCGCGCTGTGCCACGAACGGCGGATTATCGTGGCCGTCCATTTTTTTGGACGGTATAAGCCGGCACATTGCCAGGGCGCGAGCCGGATTGATGGCAACCATGGCGACCGCGAGGCGGCTCATATTGCTGACTTCCTGCGCATACACGCCTGGCGGCGCATTTTCCAGGTTGGCCTGTCGCCGCGCGAATTCGGCGTCCAGCATCTTGCGACTCAGTGCGGGATCGCGACGGCTATAATAGAAGGCAAACTTGGCGACCGATGGACCCTCATCAGTTTCCTGGCGCTGGGCAGCCGCCGCATCGAAACGCGCTTTAGCCACGGCGAACAGGCGATTGCCGACGCTGGGATCAATGGCGGAGGCAATCGACGCCACTTGCGCGGGCACCTCGAAGCCGCTCTGGGGCGAATTTAGCAGGGCTTCCGCCTCGCTCAGAACTTGCAGCGCCACGGCTTGCGGCCGATGGGCGTCAGGATGCACCTCGATAGCATCACCGGTGTCGGATTGCGGCGCCACGTCGTGCGGCAGATAGGCCGCCGCCGTTGCCAGCGCCACTGGCTTGTTAAGCACATCGGCATCGTTGATCGAGCGTGCGACTTCCAGCGCCAGCGCCGCGTCCTTGCATCGAGCGAGCGCACCAGCAACTCACCGGTCGAGCCTGTCGCCGCTGGGGCGGCGTCCTCGTCCCGTCCGACTGCGCCGGGGTCTTGTTGGGTAAGGGCTGGCAGCACGCCGCTAAACAGCAACTTGGCGCGCGGTGGGTCGAAGCGCGCGGCTATCATGGCGGCAAAGAGGATGGCGGTGGGGCTCTCATCCTTACCGGCCTGTCGATCCGGCGCGGTGATTTGATTGAGGAGCATCAAGTCCTGGCGCGGCGCGAGCGCGTACAATTGCTGTAAGATCCACCACGGGCGATAGCGCATGGCCTTGATTTCGCGCACCAGCGCAGCATCGAATGGCTTAGCCTCATCTTCCCGGTTCAACTTGTGCGCGAGCCAACTCAGCGTGGCCAGACGCTCCGCGTTGTTGCCATGGTTCACCGGCACCTCGGCCGTGGTGTCATTATACGCATCCTGCGCCATCCGATACAGTTCCATCGCCACTTCAGGCTCTTTGTCCGCCAGCAGCACCGCAGTCCGGGCCGTGGCGCGGAAACGCCAGAACGGCAGTTGCAGTTGTCGCAGGTGCTCGGGTGCCCACCGCGCGGCGTGTTCGGGATCGCCCTCGGCCGCCGCGACCGCGATCGGCCCCAGCATCGCATCGGGAATCGGGTCTGGCGGGTCGGCCACCAATGTGAGTGCGGCAGCGGGATCATGATAGGCGAGTGCGGCCAGAATGCTCGGGCGATAGAACTGCGTGTTGGCAGTGATGGTCCACAGTTGCGTGAGGATCGCGGTCGCGTTCACAGCGCTGGCATGGGTCAGCGTTGGCGCGGGTGCCGCACCCGCGCCAACGCCGAGAATAGATTCAGGCGACGCTACACGCTGGCCAGAAGGCGCGGGTGCCGCACCCGCCGGTTTGGTCGCTGCGCCGGGCGGCGCGGGCCGGAACGCGGGGGCCAGGACGACGGGTTGCCCGGGATCAAGGGCTGGGTCTCCCTCCGTATCTCGCGGCTTCTGGGGCGGATCGAATAGTGGTCGCCCTGCCTGAACCCGGGTCCAGACCCCGACGTCTCGAGCCGGCAGTGCATGGCCGCTGCCCAGGTCGCGACCAACGGCAATGGCAAACACGCCATCGCCCAAGTCCTTGAGCGCAGTGAGCGTCACCACGTGTTGCTCCGCACCGCGGACGTGCAAGACAGTGCCGTCACTCAGAGTGATCGTTTTCGCCTTGACCGGGTTCAGTTCATGCGTCTTGCCATCCGGCAAAGTAAAGGAGGCAACGTCAACCACCAGGGTTTTATGCTTCGTGTCCACGGAGTGTATACGCCCCTCAACCTGAATCTCGCCAGCCTGAATGTCTTCCCCGGCTTGGTCGCTTGCCTTGTGGCCGTACGGAACAAGAGCCTCTGCCAGCCGCAAGGGTTTATGGATCGTCAGCGCGCGAGGGGCCGCCGCGTGGTGCATGGGACGCCCCATGACGGTCACCGTTGGTGGCGCGCTGGCACGCGCCAGGTGCGCCAACTTCCCGGCTCCGCACAATATCAGGGCCAGCCCCGCGCACGCCGTCGTAGCAATCTTGATATGGTTCATAAGCATCAGCCTCGAAACTCTGTCAACCAACGACAACACGCGCACGTTAACCGCATCTGTTGTCAATCCCACAATGATGCCGCCAGAAGGGCCAGCGCCTGCCACCATCGCGCTAACTCCCATGTTCGCCGGCGCCATCAAGCGGCTGCCCAATTGCAATACCGCCGCGTGACACGAGGCTGGAGCCGCACTCACCGCGTGGTCATAGATAAGACCAACCAGCACCGCCGCGCCGACGGAGAATCCATGCCGGGCAAAGAAACCCCGCATCCTCTCTACCGCGCGGGCCACACGCAGCCGCGCGGCGTCCTCGGAAATGCCCATCGCCAGACCGGTTTGCTTGAGGCTCTTGCCCTCGAAGTAGCGTAGCAGCACCGCATTGCGGTCGTCCTGGTTCAGATGGGCCAGTGCCTCATGCAGTAACGGTTCGATGCGTTCCCAATCGAGGTTACTACCGGGTGTACCCAAGTCCTGTATCATTATGGCAGCCGCCTTTTGTTCCCGTCGCTGGCGGCGGCCCTCGTGTCGAACCGCATCCAGCGCCACATACCGCGCGGTGCTGAAAAACCAACTGGAGAGCACCGTGCCGGGACGTATTGTGTGCGCCTTCTTGAGCAGGATGATGAAGACCGCCTGCGTGGCATCCTCAGCCAGTTGCGGGTCTTTTATCTCGCGCAGACAGGTGGCATACACCAGGTTGATGTAGCGCTCCACAACCTCCGCGAAGGCGCTCTGTGAGCCGGTGCGTAGGTAGTCCGCCAGTAATTCCCAATCTTGCATAGGGCACTTCTTTCCATTCTCTACGGTTTCACGGATTCAGTAATAAACTGTCGCGGAATCCAAAACCGTACAAAACGTAAAGATTGAATAGCGGCGCGGGTACCGGTGAGGGTTCGGCCCGCTCAGTATCTAGCCGCCACTCCATCCCCGCGGTATGGCCGCCGTAGCGGCAAAATATTTGCGCCACCTTACGACTCAGAATGACGACCCGACTGATGCCAGACCCCCGGTCGCCCTCCTGTTGGTTGAGCAGGACGCTGACACCCGCACCATGCTGAAATGGCCCTGGAACACCGCTTTAAATGCCAGGTCGTGACGGCTCAAGATGGCGGACAGGCCGTCGAGGTTATCCCTAGGGTTTCGCCGCGGTTAGTGCTCATGGACCTGGACCTGCCCGTGGATCAGGGTCTGGTGGCGGCGCGGTACATCAGCGAGCAAAGCAACCTCAGGCCGGTTCCCGTGGTCGGCATCTCGGCCCGCTGCGACGAGCGGGAAAGGCACGACCCGGCAGCCGAAAAGAAACATAACTTTCTACTCCACCACCTGATAGCCGCCACTGGCGGATGCTTCTATGGTGACCTTGTGAGCCTTACGTCGGTCTTGCCAGTCTTCAACAACCGTCTGTATGCCGATAAGTAAGAGGCAGACGGGTAGGCAGAATACGCAACCCACGAACAAGCACCCTAACACGAAGTACACGGTAGCCACACCCGCTATTATGCCACAGCCTGCATCAGGGGAGTTGGAAGGGTGCTGCCAGACGGGGCTAAGGGAGTGGGTGAGAGGTAAGCGTGGGTTGCATTGCCTGGTTAGCCCGCTGTTAGTGCCTCACGCTAAGTTTAGCGCAGCCAGAAAAAGTAAGATTCGCGCAGCGTGGTGAACCAATTACCTTCCCGTTGACTTGCCCGCAGCGCCGTATCCACGACCAACATTGCCTCCACCGGATCGCGGGTGTGCTGGAGCCGTTGGGCTAAGGCTCTCTCCCGTTGGCGCTGCACCAAAGGACGCAACACCAGTAAAACGATAACTAATAATATCAGCAACCCTGGCAGCATAACAGCCTCCTGTGGCTCACTGGCTGGCAGCCCAATATGGTTCAATCGAAAATCTGATTCAGGATAAAACGAGCCAGCGCCACTAACAGGAGCAGACCCAGCACTTGACCCACTGGCGTCGGCAAAGAGAACGACCACCGCAGGTGGCCCAGAGCGCTCTCCAGCAACAACAAACCACCGATGACGAGGAAAAGCGCAAAACAACCACTCGCCCACTTCGGCTCAGAAAATAGCATAGCTCCTCTAATCCACTTCCACCGTGACGCTGTGTTGGGCTATGCGGTGTTGTTGTTGGTCTCGTTTTCCCTGCCACAAATGATAAGTGTGGTAAAGCATCAAGCCAATCAGTCCTGGCACAACCACGACAATTAGCCCTGCGGCAGCCAAGACGCGCAGCAGTTCACTCGCCCAATTATCAGCCATACCCGTATTATGCCACAGCCTGCACCTGTGGCGGCGCGTGGCGGACTTACCCTTTGCATAGATAATAATGCGGCGTAAATTGCGCTAACAAAAAGGGCATCCGCTTAACCGGCTGGTGTCCTTTTGCTTTGGTATCAAGAAACTGTCAAGAGACTGTGTTATACCTATAGTCCAATGAATTAAATGGAGAAGCCACTATATTTTATTGGATTCGGATCAAGACACCAGGCCACTAGATGCTCATTTTTATCATGCTTCGTCCTTCTATTAGTCCGCTCTGGGACGTACTTGGGCCATACTCTACTTGGGAAGAAGCCTTTACTCATAAGCCATGAGGTAAGGGAGCGAAATGTCTCCGCCTAATGGCGGTTGTAGACTCTAAAGGAGAGGTGTCCCATGACTCAGATGCATACCAGAGCCAGAATTCTTTATGTAGACGACCATCAAGACACGCGCCTGATGGTGATGATTCTCCTGGGGCAGCAAGGCTATGGCGTCCAGACGGCCAGCACGATGCACGAAGCCCTTGAAGTTGCCCAGGAAAGTCCCTACGACCTCTTTATGGTGGACAGCAAGCTATCCGATGGTTCGGGCACAGAGCTATGCCAAAGGCTCAAGGAACTTCAGCCAGGTGTGCCCGTGCTCTATTACACAGGTGTAGCCTATGAGACAGAAAAGATTAAGGCGCTACAGACTTGCGGTGATGAATACCTCAAGAAACCAGTCTGCGTGGCTGACCTCCAAGAGACGGTGACTAAACTGATTCTCCGTAAAGAAGCACGAGTATAATCAGGTTACGCCCCGCATGTGTCAACTACTCGTTGGCCAAAGCTGTGATGCCACACAACATTACATCAAGAAACTGGGTGAGCCGACCTTGCATGAGAATCGCTTTGCGTATCAGCAACCGCAACTACTGGAACGCTCATCTGAGCAGTGGCAGCGCGTCAGCCAACGTGCGGTGGGACAGCGTCGCCAGCGTGTTGCCGGTGGCAGAGCACAACTGCGCCTGATCCCAGGTACAGTCAAGAGAAAAAGCAAGCCCGGCGGCAAACCGGTGCTTGTTTAGTTGAAGTAAGTTGTGCGCACAAAAAGGGCATCTGCTTAACCGGGTGGTGTCCTTTTGCTTTGATGGAGTGCTTGAGTCATCAGGCAGCGTCATCATGATCGTAAATTTCAGCACGCTTTAAGCCACCGTCGAGAAGATAGAGTTCAACCGCACGACTCGTTGTGCCATTAGCTGGTGGCCGACCATAACGCACTTCGGCTGTAAACTCAAACGGCGTCATGCAACCAGTCTCTCGATAGGCGTGCCATTGTTCTAAAGCCTGGCGTGACAGCACAACGGTGCGATAGGGCTGCATGATCTCGATGGCCACACCACCCGCTGTCATCTTCCAAAGGGTGCCAGTCTCTTGCTGCAAGACAAAGAGAATGGGATCATTCATTTTCCAGCGGCGGCAGTTATCTATATCGCTTTGCGTTACCTGAAAGCTTTGAATCTCCACCCGTGGTACCATGACTCTGGTTTACCAAGACTGCGAAGGCCATTCTGTGCGCTAACGCACCTAATGAGGCTGTTTTGAGGATTAGGCTCCGGGTGTGGAATCGTGTGGGTGAGGGGTAGCGTGGCGCACAAGGGCTTAGAATCGAATTTTGACATTGGATGAGCAGCCATTAAACTTTGGGCATGAGCTTAGTGCAACCTGACTCGGACGAGCCAATTCCCGATGAAGAGGTCGTGGCCGCTTACGATGAAGAGATTCAATACACCTTAGATGAAATAGCGGTTCTTCATCGGCGCGTGAAAGAGCTAAAGCGGCGGCGGCACCTGGACTGCGGATCCATCTCGCAGGGAGAACATCATGAAGCGCCGAAAGTTCTTGCAGATAAGTGCCGGATTGACCGGCGCGGCGGTGGCAAACGGCTATCTACAACCGCTCGCGGTTGCGCAACCCGAAGCCACGCCACGACCCGCACTAACCCCTAAACTTGAGACACCGCGGACGACCCTGACCGGACACGGTGGCCCCGTCACCAGTCTTGCTTACTCGCCAGACGGGCAGTTCCTGGTTAGTTCCGCGGCCTTGCTGGACGCCCGTCGCGCCCATATCGGCGGCGAGGTCTTCGTGTGGGATGCTCGCACCAATGCCTTACTTGTAAAGTTAATCGAGGACGCTGAGGCGCACTTGCTGTTCACGCCCGATGGCGGCACCCTGGTGTGCGCCGCGATGCACTGGCGAGACGGCGCTGGCACGCCGGACATGCAGCTCTGGGACTCACACGGCGAACCTAAGCAATGGCAGTTTCGGCGGAGCCTAAAGGAAGCCAACGCTGCTGGTGCCACCGCGGTCTCGCGGGATGGTAAGTGGCTCGCCACGAGCGGCAGGGACGACGGAACCGACGGTCTCTTACTGTGGGATCTGGCAGCACGCGACCTCAATGCCGACTTGAAAGATCAGCTTGGTTTCGTAGCCAGCATCGACTTCTCCCCTGACGGCAAACAACTGCTGGCCGTCTTTTGGACAACTGGAGCCAACAAGAAAATAGCCAGTGTCGTGGAGGTGTATGACGTGGCCACTTTGCGCCTGCTGCACACCAACAACCTCAAGCAAATGGTCACGAATCTGAACTTCATGCCCGGGGACACTGATACGGTCGTGGGCTCGCGCTGGTTAGCCAATGAAGTGCAAGGGTCGGTACAACTGTGGGACGTGGCCTCAGGAGAAGTGCGTCAAACCCTGGACGGCCCGGATACGATATTCGGACTGGAGTTCTCGCCGGACCGCAAGCATCTGGCGGTGGCGTGCCACCGCCGCCACCTTGGTGTTACCGTCAACCCTCCCTATGCTGTCGAAATCTATAATGTGGCAGACTGGACGCTGCACCAGGTCATTGCGGCCGGCCGCACCGTGCCCGAGGCGATGGCGTACGCGCCCGATGGCCGCACCCTGGCGACAGGTGGGGCCAATCATACGGTGCATCTGTGGGCGGTAACCTGATGGGCCTGCGTGCGGCTATTCCGCTCGCGGGCGGACCAGTGGAAGCAAGTCGCCTCATCATCCCGGTCCAGCTTTACGAGCGCCAGGCCGTCAAAGACATTGAGATTGACTAAGGCATCTACTGCGCCCTGCTCACTTTTAGTCCGCGAGATTACCTGTTTTACGAATAGAAAGTGAGTCGGCTTGATTCCTCATATGTGATACCTATATCCTGGCCGGAGCTGCACAGTGAGCCACAGCGCACGCTTAGGACTCACGACGGCACTACCACGACATGGCCTGGTGGGGCTGTAGAATCGCCATAGAGCGCAAGGTTTATAAGCCAGTAGTGCCCAGTAATTTAGGCTCCGTCATGCCTTGGGTTTGCTTGTGCAGCATGTAGCCCCAACCGAGGAGCAGTAGACTCCACAGTAAAGAAGGATTTAAGCCGTAGACAAGAATATAGAAGTAGGTCGGAATGTTAGAGCGGCTGAAGTGTAAGAGATGATCTGCAAGAAACGAAATCTGATAGCTGTTAAGAAACCAAAGACCCACTACTCCCCCCACGAAGCTGCATCGCCCTGCGTTTGGGAGATTGCTCCGGCGCGTAAACCACGTAGCGCCTGTAAAAGCGCCGAGCACCCCTCCATCTAAAATCATTTTATGGGTAAAAATCACCATACCTATTTGCATATGCATGTAATAGAGGACAACTTGAGTCCATAGCCAGGCCACCAAGGTGTAATGCACACTCATAAGCACTACTCCCAAGAGAGTGCCCAGCAAAGTGCCACTGATGAGCCTCAAGCGTGCTGTCACAGCTTCTATTATTCCTGAATCGCTTTGCAGAGGAGTGCGGTTAAAACTTTAACCCCTAAACCTACACCACAAACGAGCAAGTTCTATGGGTAGGCTAAACTTTTGCTATGCGTGGAGACAAGACACGGCTATTCTGTATAGCTTTGAGGGCTTAAAGTTGAACGTATGATAATAGGCGTTACAGACTGTTTTAAAACTCCTTAGCCCCTTGTCGGTGCCCGTGCTACAGCCCTTTTCGCGGTCACGCTTTTGGCTAAACGGCGCAGCATCAAGCGGATCATTGCCAAATAGATAAAAGCTTCTCCGCTGGCTGGCAGCAACTCATAATCTCGACTGAGACGGCGACTCTTGCCCAACCACGCGAAGGTGCGTTCGACCACCCAGCGGCGGGGTAGCACCTCAATACCACCCTGCCAGGACAAGCCACGCCACAATTCACGCACGGTGGCTCCCGCCTGTTGGCGTTGACGCGCTGTAGCCCAAGCTTGCTCGTGCAACTGCTTACGGTTGGTGCGCCGCACGATTTCCAGATGATAGCCATAGTAGGCTTGCACCCATTCTACCAAGGGGCCACGATAGGCTTGATCGGCCCAGATTATCTTCAAGCGGGGTAAGTGGCCTTGGCTGGCGGTCAATACCACTTGGGCACCTAAAGTGTCATGCAGATGGGCGGGTAAGAGTTTGACTTTGAGCACCAGCCCTTGAGTGTCCACCAGCAGATGGCGTTTGCGGCCCTTGACTTTCTTGAAGGCATCATAGCCACGAGTGCCCCTTTTTCTGTGGTCTTGACCGATTGACTGTCCAACACGGCCCCGCTGGGGTTAGCGTGCCGTCCGGTGCGCTGGCGCAACTGAGCGCGTAGACCAGCATTGAGGCGTTCCCAGGTGCCATCCTCCCGCCACCGGCGAAAGTAATAGTAAACGGTCTGCCAAGGCGGATACTCGCGTGGTAGCAGACGCCAGGGACAGCCGCTCTTGACCTGATAGAAGAGAGCATCCAGGATGAAGCGCAAGGGCCAGTGCCGAGGTCGTCCGGTATGGCCAGGACTGGGTAACAGCGGTTCGAGTAGTCGCCATTCCGCATCAGACAGATCGGTCGGATAAAGCAAAGAAGACGGGGAGTGTGCCATAGGCTGATTATAATTAGCCCTGCTTGATGTCTCTACCACTTTTCAAACAGTCTCTATGTTATTATGGAAGAGTGCTGTCAGACGAGGCTAAGGGAGTGGGTTAGAAGGGTAAGCGTCGGTTGGAGCGTCTGGTTGTGCCGCTTGTCAGGTCATTCTGGCTGATGTTCCCTTAGCGTATATTTACAGCAACCAGCGGCATCAATCTCTCCAAAAACCTCAGTCCTGAAGTAGAAATTTTGAGCAGAAAAGACATGCGGCAATGAACTCAGGAATGACCTGATTTGAGCCCTGGTGAATGTTCGCGGGATCTTCCAAACAACTCCATGCTCTAACTTGGGAATAACATAGACCATATCAAGTTTGTGTAGCAAGCTTACGGTCTGCTTCATATCAGACACGGCTGTTATCGTAAGGTCCTGGGAGTAGAATTTGAAGCCAGCCTCATAAGCCGCTAAGTTGCGCTCTAATGTATAGGCCGAACCGAACTCGAAAATTCGCCCGTCCGCCCGCTCGACAATGAAGCCACCACTTCCAACCAGAGCATCTTTCCAGTTTCCAGATGCAAAGTAGGCTTTGCTTTGAAAACAGAAATACCAGCCATATGGCTTTTCGATAATCCTATCCTCAAATAAGGCGCAGTTCGGCCCAATTTTGTTGAGTGCGATCTGTTTTGCTTCTTCAAAGGTGATCACAGTTCTTAGGATAGGCAATCAAGCCGTGCGCAAGCCACACAACGCTCAGCTCAGTAGCTACAATTAGGGGTTAGTTTAGCCACGATCTACCCCTCTAATCCACTTCCACCGTGACGCTGTGTTGGGCTATCTCGTTGGCTCGATTCTCTTGCCGGTTTATTCGATAACCCATCACCACAGCAACTAACAAAAAGACCATCACGGCAACGATCCAGGAACCAATTACCACGAGAGGAATCAGATACATAACTCTACTCCACCACCCGATAGCCGCCACTGTCGGATTCTTCTATGGTGACGCTGTGGAACCGTAGCAAAAGCTGCCGCTTAACCCACTGGCGGTTATGGTAATCACGCAGCGACAAGATCGCTATGCTAACGAGACAGTCCAGCAGACCCATTAGTAGTTCCATACTCGCTATTATGCCACAGCCACACAGAGAAGCAATCCACCAGACGGGTAGGGGTAGGGCTGCTCAATCTGAAAATGCAACGGGGTAGGGGGTTAGTGATGTGCAGGGCTACCGGCGAGATTTTTGGAACCTGCGGAGCCTGGTGGGGCTTTTATAGAAAGTGGCTGCTCTAAATTTTCTGGAAAAGTTTCTAAGGGGGTAGGGTATTATGGAAGAGTGCTGTCAGACGGGGCTAAGGGAGTGGGTTAGAGAGGTAAGGTGTGCGTTGTAGCGGTTGGTTGAGCCACTGTTACATGGCTTACAGCTTGGGCGGCGTTAGACGTGCTAACGCTTCGCGGCATTGCTTACATAGCCCCAGTTCGTCCACAGCCAAGGGTCGAAAGTAGCGGCGTAAGTTACGGGATGCCACCCCAGGATAAATCTGTTCTGGCATCTCTGGCTTATAACCCTGAGTTTGGCAAGCCACACACTGATTAATCCACTGGCGCAGCTTCGGATACATCATCAGATAATCTTGGCCTTCTCTTTGATCCATAATGCGCCCCCTCTAATCCACTTCCACCGTGACGCTGTGGTGGGCGAGTTCCCGCTGGCGTGCGGCTTGGTTTTCAATCAGGTAGATCAATAACCCACAGACAAGGCTGATACCTATTAAGTCAAGCTGAATACTATTCATCGCTCTCTACTCCACCACCTGATAGCCGCCAGTATCAGCTTCTTCTACGGTGACGTTGTGGGCTTGCCATGCCTGCTGTCTTAGCATGACTCTGTGCCGGTAGCTATCGCGTAACACCAACAAGACCACCCCAAGCACAGTGGGGAGCAGGAGGAAAGGGAAAAGCAGCCACGACAACCAGTTCATACCCGCTATTATGCCACAGCCTGAGCCAGTGGAGATGGAAGGGTGCTGTCAGACGGGCTAAGGGAGTGGGTGAGGTCAGCCCCACATGTGTTACCTATATCGTGACCAGGGCTGAGTGAGAGAGACGGAAAGCGTCCGTTGCAGCGTTTGGTTGGGCGGCTGTCTATCCGCACCAAGCCGAGAGAAATGCTTTGGTCTTACTCCCTAAATACGGCTCTATCTTTTCTACAGATTGTCGGTCAAAATGCTCCAAGAAACCTGCCCCCACTTCATTGTTAATCTCTGGGTCTGAACTGTTCATACATTCTTCAATATAGCTAAATAAACTTTGGGTTGTCTGCTCGGATAGCCTATCCAAATGGTCGTACACATAACGGCCAAAATCCATAAAAAGGCCACATACACTGAAGGAACCGTTTTCATAGCGGAACAGGCTATACAGGGAATCAGGATCATCCCAGACTTGAGCAAAATCAGGGCAGAACTTGATGAGGTCTTGGTAAAGACGGTCTCGTTTATTCGATATTCCGGCATTCATTTTCATAGTCTGACCTACCGCGATCCTGCGCGCAGCGGCCCAACGCCCAGCTCACAGGCGGCTTGAGGAGAGTTCACCCCACTTTGCACTACCGGAAGCCGTCCTGTGCAGCGCCTGGTTCGGCGGTGGTTAGGCATTCTGCGTTCTGTATTTTGTAGCTGTTGATTAATTGCAGACACGCTTTTAATGCCGCCTCTTTTACGCTGGCCTCGTAAGCTGCAATTTCTTGGTCTTTGGCCTTAAGCACTGCCTCATTCCAGTATGCACGACTTGGCCCAAGGGGTAAGTCATCAGTTTGTGAGTCAATCCCGATGAAGACGCGAAAAATCTCTGTGTGATAAAGTTCGGTATGGCTGCCCAGCACCGCTAACTGACGGGAACCGATGAGGATGCCAATCTTACCCGCCAGCATTTGTTCCGCGACAGCTATCATCTCCTGACGAATCTCTGATGTTTCCATTATGGAAAACCTGTGGCATAGGTTTACACCGTGCGCCACTGCCCAGCCATATCCTCTGCCCCTACCCCTCTAATCCACTTGCACCGTGACGCTATGTTGGGCTATCTCTTTGTGCTTTGCGTCCGCTTGGCTTTTTAGGTAGTTCACTAAGGCACGGGTTCTCGCACAACTTGCTATGACCAAAAGCACCAACACAATATCCATGAATCCCATAACTTTCTACTCCACCACCTGATAGCCGCCACTGTCGGTTTCTTCTACGGTGATGCTGTGGTCTTGGATAGTCTGTTGCTGCCATTGTTGATTGACACGTTGCTCGAATAACTCTACATCTGCGGGTGGAAAGTAGCAATAACCGTTCGTCCATTGAATTCTATAATGCTGTAGGCACGACAATGATGCGGTCATTTCTCTTGCTGGCAGTGGCGGCCACAGCCAGCCGTAAATTATCAGTTCTTTCGGTGGCGCTAGCGATATACCTTCAATTTGTTTCCAGGAAAGAAACTTCGGGGAGCCGCAGAGCCTAATAAAATGGATGCCTTCTGAAGTTATACGCAAGGCGGTTACAACAAGTGACATGCAAACGACGTAAATCACGGCGGCTGCAAGCCAGGCTGCTATCCAACTGTGAGTGGCTGCGTATACCAGAGCCGCAGGGACAATCAATAACCCTGTGAGTTGGACAGGCAAGACGATACAGGTAACAAGTAGAAAATCCTTCCAACCTCTTGAAGCAATGCGAGGTCTTATGTAAGTGGCTGAGAGCGATTGATCCAAGGTCTGCATCATGACTTGACAGTATAGCGATGTTGCAGCCGCCGAACGCCCAACTCTGCCGCTCACTCTAATCCACTTCCACCGTGACGCTGTGTTGGGCAATGTCTTTGGCCTTAGCAGCACGTCTTTGTGTAGCCTGGCTACCAAACCATTGGGTGACAAGTACCAGGGCCAGCAGAGCTACGTAAACAAAGCCACACATTAACAAGAATCCAGCTACTATTGTGAATAACATAGCCCTCTACTCCACCACCTGATAGCCGCCACTGTCGGATTCTTCCACGGTGATCTTGTGAGCCTTACGCCAGTCATGCCAGTTTTCCATAAGCGTCTGTATGCCAATGAGTAAGAGGCAGACGGGTAGGCAGAAAACGCAACCCACAAACAAGCACCCACCCACAAAGTAGACGGTACCCATACCCGCTATTATGCCACAGCCACACAGAGAAGCAATCCACCAGGCGGGCAAGGGTAGGGCTGCTCAATCTGAAAATGCAACGGGGTAGGGGGTCAGTGATGTGCAGGGGATGCCGGAAGATTTTTGGAGCGTGCGGAGCCTGGTGGAGCTTTTGCAGAAAGTGGCTGCTCTAAATTTTCTGGAGAATTTTGAAGAGGTAGGGGCTACTGTGGAAGGGTGCTGTCAGACGGGGCTAAGGGAGTGGGTTAGAGAGCGGAAAGCGGTCGGGTGGAGTGACTGGTTGAGTCGCTGTCTGGCTTTACCTGCACCGTTTGAGCTACCGCTATAACGACAGCTCTCATGCACCAGTATAATGCTTTTGCGAAGGCCCCATCCGGCATGAGTGTGACCTTACTCTCTTAGTAACTCAAGAACAAAAGTAGCGCGCGGCGACACAACGCCGGAATCGAGCGGCTGCCCGCCCCACAACGACAACCTCAAGAAAATCATGCAAGGTTGACGAGAGGCACGCTCGCGAGCAGTCCGCTCCAATGACTTGTTCGGCGGCGCGGAATATAAACAATTCAACTGTGCCGCGCTCGTCTTTACGTCCAGCTTCGCTCAACCGACGTCAGCTATTCTTTTTTCACCATGATCTCCTGAGTCGTGCCGTCCTTATGCGGACCGGCAGCACTACCACATTGCCAGAGATTGGTCGCGTCGACGAAACAAGTAAATGTGCCCTCTTTGCCTGTCACCTGCACATTGCGCGTGCGATAAAAGGTCTTCATGTTCCACTTGACGTGCACCGGATAGACGAGCGTGTTCGCCGTCCCTTGCCCCATGTCCTCGTAGAGTCGCCACCGATGCGGTGTGCCAACCGTGAACTCTGTGATGTCCATTGTGGTCGCGCCGTCTTGACCTACGGGCGAAGGCTTTTCGTAGAGGCAGCGGATTAGTTTCTTTAATAACTCGACCGGGGGCGGTGAGCCGTTTCTGCCGTCGTGCTTGAGATGTTCGCAGTCTAAGAGTTCGCGGTCTGCAAGCACCGTGTTGTTCTTGTCAACGCGGAGCTTGTCCACCTGAATCTTCGGGGCGGGCCCGCCTAACGCACGTATGCCGCACTCCTCGCGCGCCATCGGGATCGTCATTTGGCGCGGCGCTTGTCCGGCCAGAGGGTCAGCGAGAATGACATAGTTCCTCGATGTCGCGCCCGCGTTTACTGCCACGATTGTGCCCTTCGTCGGGATGGCATATTGCGTATCGAGACAAGCGGCATTCTGGGAGAACTCAACGCGGTCGCCCTGCTTGAACTGCGCGCCTCCCTGATTGGCGGCGTTGTCATTCTGGTTGTTCGCGGGCTGACCATTATTGTCGGCACGACCAGTGCCCCCGCCGTCAGTCGTATCATTATGTTTTTTTTGCGCCGCGGTTGCCCGCATCCCACATTTGTCGTAGTAGATTGGCACCGCTACATTTGTTCCCGGGCGACTATCAAGCTCGATAACATAAGTTCCTCCGATGCCGGGATTCACCTTAACGATATTGCCTGTCGCTTGAACCGCATTTGGCCCACCGAGGCAGGCGCTGTTCTCTGAAAACTCGACGTGATCGCCGACCTTGAATCTCGGTATCTGTGCCTGAGCACCGGCCGACGCCGTGATTAGCACCAACAAAATAGCCGCCAGCGGATACATTAGCTGTACTTCTCTAGAGATTCTTTGGCTTATCATCGGTTTCTCCTTTATTTAGGTTGCTACCTCAATTGAGAGGCTTATCTATTGAGAGGCTCATCTATCGCCGCATCCGTTGAAGCGAGAGCCGCCGAACGCCAAATTTAGCGGCAGCTTGGAGCGAGGCACGAGCGGAAAGCTGTCCGTTGCAGTGCCTGGTTGAGCCGCTGTCTGGATCAGCGGTCCAGCACATGCTGGATGGCCCCCCATGTCACGAACAGGCACGCGGCCAGCCCCAGCACGACGCCGAGCCTACCTGGCCACCAGCCCTGGTCGCCTTGGCGCAGGGTCTGGAGGGCCAGAGCACCTAGGACGGCTGCGAGAATAGGGAAGCCAATAACAAACAGGGCAACTCCAAGCCCTGTCACCACTGCTGCCCATCCCGACGCACCTTGCCGCAGGGGAATGGTGAAGCCTCTGGGCACAACAATCCACCAGATGGCGCCAGAGATCAATGCGCCGATGCCGACTTTGTTAGCTGTTTCCGGTGAGAGCAGACCTTTTTTCAAGCACCTCTCTGCTAAATTATCACTTTTTTGATAAAGCTGCGCGCAGCCGCCATACCCGCTATTATGCCACAGCGTTGCTGTCAGACGGGTTGAGGCGTAGGTTAAAGAGCCAGAAGCCGCCCGTTGCAACGCCTGGTGAGCATGATAATGTGCGTTAGGTAATTATGGCAGGGTGCTGGCAGATGAGCTAAGGGAGTGGGTGAGAGAGGGGTAAGCTATCCGTTACAGCGTTTGGGTCAGAGGCTATCTCTGTGTCTCTACTTCTCATCCGTGTATACAGACATGGAAGCTGGGACATTGGGCAGCCAGTTACCCAATGGCTGCTTGGTCCCGTCCGCTTTGAGCAACAGCTTAGTTGCCAAGTGTTTAGAATACCACTGGAACCCCGCCGCAGGCGGCCCTCCATTGACACTGAAGCCAATGGTATTATCTGGTTTAGCCAGTTCCCAATCAATCTGCACATCCACCGGAATCTCACCATTGGTAATTTGCCCCAACTTCCCCTTGATGTGCAGAACGGTGCTATCTGTTAAATCTCCTGAGCCGATGGTCGTCGCCACATCAAAGGGGTTGCCTTCCCTCATCTGAATGACCTGTTCTCCACGCTCGGCTATACCTGTAATGCGCAACTTCAAGGATGCGGGAACTTTTTCCTGAACTTGGCCTCTCCCGATGGAGAGGATGACCAATGGGCAGGTGATAATGACTAAGGCAGCAATCTTCATAGATCTCCTTTTCGTCCTGTTGCTCTCAATATAGGAACGCCGCAAAACTGCGCATAGCACACCAACAAGAGATTATGCTACACCCCTAATCCACTTCCACCGTGACGCTGTGGTGGGCTATCTGTTGTGCTTTTGTGGCGCGGCGGTTAGCCTGGTAGTCAGCTATGGCCACAATTACATGCCCCATGATTAAAGCCACTATGATGAAACCACCAACGAAACCAACGGCAAGCTGAATTCCAAACAGCATTCTCTACTCCACCACCTGATAGCCGCCACTGTCGGATTCTTCTACTGTGGTGCGTGTGCTACGAGCATTAGGCGACGTTTTCGTGACTGCAATAGTTTTCGTGACTGCAATAGTTTTTGTTCCTGGCACCGGTTCTATAGTTACCGCAGTTACCGCGACGGGGTCGGGGACTATCCTGCGGCGTTGCCCCTGCATATTTAATGCGCCCAGCAAGAGCAAGCCGATGCCCAGCGCACAGCAGAGGGCAAATTGATAGTAGCGCAGACGAGTTTTAGCCGAGACCTGTGATTCAGCGATGATAATGTCATAATCCCTATTCCTAAAACGGTTCGGCAACATACCCGCTATTATGCCACAGCCACACAGAGAAGCAATCTACGAGATGAGTAAGGGTAGGGTTATGCTGTGTCAGACTGGTGCGGGGTAGGGGCTAATGCAGTGGGTTAGACAGGGCTAAGCCGTCCGGTGCAGCCTTTGGTTGAGCCGCTGTTAATTGACTTTGGGATTGCTTGACAAGTCTACCATTAAACCGTTTGTCACTCTGACCCTGATGGTCAAGGGTGTTGTGATCCTAACAATGGCACCACCTCGAACGTGGCCAAGAGAAGAGCCGTCTAAACAGCCAAAGATTGTATCCTCGCCACTCATCGTATACTCAACTATAAAATGGTTGTCTCCCCATCAAATATGCACCTCAAAATGGGCACGACTATGCAAAACTATCACGTTTATTTAAAGCGTAAATTCAACCTCCTCTCCCTTGTGGTTCTTTATATTGTCCTATTAGGCGCACCCCGCCTAGCCACGGCGACGGATATTTCATGGGTTAACCCGGCAGGTGGTAATTGGAGTAATCCCACCAACTGGGATGCGGGTCGCGTGCCCAGCAACGGCGATAAAGCCCTGATCACCATAGATGGGACCTACACCGTCACCCTTGATATTGATGCGACCGTGAGCGGTCTGACCGTGGGCGGTGCGAACGGTGTGCAGACTCTCTCCAATGCGGCCTTCACTCTCACTTTAAACGGCACCAGTGTGATCGAAACCAACGGTGCTATGAACCAAAGCGGCGGTGTATTGTTTGGCAACGCTCTCCTAACAGTCAATGGCATTTACAACTGGTCGGGCGGCTCCATGTATGGCCCCAGCGCCACGACGGTGACCGCCGCAGGCCAGATGAACATCAGCGGCGGCGCGAATAAAGTCTTAGCGCGTTTTGGTGCTAGTAATGGTGGGCATCAGCTTAATAACTCCGGCATCATCACCTGGACGGGCACCGGCCAGATCATAGCTGGCGAGGGCGCGGTGATCAACAATTTGAGTGGCGGGTTGTTCGACTGTCAGAATGATAGCACCTTCGATTACATCAACACGGGCGATATTGCTACCTTTAATAACCAGGTTAACGCGGTCTTACGCAAAAGCGCCGGTAACGGCGCTACGACCTTTAGCACTTTCATCCTCAACAATTCCAGTCTCTTAGATGTGCAAACGGGCTTGCTCTCCTTTACAGCAGGCAACGTCACGCATACCTTCAGTGATGGCACCATGTTAAGAGGCAGTGGTTCGGTGCAACTGGCTGGCTCGAATATAACCATGAGCGGCACTATCAGCGATAACGGCACATTTGAGTTTGCAGCGGGTGTCATCAGCGTGTTTGCGGGTCTGCCCACAACCTGGGCCGGGAGTGGTGTCTTTAACTGGACAGGCGGCAACTTTTACGGCACCGGCAGCACCAACGTTGCGGCTAATTTCCACTTTAACATTAGCGGCGCGGCTAACAAAGTCTTAGCACGTTTCGGTGCTAGTAATGGTGGGCATCAACTGAACAACGCTGGGGTTATCACCTGGACGGGCACCGGCCAGATCGTAGCTGGTGAAGGCGCGATGATCAACAATTTGAGTGGTGGTCTCTTCGATTGCCAGAATGACAGCACCTTCGACTACATCAACACAGGTGACGTATCCACCTTCAATAATCAGGCGGGAGCCATTTTGCGCAAAAGCAATAGTACAGGCACCACGACTTTCGGCACCTTTGTTTTGAACAACGATAGCATCTTGGATATTCAAACGGGAAGTCTCAATTTGACGGCTGGTAACGTGACTCATCATTTGAATGATGGGTCTATCCTCCAGGGCAGCGGATTGATCCAGTTGAATGGGTCGAATCTGACCGCGAGTGGCACGGTTACCGATAATGGTTTGTTCCAGTTTGCTAGTGGGGTAATCAGTAGTAACGCGGCTCCTAACTGGACGGGCAGTGGGACATTCAACTGGACGGGCGGTAGTTTCTACGGCACGGGTAGTACCAATATCGCGGCTAATTTCCACTTCAATATCAGTGGTGGGGCGGATAAGGTGTTAGCGCGTTTTGGTGCTAGTAATGGTGGGCATCAGCTTAATAACTCCGGCGTCATTACCTGGACCGGCACTGGTCGAATTGTAGCTGGCGAAGGGGCGACTATCAATAATCTGAATGGGGGTCTCTTCGATTGCCAGAATGACAGCACCTTCGACTATATCAACACGGGTGACGTATCCACCTTTAATAACCAATCCGGCGCCATCTTCCGCAAAAGTGTCGGTAGCGGCAGCAGCACCTTTGGCACTTTCATCCTGAATAACACGGGCACGTTAGATGTGCAAACAGGCGTGTTAGATTTGACAGCAGGCAACGTGACCCACCTCTTGAGCAATGGCAGCCTGTTGCAAGGCGCAGGGCTGGTGCGGCTCAACGGCTCCAATGTCCTCGAAAGCGGCACCATCACCGACAATGGCACCTTTGAATTTGCAACAGGTGTCATCAATGCTGCCGGGACAGCAACTTGGACGGGCAGTGGCGTCTTCAACTGGACAGGCGGCAACTTCTATGGCACAGGTAGCACCAACGTTGCAACTAATTTCCACTTCAACATTAGCGGCGCGGCTAACAAAGTGTTAGCGCGTTTTGGTGCTAGTAATGGTGGGCATCAGCTTAATAACTCCGGCGTCATCACCTGGACGGGCACTGGACAAATCGTAGCTGGTGAAGGGGCAGTGATCAACAACTTGAGTGGTGGTCTCTTCGATTGCCAGAACGATAGTGCCTTTGCTTATATCAACACGGGTGACGTATCCACCTTTAATAACCAATCCGGCGCTATCTTCCGCAAAAGCTTGAGCAATGGGTCTACGACCTTTGCTACTTTCCTGTTTGGCAATGCGGGCACCATTGACGTGCGCTCTGGCACCTTAGTGGTGAATAATGGTTACACCCAGACGGCTGGCAGCACGCTCTTAAATGGCGGCAATGTGACGGCGGGCGGCATTAACATGCAAGGTGGTACCCTCGAAGGTGCAGGCACGGTTACCTCAAATGTCACCAACTCCGGTGCTGTGAGTCCCGGCCTTTCTCCTGGCTGCCTCACCATTAGCGGCAACTATACTCAAACGGCCAGTGGCACGCTGCGCTTGGCAATCGGTGGTCTCACTGCCTGCTCCGAGTTCGATCAACTTAACGTGACTGGTACAGCTACACTTAACGGCACCCTCAAACTGAACCTCATTAATGACTTTGTCCCCGCTGTGGGTGATACCTTTCAGGTTATCACCTATGCGTCGCACATGGGGAGTTTCGCGGCTATTACTGGCTCCTATATTGGCAATGGGCGCAAGCTGCAAATCAGCTATAACCCGACTGACGTGAGGTTGACCGTCATCAACATTCCGCCGGTCGTGGTGACTAATACCAACAGCAGCGGCCCCGGCTCACTACGCCAGGCCATTCTCGATGTGAACGTCAATCCGGGTGCCGTCATTCAATTCCACATCCCACTGTCGGATTCCGGCTACGATGCCACGACTGGTGTCTTTACGATTGCTCCTACCACTCCATTACCCGACATTACCGCTGACGGCACTTTCCTGGATGGCGCAGCCCAGACGGCCTTTACGGGCGATAGTAATCTTAGTGGACCAGAGATCGCCTTGAATGGCGCATCCATAGCGGCCACTGGCACCACAGGTCTCACCTTCAACGGAGCGAGCAACGGCTGCATCCAAGACCTCATCATCAACGGCTTCAATGGCAATGGTATACGCATTGTTGGCCCGAATGCTACAGGCAACTGCGTGCAAGGTTGTTACATTGGCACAGATGTGACAGGCACAACGGCGCTGGCTAATGGGCTAAATGGCATCGCTATTGCGAGCGGCGCGCAAAACAATCTGATTGGCGGCACGGCGACTGGGGCGGCTAACCGGATCGCCTTTAATACGGGGGATGGCGTGGTGGTCACGGGCGCTGCCACTACAGGCAACACCGTGGTAGCCAACTCCATTGCTAATAACGCTGGGTTAGGCATCAACTTGCAACCTACAGGAGAGGCAGCTAACACCGTCACTGACAATGACGTGGGGGATGCCGACACTGGCCCCAACAACTTGCAGAACTATCCAGTCATTACGAATGCAACCACTCTCGGCAACACCACGACGGTGGCAGGCACCCTCAACAGCACCGCCAATACGACGTTCACCCTCGACTGCTATCGCAACAGCGCGGCGGATGCTTCCGGCTTCGGCGAAGGTGAGGTTTATGCGGGTAGCCAGGACGTGACCACCGATGCGGCAGGCAATGCCAGCTTTAGCTTCGCTCTCACGGGAACTTTTACGGGCCAGGTCTTTACGGTGACGGCCACCAATAAAGCCACTGGCGATACCAGCGAATTCGCCCAAGACAAGAGTGCCACCGCAGCGGCCCTGACCCTGAGCGTGACCCCCAGCCTCTTTAATGAGGGAGCCGGGAACAAAGCCGCTACGGGCACGGTCACACGCAACACCTTTACGGGCGTGCCTTTGGTGGTAAATCTCGCTTCCAGCAGTAACCGGGTGAAAGTGCCTGCCTCCGTCACTATTCCTGCCGGGGCGACCTCAGCCACTTTCTCCATTGATGCGGTGGATAACAGCATCGCCGATGGCTCTGCCACCATTACCCTAACGGCCACAGCCGGGGGGCTACCCAGTGCCACCGCCACCTTGACCGTGACAGACAACGACACGCCTGGCATCACCGTCACGCCGACTTCAGGGTTAGTCACCACTGAGGCAGGTGGCACTGCTACTTTCAAAGTGGTACTAAACTCTCAGCCAGTGGCTAATGTCACCCTCGGCTTAACCAGCAGCAACACAGCGGAGGGCACGGTAGCCCCCAATACCTTGACCTTCACGTCCGCTAACTGGAACGTGCCCCAAACCGTGACGGTAACGGGTGTGGATGATGCTATTGCTGATGGCAACCAGCCTTACACCATCATCACGGCTCCGGCAGTGAGCACCGACTCCAACTACAACAAGTTGGATGCCGCTGATGTGAGCGTGGTTAATCAGGATAACGAGTCGCCTACCTTAACCTTGAGTGCCAACCTCAGCACCATCGTCGAAGGCGCGTCCACCAGCCTCACGCTCACCCGCAACACGCCCATCGCTGCGCCATTAACAGTCAATCTCAGCAGCAGCGATAATGGTAGCTTACCCGTGCCCAGCACAATAACCATTCCAGCCGGGGCTGCCAGCGTGACCTTCTCCGTGACGGCAGTAGATGACAACGTAGTGAATGGCACGCGCACGGCCAATCTGACTGCCAGTCTGAGCGGCTTCACTGCGGGCAGTATCGCTATCACGGTAACGGATAACGATGTCACAGTGGTTCCGACTCCGACCCCCACCCCAGTGCCAACTCCAGTGCCCACCGTGCCGCCTGGCTTAACCGTCACATTGAGTCCGGCCACTGTCAGCGAAGCGGCGGGGGTATCAGCTTCACATGGCACCGTCACCCGCCATGATGCTCCCACCACAGCACCTCTGAGCGTGCAGATTAGCACCAATACGCCGGGCAAGGCAACTCCGGCTATTACCACCGTTAGCATCCCCAAGGGCGCAGTTTCCAGCACCTTTGCCATTGATGCGGTGGATAACGCCATTGTAGACGGCACCCAATCCGTCACCTTCACAGCGGCTGCGAACGGCTTCACGTCTGGCAACGCCACCTTGACTGTCACCGATGATGACAAACCGACACTGACGCTAAGCATCACGCCCAACCGCCTGCGCGAAACGGGCGGCGCACGAGCCGGGCAGGGGACAGTCACTCGCAACACCGCTACCGATGAGCCGCTCGTGGTGCAATTGAGCAACAGCAATACGACTAAGTTGCGCGTGCCCCCCTCCGTGACTATCCCCGCCCAGGCCGTTAGCGCCATATTTGCTGTTTCGACCCTCAATGACAATCAGCCTAAAGGCCCGCGTCTGGTCACGGTGACGGCACGGGCACTGGGCTTTGTCTCTGGCACAGCGCAGGCTATCGTCACGGATGCGGCCCCGGCCAGTAACCTGTCCTTTGGCGGCCAGGTCACAGTGGTGCCGAGCAGCGTAGCCCACGGAGCGCCCACGGGTATTGGCGGTGCCACCGTCACCCTGCTGCAAAAGGGCATTGCCTTCGATGCCGTGCTAACCGATGCCAGTGGCCACTACCAATTCACGAACCTACCAGTGGGCAGCTACACCGTGACGGTGCAAAAGGATAGCTACCGTAGCTTTAGTCCCGCGTCGCGCACGGTGGAAATCAGTCCCAAGGGTGCGTCCACTGGCAACAACTTTGTCGGCACGCCCCAAGGCCGGTTTAGCGGGCGTATTACGCAGCGTTTAGAAGACGGCACGATTAAAGGCTTGCCGGGCATCACAGTCAATGCCTACAGCGCCCAGGGCGTCCTCATTGGGCGCACCAATAGCCTGGGTCAGTTTGCTTTGGCTACTGGTTATGTCAGCCAGTGGGTGGTCTTGCCGATGCAACGCGGCACCTACTTTAAGCCCACCACGCGCCTGGCCGCCTTGAGTCCCACCACACCGTTACTGAGCAACTTGGACTTCACTGCTGCGGGCACCGATGCCACCGCTCCCGTTGTGAATATCTTGACGCCACATGCCGGTAGCTTTAGCCTTAGCACTCAACCCACACAAGTCACCGGTAATGCGGCTGATAAAGGAGGAGCCGGAGTTGCGGTGGTGACCGTGGCCCTTGCCCGCTTTGCCACCGCCACGGCAACTGTTCCCGCTGGCTTCTGGAACTGGAAGACCAATGCCTTCATCAGTGGGGATAATCCTTTGCTAGTGGAACGCATCGCCACGGGCACCACAAGCTGGACACTCTCTGGGCTGCCCAAGTTACCGGCTGGTTTCTATGGTCTGCGGGCCACGGTTCTGGATGGCGCGGCCAACAAGACAATCTCCCGTTTCGTGCGTTATAGCCTGACCACTCCCACCACAACACGAGCCGCATCGCCCCTGACGCTCTCCACGGCTGCCGCGCAAGCGGGTGCAGCCAGTATCAAGCTGCGTTTCTTCGGCCCCTTAGAACCAGAAACGGCTGGTGATGCGGCGCATTACACCGTTAAGGTAAACGGGCATTCAGTTGGGGTGGAGACTGCTGGCTATGATGCGACCACTCACACGGTAATTCTCGGCTTGCCGGAGGCAGCGTTACAGAGCGGCGACTCCGTATTGGTGCATTGGAGCGACTTGTTAGATGCCCAGCAACAGAGTGTAACCGGAGAAGCGAGTCTTGATGCGGGACCTTAAGGATGCAACACTACACTTCCTGATGTAGCTTAATATTACATAAATCATATTATCTTGAGTAAAGGTGTAAGCCCTTAAAGGTGTGCAGTTTTGCCGCGTCCTCACTATGCTTATCAAAAGTTTGGCCTACCCATGGAGCTTGCCCGTTAGCCGTGTAGGTTTAGGGGCTAAAGCTGTGACCAGCCGCGCCTTACGTTACCAACATCGGCACAGATTTTTGGCCGTGATATGTGGTACTCGGTTTTATTCTCTGTGCGCGATGAGAAACCAGCAAACTGCCCATGATGAGCAGGAATAAAGGGGCTTTATGCATTCTGTGGGATCCTGCGTTCAAGCATGGAGCACAACGGAGCATATCTTCTAAACAGGACCAATCAGGACCCAGTGTTAACCTGCGGCATAAGCAAAGAATGCTTTTGCAAAGTTCTTTGCTTATGCCGCAGGTGACGTGATCCCCACGCGACTTCTCAACTGGATTAATGAAGCTGAATGTTGCCTCCGCCCAAGACCGAGCCATTGGAGTAACCATCACTCAGGCTAATTTGGAACCGATCCTTACCTGTTCCTGGCTCCGCCACATCGTCTAAGTTGGCCGTGAAGGTATAGTCACCTTTGCCGCCAACGGTGGCCTTGCCTACTACGAGCGCATGGGTGCCGGTAATGAGGACCTTGCTCAAGGACGTGCTTTGCACCTTGCGTCCATAGACGGGGTCTTGGTAGGTCAGGGTGCCCCGGGGCTTGCCGCTGGCATCGGTGCTTATCGTAAATGCAAACGTAGCCTTGCGAGCCTTGGCGTTGAGGTTGCCGCCTCCGGTGATCTTCGCGTTAGCCGTGTTAGCCACCACAGCACCGATGGCAAAGGGTGAGAAACTGGTGGTGAGGCCAGTGATGATCCCGCGCGTCGTGTCATTGGCAGTAGTAATGTTCTCCCATTGCTGGCTCACCGATGAATAGTGCATCAGCACCAGGCTGCTAGGATCAGCGTAAGCATGTGGGTCGTAAGCGAAGGTCACGTAGACACCGCCCTGGAACTGTAGTGTATTAGAAAGTTTAATATCCACGTAAGTCGGTGCAGGGTCAGTAGCTGTGCCAAAGCTGATACCACTTGGCGGCGGCGGCCCTCCGGTCGTTGTCGTAACTGACACCGTGCCCGCTTGCGTGATGTCGGCGAAAGTTAGGGAGGTGTTGCTAGCAGGCGGGGTGACTGTGACCGGCTGCGGGTTGCCGCTCAGGTCGACCTGTGAGGTTGAAGCGGCCACTTGACTCACCACCGGCGTGCATTTTGCAAACTCGGATGTATTGCCGTTGGCATCGGTTGCTGTCGCCGTCACATACTGGTTTAATTGGAGCGTAGTCGGTACGGTGAACGATGCGTTCCCCATAGAATCGGTGGTCACCGCTTGTGAGACCAGGTAATTCTGTCCCTGCCCGTAGCCAGACGCATCCGCTTGGGGCGTGGTATAGAAATCCACCTGGAAGGGTGTGTTGGGGGTGCTATTGAGCGTGCCTTTGATAGTGCTGCTGCTACCGATAGCGGCTGCCGTAAGCACCGGATAGTTCTGGAGATTGTTGGGACCCGTATCCGCGTCGCTGTCATCATTGGCGGTCACGCCATAGGAATCCTCGACGCCGCCACCCAGGTTGATGCCAAGTCCACCATTGCCATAGATGGCGTTCCCGCGAAAGGCATTCCCAGTACCGTCGCCCACCGCGATACCCGAACCAATGTTGTAAGCAATGCGATTACCCTCGCCCGCATTGACTCCGCCAACCACATTGTTGGAACCGCCAGCTATGACGAGACCATTCTGGTTGGGCACGGCATTAGTTCCGGTGGCGTTCGTGCCGATGTAGTTACCCTGCACGACATCAGCATCGCCCGACTGCTGCATGAAGATGCCCGCCGAGCCATTACCAGAGATGACGTTACGTGCCGCGACTGACGCGCCGCCTACGACATTGCCATGAGCACCGACGTAGATCTCGACCCCATAGAGCCCATTGCCTATAGCCGTGGTGCCGTCCGCCGAAATCCCAATGTAGTTGTTGAGGAGCGTGTTGCCCGTGGCTGAGGCCAGCCCAAAATTTACACCATCGTAGACGCAGCCGCAAAAGACGTTGCGCGCGCTCGGAGCGAGGCCGCCGATCATATTGTTGGGACCGCTGACACCAAGGCCATACCAGCCATTGTAGGAGGCGCTGCCATTGCCGCTAGCTGTCGTTCCAATATAGCAGCCTTCGATTGTGTTATGCGTCGCCGTGGGACCGTCAAACACGACTTGAACAGAATTGTCATGGAAGTTATTAACTACAAGTCCCTTCAGCAGGCAGTTGGCCGCTCGTACCTGCAAGCCAACAATGTCGGCAGGCGCAATTTCTCCGCTTACTACCACATTCAGCACCGCGTCAGTGCCAGTCGCTAATGTGTTAGCTTTCGCGCCAGGCTGCGTATAACCGTTGACAACGGTGCCATCCGCGGTGATGATTGGCAATGATCTGGTCGCCTTGATTGTGCATAGCCCGTTGCTGTTGCCAGCATCGGTTGACGGGATGTTGAACGCGATAGTCGTCCCCGGCTGAGCATTGGCACTGTTGATGGCCTCACGCAACGAGCAGTGGGCCACCCCGCAAACGCCGTCGTTCTTGTCGTTGCTGCTGTTCACTACTAAAGTGCTGCCCGATTGTGGCGTATCCGGCGAGGTAGCAGTAACGGTGCCTTCAAATGCTCCGATGTCCATACGTCCGTCTACGACGCGGGGAAAACCAGATCCGCGTTGCTCAAAGTCGTCGGGTAGTCCGGCGAGATGAGACGGGTCCCCAGCATTAATGGCTGCACTGCCCGCCACCAGACCCAGGGTCTGCGTCGCGCCGCCATTATCCGACAGGTCGGCAAGGTTAGCGCTAACACCGACTACATTGTGGCCGCCGTCGGTAGCAAAGGCCCAGCCGTTGGGGTCCTGAATCAAGTTGTAATCGCCGGATGCAATCGTGCCGCTGATGTCGGGACCGCCCCCATTAGAGGAATTGTCGCTAATGATCGTATTCGTGACAGTCGCAACGCCGCTTTGACCATTGACAGCCAGTCCACCTCCGCCAGCATAACCATTGATGGACTGATTGTTGGCTATGGTGCAGTTATTGAGTGTCAGTGGCCCATTGGTGTAAATAGCGCCGCCGCCAAAATCCGCGCCCGTGGCGTCGTTGGCAGTCGCGTTGTTGCCCGTAAAAGTGCTATTACTGACCGTCAGGGTGCCGTCGTTGGTAAGAGCACCCCCGTAGGCGCCGTAATTACCGGTAAACGTGCAGCGTTGCACCGTGGCGTCGTTGGAATAGGTGTAGAGGGCACTGGTGAAGTCGCTGGTGTTGCTCGCAAATGTGCAGTCGCTAATGACCAGTTTGCCGTCTCTGGCCCCTCCCAGGACACCAGCGCCCAGAGATGTATATCCATGGCTGATCGTCAGCCGGGAGATGGTGAAGTTGCCCTGCTGTATATTGAAGATACGGCTGGCATCATTGCCACTGATGATCAGGTCGCTCGATCTCGGACCGGGGCCATTGATAGTAATGTCCTTGTCGATAACGATCTCGCCGCTGGTTAGCGTGATGGTTCCGGTGACCCCAAAGTTGATGGTGTCACCTGCTGCGGAATCCGCAACAGCCTGGCGCAATGTGTTCGGGCCATTGTCGTCGTTGCTGGTGACGGTTAGGGTGTTGGCCCGCGCCGTGCGCGGCGCAAGACCAACCGCTGTCAGGCAGGCCAGAAGCACGGCTGGCCGGTACAGCATGTTCAGTGAACGAACTTTCATAAACACTCCTTATAAATTGCGACGTTGATGTCAATGCCTGTCCTCGGTAACGCCTTCTCGCAGCCAGATAGTGCCGTAGCGCCAGGTGCCTATGCTGCAACTTTAAAACTCCCGCACTGTGGTCTCGTTCGACTGCCTGGTATAAGCGTTCGGTGTCAGGTTGATGCTGGCGCGTCGCAACGGTCCTTCACACCGGCGGCGGGAGAAAACTATGTTGCTCTGCGAGATTCTCCTGATTCACCGCGCCACCTTTGACTGAGATCGGGCTGTCATCCATAAAGCTGCATCATAGTTCATCCGTCGGGGGCGGCTGGCACAATCAGGAAAACCCTGATCTTTGGTATCAGGAAAATCCTGATGGCATCAGGAAAACTCTGATAGATGGAGTCACAAATCCCAGCGGTGTTGAGGCTGGCAGCGTGGTTGATAGTCTTGCCCCATAGCGACCGACATCGTGAAATCTGTAAGTAACTCGCGTGGGCCTGATGCAGTAGTGCTATACCCCTGCGGTGATGAAGAGCAACGCCGTTGGGTAGCTGCAATACGGAACTGCTGGTGTTTTGTCCTCTGGTGCGCCGCCACACCTAACGATGGAGGTTATAGCGGGGCTGCTAAGCGCTGGGTTGCGGGAGAAGACTGGCTTTATCTCAATTCTACTGCTGGTCATTTGGCACAGAACTTTGTGGTTGGTCCTGCTCGGCGAGTAAGGTAATAGTGGCCGAGAGTTGGTCCACGAAGTCCGTTTTAGTCATAAAGCCGACTGCTCCCGCCTCCTGTGCGACAGCCCGATAGACGGGGTAATCGTGCTGTGTCAAGATCACGACCCAAGGGGCGTTTGGCTGTGCTTGGAGATGGCGGGTAGCTTCTAAGCCATTCATGCCTGGCATCTGCCAATCCATGAGCACTAATCGAGGCTGCAAACGTGCTACTTGCACTAGGGCCTCCTGCCCGGACTGCGCCGCGCCAACAATGGACAACCGCCCATCGATGCGGAGGAATTCCGCGATTGCTTGCAAAAATTCCTTGCTATCGTCCACTAAGAGGGTGCTGATTGGCGACATGCACCGTAATTTAGCCCCTGGCAGCCAGTAGCACAATCAGGGTTTCCCTGATCTTTGTATCAGGGAAACCCTGAGTGCATCAGGAAAACCCTGAGAGAAGCGGAGTCAAAAAGTGGGGCAGCAGTGGGGCAGCAAGGTTAAGCTTCTCAGCTTAGACCTTGAATGTGAATTGTTCCGGGCAAAATCAGGGTGTCAGTGGGAGCCTTGATGCAGTGAGGCTTCAACACAAATGCCACAGGGCGTATAGCCCCTTTTTTCAGCTTCCTGCCGCGTGAGGGCCACGGGTGTTAGAAATGACTTCCTCCCATGCCCTGGTCGGAAAGCGGCACAATCCTTGTGCCAGTGGTAAAGACCGTGTGGACTAAATACCAGGACGGTATGGATGCCGGTTAAAACCTGCGCCCTATGAGCTGTCCAAGGTCTGGGGCTGGTTGCATCATCACTCTGACTGGCTGTTGCCCTAGCTGTAGGCTGCTCAGGAGTTAGCAGGAATGTGACGCTACTGTAGCTAAGAAGTAGCAGCCCCAAACTATAGCACACGGTGGGCAATGTCCTTAAACGTTTGGTCATGGTGCTTTCTCCTCTTGACTCGGCACATAAAATGGCATTAAGGCCAGTTGACATTTCTGCCCCTATTGATAGCAAGCATCAAGCAGAGCTTATCCTTGTAACTCAGTGCTGCAAATCAGGAAAATCCTGATGCCAAAGATCAGGATTTTCCCGAAGCTCTCAGGGATTTCCCTAGAGTGCAATGAATGGCACCAAGCGCAGCAGGAGATGTAACAAAGAGCCAAGTCAAGTGTCTCCCTCGTCTGGCGAGACCAGGCCAGCCCGGATGGCATAGCGGATGAGACCGGCCAGGTCACGGATGCACAGTCGCTCCATCATCTGGCTGCGGTGCGTCTCCACTGTTTTGGGGCTGATGACGAGGAGCTTGGCGATTTCCTGAGTGGTATGGCCACCGGCGATTAGCTGCAAAATTTGCCGCTGACGTGTTGTCAATGCGGCGGTGGCACTCTCTTCTTTGCCCGTGCGTCGCACATAATCTGCTACGACATACTTGGATACAGCTGGGGTCAGATACAATTCCCCTTGCGCTACCGTGCGAATCGCAGCTTCCAACTCCTCTAATCGAGCATCTTTACACACATACCCGGCGGCACCAACACGCAGGGCTTGTAAGACATAGACCTCATTGGCGTGCATCGAAAGGATGATAACCCGCACCTCCGGGTGCTCACGCATAATCTGCGCGGTCGTTTCTAGGCCATTAGCATCGGGCATGGCAATGTCCATCAGGACCACATCGGGCCGCTGGGTGGCCACATAGCGCAGTGCCTCTTGGCCGCTGGCCGCCTCAGCAATAACCGTAAAGCCCCCAACGTTTTGCAAGAGCATACTTAGGCCACTGCGCAACAGGTCATGATCGTCCACCAGCAAGAGTCGCACGCCGCTCATGATGCTTCTCCTAAATAGTTAACTAATCAACCTTGGCAAGCTGCCGAAACAGTACATGCTGCGAGAGGGAAATAGCCACGCACTTCGGTGCCGCGATGCTGCTGCGAGATAATTTCCAACCGGCCACCGATGAGTCGTGCCCGCTCTTCCATGCATAGCACGCCAAGGCTGGTGCCGCGACGGATGCGTTGGCGGACCGTAGGCAGGTCAAAGCCGATCCCATCATCACGCAACACTAACTCCAACTCCTGATCGTGTTCGCGCAGTTCAATTTCAAAGCGCTTAGCTTGCGCATGTTTCAGCGCATTGGTCATGGCTTCTTGAGCAATCCGAAAACAGGCGGTCTCCACCGCCGGGGAGAAACGGCTCGCGGTGACCTGCACAGAAAAACGGGTTGTCATACCCAGGCCTCGTGCTCTGCGGTCTGCATACCAGGATAGGGTCTCAATCAGACCGAAATCATCCAACATGGCAGGGCGGAGGTTCAGCGACAGATCGCGCACCTGATGCAAGGCACGCTCTACGATTCCAATACCCTCTTCTAAATGGGCACTCAGGGTGGAGGCATTCAGCGTGGGAGCACTCAAGGTGGGGGCATCGGCCAGTTTCTGACCGGCTTGCAGATTAATCTTGACGGCAGTAAGAGCCTGCCCCACTTCATCGTGGAGTTCGTGCGCCAGATGCCGACGCTCGGCCTCTTGCATCTCTAAGAGACGTTGATTGTAGCCGTGCAACTGGCTATGCAACAAACGCATCTCCAGGAGGTTCCTGATGCGCAGCATCACCTCCACCTGGTCGAAGGGTTTGGGTACGAAGTCCCGCGCGCCTTCTCGCAGCGCGCGGCGTTTGGTCGAGGCAGAAATATCTCCCGTGAGGACTAAAATGGGGGTAAAGCTTTGAGGTGGAAGTAGCGGGCGAAGCTGGGCCATCACCTCGAAACCATCTACATACGGCATCATTAAATCCAGGAGAATGAGATCAGGCTGCACCCGGCGATACAGATGCAATACTTGGCGGGCATCACTGGTGCTGGTCAAATGCTGATAGCCCTCGCTGCGCAACATAGCTTCGAGTAGTGCGACAGAATCGGGTATGTCATCTACAATGAGGATGCGAGCTTGATATACGTCCTCCATGATCCATCTCCTCCCTAACTGAGTGCCTTCCTTGGTGCTTTGCAGGTAGCAACAGATCGCGTCACCTCTGGCATATCTTTATTCTCCACCAGGGGCGTGACAAAATCGTGACAAGCCTGCGCGCTTGCACCAGAGGCAGAAGTTAGGGAGGATGCTGTAGAGATAAGAAAGGGAGGAAAAAGCTGGAAAATTGAGAAGGAGAGTTAGAGCATACGGCAGACCGGGTGTTCAGCTAATGCATGAAACGGGGCAAAAGTTGCCTAAATGACTGAAGAGGAGGTGGCCAGACATTGCGGCAAGACCCAGTGTGGCAAGTTGAAGAGTCGTTACGCTGTCTTGTTCAGGCACTCTTGCCAACTGGTGCCATCCATCTGGGTATATAGGGTTTGCCATTCCTCTCCTAACTTGGGGGAGAGCCGCTGGAGGGCCGTTGTCGCAATAGTCGCCTGGTTAGACTGGAGATGGAGCCAGATGCGTTCGGCATGGGCAAAGAGCAAGGCTGCCTGTTCAACCTGTCCCCTAGTTTCAGCGATTTCCGCCAGGTTATTGAGCATGATAGCGATGCCTGGTTGGTGGCTCAATGCTGCATACAGGTTTAGACTGGCGCGATAGAGTTGATCAGCCTCCGCCCAAGCACGATTTTGAAAGGCTAGCACACCTAAATTTCCCAGGGTGGCCGCTTCACCGCGCAAGTCACCGGTGGCCCGACGGTCGGCGAGACTCTGCTCGTAAAGCTGGCGGGCTGCCGTGAGATCGCCCTGCCGTGAGGCCAGGCGTGCCAGGTTATGCGAGCATTTGGCACGACCTTGATGATCACTGTCGGTCCTAAAAGTTAAACTCTGCTCAAAGCAATGCTGGGCCTGTGCCAAATCACCGCTGTCGGTCAAGATAAGGCCCAGCAGATTCAGCGTTTCGGCCAGACTGGGCCGGTCATCCACTACCTGGCACAGGGTAAGACTACGCTGGGCAGCTTCGAGTGCCGCACTTAAGTGCCCCATATCGTGTGCCAGGCTGGCCTGGTGGTAAGCAATTTTTGCCTCCCAGATTCTTACATCGCCTTGCAGTGATTTGACTGCTGCTTCGCCGATGTCCAAACATTGGCGGGCTTCGCTGCAATAACCCTGCTGCAACAGCACCTGATGCAGGGCTATTGCGAGGCGGACACAGAGCAGGGGTTGGCGGTTTTGCTGCGTCCACTGGAGCGCGACTCGCAAATTGTTGAGTTCCAGTGACAGTTGCGCTAAAGCCATAGCTTCATCACGGGTGCGCATAAGGCTCAAACACTGTTCAGCGAATTCGAGGAAGTAGATGGCGTGGCGTCCCTGCACCTCCAGCTGGACCAGATCATCAAGCGACAGCTTGTGGAGGGCATAGTCGCGCACCGATTCTAAAAGCCAGTAGCGGGTCTGGGTGTTAATGGGGCTAGCACTGGTGTGGATGAGAGAATGGTGATGGAGTTCATCCAGCCCAGCCAGGACATTCTGGCCCGCAACGTCTTCGGCGGCGGGCAAGGTGAAACTCCCAGCGAAAACCGCGAGCCGTCCCAGCAGGCTCTGGTGTTCGGGTGATAGTAATGAATAGGACCAGTCAATGACGCTATAAAGGGTGCGGTGTCGGGCAGGCAGGTTTGGAGCATTGGTGCGCAAAATTTGAAATCTGTCATCTAAGCGAGCCAGCAGTTCCGCTGCACTGAGTAGGTTCATGCGCGAGGCTGCCAATTCGATGGCCAGCGGCAATCCATCTAGATGGAGGCAAATCTCGGCCACCGCTCTTGAATTTTCGGATGTAACCTCAAAATCCGGCTGGACGCCACGAGCGCGTTGCAAAAAAAGCTGGACGGTAGGATTGCTCAACAAGCGATCCAAGTGAGAGGCATCTTTTAATTCTGGTAAGGTCAAAGGCTGCACACAAACTTCCTGTTCATGCCACAGGTTTAGAGCCACACGGCTGGTCACCAAAACGCACAAGTGGGGACAGGCCGACAGCAACTCAGCCACCAGCACAGCCGCGCCAGACACCTGCTCAAAGTTGTCGAGCAGCAGAAGTATTTTCTTATGCCGCAAGTGGGTTTGGAGGTTTTGGAGCAAGGTGGCTGATTGTTCCTCCGATACCTTGAGTGTCTGCGCCACTAACGGTAAGACCAGCATGGGATCACAAATCGGCGACAAGGCCACGAAAAAAACTCCGTCGGGAAACTGCGTCGCCACAGCAGAGGCCACTTTGAGGGCGAGGGAAGTTTTACCCACCCCGCCTGGGCCAGTGAGAGTCAGTAACCCTGCGTGATCCTGAAGTATCCAGTTGCGGGCCGCTTCCATTTCGCTGTCACGCCCAATAAGCTGGCCGCGGCGCACTGGCAGATTGCCTGGTTGCGCCACCTGCCGCGCAATGGCTTCGGCCAAACCACGCACTTCGGCTCCAGGGATGCTATGCCACTGCTGCAAGAGTTGCTGATACTGCTGATAGTGGAGAAGTGCGGCGGCTGGCTGGCCATTTTGACAATGTAGTTGCATCAGGCGGCATTGCAACTCTTCGCGGAGGGGATGTAGCGCCACAGCTTGCTGCACCGCGGCCAGGGCCGCGTCAAGATTACCAACCCGCTGCCAGAGGTCGGCTCCTTCTAACACAGCGCGGCAGTATAATTCCGCTAAACGTTCTTCCTCCAGGGGTATCCAATCTTCATAGTAGCCCTTTAAGAGCGGCCCTCGATAAAGTTGCAGGGTCGCCGTGAGAGGTTCGAGTTTAGCATGATCATCACTAAGCCTTAAGCTACTATTTACTCCAGACTCAAATTCGAGCACGTCGGTGGTGATAGCATCCGGGTTCAAAAGAATAGCGTGGTGCGTAGCGACTAAAACTCTACCTCGATCTGATTGATCCGGTTCCAACTGGCGACGCAAAGCAGCGAGTGCGGTGCGCAGGCTCTCGCGCCCTCTGGCCGGATCACTGTCTGGCCACAATAACTCGATCAATGCCTCACGCGGCTGCGCCTGGGCGAAATAGGCGAGATATGCCAACAGCGCCGCCGTTTTCTGGGTGCGAAAATGGTTCACCACCACTTTCCCGCGCCGCGCGGTTAAACCACCAAAAAGCTCTATGTACCATTTCCCATGGCGGGGAACGCTGGCGTCCGTTTTTTTACCCATAGCTGTGCCTGTCACGCCGAGACTCCAAATAGATGGAGGGAAGGCTCGATGTGACATTGAAGTATAGAGCACTTCTCTAAAGGCGGGTATCAGGATTTTCCTGATGCTCTCAGCAATTTCCTGAGGCAAAGATCAGGGTTTTCCTGATAGGCGATTTCCAGAATACAGGCTAATCTTAAACCTATTGTCATTGGGTGTTTCCCAGGTATGACACTCATATCCCGGTATTTGCAACTTTTATGCACAACCGATTTTCCCTTCAGGTTCCCTTTTCTCAGGCTGGCCACGATCTTGGATGCGTTCTCCCGCAAAGCCATTGGCTGGCATCTGGCGCACCAGTTGGACGCTCGTCTGGTGCTGGTCGCTTTGGAGCAAGCTCTTCAAGCCCGGCACTCACCGCCAGGCTTTATTCATCATTCGGATCAAGGCATGCAGTATGCCTGTGGTGGCTACGTGGCTCGCCTCTTGGTAGTCGGAGCCAGGGTGAGTATGGCTGCTAAAGTCTGTCCACGTCAGAATGCCCAAGCCGAAAGCTTCTTTCGCACCCTGAAACTGGAGGAAATGTATCTTCAAGAATATTATGACTTGGCTCCAGCCAATGCTTGCTTAAAACACTCTATTGCCGCTGTTTACAAGCAGAAACGGCTACACTCGGCTTTAGATTAGGTGCCACCGAAGGCTAGGTGCCACCGAGCGAATTTGAAGCGAATCTCTTAGCTGCTCCAGGCACCTGATCTGTGTCCAACAGCATGGGTTCACTTCAGGAAGAAGCATATTCAATAAAGTGAGCAGGTATAATTCCCCACATGGGTCAGATAAGTTGTCGCCAGGCATGTCCACGTTACTGTTTTTTGCTGCCGCTGGAGGCATTTTGCTCCTCCGTCGTCAACTCCTTACCTGTTGGCACAGGGAAGCGCACCAGTGCGCGGAGTCCGCTCAAGGTTAGTGAGTCAGTGAGATAGTGAGCAGAATGGCTATGGGACTAAGAATATCATCGCTCTCAGGGTTAACGATCGCCACATACGTATTGTGGTGCTTGCTGATGTCATGGAGAACGGCGCAAGCTGCTCCCCTGCAGAACACAGCGCGGCAACCTCTGGAGGCGTGGGCACCGCGCTGGATGGCACTGAACGAAATCACCCACCAATTATTCGTTGTTAACCAAGCTAGTGAGACAGTGAGTGTCATCGATACCGCAGCCGCCACGGTCACGGCCATTGTGCCAGTTGGCATGGCCCCTGAGGGTATAGCAGTCAATCCCTCTAACAATAAGGTCTATGTCGCCAACCTTCTTGAAAGCACTGTCAGTGTTATTGATGGTAATACCTTGACGCTGCTCCATAGAATCACGCTCGAAAACGGAGCCCGGAGTATCGCGGTGAATGCGAAGACTAACAAGATCTATGTCACGAACGCGATAAGTGACAGTATCAGCGTTATTGATGGAGACACAGACACTGTTACAGCTACGGTCGAAGTTGCAGCACTGCCCTACCTAATTGCGGTTAATCCCTCAAACAACCGTATCTACGTAACGCTCTATTCTACGGTAAAGTCAGCGCATTCTGGCAGCATAACCACAGGTCCTAACAACAAGGTGCAGGTTGTCAACGGGACCGACAATAAGGTGGTGGCCACTATACAGACCGGGTTTGGGCCCAGGGGAGTAGCGATTGATACCGTGCGGAATCGTATTTACGTAGCTAACGAAATGAGCAACAGTGTGACCGTAATCAATGGGGTCGACAACAGTGTCACCAGGTCTATCCCCGTTGGAAAACAGCCCGTTGCAGTTGCCGTGGCCGCTGATATTAATCAGATCTATGTCACTAACCTCCAGGGTCACACTATCAGCAGGATCAGTGGTGGCAATGATACAGGGGTAACTACGACTTCCGCAGGGCAGTATCCATTCGGGTTGGCTGTAGACACCAAAACTGATCGTGTCTATGTATCTGACACAATGACTAATTCCATCCGCGTCATTGAAGCAGATACTCAACGTTTTAGAGCGACCATCTCCGTGGCCATGGCCCATCGCGCGACGCCACTTCAGATTAGCAACCTAACCCTGAAGGGTACACGTCCGATGCTGGCTCTGCAGACCGGACATAGTGGTGCGGTGGACCGCCTCGCTTATTCTCCAGATGGGCAGACAGTACTAACCAGCAGCAGCGATCAAACCACTCGCCTCTGGGACGCTGCTACCGGACAGCTCAAAGCGATACTTCCCGTCAATACCAGTTCTTTCCGTTCAGGACTACTGGCATTCTCTCCAAACAGCAAGTTCCTCGCGATTGTGCATGAGCATGATGTCCTGCTATGGGATGTGGGGGCGGGTCATCTGAGGGGGATCCTGCAAGGTCATAAGGAGCCCGTAAAGACGGTAGTGTTTGCCCCCGATAGTAAGAACCTTGCCACTAGTGATGGTCTCTCGACGTTTCTGTGGACGGTCCCACAGGGGCAGCGTACGGTTCTTACAGCACCAGGATTCAGCCACGGGCTTGCCTTCGCATCCAAGGGCAAGAGACTGGCTATCCTCAGTACCGCTGGACTCTATTTGTGGAATGTTAGCGACGGCCATCTCGACGGCGAGGTGGCTCTGGAGAATAACCCGCACCACGGTTTCTCCCCGAATGGAAGTACCTTGGCTATCGCGGAAATGACAACAGGGAATGTGCAGCTATGGGATGTCTTAACAGGGAGACTGACAGCGACATTGCAGAATCGCACTCAGCGTTCAGTCAGTGAGATCACGTTCTCTCCTAATGGTAGAATGCTATTGACTTCTGGCCAGGCAGGTGCTTGGCTGTGGGATCTCACAACCAAACGTCTGAAGGCAACTCTGCTTAATACCAGTCCCTACAGCACTGTTTTTTCGCCTGATAGTCAAGTGTTAGTACTTAGAACCCCCAGCATTGGCAGGCCAAATCTGCGGATATGGGACGATCTGCGGATATGGGATGTAACAACTGGCAGACTCAAGTACATACTAACAGCTCGTGGCAACGGTCTTCGCCTGTCGAGCCCAATCTTCTCGACCAACAGCAAAACACTAGCCATAAGAACCCTGACTGCAGGCAACGCAGCCGTGCAACTTTGGGACTCTGGTGCGGGCCTGCTGGAGGGGAGTATCGGTCAATCAAGACTACCTAAGTATCTTGATCCACTTAAGAATGTGGATGCGCCAACCTTAACCTTTTCTCCTAATGGGAAAGCTATGGCTATTGGAGGCGTCGAATATGGCTTTGGCCTATGGGACATCACTACACGGCGCCTAATTCATGAAATTAATCACCAATCCGAAGCGGTGGACAAATTCGCTCAAAGCGCTAATAGCGTGCTCTCTCTCGATAACCGCGGATCGGTCCGTTTGTGGGACATAAGCCTTGGCCGCCCGAGATTCACCATCCATACCCACGGTTTACGAGGCGCGGTGGCCCTCAGCCCAGACGGTACATTATTTGCTGTCGTGACTTATGAGGACAGTACTTGGACGCGGTTGAAACTTCAGCTAAGGGAGGTAGCCACCGGGCGTCTCCGGTCGGCTTTCCGTCTGACTTTTAACAAGGCGAATGGGTATTACCGTCGCTGCGGAGACAGATTCCTGATTGTCACGGATTCCAACCGAGTTCAGATATGGGAACCATTTCAAGGTCGACTGCGGACTATCATACTGCCAGCGAACATAAAGGTCATGGGTCCAGAGTTGTCGCCCCACGGCACTATACTGGCATTCTTCGAACCTACGTCCATCTACTTCTGGGATATCGCTGCCAGCAAGTTGAAGTTGATTCTGCCGTTGAATAAGGGGGAGGCGTCCCCTGCTGACTGGGGGTCACGATGGGCAGAGTTTTCTCGGAGCGAAGAACTGTGTGCTGTATTCAGTAAAGGGGGCTTGCAGGTGTGTGACCTGTCGAGTGGGAAGGTCACCTTAACTATAGAACAACAATACATCTGGCCCTGTATTTTCTCTTCAGATAATAAGCTGCTGGCCATTGCTGGGTCAGGAGGGTGGGTTGGAAGATCGGATATGGTGCAGATATGGGAGGTAGCTACCGGGAAGATAATAACGACACGTCAGAGTAAAGACGTGGAGTCTCTCTCTTTTTCATCTGACAACACCAGAGTTGCCGTGGCAGACTACGATTCGAGCGTAAGGCTTTTAGATGTAACAAGTGGCCAATTCACAGCGCCTACGTCACCCCTCCAGTTAACAGAGTTCCCGTTAGATATACGGCGTCATATAACTGTGGCAGGGGCAGCATTATCTGTGCATGATCCCGGCGACGGGCATGTGTTGGCGACCTTCTTACCACTGTTTGAGGCAGCCGCTGAAGCATTGTTGGCACGACCGATTACGGCGAATTCGCGATCCATTATGCTCGGGGGCAATGACTGGTTTATTAGTACCTCCGAAGGCTATTTTGACTGCTCAGCGAATGCGGCGCGTTTCATCAAGTGGAACATCAATGGTCGGCTTTTTCCTGCGGAACGCTATCTGCGTCGTTTTCGCCGTCCCGATTTGGTGCAGAAGGCGCTTCGCGGCGAGAAACTCGTCGCGCCAGTGATCACTAATAGCGACGTGCCGCCCGTGGTATATTTTACACGGGTCAAGTATGAGGGTGCCGCAGCCAGACAGCGTGTGACCGTCACGTTGGAAGCGCAAGGACAGCACCGTATTAAAGAGGTCATCCTATTAGTCAACGGGAGGCCGCTGCCTCCTGAAGCCGCCCACACGGGGACCATCGCTCGGCTCGTGTCAGGACAGCAATCGAAGCCCATAGACATTGGCGATAAGCCCATTGTCATGGGAGCCAAACCCCTGGACATTGGGGACAAACCCATAGACGTGGGCGACAAACCCATTGCCGCTCGTTCTCGTTTCGTAAGGAACGAAGCCCAAGGAGCAGTTAGCGAGGCCACGTCCATCAGTCGTTTCACATATCAGGTGCCGCTGCCAGTCGGATCCCCGACAGTGAGGCTGCGTGCGGTCGTCTACGACAGTGCCGAACTGGGCAGCAGTCCTACCCAGATCGACTTGCGGCGCAGCGGCGTCAAGCCGGTACCGGGTGATCTCTATGTGCTGTGCGTGGGCCTCAGTCGTTATCAGCACGGGCAGGATCGCAAGCAAATCGCGGCACGAACCGCTGGAGGCAAGGTTCAGTTCAGCAACCTACGCTTCCCGGCGGTCGACGCGCGCTCTATCGCAGCGCGACTGCAGCACGAGCACCGGCCACTCTACCGTTCGGTGCTCGTGCGTACTCTTACAGATGCCCAAGCTACACTGACCAATATACGTGCAGGTTTACGCTGGCTGCAGCGGAAGGTGCGACCAGGGCAGGTTGATACCGTCGCCATTTACCTCAGCGGGCATGGGCTTAGCGATCCACAAGGCCACTACTTTTTTCCCACCTATGAATTTGATAAGCCACATTATCAGACTACCAGTTTGTCCGGTAAAGAGTTGCAGCAAATTCTAGGTGGGAAGTTGCGCGCCAAAGACGTGTTTCTGTTTGTAGACACGTGCCATTCCGGGGCGTTGACCGGGGCCCGCAGCGACGACCTGAATTTTGATGTCAATAGCAGTGGCGTCTTCATGATGGCTTCCAGTGGTGCTAGCCAGTATTCGTACGAGAGTTCAAAGTGGGGACACGGTGTGTTTACCTTGGCCATGCTGCATTCACTCGCGCGCAAGGAATTGGCACATAACGGTATCATTCGCTTTAATGTACTGACCTATGCAGTGCCGGATGAGATTGCCAGATTAATGAGGCAGGTCGGACAAAGCGAGAACCTTATGGAGCCGGTAGTCCCGTTGGCAGGCCGACGATTAGATGAACCCGTGGTGCAAGTTCGATGAATGGAACGGTGTAACCTAAAGGGGTTCAAACTGTTTCTATGCACACTGTTCCGCTGTTCCATCTGCTTCTGCAATGGTGGTGTAGGCCAGAGATCACCACGGTCGGGAGATTTGATCCTGTGAATAGGGTGGTCTTCTTATCGACAATACGGTAGAATAGGTTGCAGCCAAATGAGTCTTAGTATTACATAAGATGTATTATCGTATGTAAGTTAATCATCCCGTCCCACTACGGAAGTGGCGTACTCCGCAAGTGCCGTCCATCCCGTTTATCCATTTATCGAATACCAATCTTGTTCAGCCATTCTGAAACGCGTGGCTGCCTGATTACCGGCTTCATCCGCGCCGGCCACAACTCCACTTCGAGGGCGACACCACAACCACCGCCAGGCAAATGACAGCGGCGCCACCTTCAGTGACCGGGGCGCTGCTGTCATGGCAAGTCCACTTCTATTGCGCGCTAATAGGACCTACATCGCCCGTTAATGTCCGCCCGCTGACGTCCAGCACATCACGCCAACTGATGACCACGCGGTCACCAGTGTGCAACGATCCCGCAGGCAGCGCCAGTGTCACGGCGTTTTTCGCAGTGTCGTAGGCGGCGCTCTCCACGGTCAGGGTTTTACGGTTGACCTGCATCGCGTAGTGCGACGCGTCGCCAGCCACGTCGGCGTTGAGCGCGCCGCCAAAGCGCAAGGTGATGCTGCTCGTCGCCGCATTCACCGTCACCATCGAGGGCACCACGCCAGACCTCAGGACCAGCGAGCTAGCCGCGGACCCGGTGGCTATCGGACTCACGGTGACGGTATTCAGGGCAGAGGCGTGGTTGCCAGCTTTATCCGTCGCTACCGCCTGTACGGAGTAGTCGCCGTTGTCCAGGTTAGTGCTGGCTGGCAAGCCGGTACTGCGCGTCCACGCGCCGCCCGCCACCGTGGTGGTGAGCGCGGTACGAACGCCCCAGGCGCGGCCCGTCCAAAACTTGCCGTCGCTCAGGCGCTGGAGGAACACATCAACGCGTAACAACCCACTGCCGCCGCGCTCATCGGCGGCGCGGCCCGTAATGGCGGCCAGCTTACTAACGACGGACTGGTCGGCGGGGCTCGTGATCGAGACTGTGGGAGCGGTCTTGTCCACCGTCACGGTCGAGGCTGCACTGGCGCGGCTATTGCCAGCACGGTCAATGGCCGTGGCGGTCAGTGTGTATTGGCCATTCGTCAGAATGGCGCCGCTGGGCAGGCCGCTGGAGGTAGTCCAACGCTGGACTACCGCCGCACTCGTCGCCACCAGGTCGGTCGGCAGGCGGGTCTTCGCACCCCAGGTCGTGCCCGTCCAGAACTTATGGTCGCTCTGGCGCTGGATGAAGAGTTGCACCTGGCCAATGCCGCCGCCGCGCGCGTTATCTGTCGCGGTGCCGGTCACCAGCAACAGGTTGTTGACCAGCGAGCCGTTGGCCGGACGCACAATCATCACACTGGCCGGCTGGGTGCGATCCACCGTCACATTGGCGGTCGCCGTGGCCGTGTCACCCGAACGGTCCACCGCCGTGGCGGTGAAGATGTAAGTGCCTTCGGGCAGGTTGGCCAGGTTCGGCAACCGCGTGGCGGCCGTGTCGCGCCGCGACCAGTTCGTGCCACTGATGGTGGTCGCCAGCGCCGTCTTCGCGCCCCACGCCGAGCCGGTCCAGAACTTGTTGTCGCTCTGGCGCTGGATGAACAGGTCCACCCGCGACACTCCGCCGTGGCCCGGCACCGCGACGAACGTGCCCGTCACCTGCGGGAGCGCGTTGATGGACGCGCCATCCACCGGCGCCGTGAAGGTGACGTATGGCGCGGCCGTGACTGTCGTGCTGACACTGTTGTTATTCCCATTCGGGTCCGGCTCATTGCCCGCCACCGTCGCCGTGTTGTTCAACGGCCCGCCGGCGGTGGGCGTGACGCTAATCATGATGGTGGCGGAAGCGCCATGCGCCAGCGCACCGATGTTGACCGTGACCACGCCGCGCGCCTGCGCGGTGGCGCCACGAGACGAATGAGCGGTCCCAAAGGTCACGCCGGCGGGGAGCGTGTCTTTCAACACCACACCGGTCGCGTCCTGCGGACCCCGGTTAGTGACCGTCAGCGAGTAAGTCAGGACATCGTGCACCCGAACCGCCGCCGGCACCGTGCCGGCTGTCAGCGCCAGGTCCACGCTCGACAGGGTCGTCGTCGCTTCAGCGCGAGTCTTCGGCGATTCGACGTTGCCGACCTGGTCGGTGGCGATGGAGTAGAAACGATAGGTCTTGCCGCCGGTGCCGGTGAACAGCGCCGACTTGTCGGTGGTGTTGCTGACAAAAGGCGTGAATGGTCCACCGTTCTCGGAGGCATAGACGGTGTACGTCTGCACGCCGGTATCCTGGTCGTTGCCGGTCCAACTCACTTTGAACGTCGCCGTATTCTGCTTCGCGGCCAGCGGCAACACGTGGCTTCGCGGGATGGAGCCTTCGATAGTGTTGGACCACACCGGCGTATCAATGTGCGCGTTGGCGTCGAAGACGATGCGGGCACCGTTACGAATGACGGCATTGTTCGGCAACGCTTTGGGCGTGATTGTAAATGACACGCTGCCAGCGCCCTGGCCGGGAATCTTGTCGGCCGGCAGGAAGCCCAGGCTGGGGTCTTCCGGCGGCAACAAGGTGTCAGGCTCCAGCGACGTGAAGACCCAGGTGATGACGCCTGTTGTCTTGTCGAGCTTGCCGCTGACTTGCACCAGAATGGACTTGGCCGGACGCAGGTCAATGCGCGTGGTCCAGTCGCTGAGGCCCGACGGCGGCGTCAGCACGGTGTCGCCGAACGTGACCGGTCCCAGGCTCATGCTGTTCAAATCGAACTTCGACACATCAAGCTGGTCGGTCACTATCACCTGCGAGGCCGGCGCCGTGGCGGTCGGCTTGTTCTCGAAGAAGATGGTGTAACCTATCGGCTGGTGGCCCGTGATGTAATGTTGGGGGCCAACTCCGGCCGGACCAACCTTGTCATTCGGGTCGACGGCACTGGCTGTGCTGGAACTCATAGATGAATGCGCCACATGTGAGCCGCAGCTATCCGCAGCCCTACCGATGGCTAGCCCCGTTCCGACCGCGCCCAACAACTGCCCCACGCCCGGCAGGGCGCTACCCGCACAGTCAGCCACGAGTTTGAGACACGCGACGTTGTATTGCGAGAAAGAGATGATTGCGAAAGTCGAGGCGCCCTGGCGCTCTCTTCTGACCCGGTTGGCATCAGATATCACGCCTGTAAAGGAGAAGGCTGTGAACTGTGCCAGCACTGTGGCACTGTCACCCACGCACTTAGCCCCCGGCAGCAGCCCCAAAGCGGCGAAGCCAACCCCAAGCAGATCCTTCTGGCACTGAGACAACTTTGGAAGCCCCGGAATGTCGGGAATGCCACGAGGGCCGTTTCCATGAACGGCCTTGCTGAAGGCCACGCGATCAGCAGAGGTCGGCAGCTTGTCCACTAACGGAGCGATCAGGAACGCATCAATCACAAAAGGCGGACCCTGCGGGACCGTCACCGTTACCATCAGGTTGCCGCTGCTGCCGGCTGGAACCACGGGCAGTATGAGCGGAATCATCTGATCTGTGGCGGTTGGTACGACCGGCGGGATCTGGGACGTGTCAATACCGTGCCCGCTGAGATCGGGGACCGGCGACAGGTCGAAATCCAGTTTCACTTGTGCATCCTTGGGAATGCCATTGATGAAGAGAGGCACGAAGTAGGCGTCGACGCTGCCTCGGTTGCCGACCTGCACCGTAAACGTGCTCGGGCGGCCCGCTCTGATGACGGTGCGGCCCATGAGGTTCAGCCACAGGTCGGGTTTGCCGCCCTCCTCGACCGTGAAGGCGTTGGGCAACTGGAACACCTTGCCGTCTTGATTCGTAACCACAACGTTGTACACACCGGGCGCCTTGCCCGTCAGGTCGAATGTTGTCTCCAGGCTGGTGTTGTCCGATGAGCCGAGGGTGCCCGACCCGGGAATGTCGGGCACGCCCGCCTTAGTCAATTTGACCGTCGCTGCGGGATCGAGGTTGCTGCCGGTGATGGTCGCCGTAGTGCTGCCGGTGTTGCCGCCGCGATTGGGTGTGATGCCCGCGGGCCGAGGCGGGTCGGTGGCGAAGGTCGCCGTGGCGGTGAGGGTGTACTCGCGAATCTGGCTGCCATGATTGTCGGCCGCGATGTCGCCGGCATCCAGCACACGCACCAGATAGCGTCCCGGCGCTGGTTTGTCCAACGTGAACTTCAGGGGCGGATCGAATAACTGCACGCCACTGGCCACCGGGTTGCCGCTAAAGTCGTCGCGGAAGACTTCGACGCGATCACCGTTGCCCACGGATTCCATCACAAAGCTAATCTGCTGTACGCCGCCGGACACGTCCATTTGCAGCCAGTCGTAAGCGTCGTTGTGCCACAGGGTCCGGGTCAGCGGCTGGTTAAGAGCTAAAACCGGTAGATCGGTGCAAGAACGCACTACGATATCGGCATCCCGGTCAGCCTGTAGCGAGAGCATGTAGGCGCCAGGCGCGGGATTCTTGAGATGCAAGATTGGATCGGCATTGGTACCGTGGAACCCGGCGGTCCTGATGGTGTTCTGCACCACCACCTGGCCGTTCAGCGACAGGGACGCCCGCAGTTGCAGTTGAGCGTTTTCCTTGGGCTGCAGCGTCACCCAGTAGTCGGTCGTGGCGGGCACCTGCAACTGACCGCTAAACCCGAGGGCGTGGTTGAGCGGGATCGTCTGCGGGTCGCACTCCGCCACATTGGAATTGATGGCTGTCAAGGTTGCAGTGGCCGGCGTCAAGTTGGCCACAGTGGCTGTAATCGTAACCTGCTGGCTGGGACCGGGCACGCTTAAGGGGACGGCGGATACCTGGAACGTGGCGCCTGAACTTGCGCCACCCGGCGTGTTCGCGGGAATCGTGACCGAGGCCGGCACGGTCGCGACCGCCGGGTTGCTGCTGGTCAACGCCACAGTCACTGGCACCTTGACCATCTGGCTCAGACTGATCGTCCCGGACGTTGCGTTGAATTGGCCAGCCGAGAAAATCGTGGACGCGCTCAACTTGAGCGTCACCGTAACATCGCTTACGGGTAACGTGGCGGTCCCGGCGGTGAAGCTTGGCGCACTGGCGGTGATAACAACCCCTTGCGTGGCATAGTCCGTGGTTGCATCCGGCGCCGTGTCTATGGTGAAAGTGGCCGAGGCCGCACCCGCTGGAATCGTGACGGTCGCCGGCACCGTGGCGCGCAGCGTGGCGCGCCCGGGGTTGGCGCTACTTAATGCGACGGTGAGCGGCGCATCGGTCGGTGTGTTGCGGGTCACCGTGCCGGTGGCCGCCCCTGGCCCGTCCAATTCCGTGACGCCGAAAGTGTTGAAAGTCACTGCGAGCGTTGGTGACTCGTTGTCGGTCACCAGTAGCGACGCGGTCGCCGCCACGAATCCGGTGGAGGTGGCGCTAATAGTCGCTCTACGCGTGCCCTGCGCAATGTTATCGTCAATCACCCCTATCGTGAATGTGACGCTGGCCTGGCTAGCCGGGATAACGACCTGTGCCGGCACAACCACGCTCGGGTTGCTGCTGACGAGGCTAACCGTCACTGGCGAGTCGGCGGAAGTGCCAAACGGCGTGTTGCGGACGACGGTGCCGGTGGCGGCGTTGGCCCCGGCGGTTTCACTGATAGTCACCGGGTTCGTAGCCGGATTCGTGCTGATGAGCAGACCCAGGGTGGGCGTGTCGTTATCGGTGATAATAACGGGGGCGTTGCCGGTGACGAAGCCGGGGACACCAGCCGTGATGAAGATGGTCTGCGTGCCCTGCGCGATGGCATCATCCACTGCGCCGATAGTAAAGCTGGCCGAGTTTTGCCCGGCGGGAATGACCACGGAAGGAGGTAGGCTTACGCGCCGAATGTCCGTGGCGCCCAGATTCACCGTCAGCGGCACATTGGTTGGCGTGTTGCGTGTCACCGTGCCGGTCGCAGCGTTGGGTCCGGCGCCTTCGTTGAAGGTCACGGGATTGGTGGGCGGATTGGTCGCCACGGTGAGTGTAATGGTCGCCACGTCGTTGTCGGTCACCGTCGCCGTCGCCACGCCGTTGTTGTAGCCGGGGGCGGTGGCTGTAATGGTCACTTGCTGGTCGCCCGTCGCCACGTTGTTATCCACGGCGGCGATAGTGAAATCCACGTGGTCCTGCCCATTCGGGATGGTCACGGTGGCCGGCACCGTTAGCTCGTTGGTATCGCTGCTGGACAGGTTCACCACCAGGTCGCCGGTCGTGCCGGTGTTGCGCGTGACGGTACCCGTCGCGGCGTTGGGCCCGGCGGCTTCGCTGAAGGTGGCCGGATTAGTCGCCGGGTTGGTCGTGATGCTCACGAACAGTGTGGGGCCGTCGTTATCCTGCACCGTGACATTGGCGGTGCCATCGGCTAAACCACCAGCCGTGGCGGTGATGACCACATTGGCATTGCCGTCAATGGCGGTGTTATCCACCGCTGTGACGGCGAACGTCGTTGAAGCCTGCCCCGCCGGAATGACGACCTGCGCCGGCACGGTCAGGCGCGAGGGCGTATCGCTGGAGAGGTTGACCGTGAGCGGCCCGCTGGTGTCGGTGTTGCGCGACACGGTGCCGTTAACTGTCTGGCCTTCGGTGATGGGGCTGGGGACGCTCAAGGTGAGGGCGGCCGGCACCTGGTGGAACTTCGTAATAAACGCGTCGTTGCTGCCGCCCGGTGCTGTTTGCAGCGCACCTGGCGTGGTCGGGAAGTCTGTGGATGAAGTGGTGCCAGTAACGTAGGCGTCACCGTTGGAATCCACGGCGATGCCGTTGCCGGTGTCCGTATTACTGCCGCCCAGGAAGGTTGAGTAGACGAGCGCGGTGCCCGCGGGATTGAGTTCCGCTGCGAACGCATCGTTAAAGCCACCGAAATTGGACTGCGAGGCATTCACCGTTGGGAAGCCGGGTTGCGCGCTGCCGGTTATGTAGGCATCACCGCTGGCATCCACGGCGATGGCGTGGCCCTCGTCCGAAACGGAACCGCCGAGCGGCGTGGAGTACATCAAGGCACTACCGGCGGCGTTGATCTTGGTCACGAATACATCGCCAAATGTGGTATCCACCGTCGTTTGAATGGGATTGACCTTGGGATAGTTGGCGGAGTCGGTGGTGCCGGTGACATAGGCGTTGCCGGAAGCGTCCACCGCGATGCCGCCACTGTGGCGGTTGTTTTCGTGACCACTGCCGCCTAAATAGGTCGAATAAACAGGAGCCGTACCATCGGCGCTGAGTTTGACCACAAAAGCGTCGTCGTTGCCGGCATTCGCCGTCTGCACCGCTCCGACAGTGGTCGGAAAACTGCTTGAGAACGTATGCCCTGTGATACAGGCCTCGCCGTTGCCATCCACGGCGATACCCTGGCCGTCATCGGTGCTACTGCCGCCGAAAGAGGAGGCGTACACCAGCGATTGCCCGTTTACCGCGAACTTGACCACAAAGACGGCGAAGGTGCCGGCACGGTACGAGCCGGGCACGAGATTGGAAAAGCTACCGGCACTATCGGAGCCGACGACGTAGGCGCTCCCGGAGTTGTCCACAGCGATACCGTTGCCCGTGTCGGGATCGCCCGGCCCCAGGTACGTCGAATAGTTCAGGGCTGAACCGGTGCTGTTCAACTTGGTCACGAAAGCATCGGCGATGCCCGACAGTGAAGCTTGAATAGGCGTCTGCGTCGGAAAATTAGTGGAGTCTGTCTGTCCTGTGAGGTAGGCGTTGCCAGCCGTGTCCACGGCGATGGCCTTACCCTGATCGTTGCCATTGCCTCCCAGGTATGTGGTGTAAACAATGGCGGTGCCGGTAGAGTTCAGCTTGGATACAAAAGCATCGTTGGAGCCGCCCGCATTGGTCTGCTGGAAGGAACCGGCGGATGTGCCGGGGAAGTTGGTGGACGCCGTGGTACCAACGATGTACGCGTTGCCCGACCCATCCACGGCGATGCCGTTACCGGAGTCGCTGCCGCTGCCGCCTAAATAGGCGGAATAGGCCAGCACTGGGTCAATGACCAGCGGCCGACGCGTGTCGTAGGCGGCGAGACGGAAGCCAACGGTGTGCGTCAGCGACGTCTGGTGCGTAGCCTCCAATTCATAGCGGCTGGCGACGGGTTTCCGGGTTCCGTTGACGATCTGGTAGGCGACAGGCGCGTGCTGCATGACCTGACCGCTGCCGGTATCCAGCACCAGGTCACCCATCGCGCTAATGGAGGCGCGCCGCGCGCCCTCAATGCCGAACTTAATCGCCCGCGGATTCGCGCCGGGAGCGACCACGAAGTCGTATTCGAGTTGGCGCTGGTTGCCATAATAGACCAGGTCCACGCCGGGGTAGACCCCGTCATATTGCACCTTCGCGTACTGCGCGACGTTGGTACGCCACTGCGCGGGGTCGTTACCAATGAAGTAATTGCTCTTACCCGACAACATCTGTTGTCCAGTGATACGCGGTGCTGCGTTGGCGCCCGCCAGTCGCGTGCGTAATACCGCCGTCGGTCCGCTTGCCTGCCGTTGCCCAGCGCCACCGGATGCGCCGCCAGTTGCGCCGCCCTTACGCAGTGCCAACACTGCCTCCGTGGGAGTGAGAAACAGGCTATAACCGCTGCCCCGAGAAATGAACTTGACGGCGCTGTCCACCTGGCCCTGGTTGCTCTCGAAAGAGAGTGGTAGTTGGCCATAGTCGCGGTGTGGCGGGGCCGCTACCCGTGCCGTCTGCGAATGTCCGGCTGCCAGAGCCTCCGCCTTGCTCTCAACCACGCCCAAAGCTGGCTCCAGGCGGGCGACCTTAAGAAGCCGCGTCCCTTGATAGCCGAGACCCATCAACACCGTCATGGGCATAACCCATAACATCGCGCGCCGCAGCGCCAACCGTCCTAACTCATGTTTCTGCATAAGCCGATTACCTCTACTCCGTTTGGGAATCAGTGGGTCCGTAGGGCCGCCGATGACAGGCGCGCCCCGCGACCACAACTCGCACCATCATCAATATCGTGCCCCGATTAGTACCATTATACCGGTCAGTGCCCATTCATCATGTCAAAATCATGTCAAATCGGCTCCCAACACGAATTTTTTCTAGGATTTGTTACAGCCAGCCCGCCATTCCCGGTGCCGGAGCCATCCCCGGCTGTACACGACGGCGCCATTCGCAGCATACTTATACGATAATCACACGCTCTACGACGCCACCACAACTGCTCGCACTGTCCGTAGCGCGACGCCAAAGTCCAGGCGGGTAAGCGCGGGTTGGAGAAGCGCCGGATGTTGTTGAGGTATCTGCAGGAACATCCCGAAGAGGTGCGTCCGGGGCGGCCCTACCCTGCTCGCCTTTAACAAGCGTTCACCCTTGGCTCTTGAACTTGAGCGATATGACCCTTCCGGTTGGTCGCGCACAGAACAGCAACTTCATTGTTCTCTCCACCTACAGGTGATCCCCACCTACAAACGAGGCGCAAATTAGACGCGTCTGCCGAGTATGAGGAGAACTCTCACAAATTACGGAATTAGGTAGAGGAAAGTTGAGAACTTATGTAAGAATCATGCACAAAACGGCTCAAAAAGTGCGCCTCATCAACCTACTCCGTTTTCGTCCAAAAGGCCACGGAGTTGCTAAAAGTGGTGGCCCCGAAGAGGCGCAGTGTGAAGTAAAGAGTGGGGGTGCGCGGTTCAGGGTATCAAGAGCACTCCTAAGATAGTGGTCTTGATTCAGGGAAAGGATCACTTATGCCGTTATCAGTCTTGTCATGTGGATGCGGTGTCATCTTGCTGGCGCCGGATAACCACGGTGTGTCCGCACCCTCCCCTGCTCTGCCTCGCCTATTCTGTTCTTCTCTTGTCGCCTGGAGATCAGGCCACTCCGACTCACCATGAGGCTTGACCATCCCCCACGAATAAGAGAAGTACGTGTGTAGACCGAGCAGAAGAGGTTAACACAAGGTAAACCTACCAAAGAGTGTTGAGGGGGCGATGTGCAAACACAACACCAAATGCGTCTCAACATTACATAAACCGTATTATCGTATGTAATGGAAGAGTGGATAAATTAGCTAAATATGGCTGATGGTAGTGATGGTTTTGGTTGAGTTGCCTCGGAGTATTGAGGCTGGGCGCGAGCTGCTGCACGAACTGCACAGCAAGCGAAAATAGACATGACGTGATCTGCGGCGGGGAAAACTATCAAAATAGTTGCAACAGTTAAAAACAATGCTGCAACTATCAGGGTTGAAATCACCGAATCCCCCCTGCGGCTGAGTAACCCGCTTTGATCGCATCTGACTCACTCATATACTCGCCCTTTTTCGTCCTGCCATAGTAACTCGTGCCGGGTCGTCAGTATTTACCGGAGTTCAGATTAACCCAAACTTATCTGTTGGAGGGGACAGGCTGGGTATTGCCTGCACGACCATCATTGTTAGAGCTTGTGTTATCGGCTTCACTGGGGTCGGTTCTGGTATTGCCGCCTGCTGGCAACGGCCCCACATATTTCTTATAGGCCGCAATCCAGTCGCGCGTGATGGCCTGAGTGCTGTTTGACTTGAAATGGTAGATGATGTAAAGATAGAGGCCAGGGCTACATTAGGTAGCAACGAAATGTTAAGGTAAAGGAACGTATGCGAAAAACGCCCCACCATTCCCGCCGGTTAGCAATCTTATGCGGCTTGCTGTTGCCCCTCGTGACCACGCCGCGTCTCACGCAAGCCGCCGCCAGTGGCAGCATTATATCCTATCAAGGCATCTTGAGCGGCACGAACGGCGCGCCGGTGGCCGATGGCGCGCAAACGCTGACCTTCAAGATTTATGACAATGGCACGGTCGTCTTCTCGCAAACCGCACCGGTAGCCACGGTCAATGGCGTGTTCAACACCTTTTTGGGTGTGGGCGCGTTGAGCTTTGATCCAACCCACCCTTATGAACTCGGCATTACTTATAATGGGGTCGAAGCGCGCCACCCTATCGCCGCTGTGCCTTTAGCCATCAATGCGACCAATGCGACCAATGCCACGACCGCGGCCAATTTCACGGGCAACCTCGCTGGTGACGTGACGGGCACCCAGGGCGCGACGGTGGTGAGCAAACTGCAAGGCACCTCCATCGCCGCCACCGCGCCGACCACCGGGCAAGTGCTGACCTTCAATGGCACGAGCTATGCGCCTGCGACTTCGCCCCCCGCCACGGTGCAAAGCGATGGCCTGACGCTGACCGGTGACGGTTCGACCGCGAATAAGCTGGCCATCAAGAACGGGGGCGTGAGCCAGACGCAAGTCAATAACGGTTATGTGGACTTATCGAGCGCGCAGACCATAGCGGGCATCAAGACGTTTAACCAGACGATTGCGGGCAGCATCACGGGCAGCGCGGCCAGCTTCACCGGCAACTTAGCGGGCGATGTGACCGGGACGCAAGGCGCGACGGTAGTGGCTGGGATTCAAGGCAAGCCGGTGTCCGCCACAGCCCCGACGACCGGACAAGTGCTGGGCTACAATGGCACGAGCTATGTGCCCACCACGCCCGCTGCCAGCACCGATGGCACCACCATTACCGGGAATGGCAATACGACACCCTTAAAGGTCGGCACGGTGCAGCAAGCCAATGTCAATAACGGTTATGTGGACTTATCCAGCGCGCAAACGGTGGGCGGGGCCAAGACCTTTACCAGCCCGGTCAACACCAGCACCCAATACAATATCGGTGGCAATCGCACACTGAGCCTGACCGGGGGCACTAACAGTGTGGCAGTCGGCGTGAGTGCGGGCCCCAATAACACGGGCGACTCTAACACCTTCGTCGGCGGCGCTGCGGGCCTCGACAACAGCACGGGCAACGACAACACCTTCGTCGGCGATATTGCGGGCTTCACCAACACCACGGGCAAGTTCAACACCTTCCTCGGCTCGGGTGCGGGCCAAAATAACAGCACCGGTCAGCAAAATGCCTTCGTCGGCTATCTTGCAGGCGGGGGCGGGAGCGGGAACAACACTACGGGCAACTCCAACATCGCGCTGGGCTTTGGCGCAGGCTATAACCTGACTACAGGCGACAACAACATTGACATCGGCAATCAAGGAAATGCCGGAGAAGCCGCCACCATTCGATTGGGCACGCAGGGCACCCAGACAGCTACCTACATCGCGGGCATCAGTGGCCAGGGCGTCGCTGCCCTTAATCCCGTTTATGTGGATAGCACCGGCAAGTTGGGCACAATGATCTCGTCCTCGCGCCGCTTCAAGCAGGACATCGCCGACATCGGTAGTGGCAGCAATTGGCTGCTCCATTTGCGTCCGGTCTCCTTCCGCTATACCGCCGCGTTTCTCAAAGCCGACAAGCCCTCGGACACGCAATATGGCCTGATTGCCGAAGAAGTGGCGAAGGTCTGCCCGCAGATGGTGCATTTCGATGGACAGGGCCGACCCGACGGTGTCATGTATCAGAACCTGCCGATCATGCTGCTCAACGAAGTGCAGCGGCAGCAGCGCACCATTGACGATTTGCAAGCGCGGCTGGCGAAGCTGGAAGGCAAGAATGGCGCGGCGGGCAGCCAGCCCAGCAATGTCGCGGCGCGGTTGTCGGCGCTGGCGACGAGGAAGTAAGGGGATTAGGCCCCTCCCCCCGGCCCCTGTCCTGACCAGGAAGCGATAGGTTAGGCCCCTCACCCCCGGCCCGCCATTAGACAACTCAAAACTCTTATGAAACCAATTCTTTCCATCCTTTTGACGCTCGCTCTCAGCGCCGCCGCGTGTGCCGATGTCGTCGGCACGTTCACGGCGGGCGGTATAACCTCGACGACCTTGCGCGGCGCGGCAGGACAAAGCTCCATTGGCCGCACCGCCGATGGCACGCAGCAGCGCGGCATCTTGTTTTCCCTGCCTGCGCCTGCCATAAGCGTGAGTCTCGCGCCTGCCGCGCCCAAGACCAATGACACCCTGACGGCGACCGCGCTCGCCGCGCCTGCCGGGGAACCCTATAGCTTTACCTATGTGTGGACGAAGACGACGGGGGGCACGACGACCACCGTCAAGACGACGAGTGGAACGGCGAGCGCGACGGATACGCTTGATTTAAGTGTCGCGGGCAACGGCGATGTAGGCGACACGATCCGTGTCACCGTCACCGCCGTGGATACGCGCACCGGGCTGAGTGCGGCTCCCGCCAGCCAGAGCGTGACGGTGGCCAATACGCCCCCCACCATTGACCTCGACAGCCCCAACCACAACTATGCCGCGACCTTCACCCAGAACAGCGGCGGCGCTCTAGTCGAGAATGCCAACACGCTCACGGTAGGCGATGCCGATAACACGCCTCTCGCGGGGGCGACCGTCACCATTACGAACCTGCAAGACGGCGCGGCGGAAAGCCTCAGCGCCACCACGACGGGCACGAACATCACGGCGACCTATACGCAAAACGGCACGACTGGCACTCTCACCTTGAGCGGCGCGGACAGCCTCACGCACTATCAGCAAGTGCTGCGCACGGTGCGCTTCAACGACACCGCGCCCCAACCCAACGTCACGGCGCGCACCATTAGCTTTGTGGCCAATGATGGCACCGCCAGCAGCCAACCCGCCACGACCACGCTCACCGTGGTAATCGCGCCGACTCCCACGCCCGTGCCGGGCACCAATCTGAGCGTGGGCTTTAGCAACGTCGGCAACGGCGACATCTATCGCGGCTTCCCCACGCTTTTGGGCAGCGTCATGGAGAGCAACGCGCCCCCGACCACGACCTACACGGTGCAGGTCAGTATTCAGCGCGGGAGCGACGGCAAATACTTCGATGGTGAGGCATGGAGCGCCACGCCCACCTTCTTCCCGGCGACGGTGGCTAATGGGACCTTCGTGCTGCCCGCAGGCGTCTTGCCGAGCAATGCCGCAGGGCAAAACGTGGCCGATAGCCAATACACCCTGACGGCGGTGGCGACCGATAACAGCGGCCAGCGCGCCAGCGCCACCATCACCCTGACCATAGACCACACCGCGCCCACCATCAAGATTACGACTCCGGCGCTGGCGGCGACGGTGCGCCAACTGCAAGTCATCGGCGGCACCGCGACCGATGCCAAAGGCGGCACGGGCGTGCAAAAAGTTCTCGTGTCTATCGTCCGCGTGGCCGATGGCAAAGACTTCAACGGCACCACCTTTGTGACGCCGCCCAAAGTGAGTGGCGTGCCGCAAACCGTCATGCTCAACGCGAACTATGACCCCAAGTTCAGCAACTGGGCGCTGCGGCAAGGGCTGGTGGGCAACAAGAACTTCACGCCCGGCAACTATCGCATTCTCGCGGTGGCGGTGGACGGCGCGGGCAATCGTGGCCAGGCCACCAGTAGCTTCACGGTGCCTGAACCAGCCTCGGCCACCGCGCTCTCGACGGCAGTAGCGAGCGTGGCGACGAACACGGTGACACTGCGCTTCACGGTGGCGCTCCATGCCGAGAGCGCGAGCGACGCGGCTAACTACACGGTGACGGTCAATGGTCAGACGGTCAAAGTCGACAGCGCGGGCTACAACAGCAGCAATCATGGTGTGGCGCTCGGCCTCCCGGAAGGCACGCTTAAAACGGGTGATAAAGTCGTGGTGACGTATCGCGGCTTGAGCGACAGTAAGGGTAACGCGGTGGCCGGACAGACCGGGGCGCTGACGGCGCGGTAAGCTGGGCCAGTTAAGCTGGGACAGTAAGCTGGGCTGCAATATACGGGGGTGCGGCGACCTGAACTTCAGGTCGCCGCGCCCCTCGTGTAAATCGGTTGGCGGCTTTAATTCACGTAAGACCCGCCTGCATCCACAAATTACCAAAAAAGCCAATTAGCCCGCCGTCCCTAAATTGGCGGGTTAAACCGCACTTTGCCGTATAATCACCAGTTGCGTGGCGGCGCGGCGTTGCTTTGAGTAAAAGCCATGTTAGAGTCCAGTAGGTTGGAGTCCGGTTTAGCGAGCAAAGTCAATGAGTCGAGTTTTACCAGGTCAGGACACCGCCAATTACCCTGGTAGGCAAGAGAGTGCATTCAGGTTCAGCATACAATACTTAGGTGCGCGGTTAAGCATCCCTTTCTTGCTGGCTATCCTGCTGCTGGATATGCTTGAGGTTGTTGCTAACAACGACCGACGAATTCTGTGGGTTGCAAGCGGCTATACGCTGTGGATTGTCCTACCTTGCTGTGCCTGGCTCAGCGCCGCGATGACTTGCTCTCCCGCTGGTAAGATAATAGCAACAGTTAAAGGCTATACTATGATCTTAGGATAACTCTCACTATATGCAGCCCAACGCATGATTCAGATCACGCCTAAAATCAATATAGAAGAAACCGAGTTAGAGTTCAGTTTTGTACGCGCTTCCGGGCCAGGCGGCCAACATGTAAACAAGGTCTCTTCTGTGGCCGTTCTACGCTTCGATATACCCCACTCTACCCTACCTGATGATGTCAAACAACGCTTGATTAGTCTAGCCGGGAAGCGGGTAACGGATCAGGGAACATTGATTATCAAGGGGCAGGAGTTTCGCACTCAAGAACGAAACCGGCAAGTAGTCATAGAAAGATTAATAGAGTTAATCCGTCAGGCAGCCACGCCTCCGAAGGTTCGCATTCCGACTAAACCGCCCCGTGCTGCACAGGAGAAACGTTTAAAAGCCAAACGCCGTCAGAGTGAGGTCAAGAAAGTGAGAAGAACTACATCTGATTTCAACGAATAATATTATGCTCTTAACGACAAATTCAGCCGCGCCTGTAGACTCATAGAGCGAAGCCGGAAGGCGTCAGTTTCAATACCTGGTTGGGCATCTGTTGGCTTGGTATTAAATGACTAAGTGCCAAGCATCCCGGAATGACTGACCCTCTTTCCTCATTCTGGATAGCGGAATCACTTTTCGACCGCCAGGCACATTATAAGTGACGGCGGCCAGATCAGCCGAGGGCACAACATAGATTTCGGGGACTATAGACATATGTTCCATCTTGCCTAAGAAGCAGACGAAGATAAGAAAATGTAACTTCTTTTTACTATCGACTAATGCGTTTCAGCAACTCATGCACATAATGCAGTGATCCCAGAGAGGTCAGCCACGCCCGCACGAGTGGCCAAAGAGACATGAAAACTTCTTTAGACAACCAGGTGTCGGCGTATTTCCTGCCATACTGATGGTAATGGTCTTGATACTCTTCAAGCCAGTCACCTAGTAGGGCTTCACGGCGCTTCCTCGGAATAAAGAAGGCGACTATTTTCACCAACTGCTTCGGCAGTTCATGGGGAACGCCGCTACCATCGTCTTCTTGAGCATTCTCTGCCTCAAACAATTCCCAGCTATTGCCTAGGAGCTTATCGAGGGTTAAGGCCGCTTTGTAAGAATCCACATACCAACCCAAAGCTTTACGTGTGACTTCTGACCGCAACTCCGGGTCGACATGCTTCCCTACCTTTTTGGAATGAGAGAAAATGCTGTGGTAACCCATAAGTGCATTTAAGGGATCAACCATGCCTTCACATAGATCAAATTTCTCTCGAACTCCCTGCCGCTCCAATTCAATGTAAGCCTCTTTATAAATTGGCAATAGCCTAGAGCGGATGGGCTTTAGCTCCTGGATCATTGCACCCATTGTTCCGTCAAGGTTCGTAACGATGCCAACAGCGTAGCGACAGGTTTTTAAAGTTAACGTCAATCTATTCACAGAGCACCTCCTATTCACAGACCGTGCCCAACAGATGACCACGACAATGATTCAGCCGGAATCAATCTGCGTCTAGCCCGCTCTGCTTCGCTCAACGCTTCTTGGCCACAACCATTAACGGTGAAGAATGTTTTGGCACGGCCACCACGCTCCTCTGTCTTTTCGCCTTGGCGTGAATCAATGAAGCCCTTGGATTCCAGTCGGTCGAGTGTGGTGTAAATCGTGCCTAGTGAAGTCTTTCTGCCTGCGATCTGCTCAATAGCTTCACGCAAAGTCACGCCATAAGCGTTATCCCCAACTCGCAGAATGGCCAACAACACCAACTCCTCAAACTCTCCTAGATATAGGTTGCTCTTGCCCATCTCGTTGCCACCTCCATTTATTCGATATTTACGAATAAATCATATATTTGATATTATCGAATAAATTTATAAGCTTGTCAACAGCCATTTTTGAGAGGCGAAAGAAGTTATTTTACGGTTAAGCCACCACAACACGCGGCTGGGCCTGCTGCGGCTGCACCACGCGCTTAGAAATGCGCACCTCGACCCCATGCCCCAGGCGTTGCAGGATGAAGAAGAGACGCTCCACCGAAAAGTCTCCCATGTGCCCATTTAGCAATCGTGAGACGCGCGGCTGGGTGATCCCGGTTACTTCCGCCACTTGCGCCTGGGTCAAGCCGCGCTGCATCACCAGTTCACGCACTTGAATCGCCAGTTGCGCCTTGAGCATGAGTTCTTCCGGGTTGGGCAAGCCCAGGTCGGCAAAGATGTTATCACTGCCCACTTCATATTCGATACCCGAAGCGGTTTCGTGCTTCTGAAGTTTTGTTCTCTGTGCCATTGTTCTCTGTGCCATATCTGTTTCCTTTCTTCTCATGGCTGCTTTTGGAGCCAGTCATCATAGACTTGCTGCGCTTCTTTCAAGCGTTTCTTAATCAGGTCAATGTGCGGTTGTGGGGTGGCAACGCCCTGCTTGGATTTCTTTTGAAAGCAGTGCAGCACCACAATCGCCCGCTCGAACTTCACTGTGTAGACCGCACGGTAGGTATCGGTGCGGTGGTCACTGACAATCTCCACTACACTGGCCCCGCCAAAGCCCTTCATCACTTTGGCTAAGGGTGACTTGCCACCCAACTCCGCTTGATAAAGAGCCGCGCCCACATCCGCCCGCACCTCAGCCGGAAACTCCTTCAAGTCCCTACGCGCCGCTGGAATAAAAATCGCTTGCTTTTTCTTGAGGGGCTGGGGCTGCTGTGAGGAAAGTTGCGGGGGAGCTTCACGCATATTTCCAGTATTACAAATCTGTAATAAAGAGTCAAGTAAATTAGCAGGTCGTAGAGAAAAATCTGAGAGATTGTTTAGGCTTTGGTTGTGGGCTAGGTGTCTATTGTGGAGGTGGCTGGCTGCACCACAATCTTGAGCGGTATCCCCACTTCATTCTGCACCCCGCCTAACGCATTACGCACCGCTTCAATCTCCGGGCCAATCCACACTTCGAGGGGTAAACCTAAAGGGTGTTCAGTCGCTACTTTTTCCAGCATTCGGTTGACGGCGACGGCGAGGTGCTCACCCGAAGTGCGGCGGGGCCTGCGGGTTTGGCGTTTGGTGGTGCGGTGTTTGCGGGTCGCTTTAACGTCGGTCATGATTTAAAAGTAGTTTATGAGAATACAAATCTCGGTCGATCACATCATGAAAACTAACGTCGTATGTGTTTCAATGTTTCTCGAACGGCCCGGATAAAATTGCCACGCCCTACCCTGACCAAGGGCTGGTGTGCTTAAAGCTTTATATTTGAGAATATGCTTGGCTCGAATTATTCGGTCGGCAATTTCCAGCAGGCGGCTCAACCCCACTTCCAGCGGAGCCACCTCCCTGACCATGAATTTAGGGCACCATAAAGGGAGTTGTGTTACACCATTTCTACCCGTCAGTGAGCAAGGGAGTCCCCTGCTCCCCTGGCATCCCGTTCTTAGTGCTCTCTCGCTCTGCACTGACCTCCACATTGCAGGACGAGGTTTGGTCCAGGTCGTTATGACATTTAACAGGTTGTGCCTATGACCTGCTCCCAATAAATCATCTCACTTGAGGTGGGAGTTCTCCGACTAAAATAAGGAATAAGGAGAACCAGGATGAAACAGAAGCACTTTACTGAGGAACAAATCATCGGCATCCTCAAACAAAATGAAGCGGGCACCACCGTCTCGCAGTTGTGCCGCGAGCAAGGTATCAGCGAAGGCACCTTCTACCGCTGGAAAAGCAAGTATGGGGGTTTAGAAGTTAATGAAGCCAAACGCCTCAAGCAACTCGAAGACGAAAACACGCGCCTCAAGCGTTTGTTAGCCGATGCCATGCTCGATAATGCCGCGCTCAAGGATGTGTTGTCAAAAAAATGGTAGCGCCCGCCGCCAAGAAGCAGGCTGCTTGCTATTGTCAAGAGCAGCACGCGCTCTCGCAACGGCGGGCCGCTCGTCTGATGGGCGTTGCGACGTGCAGCTTGCGCTATCAAAGCCGTCGCGCCGATGATAGCCAACTCCGCTCCCGCCTCAAAGAGTTGGCCCAGGAGCGCCCTCGCTATGGCTACCGTCGCTTAGGGTTGCTGCTCCGACGCGAAGGCTGGGCGGTGAATCTTAAGCGGGTGCTGCGACTCTATCGAGAGGAAGGATTAAAGCTGCGCCCCAAGAAGCGCAAGCGTATCGCCAGTAGTCAGCGGGCGCGTCCAGAGACCACGACGGCAATCAACCAAGTATGGACAATGGACTTTGTGAGCGATACCTTGAGCTGTGGTCGCCGCTTTCGCGCTTTGAACTTGGTGGACTGTCATAGCCGGGAAGCTTTAGCCATTGAGGTCGATACCTCTTTAAGTGGCCACAGGGTGGTACGCGTCTTACAACGATTAAGGGAGACGCGGGGCTTACCGCGCACCATTCAAGTGGATAATGGGCCAGAGTTTACAGGACGTGTTTTAGATGAATGGGCCTTCAGGAATCAGGTTAAGCTGCACTTTATTGAGCCGGGTAAGCCAGTGCAAAATGCCATCATTGAGTCATTCAACGGCAAGTTTAGAGATGAGTGCTTAAACCAGGAATGGTTCACTGATCTGTACGACGCTCGCCACACTATTGAGTCGTGGCGCGAGGATTACAATAGCTTTAGGCCGCACAGCGCGTTAAACAACCACGCGCCTGCGGTCTGGGCACAACAGCAAAATCTAAGCGGAGATCTCTCACTCTTAGTGAGATGAACTTTGGGAGCAGGTCACCTAAACAACACACATTATCAATGTAATCACTCGCAGTATAAGTAGGTATGGTGCAGGAGTCGTCCCTGTCTGCGGTGCTATTCTCTTGTCCCTTGTGCTCTGTATCGATGGCACCTCTCACAAAAGTTTCGTTCTGATCCACTGTCTAATGTCTAGACAGGACGCCCCTTGATTACCCCAGGCTCAATCTTTACATCGCAATTTGACGCACTGAGAACTGTTGTTTATAATCAAGTCACTGTGTGCTTTGGTCTTGAATCCTGTGGTGCTTCAGCTTGCGGTGATGTGCCTCAGTCTTCCAGAGCACCCCACACCCCTCTTGTGCCTGTTGCGGAGAATCCTGCCTAAACCACACACCTCACTGCAGCGGTGCAGGCTTCGTCATAGGCGCAATAATGATAGGAGCAATAAAGCCTCATTTGTCATAGTGGATGTGAATCAGTGGTCTTCTCTGTAGCGTTATCTGACACAGGTCAGACGCACAGCGCCCGACCGTACGAAAGGTATTGTATGCGCAGCCTAACAGGAGACAGTTACCGTTTACGCTTTCTCGTGCTCCAGCTCTTAGCGTGCTTCATCATTTTCGGCACGAAATTAATGACTGCCTCGGCTCAATTGCCCTTGTCAACAGCCCGTCACACAGGCTCACCCACAGCACTAAAAACCTCCCCTCAATTAGTGCTGCAATTAGGTCATAGGGGGTTACTGAGTGCCCTAGCCTATACCCCGGATGGGCGCTGGCTAGCGACAGGTAGTCGTGGCCGTGACGAGGATACGGATGGCGGTATTATCCTGCTTGATGGCAAAAGCGGTGAGGTGTGGCGCACTATAGAAGGCGGAGTGGACTGCCTGACTTTTGCCCCCGACGGCAAAACGATGGCCAGTGGCAGTTTCAAAGACATCCGGTTGTGGGATGTGGCGTCCGGCTCGCTAAAAGCACAGTGGCATAGCCCTGTTTGGGTGAGGGCGCTGCGCTTTACGCAAGATGGCCAAACACTCGTAACAGCAGGCAACGGACCGGCGGTGCAAGTGTGGGATGTAGCCACTGGGCAGATTCGCCACACATTTAACGGTACTCCCTCGGAACATACCTCTCAGCCGGAGTTTTTTCAATATTTGGACGTGTCGCCTGCTATGGATCTGGTCATTGCCAGCAGCAACAACCAGGTGCAGATGTGGGATATGCGCTCTGGCACTGCCCTGCACATGGCTGAAGGTGAAGCATTCTTGGGAGGTGGCGCAGTCGCCTTTGCTCCCGACGGCAAAATTCTCGCTGCGGGTGGGGCGTTGTGGGACATGTCCACCCGCACCCGTCTGGCAACACTCAACGGCCAGCTAAATCGCAGCAATGGGTTAGCCTTCTCTGGTGATGGCACTCTACTACTGAGCTGCCAGGGGAACCTGGCGAGGCTGTGGGACGTGCACTCCGGTAAACTGCTGCGCCAGTTCCAGCACGACACGGATGATATGGATGATTTTGGGGGACACCTAGCTCCGGCCCTGTCGCCCGATGGCAGTCGAGTGGTAACGGTTAGCGATGCCATGAATGCAGGTTATCCAGAGGTCACAGTATGGGGTGCGCAGACGGGTAAGCGTCTGGGCTCGCTGAGAGGTCATCGCTTCGGTATCAACGTGGTGGACTTCTCCGCTGATGGCCGGTTCATGAGCACCGACAGTGATGATGATGTGAAGCGCATCTGGGAGTTGGCAACAGGACGGCTGGTGCGAGCTACTCACCACGCTGAGCGACGCGACGGCGCGGAGTCGGCGGTTCGGGTGCTCGTTTCGCCCCACGACCATCTGCGCCTGGAGCGCACGCCCCAGGGCGAGTTCCTGATGCAAGCCGAGTTCCTGATGCCAGGGCCCCCGTCGAGCAAAGAGCGAGAGAGCAAGACCCTACACAGGGTGAGCGCTAGGTCTAAGGCCCAGAGAGAAACGCGGCCGAAGCGCAAGGTACTGGGTCACAAGGTACAGGGTAACAAGGTGCAGGCTAAGACGAGTAAGACGCCGCAGCCAGCAGCAAAGATACTTTGGCGCTTGCCCACTCCTCAGCAGGCAGAGTGGAGTGCTGTATTTTCCGATGACGGGCAGCGTCTATTGTTGTGCGAAGGACCGGGGCGAGTGCAGATCAAACCCAGAGCGCGAATTCTGGATGCCGATACCGGACACATTATAGCCAACCTTCCGCTGCAAGCAGCGGCTGGGGCCTTGGGCTTTTCACAAGATGGCCGCATCGCTGTGGGGACGGCTGGTGGCTATGCTCTTTATCTGTGGGATGCAGACACGGGAAAACTGCTTCACACCCTCAGGCCGTTATTCCCTGCATCTATCCTGGAGTGTCTGATGACGCCGGATGACAAGGGTGTGCTGATCGCCACAGGTGGAATGCGCGAGGCAGGCGATCTGGAGATGTTCGATCTCAGAAGTGGCAGGCGCGTGTGGGCTTCACCCCGGCTACCACTGGGCATCTCGGTGGCCGAATACTCGCCGGATGAACAGCATTTGGTTACAGGAAGCCAGGATTGGTCAGTACGCATCTGGAACTGGCATACAGGGCGGATAGAGCACACCATGCTGGGCCACGACAGCCAGGTCAACGACGTTCGTTATACGCCTGATGGCAAGGTGCTGGCGAGTGTGGCCAATGATTGGTCAGTGAAGTTCTGGAATCCCCGCACCGGTCAACTCTTGGCCACCTGGCAGATGCTTCCCCCCGACCATAAACCCGACGATGCCGAGGCGATCTCCCATGAGTATCTTCTTTATACGCCCGCCGGATATTATACCGGCACGCCCGGAGCAACGCGCTACATCCGCTGGCGCGTGGGGGAACATCTTTATCCTGCCAGCCGTTACGCGGCGATCTTCCAACGGCCACACCTGATGGCACAACTGAACACCTTTGCCCTCCCGCCGAACATGCCAAATGGCACTTTGCTCTCGGCTGAAGTATTAAGGTTAGACAGCGACAATATGGGGGCTGAACCCGGCGGCGACTCGCCGGGGAAGGTTGCGGATTCAATGTCTCGTCCGCTTGAGATAACCGCCAATGTGTTGCAGCAGGCAGAGGCGGCGTGGACTGAGAAAAGTTATGCCCGCGCCCTCTCGCTATATCGTGAAGCCCTGAAAACTGCCAGCGTGCCGGATTCTGATGAAGTGGAGTTTCGCATCGCGCAGGCGCTGGGTGAAACAAAGCAATGGGATGCAGCCATTGAGGCTGGGGATGAGCTGATTGCCAAAACCAACAACAAGGCACGCGTGCTGTATTGGGTGGCCCGACTCTACCAGAAAGTGCAGCATTACGGCTGGCGAGTGGGCAACAAGATCTACCATAATGATGTTTATCCCAAAGTCAATGATGCCTCTAAACCGGAGGCGGGTTGGTTCTTGCGCGAGGATGCGCAACGTTCCTTGGACTACCTGGAACGCGCCAAGTTGGCGGCGGCATCCGAGCGCACTTGGAAAACTCCAAGTGACAAACCGGCGGGCCATCCGCTAACGGCTGTCGAGGAGATTCAACTTGATTTAGACCTGGCGGCTCTGTTGCCTGCCGTGACTCTGGTGGACTTTGCAAAGTGGTTGGAGCTCAATGATAGCGTGCCTTTGGGCGAGACCATAGATACCACGCAGTCTTATGACCGCGGTTGGCATCTGCCGAAAAAGGTGCTCTACCTGTATGAAGAGGTCCGGCGCCTCGACCTGACACCAAAACACCATAGCACGGTGGTAGCGTTGCTGGCCGAAAGTGAGTTCCTAGAGACTTACGAAAGGGCCATGCAGGCATGGCAACAGCGCATGGCACGTGAAAAGCAACGCCTGCCCCATTATCCCTATGAGTCGTTGCACGCTATGGATCTGTGGCAGGCGATTCAGCAAGAGTTTCCCGATGATCCACTGGCTCCCACAGCCCAGTTAATGATCGCGTATCACTGGAACGGGTATGATGCTTCAGGAAGACCACGCCAAGCCCTGGCTGCTTTCCGCACACTCATCGCGCGTTATCCCCAGTCACTCTGGGTCAGTGACGCGCGCGCCGGGATTAAAAACATAACACAACCATTGATGCAGATCACTTTGCCCACCACAGGCGCGCCGGGGCAGAACATCAAGATGCGTTACCAGGCCCGCAACGTGCGTCGTATTGAGTGTCATGCCTATCGCATCAACAAGTTGGAAGATGTGATTCTCCATGCTAAAGCACTAGCCGATAGGGAATCGAGATTCGGCGATTTTAATGCTTTCTTTGGTTCTCTCGACAACCTGCCCCAACGCTTTGGAGTGTCGGTTGCCTCGTGGACGATTGCACCTCGTGGAGTGGAAGAGTATCGTCTCGATAGTGGGACTATGACCACACCGCTTAAACAACCCGGTGCTTATATTGTGGTGGCGCAAGGCGGGCAGCAGAAGTGGGCGCAGGTGGTGCTCATTAGTGACCTGGCACTCCTCAAGCTAGCCGATAGCAAACAGGGCCTAGTGCTGGCGGTCAATGCCAGAACCGGCCGTCCGCTGCCTGGCGTCAATGTGCTGATCAAGGAATTCTATGAAGAACCCGAAAAGGGTGCCAGTGCGAGTGTCTTGCGTGGCGTGACCAATGCCAATGGGCAGTTCGCCAAAAAGAAAAGCTGCCCGCGCGGTTATTTCTCCCAGATCGCGTTCGCCTGGTTCAATGGCCGCTACGCCTGGACTGGCGCAGGACACGGTCATGGCTATGAGGCTGCCTACTCCCGACAAGAACCCTACCGGTTTTACATCTACACGGATCGCCCTGTTTACCGGCCCGGTCAGCGGCTCTATTTTCGGCAAATCGTCACGCAGCAGCAGGGTAATAGATTAGTGCCACTGAAGAAAGCGAAAGTGCGCGTCACGATCAGCGAACCCTATCGGACGCAGCTATACCAGGTGATTCTGACAACCTCCGAATTCGGCACTATCAACGGTTCCTTTACGCTACCACAGGTCTTGAGATTGGGCGAATATGAGATCAAAGCGGAACTCATAACTACCACTGATACACGCGGGTACCCGCAAACGCCCGGCAGCAGCACCAAGTTCCGTATTGAGGAGTATAAGCGGCCCGAATATATCGTCACAGTGGAGACACCCACCACCGCGGTCCGTGCGGGTTCCAAGGTTAAGGCTACGATTCAGGTGCGCTATTACTTCGGAGCGCCTGTGCCACACGCCGAAGTCGAATATGTGGTGCGCCGCCGCGAGTCACAGGTCACCCTGAACCAGGACTCGTCCTATAACTGGTTCCATCCCGAACAGTTAAACCCGGAGTGGAGTGTGCGCCTGGAGTCACAAAAGCGTGAGCAATTGGTGCAAAGCGGCAGGGTCACGACGGATAGCCAGGGAAATGCCGCTATTGAGATTCCTACTGAGCTCATGACTCCATCTAAACCGCCAGTGCAAATCTCACAGGTCTCAGTGGATGAGGGCAGTGTCTCGCAGATGGACCATGAGTATGGTCATATGGACCATGAGTATAGTCGTAGTGAGCCTGACCCGAGTCCCCATCAAAGCGTGCTGTATACAGTTCAAGCCGAGGTCACTGATGCCAGTCGTCGCACAGTGACGGGAGCCGGTCACATTCAGGTGACGGCGCAGTCTTACTTCGCATTCTTGAAAAGTCCTCTCGGTTACTATCACGCCGGAGAAACTGTGCCAGTTCGGATCACCACACGCGATGCCAATGATCATCCCGTAAGTGCCGCCGCCAAGGTGACGGTTTATCAACTGTTGCCGCGGCAGGCACAGCGCGAGGTTTACACCGCTCGAGCACAGACCGACGCTGGCGGCCACAGCACGTGGAATTGGCCACACGCTCAGACAGGACAGTTTCGAATTGTGTATGAAGCTGGGCAGAGCGCTAGCGATAAAATAACAGCTACGCTGGACGTGTGGGTGCAGGGCGCAACATTCGACCACACACCACTGCGCTTGCAGGGCGCGCAGCTTTTGCCGGAACAACCCTTCTACGCTCCCGAAGGCAAAGCCCGTGTCCTGCTAGTGGTTTCCAAGCCCGACACCAGGGTCCTATTAGCGCAGGTGGTTGGCGATACCATCGTGGAGAGCGACATGGTGACGGTGCTGGGCAAGAGCCGGGAGATTGTTATTCCGTTGCGTCCGGGATATGGACCCAACTTCGCACTCGTCGCAGCGCTGGTCAAAGATTACCAGGTATACCGGACACGGACTGACATTTTGATTCCACCTCGCCAGTCGCTGTTACATATCAAAGTTGCCAGCGATAAGAGCGTGTACAAGCCGGGCCAGAGAGGAGTGTTTCAGATTGAGGCAACTGATTGGCGCGGTCAGCCAGCGCGAGCCGAACTCAGCCTGGCGCTGTTCGATAAAAGCCTCCTAGCCGTCCAGCAAGATGAAACTCAGGACATTCAGGTTTTCCATTATGGTGCACCCCGCCAGACGTATTATAGCTTTGATTCCCATCAATCGGTCATGGTGCAGACCGTTAGTCAACCGGATCGCTATGACGGTTATGAGGCACATGATTGGGAATCAATGGAGCATCTGGGCCAGATGCAGCTCAGACCCGGTGCGGGCTGGACAGATTATATGAGCGTCCCCGGCAATGCCTACATGAGCGTTGTTGGGAACACGATCATGATGAGCTACAGCGCGGGGGCAACAATGGACACGGCTACCCCGGATCTCGTGGCTAAAGCTGAATCAGCAAGGACTACTTCGCGGGCCAACCGGGTCACACACATGGGCGAGGATAAGATTCTGACTCCGGCACAGGTTCGCTCCCACTTTGACGAGACGGCATTCTGGTCGCCAGCGGTGGTTACTAATGGTGGCCGAGCCCGTCTGGAGATCACCTTTCCCGATTCCCTGACGCAGTGGCAGGCCACAGCGCGCGGCATTACCACCACTGCTGCGGTAGGCAGTGGTGAGCATCAAGTGAATACCAGGAAAAATCTCATGGTACGGTTGCAGGCGCCGCGCTTTTTTGTGGAACACGACCAGGTTGTGCTCTCAGCAAATATCCACAATTATCTCAGGACCGATAAGCATGTAAAAGTATCGCTGCGGATCAGTCAGCTCAACGGCACGCCAGGCACAGGAGAGATCCAGCGCACGATAACCAATGCACTTCACTCGCAGGAGGTGCCGCTTCAATTGGTAAGTCTGGACAGTGCCGGGACTCCTCATGTTAGTGGCGTTAATCTGAGTGCACCAGACGGCTTTGTTGAAGTCAAGGCAGGTCAAGAAGTGCGGGTGAACTGGTTGGTGAATGTGGTGAGTCAAGGCCGCGTGTCCATCACTATGACGGCCCAGAGCGATGAGGAAAGCGATGGAGCACGCATGGACTTTCCGGTTCTGGCGCATGGGATCCAGCGTTTCATTGGCTGGAGTGGCGTGCTACATGATGATAAAAGTGGAGCTGTCCCATCCAAGCGAAGCACAGTGGAGGAGCAGACACAGACAGTCATTTTTAAACTCCCCGTAGAGCGCCGGAAAGGAGCCAGTCGGCTCACGGTGCAGTTGAATCCCAGCCTCGCCGCGACCATGCTGGATGCCTTACCTTATCTGGCCGATTATCCCTATGGCTGTGTGGAGCAAACGGTGGATCGTTTTCTCCCCTCAGTCTTGGTCGCTAAGTCCCTACGTGAAAGCGGTGTGGATTTGAAGACGTTGCGCCAACGGGCGCAGGCTTACGCCGCGCAAGCGAATACTCGCCCCGCAGGGGCCAATATCGCCAACACCGGCTACACCTATCCAACAGGTTTACCGGGTGCCCACGACGTGCAACCGATGGCCTCCGAGTTATGGTACTATGGCCGGACGAGCAATCCATTATACAGTGAGACCACTCTAAACCGCATGATCCAGGAAGGGTTAGCGCGACTCTCCCGCATGGAGAACTGGGGTGGCGGCGGCTGGGGCTGGTGGCCCGATTCGGATCACGGCGATCCTTACATGACGGCGTTAGTTGTCGAGGGTCTAATCACGGCGCGATCCGCTGGCGTGCAGGTGGATCGGTCGGCCATCATCCGCGGCTGCCGATTCTTACTTTTCCATTTGCGCCTTGAAGATGACGTGCGTTATCGCGGTTACTGGCCCGATGTTCGTCTCGATCCCGCCTTACAGACCTGGCTCGTTTATGTGCTGTCGCTGCGCACTCCTCAAGATGAGGATACAAGTTTGCAATATATGTCCGATGAAGAGGGTAAACCTCTCAAGGACGTGGACCATTCTCGCAGGATAACACTGCAACTGTTTGAGCAACGCGACCAACTCAGTCCCTATGCCGAAGCTCTCCTGGCGCTGACGCTGTGGAATATCGGCGAACACGACAAAGCTGGCGTGGTGCTGCGCAACCTGGAAAACACGGCGCAGGTGAATGAGGCCCATGGTATGGTGCACTGGCAGCAGGGCAGTGATTGGTGGGATTGGTGGAACGATGATGTGGAAACGGATGCATGGGTCTTGCGGGCCTATCTGAAGATTAATCCAAAACATCATCTGGTGCCGATGCTGGTCAAATGGCTGGCCATGCAGATGCAGGGCAACCACTGGCGCAGCACCAAGGAGACCGCAATGGCAGTAGCGGCCTTAGCCAACTATGTGCATGCTAATCATGAGCTTGATGTGGACTATCAAATCACAGTGAAGTTGAACGGCAAAGTGCAGCGCACTTACCGCGTAACGCACGACAATGCCCTGTACTTTGATAACCGTTTGGTGGTGGATGATACCGCCCTGCAAGAGGGCGATAACCAGTTGACCATTGAGACACAAGGACGGGGCAACCTTTACTGGAATGCGTCTCTCGAATATTTCTCGCAGGAGGATCCCATTCCGGCGAGCAGCCACGAAATCACGGTGCATCGTCGCTACTTCAAATTGACTCCTGGTGAGTCGGACTACAGCCGCACACAGATCAGGGATGGCGATGAACTCCAAAGCGGCGATTTAATTGAGGTAGAGATCAATGTGGATGCCAACAATAGTTATGATTATCTCGTCTTCGAGGATATGAAACCTGCTGGATTAGAACCAGTGGAATTGCGCAGTGGCTCAAGTTGGGGTGATGGTCTTAGCAGTAATGTCGAATTGCGCGACGAAAAAGTTGCCTTTTTCGTTGATCACTGGCAACCGGGTTCTCCTCCGCTGCGCTATCGAATGCGCGCGGAGACTCCCGGCAAGTTCCACGCTCTGCCCACCAATGGCTATGCTATGTATGCTCCTGACGTGCGCGCTACCAGTGATGAATATCGCTTAGCCACGAATGATGCACGGTGATCTGAACATGATTGGCTCAAAACCCCGGCCTTTTTTATATCAGCCAAAACTTCGCGACGCCGGAGCGAGCTTTAGTCTTCTTCGATTGCTTCCGCACTCATTCCGGCACGCCGCGTCTCAACAGTAAGACTGTGCGTACCTTACGCCAAAGCATCAATGGCCTGGTGCCGGGGCAAGAGCCGCAGGAGAGGTATTGGGGATCGCACTATCAAACCCTTGGATGTTTGTGCAATCTACTAAGGCTTGTTGACAATTGAAGCCACAGTGACCACAGACATAGCGGTCCAGGCGCACGTAAGTGAAGACCGTCCACCCGGTGTAGATGACGTTGTCGTGCTTCCCACCAGCAGTCCCTTCAATGCAAAACACGTTGTCCGATTCACACTTCGGGCAGACTCCAGAGTTCTTCACCGCGTGTTCTCCTCAAATCTCCACTGTCCGACTCCGCACTACGCCTACACCCGGTGCCAGACTCATGACCCCTTCCACATCCGCCAGCGATAGTTGGCCCCCGTCCCACGGCCGCGCTGGCGGCACCACTTGCAGATTGCCCAGAGCCGCCTGACCATTGAGCTTGTGCACTCGCCGGTCATAGGTCATTAGATAGTCACACTCCATCAGCAGCGCCGTCGCCAGCCACAGCCAGGCGTTCGGCGCCAAGGGCACGATGCCGCTCAGGTCAGCACGCAACCGCCGCGCCAGTTCCCCGGTAAAGGGATCCACGTTGCAACGCGTCAGGAACTCGCTCTCAAAGAAGTCCGCCACAGCATCGGAGGCTACAGCACTGGCTGCGAGAGTATCAGCCTCACTCACGATGTCTTCCCCTGCCCGGCCTGGCACCGACTCGCACTCGACCAGCACCAGACTCGACACCACGACCTGCACCCGGCCCTCCGCCGCATCATGCAGGATGCCGTGTGCCGTCTTCCCCTTCTCGTCTTCGTGACCAAAGAGCGCCGCGAACACGCTCGTCTCCAGACAGACTTTGGGTCTGAGGCGGCTACCATTGGTGCTACTGCCATTGATCAATGTCATGTTATCAATTTCATGTGGTCAGTATTATTTTGCGCGTAATCATGGCTGGCTGGCGGGATGTCCGGTCCTTGTCACCTTTGCACAATGGCCGCGGCGGGCGGCACCAACGCAGCCGGTGGCACTAGGGTAGCGGGCGACACCAGCGCAGCGCCTGCGGCAAATGTGCGTTGCGGCACACCGGTCGTGCTGTCCAGCAGTTGCACCTCACCCTGGGCCATTCCCACTGCGATACTTTGGCCGTCTGGGGCCAGGTCCGTCGGCATCTGCAAGATCTCGCCCGGCGCGAAGGGCCGCGTCAGCTTGAGGTTATTCTTTAACTGACCAGTCTGCGCATCCCACCACCAAACGCGTCCTACCGACTGATCCCCGTCTGATCCGGTGCCACCGCCACCCAGCGTTTTGCCGTCGGGCCGAAAATAGATGTGCTCGATACTCTGGTGCGGGCTGCGCGGCAGCACCCATTTGAGCAAACCTGTTGCGGTCTCCCACACCCGAACATCGCTGTCCTCGATTCGCTCCTGCTCACCGATGTGGCTGCCCGCCGTCGCCAGCAAGGCGCCGTCCGGCGAGAAGCATACCTGGTTGACGCGCACTCGGTCTAATTGTAAGGTGCGTTGCACGGCACCAGTCGTCACGTCGCGCAGCCTTACCTGGCTACTCCCGAAAACGTCGCCGTTGACCGTCCAATCGGTGGTCGCCAGCACTTTACCGTCGGGAGCAAAAGCGACACTCGCCTCGCCCAGTCCCTCCCAGGTGTGTTGTAATTGCCCACTCTGGACATCCCAGAGCCGCACCTGACTGGCAAAGTTGCCCTGGCTCACTGTCGCGGTGCCGCCAGCGAGGGCCTGGCCATCGGGCGACCAGGCCAGGGTCAGACCGAACCCGGCGGGTGGCAGTTCCAGAGTTCGCACGAACTTACCCGAAGGCACCTCCCACAAACTGACGCGCCGTCCGCCCTGATTAGCTTGGGCCGCGAAGCCAACGGTGGCTAAGCGGGTGCTGTCCGGCGAAAACACCAGCGCCACGTTGGGATGGCCTTTTCCGGCAATAGTGAAGAGTTGCCGGGCCGTGCCCACATCCCATAAGCTGAGTTGGTCGCCGACGATCTTGTGCCCCACGCTTTTCAACACACTGGTAGCCAGGAACCTGCCATCCGGCGAGAGTTTCAAGCCCGTCACCTGAGTGGCCTGCTGATTTCCCGGTGCGTCCGGCGCGGTAGCTGGTCCTGGCCAGGTGGCTTGGGGCGGCTGTGCCCCAGAGCGCGCCAGACACGCTAACAGCAACCCATAGTAACTCCAGCTAGAGTAACTCCCGACCAACAGCCGAACCATGCTTTTCATCTTAAGACCCCCTTCATGGCTTCAATCGAGGGCAACTGCGGCAACGGACGCAACACCCGCAGCCACTGGGCATCGACTGTGGCAGGCACCCCGTCTTTGCGGTAATGCACCCGACCGCGGATGCAGACCCGCTCCCCTAACGCCGTCTTGATCTGGGGCAAGAGCGCCTCTGGGAACAAGCACTCGATGCGGGCTGCCTCCGCGCCACCAGAACGGTCGGCCCCACGCCGTCGCTCATAAATGGTGAAGCGCAGCCGGTTGTGGATCGAGATGATTTCAAGGGTGCCCTCCACGGTGCCGATGGAGTCACGTTGGCCGGACAGCCAGGTATCGATCTGCGCTACCGTAGCGGCTCCCAACTCGATTGCCTCGCCCGCGCCGCGACCAGCGCTCACGGAAACGCGAAGTTGTCGCACTGACAGTGCGGCCACACGTCGGAGACTGCGCAAAGCAGCATCCGTGAAGCCGGGTGGCCGGACATCACAGCGCGCCTGGATCAACCCAATGCCCTCGCGCACCCGGCGGGCGGCTTGGCGCTGCGCTGACGGCGGTGCGATCACCAGCGCCACTACATGCCGTCCCGCGAGTGCCGTTTCCTCGCCGTGAGCCAGAGTCTGCTCGGGTCCGCTGTAGTGAGCATCCACGATGTGCCAGCCGGGCGGCATATCGGTGGGGCCCATGTCGGATGACAACAGGGGTCCCTCGTCAAGGTGCGGGCGTCCACCCTCTCCGACAGTTGTGGAGACGCGGCCCACTTCGACCGCGGTGATGGCCAAATCCCGCGCCGCGCGCAGGAATGCCTCCACCGGCACCCGCCCGCTCAGTGCCACAACACGGATCATCAGCATCGATGCGGGCGTGAACTCCGACTTGGCTTCCTCCCTGGCAGCAAACGACATACTCCAATTTTAGCGTATTGTCATGTGGCGCGGGTTGATGTGGGAGGAGTTTAGTTCTGACTCGGGTGCGGAGCGGCTGGTCCTGGCACAAAGTATTCGTATTCCAGGAGCACCGGCACATCGGAACGGTGCCAGCCTGGCAACTCGGTCCACTGCTCCCGTTCATATTGCAACAGGTTATCGATCAGGCGCCGCGCCATCGCCTCCCGCGCGTGCTGGCTGAGGAGATCCCAGAAGGCTTGGAGGAAGATGACGCTCACGCCGACTCGCTCACCCGTCGCGTCGTCCTGCACCGCGAAGTGAAGCCACGGGTTACCAGTCAGGCTGTGGCCGATGCTGGCCGCCTCTACAAATCGGTATCGCTCCATACATTCCCGCGTGCTGGTCGGTTCAACCATTGAGTAACTGCTATCACTGAATATAATGAAGATACAGCTTCATTTCAAAGTGCGGCTTTTTACTAAGACCTGGAGTAGTCGTTATCACGCTCGGCTGTCCAGCCAATCCTTCAATCCCTGACCTCTGCTTGCACGGCCGTGGTTCGGACGCTACCCTCCGCTTCATCTACCTTCCGCTGGTGGCTGCCTTATTTCCCAGTGGCCTGCCGGAGTAAACGGTCTGCGCCTGGCAGTTCACACGCCTTCCATCTGACCAACCCTTTTCAGCACCTCGGGGGAACCCTCATGGAGCACACTGGATCAGGGGCCGCTCTCATGATAGTAATTTTTTATAGTAACATTTTTATAGTAACATTCTTCTCGAATAACATTCCTCACGTCCCCCACGACCGGCTTAGACCTGATGGCTCAACTCTGATAGTCGTTGGTTACTGGTCATGGGTTAACTGAGCTTTATCATGCTCCACCGCCTGCTGTAACCTGAGCAGCACTCCCCGGACTCGCTCGAGGACTTCCTCACCGTACGTTTCGGCGCTGGCACGCATGGCCTGCGCCTCCTGGCTGGCCTGCTGCTGCGCGGAGAGAGCGGCTTGCTGGGACACCACCGTTAAAGGATGGATCAGTACCAACTGCTCCGCCTGCTGCCGAGCTTGTTGAATTATCTCCCGCGCGGTGTGGGCTGCACCGCCCAGCAGTCGTTGGCGCTCAGCCTGTGCCGTGGCGACTTGCTGGTGGGCCTGTTGCTGGGCTTGAGTTCGCAGGTGCTCCGCCTCCTGTCGGGCAGTCTCTTGAATTCGTTGCGCCTCCTGCTGGGCCGCGACCAGCATCTCCTGTCGCTCGCGCAGGGTGGTGACCGCCTGGTGTAAGGAGGGCGGCAAGGCGTGGCGCAGTTGGGAGAGTTGTTGAAACAGGACTTCTTCGTTGACCAAACGCTGGCCGAGCCAACCGCCCGCTCGGGATAGCTCCTCTTCCATTTGATCCAGGTAGCGCAGCACGCGCACGGCGGCAGCGGCATCCTCGTTAGCCAGCGCACGACTTGCTCCCTCGTCATGCTCGGTCACCTTATCCTTCGTCACCTTGCCGATGGCCGAGTTGCCATTATCAGGATCGCCCTTGATGGATGTACCATTAGTTGAATTAGTAGAGGTGCGAGTGGCAGGAGCTGAGGACGGGGCAGTTGGAGTGTGATTTGCCTGTCTGTGATGTTGAGATTTATTCATGCTTGTCTCCTGAGATGTCTCCTTCCTGGGGAGTGGGGATCTCTGCTGCTCCCGGCAGCACAGCCTTATTGGTGGCGCTACTCATGGCTGGGGCGCTATGGCTCCGTGAATTTAAGCCCCCATTCCCATAGGCACCAAACATACGGGCCACTTCGCCAGCGATCTCCTCTCGCAACTCTGGCGGTGAGAGCACCTCGGCATGACTGCCATACTGCAACACGAAGCGCGTGATCTCGCCCCAACCACTGCTCTGGAAACGCAGGATCAGTCCGCCATCCGTCAGTTCTTCGACCTGCTGCGTCACATGCCACTGTCGCCCGCGGATAAACCGCGCCTGGTAGGCATCAAAGCGAATGGCCACCGCCAAGACCTCCGCGGAGGTTTCGGCTGTAAACACCGAGCGCCGCCACTGCTCCAGATCAAAGGCCGGATCACGCACAAACCGCTGTTCCAGGCATTGCCACCGGTGGATGCGTCCGATGTGAAAGGTGCGCATCGCCTGGCGCCAGTGGTCAAAGGCCAGGAGATACCAGTTACCATACGCCTGGTGCAGCGCGTATGGGTCAACAGTGCGCCGGGTGCGCACATCACTTTCGGCCGTATAATAATCGATGCTAACCTGCCGCTGGTCACGAGCCGCCTCCAGGAGCGCCAGGAGCACCTTGTGGTCAACGGCCAGGGCTGGGGGTGCGGCAAAAGTGCAATAGGCTCGCAAACTATCGAGATCAACCTGCACCGGGCCATGCAGATTGTGGGCAATCTTGCTCACCGCCGTCAGCAAGGGGGCTTCCAAGGCCGTGCCGACTGCCTGGCGCACCGCCTGAGTGCCCAGCACAAAGGCCAGTAACTCGCCTTCGGTGACCATGAGGGAGGGCAGCTTCCAGGTCGGTTCGGAGTAATACCAGCCACCCCGCTGCCGATGGTGGGTGATAGGTGCTCCCAGGCGTTCGACCATGAACTTGCGATCCTGGTAGATGACGCGCGGGCTCACCTCCAGGCTCTGCGCCAGGCTGCGAGCGTTGGGATAGTGGCCGGATCGGATCTGGCGATCCATTTCCATCAATCGTTCGAGTTGTTGACGCTGCGACATAATGCCTTTCTAATACCTTGCTTGCGTGCTGGACTAAATATTGTCTGGACTAAATATTGCCGGGAATAAATGGTGGGCCGGTGTAGACCGCAACCCGGCGTAGACCGCAAACCAGATGGGCGTTTCATCCGCGCCGATGCTGGATGCAGGCACTACTCTTCATTTTAGTGGTCGAGAGTGCAGCCAGTGTTCACTGTGAGCACTCACTGCACTATTTTTATAAGCTGGGGTGCAGCGGAGGCAGTCCTCCCACTGACCGAGTGGTCATGAAGTTGGCGCTGGCTCAGCTCTTCCCCACTCTCCTGGCTTGCCCTATCAACTTGCGGTTTAGTCCGCCACGCCTGTGCTACGGCGCCTTTCCACGGCGCCTCTCTACAGCACCTGTTACTGGAATTGCCCGCCGCACAGGAATGCGCCTCGTATCCTTCTCCCAGTCCAGCGAGGGTAGACCCACGAAGTTGGCCCCGGCAACAAGGTGATCCCAGCCACAGGCTCTGCACTCAAGCTGGCGCGGCTCCATAGCTCCTCCTACGCTCCCCATGACAGCCTCCCCCTAAAAGGCGTTTATCTGCCAATTAAAGGGAATAGGCAAGAAGGCCAGGCTGGGCCGACTACGACCTGCACGAATGGACTCCGGTTATGGTTGGTCATGCCCAGCAGACCCCAGTTCGACTGACACTTCAAGTCCCCGCCGCCCTCCCCTCAACGGCCTCAGCCATCAACGACAGCATGCATCACATGTGGTAGCCAATAAACCTCAGACTGCTGACAGGTGGCACAACATCCCCTCCCCCACCCGCCCGTCTCGGCTTCTCTCCTTCTACTCTCCTACTTCTCCTTCTCTACTTCTCCTTCTCTACTTCTCCTTCCCTGCCTGGTCTGCCCCTCTTCTCTTCTTCTTCCACCGGCTCTTCTCTTACTCAACTGCCAGGCTGTCCGCTGCCTGTCCACGGATGTAACCCTAATGGAATCGGCTGGGTTGGGAAAGCGCACCGAATCCGCGATTCGCATGATTTCCTGACCATTAGATAATTTATCCGGTGGTCGGCAGGGGCCTAGCATCCTCATATTTGTGACCATTGGGAGGACCTTCTAGTTGGGAGGACTTCCTAATGGACATTCTATGGGAGCGAAATGGTAGGTAAGCGAAGTGGATGGCCTCGTGCTGGGAGCAAGGTGGTGTGGGGAGCACTGACTGCGGCCAATGCTCCCCACACTGTATCAACTACGGTAGCCTGATGATGACTGCGGTACTGCCATGGGCGAGGTGTGTTAACGGGCAGGCTCGTCTGCGATTAGAGCATCCGGTACGGGTAGGCTGTCAGGAATCATAAAAGGTGTCCAGGTCGTCGCTGATTTCAGCTTCCACATCCAGAAACAGTTCCCAGGTTGGCTGAGCCTCGAGATCCTCTTCTAACTCCAGGTCGCGTCCCAATCCGTAGTCCATGCGCATCTCGAAAGCTTCTTCCAGTTCCGGCGCGAGGGGTGTGATTTCCGCGCGTGCCCACTCATCAACCTCCGCTGAGACAGGGGTGAGGAAGAGACCCTTTGAACTCGCAGCCGCCAGCAAGGGCTGCTGGCAATGGTGGCACCAGCGGAGTCCAAGGCGGCGCACATGAAGACTGGCGGCACAATACGGGCAGTTTAGGGTAACCCCTTCGACAAAGCGCCGCTCTCCCGCCAGCCGGCTATCGCTCACTCGCCCACCATCGCTCACTCGCCCACCATTGCTCACCCACTCTTCTCCGGCTGGAACGTTCGCACCCTCCCCATTTCCATCCTCCGTTGCGCTAACGATTACCACATTGGCCGCCGTCACGGGTGCATTGGCTGATCGGACAACGGCCCCCTCCTTCCCCGCTTTGGCTTGAGCGATCTCAGTTTCCATCGCTATTTCCGGGACTGTTGCTGGTCCGGTCTCTGACTGCGACAACTCGCTGTTTGCGTGATGATCGCAGTTGGCACCAGGCTGTGGATGAGCTGTGCCCTCTTTATGTTCCCACCCCGTGTGGGTTGTCTCCCCGGCCCGTTCACCGACCCACTCCCCTACTCCGGCTTCTTGCATTGATCTTTCTGACGGTGGCTGAGTTGTGTCTGTGCTCTGCGCGTCATCGTACGGCACCTCTTGGTGTGGCATCCCTCGGTCTGTTGCCCGTTTGTCTGACATGGTAGCTCCCTCTGACTGAATGCTGCGATTGGGCGGCTAGGATCCAGAGCCGTAGTGCCTTGGCTTCCGCCACCTCATCGCGCCATCACAATCTTTATTGGCGGTTGGGGAGGGGGTGGGGTCGCAACTGGCTCGGTAATTCCAAGGGATACCTGCTATGCAATGGGGTGGACTGATGCGCCGCAGCCAAACGAACAGTGTGGCGATAGAAGCGGGTTGAAGATTGAACTGTGTTGGTAAGTCATCACAAAGCTCCTACAAACTCACGGCGTGAACCTTGGCGGCTTGGAGACGATACCACGGAGACAGGAGATGCAGGTCAGGTGGTCAGTTGTAACCGCTCCTGGCCCCTTGGAACTCGACATCGGCCCCTCTTGTGCGCGGGTGCAGGTTGCGGCCAGGATCGCCTGCTACGGCAACGAGTCACAGGGCATCAGAGATGCACAGTCAGCGAGGATTTTTGAACTTGCTGTGAGGGTTGATGTTGAACAGATGTTGGAGCAAGTATTGATGCCTGGCTTCCACGGCAGGAGGGCTATTGTTACAGTTGTTCTAAATCGGTAATAGCATTATCAAGTTGCTCTACAAAATCTACAAAAGGAATGTCAAGTGCTCGGCAGAAGGCGCGTAGCTCAAATACGTCGATGCGCCGTTCGCCAGTCTCACAGCGGCTCACAAACCTTTGCGAATGCGGCAAACGTTGGGCCACTTGCTGTTGGCTCAAGCCCGCGTTCCTGCGAGCTTCTCGCAGGCGGTCCAGTAGCAGCTTGTATTCCTCTGTAAAAACCGATTTTTCGATTGTGCCCCACCCAAAAATAGCATAGGGCGGGTTGAAAGTTAGACAAAAAACGTCTAAGATTATCCTATCGCACGCCTACAGATTTACTGGAGGGGAGTGGCATGTGGTGCGATGGAGATTAGACATGAATCAACACATAAATAGCTCCTTGTCCATCAAGAGTGGCTTCCGAGTCGAACATCCTGCCCTGATGGGATGGGAAACACTGCTCGAAGAGTGGGTCTTGCTCATTGAAAGATACTGCCGCCTGGCTCCTGGCAAAGCACCCTACTGGTATTCCGAACGGTCTAATGTTGGCCTCCTGGCAGGCGCGGCCTGGCGTTGCGGGTGGATCTCTCTCGAAGAGTTTCAAGCTGAGCAGGCGCGGCCTGGCGTTGCGGGTGGATCTCTCTCGAAGAGTTTCAAGCTGAGAAAAGCTCCGAGAATGTGGGGTGGCGGGGGCGGTTAGACCTGTGGTTGGCCTCAGCAACGTCTTCCTATGTTGTAGAAGCCAAGCAGAGTTGGCCAGTGCTGGGCAGTGCCAATGCCGCCTCGACAATCGAGGATGCCGCAACGGCAGCCACGGACGACGCCGCGAGTCTCGTGGTGACTGAACCACAGACTCGCGTTGGAGTGGCGTTTTGTGCGCCCTACTGCGGTAAGCATCTCAAGGCTGAAGTTGAACCTGCCCTCGACGATCTGTTGGAGACCCTCAATCACGTCCCCCACGATGCCCTCGCCTGGTGCTTTCCGCCTAGCACCCGTGAGTTAGTCGACAGTACACAAAAGGATATTTACCCCGGTGTCATTCTGTTAGCTCGTGTGGTGAATCTCGATACTGTAACTATTCCGCTATCCTGAGACCTCGGTCACGCACGGGAATAGATGGGAGGGGGAATTTCAGATGTGGGCTTCCTGGGTGCAGGTGGCCATCACGAGTGGCTACTCAATCTAAACAAGCATAACTCAGGAGGGGGTATCCAGACTCCGTGAAGGGGAAAGTACTACTATGACACCCGTGCAAAACCAACCGACTCAGTTTTGCGCCTCTTGTGGTCTGCCTGTCACCAGCGATGTCAACTTTTGCCCGCGCTGTGGTCAGCCCATACAGGATATTGGCGCATCACCCCAAGCGCCAGTGGCGCCACCAGTTAGCCCTCCTCAAATACCAGCCCCTCTGAAAAGTCCAAAAAGGAAGCCGGGGCGGTCAGGCTGCTTAGGCTGCTCGCTCGTCGCTTTGGTGGTCTTTGGCTTTATCGTGGCCATTGCTTACCAAGGCGCGAGGGAACAACAGGCGAGCCTAGATGCGACCGCCAAAGTCCGGCAGTATGTTGAAAAGCGAGAGCGCACGCAGCAAGTGGCGGCTAAGGCTGCCACTACTAAAGCTGCAGGTCTTAATGCTGCTGGTAGTTACAAGGTCGAGTACCTGGTCCTCGCAGCACAACAGTATGCATTCTCTGCCACCTATACAAACGGGGAAGGAGGCATCGAACAAGCCAACCACGTCTTTGCTCACGAGGACCCCACCGGAGAAGGCGGGCTAACACGGGCCTGGATCAAAAATTTTTCCGCTCCGGCTGGCTCTCACCTCTACATATCAGCGCAAAACAGTGACAGCAGGAGTAACGCGACTCTGATAGTTTTCATCTCCGTAGATCATAAATTCGTTCGTCAATCAGAAGCCGACGGCCCTTACGCCATGGCTCAATGCAGCTATACCATTCCTGAATAGCACAGGTGAACTTAATAGCACAGGAAGGGTCATTCTTGGCTTTCTATGGGGCCAAGAAGACCACCTTCGTAATCAAGTCATAAGTTATAAAGGCCCCAGCCATAGATCGGGAGAGGCGGGCCGCTACCACCATTGAACATTCCGGCAGAAAACTATCTAACTGTTATGGCTGTGGTTTGTTATAGGAAGTTAACCCCAACGCACGCAGGATTCTGCTATTGAGCAGGGCCAGGTGAGTTGTCAGCCGCTTGGACAATGCTCTGACAACGCTCTTAAGTCACGTTAAGTCTTGTTGCCGCTGTGGTAGTGCAGGCCAGCACCTGCCACCTGCTGCTTTCAGCTTTAATTCGTGGTAGCGGTTGCGGAAGTCCGGGACTGTAGTGACCTGCTCTTCCCAATAGGCCGCACGCATCCGCCGCACTGCGGTTGCTGCGTGCTTTTGATCCATCCCAGGGATAGCCGTGATTATGGATTTATAACAGTCCATACCCTGGGTTCGCACTAGATGACTCAGATCCGATAGTGTCAGATCACAAGGCAAGTGCTTCCTGTTACACCAGCGGAGCAAGTTCTCGATTTCAGCCGAGACCGTGCTGACGGAATGGTTGTTGCCAGTCGTAGAGGGTGCCCGCATAGTGGTAATGTTATGAGAAAACAGAGCATTATAACAACCGGTTGCGAAGCCATCGGGAAGTGTTTCCCAGCGATTGATGAGATCCTGTACCGTCGTGACACCCAATTTTTGCTGCACGTTCTTGGCACGGCGTAGTTGCCACCCCAAACGAGTGAGACGTCGCGGCAGAAACCTTGCTTCCTGGTTGTTTTTGCTGAGCTGCGTGATTTTGTCGTACAAGAGCACGCAGTGGCTCTTATTGCTATAGTACATGGTATATTCATTGGGCTTCTGGTCGGGCGCACGCTTCCATTGCTTCATATAGGGCATGTACAAAGCACCCAATACAGCCATATAATTTTGCCACGGCTCCTCCACCACAAAGTTACGATTTAAGTCACACCGGCAGAGGGTGCCGTGACGCAGATCAGTGACGATACCAACGCATTTCAGCAGTTGTTGCACGAGATCAACGATGCGACTGAGAAGCATCCCCGGAACGGGCCAAGCATTGTTGCCTTGCCCGACGATGCCTTCAATAGAGAACCGGATCAGACAACCTATACTGTCCCGTCCAATCCAGCCTCGCTTTCCTGCATTGGCTCGTCGCAACGGACGGATGTTTACATTGACACCGTGTATTGGCAACCCCAACACTTGGGCAACTGGCTCGTTCGTGAGGCTACTGTTCCAGTAAGCGGATATGCCCTCCACTCGCTCGCCATTAGGATACTGCCACAGCACGCGTTTTTTAGCTCCTCCCCCAGCAGGAGTAAGCCTTAATTGGTGATCTGGGCGGATTTCAACAGCACTGATCGGTAGACTCACCCACATGGTATCTACCGATAGAGCGTCGAGGGGGGTGTTGGTCAATACTATATCAAAGTCGCCAGCAGAACTCAGTCGCTGTCTTTGATAATGATCGTCAGCATCGTGGAGCAAGCAGGGCGGCCTGGATTTTACTCGCTGGAAGATCTCCTGCAAGTTCAGCAGATGATATGTTTCATTCTGGGAATCAAAGGATGGCAAGCCACAGTGCCAAAGCATGTCAAGAAAATTTGCAGTACCACTCTTTGTGTCATTAGGGATAGTCAGAGTGGCCTGCTCCCTTCCTCTGCTGTTGCCACAAAGGGCGTCCAGTTCATTTGCACTCCACAACGTCAGTTGACAACTGTCATTTTTGCGCATTGAATTCCTCCTGTTACTTTGGCCCGAAATCTGACCAGCTTGTGTCCGCATATATGTCCAATCGTTCGTGATATTTATCGAGTAGTTCGTGGCCAGTGTTGTTAGCTAATGGCGAAGCGATCAACGGGCTAGGTCTTGTCAAGCTCCTTGGCGCACCAGCGCAATTTCGCGTGACAGGTAGCAGTGGCGGCTCATTCGGCGCTCTGAAGCCCAATGGCACGCCTCCCACGTCGCCACACCTGCCCGCCACACTACAGTGGATGGAGCCGGTCCCCCTCCCCCCCGAACGGAGACTGTCACCAGACACGCTACACTGTGCTGTCCGATCTAGCTCGGGCGACGCAGGCGACCCTGCCTGATGGGACCAAATCTCACATGGACATCGCGGACGAGGATGCCCACAGGTGGCACAGATCCAATGTCTGATCCCGCATGAAGACGCCAGTGTAGTTGAGGCTGCTCTCGTCAACAGACCCTGTCACTGCTTCAAGAGATGATATTTGAGATAAAAAACGCGCTAATTGTGGTTTGTTATAAAGGTATTCACCACAACAATTTGACTTCTGCAATTCTATCTCCTAGCCGCGCAAGGAACCTCGAGCAAGATCAGAGCGTGGTAGATGAGACTCTCCCACGCTGAGTCATGGCTATTGATCGGCCTCATCGGCCTCAAGTGCGTTCGGCTCAGGGTTTGCCTTCGTCATTTCTACGGGGTCACCTGACCTACCATAGGACGAGTCGTAGCCCGTAGCTTTGTCATCTCGTGTGTGGTCTGTCACCGTGCCGCGCCTAATTGCGCGGAACTCATCTTTGTTCCAGAGTGCCAGTTGTTGGCTGTTGTTGCGGTGCCTCTTCATTAGATGTCTCCCTCGGTATAGTTGCTCCGTCTGCCGGTTTTTTAAGCGGCACATCAAGAGCCGATAGCTTGGATGAGGAAATCGTTAGATTATCTAAACTGAATGACCAGGATCTTCCTGTTTTCAAGCGGAGGGATTTTATCCGACGAAGGGGGGGGTCTCCCCCCTAAAAAATGCCAAAATGTGTCAAGAAAATATCAAGACTTTTCAATAACTGCATTTCGAGGTGAAAACTGGAGTGAGTTAGCAATATGTAGCGTCACACAGGGGTGTGTATAGTAACGCAATTGGTCTATCGCCATAGCGCTTGGATAGCCACTCTGGTACGCTACAGCCCATCACCGTTACATCTGGCAAACTACATATTGCCAAAGACATGGCATTAATGATACTTTGGGTGATACGATTTCCCCGGCACCCCAGCACCGACTGTAGCAGAGGCTCCGGGTAGGCCATCCTGCACGCCCTGGAGCAATCTAATTTGTGAACTGACCAGAAGGTGATTCCAAGCAGGACAGTGGCATTGTCCTCATCAACCTTCGGCATTAACTTTAACTTTTTGATAGACGAATCAAACGCTCTGTGCCACGATGGGTATGCTCAGGAGGAAGATCACTACCTTTTATCCGCTACCTTTGTGGTTGAAAATTCTCCACTGAGTGGTTAAATATTAACTATGTACACCCGCTTCTTACAATCCGCTCTCTTGGATGCGCTACGCGACAGCCCCGTCGTGTTACTGAATGGTGCCCGCCAAACTGGTAAAACTACCCTCGTTCAGAGTTTGCCCTCAAGGTCCAGCCAACTGTCCGTTCCGGCGTCCGTCCAAGGGCCTGTCCAGGAGCACGCCAAAGCCACCTACTTAACCCTGGATGATGCCGGTTTCCTCGCTGCTGCCCGCAGTGATCCGGCTGGCTTCCTCAGTGGCTTTAGCGGCTCCATTATCATTGACGAAGTGCAACATGCCCCCGAACTCTTTCCCGCCCTTAAATCGGCCGTAGATCGTCAGCGCACCCCAGGCCGCTTCCTGCTGACTGGCTCCGCTAACATCCTGCTCCTACCACGCCTGGCCGAGTCGTTGGCGGGACGAATGCAAATCCTGACGCTCTGGCCGTTGGCTCAAGGGGAGATTGCAGGCCGTTCCACTAACGTCGTGGATCTGCTCTTTGCCCCTCCCCTACCCGCCTTACCCGCAGGGTTAGCTTCCGGGCTGCCACCTGTCGAGCGTCAGGATTTGATGCGCCGTCTCCTGGCCGGGGGTTACCCGGAACCCCTCACCCGGCCCAGTGAAGCCAGACGGCGCGCCTGGTTCGGCTCCTATCTCACCACCATTCTGCAACGCGATGTGCGCGATATGGCTAATATCGAGGGCTTAACGGCACTGCCGCGCCTGCTGGCCTTAATTGCAGCGCGAGCGGCCTCCCTGTTAAATCTTTCGGATATTTCCCGCGCTGCTGGTTTACCCTATACCACGCTCACCCGTTATATGAGTCTCTTGGAGGCGACCTTTCTGGTGCAGCTTATCCCGGCCTGGTCCACCAACCTGAGCACGCGCCTGGTTAAATCGCCCAAGGTCATCCTCAACGATACCGGCCTCATGGCCAGTCTCCTGGGCCTCAATGTTGAACGCTTGACGCAGGATGGCTCCCTTTTCGGCCCGTTACTGGAAAACTTTGTGGCGATGGAAGTCAAAAAGCACATCGCGTGGAGTCAGGTTCAACCGCAACTCTTTCACTTTCGCACTCAGACCGGGGTCGAAGTGGATCTGGTCTTAGAAAATGCGGCGGGCGAGATTGTGGGGCTCGAGGTCAAAGCCTCCGCCACGGTCAGCGCCGCTGATTTCAAAGGTCTGCGCGCCCTCATGGAAGCGCGTGGGGAGCGGTTTGTGCGGGGCGTGGTGCTTTATACGGGGCAACAGGTTATTCCCTTTGGTGAACGGCTGCACGCCGTGCCCATCAGCCTCTTATGGATTTGACTTGGATGGCTTTGAGTCTGAACAACCACCGTGGCCGGGGCTGACTTCTCTACCAAGAGTCTTCAGCGGGAACCTGAAAACGTGAATTGGGACATATGACCTTAGACACCTGACCTTAGCAACCTGCGGATCAAGTGCCGTATTTACGTTATTCCGTCTTGATGTATTGCTGTATTTACTCTAAGACAGTAATACATCTGTCCCCTCGGACTCGCCGTTTGTGAGCAAGAGAGATACCTGCTTTTGTGTTGCAGCCGACCAACGCTACAGCGGACCGCTACTACAGTTAACGGTGCTCCTGCCAAAATGTTATTCATGAAGGATTAGGGAGGATACGGTCACTGTGAGGGTGGCATCGAGGGTGGTACCATTGGAACTGGTAATGTTGGAGATGGTGATGGGGGCAAGCCCGGTCACGAAGTACTTGACACATACGAGGTACGAGCCCTGCTCACTTTTCGTGAGAGTTCAAACCTCATAACATTCATAACGAGGCACTAAAGCACGGCTGCTTTGGACAGCAAACTTCGCGTCACGCTTTATGATGACATTACGCTGCACGCACAAACTGCTCCAACGACTGCCACTTTCGCCTGAGCAAAAGCAAATGGTCAAGGCCACAGAGTTCCCGCCACCCAGCACCGCCTTGGGCGACTGGTATGCTACCTTGATCTTCGCACGACCAGCCCACTTGGTGCTGTGCCTCAGCGAGAAAACTCGCTTTTGCGTTTTGCTCCCAGCCCGCGAACCTAAACATCTGGTGCGACGTTTTCAGCAGGCTGCGGAAGCTATGCTCCACGAGAGCGGCGTGCCACAAAGTGTTTTGGCGCTCGAGACGGCTCAGATGCAATCCCTCCTCCTTGGCAGCACGCGGGGTGCAGCGCAGGCCCGCAGCCTCTTGGGCACGCTCAATGAGCGGTCGCAGATGGTGAAGTGGGAATTACAGGCGCGGGAGTGGAGAGTTGATGAGGCGGGACTGCGGGAGTTGAGTCACTATTTGAACAGAATTCCCTGTGGGCCTTTGGGTCTGGAATTGCCTCCCGAAGCCGCCCTGCGTCTGTTGCAACAAAAGACTCCTGCTCACGACTCAGTGCCTCAAAGCTTCAGACCATTTATCGTGCGCCCTCCATCCCTTCTGCAGTAGAAAAAGTGAGCCGGGGCGATCCCTCAAACGTGTTACCCAAATAATGGCCGGGCTTGATGGGGGAACTGGTAACATGCTCTCTCAGCGCCGCATCTAGGTGCCATAGCCTGTAGGTGCATAGTATTTGGGTGCGACCTGCGGGTGTGACCTGTGGGTGTGGCCTGTATGGCGGGTGGGACTGTCCCTGCACGAGCGGGCGCAAGGGCAACCGTTTTGGCATTTTGCTGTTTTAGCATTTTGCTGTTTTAGCATTTTGCTGTATTTACATTTAAATGCTAATACATCAATTTAGACTTTACTTTGGACTTTACTCAGGCTGGCTGCTCACCAGAGGCTAGGGGAGACTGGTGAGCTACCTCCTCCACTCATAGCTAATCTGACAACCTCTGAATTTAGTCACTAAACCTCTGGGGGTTATGTCTCTCGTCCCACTGCCAGAAGTCCAACAGGGAGAGGTTATATTGTCTTCCCTGCTCGTTGCAGAACTTTATTAAGCGGTCAGCGCGCCGCTCTACAGCATCGAAGTTGGTGATAGCCTCTTGAAACAGCGGGCGGTCCGCCAGGGGGCTCTTCATGAGTCGCTCCCGTTCCTCGGCTTCCACCCGTAAAAACGCCGTAAACGCCTCTGGTTGCGTTTTCTCGAGTTCTCCGGCCATCTGGCACAGAAATTCGTTGTAAGCCCCTTTAAAGCGGCTGTGGTGGCTCTGGCGGGCCTTTTCCTGGGCTATCACAAACGCTGCCTCGGCTTTGCGCTGTCGGGCCGAGGCAGCAGTCTCTTCTTTGGCCCTGGCTTTCGAGTAGGCAGCCGGTGGTCCGTAATCCTCTTCAATGGCCCGTCGCAGATAAGCCCCACGACTGGTCTTAAACTCTTGGATATAGGGCAAATAGGCGAGTTGGCGCTGGCAGACGGCGGCCCGCTCCCGTGCGAAACGCTCGGCGTCGCCCCGATTGAGTTCGGCAGCGACCAGGAGTTCAACTAATTCGTTAGTGGTGGTATCGTCGCTTGGCCTGGTAGCATCTTCACCTGGCAGGTCGTTCTGGACAGGAGGTGGAGCTACTGGCCGCGCAGTCTCTCCAGAAGAGACCACCCCAGGCTGCGCTTCCATTGGAATACCCTCTGTTGTTGGAACAGCCTTTCTTGCCCTCACTGGTTTTGAGGGTCTCTGTTCTGGTGTGCTTGCGGGTGTCGTTGGCTGTGAGCCCTGGGAGTTGGTGCCACTTGCCTGGGGTTGGCCGGGTGCTTTTTCCGTTTCAGCCAGGGGTAGCGTTAGTCCCGCTTTGGGTGTTTTCTTGCTGCGGCGGGCTTTGCTGCTACCGGTGAAGGCATGATATTCCCGCCCGGCGTTGCGTCCTGGGGTGTAGCACATCCACCAGTCCGCTTCTCCGGCCTCGTTAGTGGTGGCTTCGTAGGTCACTTTGGCGATGTAACCGCTATCAATGTGTGGCCGATGCACCTTGTACATCTGCTTCTTAACATGGTCAAAGTCGTAGTAGCGGGCCGCCGTGGACAGCAGGCAGTATTCTGAATAGAGCAGGCGCGCGCGGGCGTTATGGTGATGCAGGGCGGCATAGATCTGGTACGAGACGATTTCGTAAAACTTCTGGGCAGCGGGCGTCAGCGCCTTCATGTAGTCATAGTCGAGGGGCCGGTAGATGGCATTGTTGAGGATGTCATGGTAGATGCTGTTAAAGACCAGATAGACGGCGTCGGCGCTGGAGCCATTGGGCAGGGTTTCTCCGGTGAAGATGACCTGATAGCGCGTAAAGACGGCCTCCAGCGACTTTTCGCCAGCATCGTGGGTCTTGTAGTGGATTTTGGCAGCGATACTGGCGGTGGCGTTTTGCAGCAATGCCTGCTTGACAGTCGTGGTATTGGTACCCGACCCGACCTCTTCGGCAATCTCACGTAGACTGCCCAGCCGTAGCATCGTCGGTACGGGCCGTCCCGTGCGGTCAATGCGGCGGTTGATGATGAGCGTGTCTATTTTGTAGGCCAGCGGGCCGGGCTGCCCGTACTTGCTGTTGTGGCTGACATTCCAGTGGATGGCGCCGCCCTGGTTCTTGAGTTCGATCTGAATTTCTTTGCCCCGACTGAGGCGGTGCATGGGGAAGCGTGAGAGGGCCGTTTCCGTGCGAATTACGGAAAGAGCTTTGGTTTCCTCTTCAAAAAGAGCCAGTGTTTCGTTGCGCTTCATAGGATCCGCTTTGTAAGCTGTCTTCCTTGTCACTACATTTTGAATCAGAAAAGCAACAGCAGCAAGTTTTGGTCGGCCTTTGGTGTCGGTAGGGGTCAGCTACTTTGTCTGTCTGCTGTTCTGTCAAAAACTGTCTAGTACTGTCTAGGCCGAACCCGAATCTGGAAAGAGCCAAGCAGGATAAGGCTTGAAGGCTGTTTTGGAGCGGTTAGGAGTCTCTCGTATTAATGCATCACGTCTCCCCTTCTAATGCACCTGGTCTCCCGATTTAATGCATCGCGTCTCCCCTTGTAATGCACTCGTCTCCTGTTTTAATGCACCTGGTCTCCCGTATTAATGCACCTTTGCTGGGTCTTAAGCGTTGTGGTCTCCCGTATTAATGCGCGGATTTCCGAGATTACTGTGCTCTGTCTCCCGTATTAATGCACCCCTGAGTGCGCCTACTGGTCGTTTGCTGCGCCTGCTGCTTGGCTGTCTCAAAGTTACAATCTTCCCTGGTGTGTCATGATTGATGGGCGGACTTGGATCGGCAGGTACCGTTGAGGTTAGAGCAATCTTATTGTAACCAGCTAAATTGTAGATTCTGTTTAGTAGTAGAAGATTGGTGCGTTGTAGCTGTGATTTTGGAGATGTAATTGAGTTGGCTATGAGATCTGTATCGTCTCCTGTTTTAATGCACCCTTTACGGCTCAAGACAGATTATGGCTTAGGAATGGATTATGTCTTGAGAAAGGATTATAGTTTAGGAACGGATTATGGTCCAAAAGATTATGGCGCACTATAACTCCTGTGCTGTTCCTGTGGTAGCCGTTTCATCACTGCTAGATGGATGTCTTGCTGCGCAGGCCCTTTGCTGTGTAGAGGTGAGAATGTGGAGATGTTCTGCTGTAGGGAAGTTTTAGCGTTTTACTGTTGTAACATTTAAAAGTTTTACCATATAGGTGTGTTGCCGTTCAGGTGTGTTGCGGTTAAGATGTATTAACGCTAAAGCGTATTGCTGTATTTTTGGCGTAATTCTCATCTGAAGTATGAGCGACCTGAAACACTGCAGATTCGTAGTCGGTGCCTCTATAGCCGGGATAGCAAATGGTGTTTGGGGTTGAGAATCGTACTGAGGGGCATCAATTTGTTGGGAGTAGGTCAATCTGTAGGAAGGCTGCGGGCAATCTGAGTCGAAGAGGACAACGTTAGTCACAAAACCAGGTTAACACAACGGGAATAAGCAAAAGCGAGGAGAACTGATGAAGCAAATTTATGCTATTGCGCAGCAGAAGGGAGGCGTTGGTAAGACGACATCCGTTATCAACTTGGGAGCTGCTCTAGCGGAGCGCGGGCACCGGGTATTGCTCGTGGATCTGGATCCCCAGGGTGCGCTCTCGGCTGGACTGGGAGTGGACCCGTTAAAGTTGACTACCAGTGTCTATGATGTGCTGCGGACGCCTGATTTCGCTATGGAGCGGATCATTACTCCCCCGCGAGCTGGGTGTGCGCTGGCTCCGGCCAACATTGATCTGGCCGCCAGCGAACTGGAACTGGTGAGCGAGCCTGGTCGAGAGACTATCCTCAAGGGCAAGTTGGCGCCGCTGCACGATGCCTTCGACTATGTGTTGATTGACTGTCCGCCGTCCCTGAGTCTACTCACCCTCAATGCTCTGGCGGCAGCCTCTCGCGTGATCATCCCGGTGCAGACCCAGTATTTGGCGCTGCGTGGGATGGACTTGCTCTTGCAGACCATTGAGAAGGTGCGGGAGCGGATCAATCCAAGCCTCTCCATTGCAGGCATCCTGGCGACCATGTTTAATGGGCGTACGACGCACTCACGTGAGGTGGTCGAAGAACTGCACACCACTTATGGCAATCAGTTGTTCAAGACGATAATCCCGACTACGGTCAAATTGCAGGACAGTGCCATGGCCGGGGAATCGATCCTGCAATTTACACCGCAGTCGCCAGCGACTCAGGCCTATCGAGAATTAGCGGAGGAGGTGGAAGCCCGTGGCTAAACGAGTTTCACTGAACGAGCGCCGCGCCAGTGACGCGCGCGGTGTGGATGTCATCTTTGGTGCCCAGCCCATAGCGACTGACGAAGCAATTACAAATAGAGCCTCAATGGAAGGGAATGAGGCAGCGAATCCGAGAGACGAAGCCACAGGCAGCTTGGAGTTGGCAACTGAGGAAGATGAACAGTTAGCCAAGCCTGACCCCAAGCCCACTCTGGCAAAGGTCACTCTCTACATTCGCCCGGAACAGGTCATCGCCATCGAGTCTATTCAGCTTCAAGAGCGTCAGCGGACTGGCAAAAAGCCCGATAAATCTGATCTGATGCAGGAAGCACTGGACCTGCTTATTGAGCGTTATCGCGCGCAATGACGTTGCTTCTCCTCGCTTTTTTGCGGTAGCTAACAGCACAATCACAGCGACTGTAGGTGAATAGAAGCCGTAAATACTTTTAGAAGTGAATACTTTTAGCTGTTTTGCTGTATTAAAGTTTTGCCGTCTTGGCGTTTTGCGGTGTCATCACACAAATGTATAAAGTCGTATTAAGGTGTTGAAAAGCTGTCCTCGGCGCTAAAAACGGGCAGGGTAGGGCTATGCTACGGGATAGGGCGGTCTCCTCCTTTTACTACAATAGTGGATATAGAAGTAGCGGGGTACTTGTACCCAGAACGTGCGGGCCCGCTCTTGCCAGGGAGCTTGACCACATAACACGGTCATTACTCGTCCAGTCCGTGATCTAGTTTTGCATAGCCCGCTTCTGAGTAAAATGACAGGTAGCTCTTGATTTCTCTACTGTGTGATCCACAAGTTCTACTGGGGAGCACAGGCGACGCAAAAGTAAAACAAAATGCAGAGAGAAGGGTAATGCTCAGAACTCGATTAAACGTGTGGGGTGGACTGGCTCTGGTTCTGCTGGGGACGGCTCTTAGCCAATGTCCCGGTTGGAGTTGGGGCGACGGTGGCCACATGATCGTCGCCAGCATTGCTTACCAACGTCTCAACCCACATGCTAAAGCCGAATCAGATCGGCTGCTGCAGATCCCCATTGAACCGCAAGCCGTCACTAATAAAAGTCTGGATTTTATCCACGCCTCCTACTGGCCCGATGAGGTGCGGCGCTTGCCCGGCTTCGAGTTCTCCGGCGATCTTCATTTTGTGGATGTGCCTTTCTCCCCCGATGGGACACCGATCCTGGATGATATTCTCAAGCCCGACAATGTGGTGTTTGCCCTTATTCGCTATGTCGGCACGCTGCAAAATAGTTAGGATGACAAAGCCAAAGCTCAAGCCCTGCGCTTTGTCATTCATTTTGTGGGGGACATCCATCAGCCCCTGCTCTGCGTCTCGCGCGTTGATAAAGATCATCCCCAGGGCGATAAGGGCGGCAACGACATCACGGTGAATGCGCGCAATGAGGATGGGCACATGCGCTCTGTGAAGCTGCATAGCCTGTGGGATGGGGGCTTGGACGATTTCCCTAAGATGGGAGCTAACTTCGCGCCGCCTCCCATAGAGGAAATGCCGCCCGCTGTCGTTAAAGTGGTGCAAGAGAATCCTGCTACTGACCTGTCCTGGCAAATAGGTGGTCCCTTCAATTACACCGGCTGGATGCAGGAAGGTGTGGAACTGGCCAAGAGTAAGGTCTATCCCGGGATTCAGGGCGGCGCGGAAGTTGGACAAGATTACATTGCGTACCGGGTGTCGGTGGCAAGGCAGCGCGTAGCGTGGGCAGGGTATCGTCTCGCGGCACTACTTAATGCGGTGTGGCCGCAACCGCAGTAGTCCTTTAATAAGATCATGAAGAAAGGCACCCAACTAAAGGTGTTGATATGAACAAACCTATGCTGGATTACACGATGCTCGTTGCGGTTGAGTCACTTTTTCGACCGGGCAAGAGAGATCCATGGGGATTGCAACTTGCGGGTGAACTCACTGATCTTTTTGTCTATGGCGATATTGTGCGATACGCAGTTGCTGTAGCGATGCCACGGGAGGAGGGGCCGCCAGAAGAGCCTTCGCTGGTGGCGGCTCTACACAAGCGAGATCCTGCGGTCATCAAGACCCAAACGTATTCCTCGGCGGAGCCACGCGTCCTCGACAATCAATACCTGCATGAGGCTTTCGACGGGTTCGATGCTTGGGCAAGAAGTAACCCCCACACACTTGAACGATGGATAGCCCTGCACAATCAGGAGTGGGTCCGGTCGTTCCATACTGCACACATGAAACACCGGTATGTTTTCGCCCTTGAGGAGTTACGCAATGAGCCTACTCTTAAAGCCCTGGCACAGAAGGTCGAATTGGAACAGAGCGAAATTTGCTATGCCTTTGATACCGTTCTAAAGTACCCTCTCATCGGTGAGATCGCAGGCGAAGGCGAATACTATTTAAGTCATCCAATACGCACCGGAGTCCCCCTGCCTACTATGGAGGTCCAAAGTGAGAGCCGCACAGCATTTGCGGTGTCCTGGGCAAGTGGAGTCAAGGATTTAATAAAGTCGAAGAGGTTATCGCAGGATCAATATACGGTTCTGCTCCATGAGCTAAGGGGCTACTGCCGCGAACAAAGATTACATAAGATGAGCCCGGGTCAAGTAGATAAGGAAGTAATCCGGGAGATCGCTGCGAAAATCCAGCTTCGACCTCAACTCAAATCCATAACTAAAGCAGCCCTGTTCGGTGGCAATGGCATTCGTTCTCTCGCTGCATATGCTGCATTGGGACCCACCGCGGTCATAACTGGGGCTGCCGTATCCGTTTCGCCTGCCCTCTTTACTGGTAAGTTGCCTCGTCGGGCCGCGCGCGTAGGATGGCTGAGGCGGATGATCAAGTGGGATGTTGAGGACCAAGTAGAGAAACGAGAGTAGGGTTTGGTTCCCAAGGCACAGGCAAAGTCAATGGTTGGTCCTTTCCTGCCTCCGCCGCTTCGTCTTATCACTCCTGACTTCTCTCTGAAACAACAACCGGTCCGTCTTGTTTTCCAAGTAGCGCCGCAAAGGGTCAAAGCTAAAGGCAATCAGCAGCACCGCGAACTGTCTCAGTTTCCCCGTGCTACTGGCTCCCTCATTATCGCTCAGGTATTGACTCACGAGGAAGACGGCGCTGCTGTAGGCGCCCAGCACAAAGGCCAGCAAGAGGCCATTCACGAGTGTCGTTCGTAGCACGACCCGCAAGGCAAAGAGCCGATGCAAGAAGGCGGCATACGCCACGGCGAGCAGGAAGCTGGTTGTGGACAGCGCACCGAGGTCACAGAAGCGAAAGTCGCCGAAGGCGTAAAGGAGAAGCGCATTCGTAATCGAGGCCATGCTACCAGTTACCAGCATTCCCGCCCCAATGAACGTCAATTGGTGGCGCACTCGCTCCTTATCGGTCTGCTGCCGTGCCCGCGCCACGAAAACCAGAGCCGCCACCAGGTAGCCTAAGACGTGGAGCAGATAAAACGGAAAGAGCGGGCCATAAGTGGTGATGGCTTGGCCTGCTGTCACTTGCTCCGCCACATCTACTAACGGCGTCAGGAGCGTTAGGACTGTTAGCAATAAAGTTTCTGCACCGCACCAGGCAATCCACCTGGCTACTGGAATTGAATCTTTGGTCGCAACCTCTTGGACAAAGAGCAGGGTCAAGTAAGGGGCGTAGACAATGGCGGTGAAGTTCAGGCGACCTATCCACAGTTGGGCGGTGGCCGGTGCGGTGCGAACCTCTAAAAAGAGCGTGAGTTGCCAGAGCAAGAGGCAGCAAGCAAGGCTCAGAAAGGTGCGGCGTAGTGGCGCGCGGGTGCGGCGGCTGCCCTGGGTAGCGATAAAGAGCGTCAACGCGACCAGCAGTAGGGTAGCGAGATAGTAAAGCGACGCGACTAATCCGAAGAGTGCCCCGGTGACCATCCTCTCATAGCCGGGCCGTCCCGGGTCTCTGTCAAGCGGAGACCGTCAACGACGCCTCGCGACTCTGCACTTGTTGGACTGCTGCGCTTGATCCTGACGTAAACTCAATGTGCGGGAACAAGGAGGCCATAATGCAGCCAGATCATACGGAACCTTTACGTTACAAAATACACAACGCAGATTACGAGCTAAAGTCGGTGCAAATTAATGCTCACCCTAACCCGATTAACGCGGTGGTCGGCAGAATCCGATGTATCGTTTTTGATGGATGAGATAGGGGCCGAGATACAAACGCTCAAATTCACATTTGATATGCGTCGAGGAAACATGCCAGAAGACGAAATAGGAGCTAATGGGGTCGCCTTGGCCCTAACTGCTTTAGCTGATAACAAACAGGCCGTAGTGGCGAGACAAACTTCGCCAGAAGGCTATGTGGCCGTAGAGAGAGCCTGATCCACAAATCAAGATATGTGCAGGTGGACTACAGGCTCGTTAATGTGCGTTTCCTGGACGCAGCCCAAGTGATGGCATTAAATTCAGAGTATGACTATCTACAAGGTGGCTCTCTGGTGCACAATACTTGGTTTACCCGTTGCAGTTTACGCTGCGTTCCTGACATGGGCCGGTAACAGGCGACGGGCAAACCCTCTAGCGTACAAGTCTCTGATGTTCCGCACTTCATCATCAGTGAGATGAATGGGAAATGTCTTGATATCCCTTGGGAGACTGATCTAGATATAGTACATATGTGGTATCAGCATCACTCAGCTAATCAGCAGTGGCTTATCTGTGAGGCAGAGCCAAACACCTATGTAATTCTCTCTCGACTTAGCCTCAAATGCTTGGAGGTCGTGGACCAACTCAGTGTGAATAGAGCCAAGTTACAGCAGTCTAGGTATCGCGGCAATCCTAACCAAATATGGGTACTCACACGGCTTAGAGAAGGGTGCTATCGCATCCATAACAAACACAGTGGAAAGTGTTTAACTGTGTCCAACTGGGAGGACCGGGATGGAGCCGAGATTGTCCAGTGGACATGCAATGGTGAGCAGAACCAGTTGTGGCGCATCGAGCCCAAGACTTCTAATGTAGGCCGACCTTCGCGATCGGTGCTTCCCATGAGTTCAGCGTCACCCGGAACGCCTGCGCGATAATCTTCCGGTAGTAGGGGGAGTGCTCGGCCCGCTGCAGCAACGCCTGGTCCACATCGGGAATGACCGGCGTGCAGAGGTAGCAGTCCTCGCCCCAGTGCCGGCGCAGTTCGCCCCGGATCTGCAACGGCCAGCCCAAGCGCCGATAGATGGGCAGCACGCGCGGCGTCACTTCGATGAAAAGCGTTGTGATGCCTTCGCCCACGCAATGGCGCCACATCTCAATGGCGAGATTCCAGAAGAGGATGCTGCGGCCGCGGTAGGCTTCATCCACCGCCAGCATCGCGACATGAGCGGTGCGGCGCCTGGTCCCGCGATTGTAGGTCGGCCCCCAGTCCGACAGGGAGAGGGTAGGGGAGCCCCCACTGCCAACGGCACCTCCGGCCAGAGCTCCTGACAGGGTAGTGTGCCCCGCGTATCCGGCAATACCAGTTGCAGTCCACCGACAACCTGACCCTCGACCTGCACGCCAAAGTAGACGGAGCGATGCGTCCACATCCTCAGCGCGCCCTCTGGCCGCCAGCCCTCCGCCTGGGCTACGTCCTCAAAGAGACGCACCACTTCCGCGCGCTCCTCCATCTCGATCAATCGGACAACCTCGACGCCGGGGCCGGCGCCCCTCCACAGCGATAGCATCGCCGACCACTCTCCTTCTGGCTCCATCCCAACGCGGTGGCCCTCTCGTGGGGACTGGCAGCGTACGGTTCAGCGCACGGTGCATTATACCAGAAATGATAAATATATCCCGTGTTGAGGTAGCCGGTGCTATGGTATCTTCGGCGCATGACGCCAGAGAGACACCGAAAGAGACATGCGGCGCTGGTCGCGTTGGGGCAACAGATCCGCAAGGTCCGTCAGGAGCGAAAGGTCTCCCAGGCGGACTTCGCGGTCAAAGCCGGGCTAGACCGTTCTTACTACGGGGGCGTGGAGCGCGGGGAGCACAACATTGCGGCACTCAACCTGATGCGTATAGCAGCGGCGTTGGAAGTCGAAGTGGGAGAGCTATTTCCCAGTGCACGGGTGTTTCGAGGCATGCTGGATAGTTCAGCCATCTCACGAGATCCGGAATAGGTGCTCAGTCGTGCCCTTCTGAACGCGCAACTGCCCGAAGTTGGCCACAGCGGCCTGACCAATCCACAAATCTATCGATCCACAAACCTATATGGTACAGTAGGGCTTCACCGTCTTCGCCCGTTGCCGTCTTGACCAACGTCACCATAAGCGACTGTGAAGAGGATCTCTGAAACTACCGTAACTGTTTATTATGAATCTTCCTGACACAACGCTATCCGCCATTACACCAGAGGCTGAACGATCTTATGCATCTCTGGCAAGACGGTTTTCAGAGGCCCTCTAAAGTGTTTTAGGGAGGTTTGTGTCAATTAAAAACCGGCACCTGTAATAAAAACTCATTGCCGCCGTCTTGGGTGTATAGATGGGCACCTGAAAACGATTCTAGAAAGTCTCGGGTATCCCACCGTAGTCGCGAAGGTCATGTGAAAGGTCATGTGAAAGGAGGTGATACCTTGAAAAATCAACACCAAAGAACGTGGCTCATCCAGTGGTGCCTGCTCGCTCTGGCACTGCTGGTAGCGTGGCCCTGCTTTGGGAAATCTACGCGGTCGACATCGGTCCGTCGGTCACCAAAGCCGAGCATCGTCATCACCCGAGTTCCGCCTCCGGGCGCAGGCGAGAATACGTGGGGGCAGATCGCTGGCCAAGTGCGTGGCGTAACACGATTCCAAGACTATCGGGTCATTTGTTATGCCTTGGGCGATACCTACTATGTCCAGCCCTATGCGAACGATTGCCGGATCTCGATTAGTCAGTCCGGAGGATTCGAATTGGGCACGCATTTAGGCTACGGCTACGTTTGCCTGCTTGTGAAAGCTGGCTACCAGCCTCCAGCCACCACTGCCACACTTCCTCGTGTGGGGGGCGCCATCCTGGCGGTCGCGCATGCGACTCCGAAAAAATAAGAAGCTGTGTAATGACCGGAGTCAGAGTGGGGATCGTCACTCGGTGACGATCCCCACTCTTTGTAAAAGGAGTCACAAAAGGGCGGTCATTTTCTGGTCCCGTGCGGGACCTTTGTCGTCCTTAATGGAGATCCTGCGCTTCATGATGCTCCGTCGAGCACGCACGAAGTGTGCCCCAGGAGATATACCTTGGACCTGCAAGCCACCCAGACCCCCCGTTTGCATCCCCGCCTCATTGAGGCGGTGACCTATGTGGACCAAATGCATGCCACGCAAGTCCGAAAGGTCACTGGGGTCCCCTACATCGCCCACCTCCTGATCGTCGCCGGCTTAGTGTTGGAAGATGGTGGTAGCGAGGAAGAGGCCATCGCTGCTTTGCTGCACGACGTGGTGGAAGATCAAAGCGAGAAAGGGGCAAGTCGTGAGGTAATCTGCCACCGCTTTGGTGAGATGGTCGCCTCCATCGTGGATGGTTGCACTGATATAGACACTATCCCCAAGTTACCCTGGCGGGAGCGCAAGGAACTGTACTTGCGGCGCCTGCGGGAGGCATCACCGCAGGTCCGTCGTGTATCCGTCGCCGACAAGTTACACAACGCTCGCGCGCTCCTGTTGGAATACCGCGAGCATGGCGAAACCTTGTGGGAGACCTTCTCTGGCGGCAAAGAGGGCGTGCGTAGCTTTGTTGTCGTGAGTGCAATGGATGGGAGTATGCTCAGTGCTTGTATTGAGACGCGCTAACTTTGAGCCATCATGGTATTCAGCTACAACTTTAACCTCTAAACCTACACCACAAACGAGCAAGCTCTATGGGTAGGCTAAACTTTTGACAAGCGTAGAGACAAGGCCGGGCAAAAGTGTATAGCTTTAAGGACTTAAACTTTCAGGTATGATAATAGCATTTAGTTATACGATGCGTGGATTACTTAGGGGTTGCTAAAATAATGCTTTTTTAGCAGAATTTTAACAGAATTTGCGCCTATGTATCAAGTGGTTCTAATCCACTTCCACCGTGACGCTGTGTTGGGCCTCTTGCTCTTTCTGATGGAGTCGTTGTGCCTCATAGCTTTCATAGGTTAGGGCGACAACGACAGGAACAATAATAGCGAGTATCACAAAGACGAGAGCAGCCATAACTTTCTACTCCACCACCTGATAGCCGCCACTGTGGGACGCCTCAATTTCTACCTGATCCGGGTGACTCTGCCTGTTGGCGCATGTGCTTGGCTTGTTGATATGAGTGGCGTAGCCAGGCAATAAATCGTAAGAAGAGTAAGAAAAACAGTAAAGTCTGACCGAGCAGAACCAAAAAAGTAATCCCTTTTACCAAGATAAACACCGTCTCCATACCCGCTATTATGCCACAGCCTGCACCAGTGGAGATGGCAGGCTGCTGTCAGACGGGGCTAAGGGAGTGGGGCAGAGTGAGGTAAGCCTTGGTTGTATTGCCTGTTTGTGTGGCTATTATCATTTGCGGTGATGGTTGTTTTTATGTTCATATAGACGTGACGCAATGGCCCCACTCGCTTTCATGCGGATGCGATAATCTGGTGTTTCGATGGTTCGTTGATACTCGTTAAAAAGGCGGACGTATAGCTTGCGGTGCTCCCAAGCTTGGAAGCAGTGCTGATGCATGACGGTAGTGGCACAGTCCTGAAACGCAGAATCTTGATCGAGTATGAACCTCTCCATTGACATAACGGAGCCATCGGTTCTTGGTATAGCTTCACCACAACGAGCGCAGATATGCTCGACTGGTCTCCGCGGGTATTGTCGTGCCGCCATACCCGCTATTATGCCACAGCCTACACCAGGGCTATCAGGACAGGGTGCTGTCAGACCGGGCTAAGGGCGTGGGGTACTTAGCCGCAAGCCGTCCGTTGCAGCGTTTGGTTGAGCCGCTTGTCAGGGGCGTGGTGCAGCTTTAACGGTTTCCCGATGAATCTGATAGTCGTGTTTCTCCTCACTGTAGCGTATGAACATGATCTCTACGGGTTCTCCAGGTTCCACCTGCGCCATCGCTGCTTGTAAGTCAACGGGTGAAGAGATACTGATTTTGTTGATAGAAAGGATAACATCGTAACGCCGCAAACCGGCTTTTTCAGTGGGTGAACCGGGTGCGGTTTTATCCACGACATAGCCCATGTAACCAGTCAGCCCCAGCGTGGCCTGTCGTTTGGGCTTGACCGTTTCAGGCTGGCTGTGGACTCGAACATTAAGGGCAAATGCAGCGATTGCAAGGGGCATCAGTAAAAAGGGTAATTTCGATTTCATGTGCGTCTCCACAATTGAACCGTATTACTGCTATTGTGTGGGTAAAAGTCCTGCCTACAGCAACACTGCGCGCAGGCGGCCCGACGCCAAATTCAGCCGCGCCTGAAGGCTGAGGCACGAAGCCGCAAGGCGTCGGTTGCAATGCCTGGTTCTCTCGCTGTTATGGGCTATCGCCTAATCACGACATTAACCGGCACCGAGTTACCGTCGGCAGAGATCGAAGACAAAAGTCTCAATGTGCCAGCCGCTTTAGGAACACGAGAAAAATAAACATCATAACTGAACAAAAAACATGATGATCCATCGTTGCTCGGAGGAAGCATTCTTCCTCCCGCCGGTATCAGGACAGGGCCGCCTAGGAACATACTCGTAACTCGAGTTTTACCACTGGCATCAATTACTTTTGTTGCCCCCAAAATAAAGTGAGGAACCGTTGTAAAACGGCGATTATACCAACTCTGTGGATGATACTGAACTGTTACCAGCACTTTTACACCACTATCAGAAGCTGAAGCTTGGGGGATTTTAACATTTTCTAATACCAGAGTTTGGTTAATAGGAGTCTGAGCAGAGTGCGCATAGAACAATCCAAAGCAGCCGAGGCCAACTGCTGGCAAACTTAACACCAGCAATTGTCCCAAGTTGGCATCCTGCTTTGATGATTTGGACATAGCCCAATTATAGCTACTTCGAGAGCCGCACGCAGTGACAGAACAGTGTCGTATACGGACTACCTGATACCGCAGAATACGGAATTAGTCCTTGATTCAAGTGCTATACGGACTATCCACTGCTACAAAATGCGGAAGTATTCCGTATAGCATCCCAAGAGCGCGTGTTATACGGAATTGCGCTCTACTCCACCGCCTGATAGCCGCCACTGTCGGATTCTTCTATAGTGATATTGTGGGTTTGTTGGTAACGTTGGCGTCGCCGCATGGCCCGCTGCACTCGCTGGTGAACCACATAGACAACCTGCGCACACACCACCACACAAACCATCACACGCCCGGTATAATCCATACCCGCTATTATGCCACAGCCGGCACCTGTGGGATTATGGCAGGGTGCTGTCCGATGGGCTAAGGGAGTGGGTTAGAGAGTGGCCCCCCTGACACCATTACTTAGCCGCCCCAGGACGGATACTCGGCGTCAGCACCAGTCGTCAGGCGTTGCACGTTTTTGCCGTTTGCTGTCATGACATAAATAGCGGGCTGGCCGTCTCGCTCCGATTCAAAGGCAATCTGTTGCCCATCCGGGCTAAAGGTGGGGTGGGTATCGGTGGCCGGGTTATTCGTCAGTCGCAACGGGTGGCGGGTGGCTATATCCATAATGTAGATTTCCGCATTGCCGTCGCGGTTGGAGACAAAAGCAACCCGCCGCCCATCCGGGCTAAAGGCCGGGGAATAGTTCCACAAGCCGCTCGTTAGAACAATCGGGCGGCTACCATCAGGACGAATGACATTAGGGCCACTTCCACTACTACGATGAAGGTTTGTAAGCACCAGATCGTTGAGTGCAGAGCCAATGGGCACAGTGAAGTAAACGATTTTGCTGGCGTCGGCACTCAAAGCTGGCCCGGCACCAACAAGGACTGGATCAGACACAATATCGTTTGCGGGCACATTAGTCGGTATTACGGGCAGATTAGTCGGCATAACGTAGATGGCATTGCTGTAAGGTGCGCTGACATCGAAAGCAACCACGCTGCCATCTCGATTCAAAGCTGGCCCCCCCCGCCCCGGAATCAACCCCTGGCTCATCTGGTATGTGGGTCAGTGCTTGTTGCTCGGTGCCATCGGCGTTCATGAGAAAAATATTATTGCCCTGTGAAAACGCAATTTTGCTACCATCCAAACTCAGTGCCGGGCCATAGCTGGGGCGATTCGTCAGGCGATGCTGCCCACTGCCGTCAGAATTCATAATGTAAATGTGTGATGCGCCATCTCGCTTGGACATAAAGGCAATTTTTGATGCGGGAATGGTGCGCGCCGCCGAACCTTGTCCGCCGCCACCACAGCCTGGCAGCAGCCCCAGCGCCGCTGCCACGATAACAAGGCCGCTACAAAACCCGCTAAGGCGAAACGCCCGAATCTGGAAAGACAGCATAGGTATCGCTCTAATCCACTTCCACCGTGACGCTGTGTTGGGCTATGTCTTTAGCTTTGGCAGCACGCGTCTGCATAGCTCGCTTACTAAGCCAATTAATGGCAGAATTCAGACCAAGCACTGCCAGCAGCACAAATGCAGCCACTATCAGCAACAGGATAAAAAATAAAATGGAATCTAAATCCATAGCTCTTTACTCCACCACCTGATAGCGGCCACTGTCGGATTCTTCTATGGTGATACTATGGTCTGCCATGCGCTGCTGATGGCCATAAGTATGTTTCGCTGAACGCCAAAACAGTTTACAAGTGGAGTATAGTCTCCAAAAGAAACCCGCCACTATCGGGCATTCCACTACCATTACCACTACCATAGCGAAGGCGAATAGGGTCAGGCTGATAAGCACATCCATACCCGCTATTATGCCACAGCCTGCACCCGTGGGATTAGGGCAGGGTGCTGTCACACGGGCTAAGAGAGTGGACTGAGAGGAGTAAGCCTCCGTTGTAGCGGTTTGTTGGGCCGCTTGTATAGCTGTTCTCCAAGCTGCCGTGGCTACAAGCTTCTTGGCCACAACACCTTGTCAGTCCTCTTGTTGAACTGTTGCAGCGTCGCTCTATGAGATTAGATCTGCTTTCGGTAAACGACGAAGCCAGAATGCTCAGCGACTTGATTATAAAGATACATGGCAACGCCATTCGTCTCGTGAGTATGCCAGTAAACCCGCGACGAACCAACGGCTTTGGCTTGCTCGTAAACCGCTTCAATAAGCGCGCGACCAATTCCCTGGCCCCGTGCGGATTCAGCCGTGAATAAGTCTTGCAAATAGCAGATTTGTTCAATCATAGAAGTGCTGCGATGAAACAAATAGTGAACCAAGCCGACAAGTTGCCCTTCCTGTTCTGCCACCATAGCATGAACTGGCTCACCAGCATCAAGGAAACGTGACCAGGTCGTTTTTGTAATCTCCAACGCCAATGTGCGCTCGTAAAAACGATTGTAGCCTTCCCATAACGGGTTCCACTGCTCGAAATCTGTTGGTGATACAAAACGAATTTCCATAGGTACTTGTTTAATCGAAACCTGGCCCTTCCGTGAGCGCTGCGCGCAAGCGGCCCAACAGGGTATTATACGGACTACCTTATACCGCAAAATGCAGAATACTTCCGCATAGCATCCTAAGGGTGCGTGTTATACGCAATTGCGCTACCCCTCTAATCCACTTCCACCGTGACGCTGTGTTGGGCTATGTCTTGTGTTCTGGCTTCCCTATGTAGGCTGTACGCCGTCAGGATACTGCGCAGAAACCACAGATAACCACCGCCAATCAATAAAACGCCACAGCCAATCAATAGGATATCCATCACTCTCTACTCCACCACCTGATAGCCGCCACTGTGGGATTCTTCTATGGTAATACTGTGCGCTTGTTGCTGTTGCTGCCGGGTGCCCTGCACCTTAAACCACAGATCGCCTATTGCATTAATCACAACGGCTGCCATAGGTATGAGGAATGCTACTGCCAAGCCGTTGAGTATGTTCCATGCATCCATACCCGCTATTATGCCACAGCCTGCGAGGGTGTGGTTGGCAGACTGCTGTCAGACGAGTTGAGGTAGTGGGTTAAAGAGCCAGAAGCCGCCCGTTGCAACGCCTGGCGAGTATGATAATGTGGGTTGGGTAATTATGCTTGGCTCCGCTTGTTCAGCACATAGCCCCAACGCATGAGAAGCAGACTCCACCACACTACAGGGTCACACACTGTGGTTACGATGAGAAATGGCAGAATGCTACCAGTTGTCACGTTCCACGGTGGCCGACGGATCAGCCAATAAGCTATCCGATCCAAATGCTGAATCAGTGAATATAGACTCACCGGCACAGCTACGCTGAAGATAACTCGCTCCCACACCCTGCGCCCGTGCTGCTGGCTCAGCCACGCATAAGCTGTCATGCCACCCAACAGTCCCCCAGACAGGCAAGTGGGCAGCGTCACCCGGCTCAGCCATAAGCTCCACAGCCAATACGATGAAAACACGGAGCCGTGCGACCCATAGCGACTCAGTATGCGCAACCAGCTAATCCAGGAGTAGGTAAAGCTCAGGAGCAATATCCCCAGCACAGCCCCTACCAACATAGCACCTATGAGCTTGAAACGTGCAGTCATAGCTTCTATTATCACTGCCGCTCTGTCATGATGGCAGGGTGCTTTGAGATGGGGCTAAGCGAGTGGGGTAGTTAGCCGGAACCCGTCGGTTGCAGCGTTTGGTTGGGTCGGTGTTTGGACGACTTGCACGCCACTCGTGCCTACAGCTTTTTTTCCATGCGCATGATGGCGAAGCCGTTGTACGTTCCTTCCCCAACCTGTGCGAAGTCGTGCTCGCGCAGGAAGTTAAGAAATCGTAGATCATTAGCATATTCGACCAACGCCAGCGTGTCTGCTCCCCATGCCTGCGCGTCCTTGAGCAGATGCTGATAAAGAAACTCGCCCAAATCTGAGAAAGCCCATTGATTGGGATTGAAGACGAGGTATAAGCGGAAACTCTTCAAACCCGGTCCCTGCTGCTCGATAGCCGCATAGGCAACCGGCTCTTGGGTGG